>Ga0209828_1000342_pt1 | contig 45511 bp, 34 predicted proteins | sample MaitaG_FD_187429 | JGI IMG/M metagenome (GOLD analysis project Ga0209828, IMG submission 187429) | Marine algal microbial communities from Maine, USA - Maine_Asex2 metaG (SPAdes) (version 2) | ecosystem: Host-associated > Algae > Red algae > Unclassified | place: Maine, USA | collected 2015-01-05
AATAAGAGATTTAAGGCATTAGCGGGATGCACTCCCTTCTTTTTCTAGAGAAGGGTTGGGGATGAGTTTTTCCTGTTCAACTCACTCAGAAACTTATAAATTTTCTGGCCCTCTCTTAAAAAAAAAAGGTTTAAGGCATTAGCGGGATGCACTCCCTTCTTTTTTTTGAGAAGGGTTGGGGATGAGTTTTTCCTGTTCAACTCACCCCAGAAACTTATAAATTTTCTGGCCCTCTCTTAAAAAAAAGGTTTAAGGCATTAACGGAATGCACTCCCTTCTTTTTCTAGAGAAGGGTTGGGGATGAGTTTTTCCTGTTCAACTCACCCAGAAACTTATAAATTTTTTAGCCCTATCATAAAAAAAAGAGGTTTAAGGCATTAGAGGGATGCATTCCCTTCTCTTTAAAGAAAAGGACTAGGGAAGGGTTGACAAATAGATGCCTAATAAATTATCAATTTCGTACTAAATACCGTTTTCTCGAAAGGAATATTTAAGAAATAAATACCAGGAGGCGCTATCAATTTAATAGCAAGTTGGTTACGAACAAATGTAGATTCAAATCGGACATTTTGGCCATGGACATTTGTAATGTAAATCCTGCTTTTCAAATCTTCAGTCAAGTATTTCGTCAGATCTCCTTCTACAAAAAATTGACCTTTTGATGGGTTGGGGTAGACTAAATAAAAAGGGAAGTCAATTGTATTTGTTGCATTTATCAAATCAACTATAATGCTTGTATCTATGACACAACCATTCTGATCTTCGATCATAAAGTCATAATTCCCAACAGACAAACTTCCATATTCGAACGATATACCAAGTTGTTCGTTTTGCTGAAAGGTAAGTTCGTATGGAGGAACTCCACCAGATGGATTTAAAGTTATCGTTCCTTCATTAGAGTCTATGTTGGTGTCTGTAGCAGATCCATTGAAGAGTATCTCTGGAGGAGAATTTATATTTACCGATTCGGATATTAATGGGCATCCCATATTGTCAGCGATCGTCACTTTGTAGGTTCCATTCGGTAGATCTGTGGCGTTTTGTGTGAGAGCACCATGGCTCCAACTAAAAGTAAAAGGCGCTCCTTCTCCTTGAATATCTAAGAAAATTTCTCCATTAGCTTCTCCAAAACAATTATTGTGATGTAAGGAATCAATCCAGTAATTGTACGATCCTGAAGGAGCAATAGTTACGTTGGTAGAGGCTCCCAAACATCCTAACGCATCAATTACATTGACAGAATAATTCCCCGGACCTAAATCACTCAGCGTTGAAAAATTCTGCTCTAGGACACCTTGTTCTCCATTCGACCAATTAAAATCATAAGGTCCAGTTCCTCCATATATAAATGCTCTAATGATCGCTCCTTCTGAGTTATTACATTCAAGGTCCTGAATGACTTCTACAAACACATCCAACTCAAGTTCATTTTGACCTATTTCTAAATTGGTAAAACTTGTCTTGCAACCAAAACCATCTGTAACAGTTACGCTATAAATTCCAGATTCTAATGAATCTACAAACGAGTAATTATTAGATTCTTTGCTCCAATTATAAGCATATATACCAGAGCCTCCTGATGGGATAATGGATAAATACCCATTTTGACCAATCTGACAAGTTTCATCTCTTAGGCTGTCTATTTGGATGGTGATTTCGGGAGGGCTGCTTATTACAATGTTAGATAGTTCTTGCATGCAGGCATTGAAGTCTGTAACGGTAAGATTATATGTCCCATTTGGTAATTGACCAATATCATCTGAGAATTCGCCATTAGACCAACGAAAAGAATAAGGCGCCTGCCCTCCACTTGCAGAAATTTCTATTCTTCCTTCACTCTCTAATGCACAGACATTTCCTTCTATTCGATCTACTAATAATTCAAATTCATTTGGCTCCTCTACTTGAATTGAATCTAAAATAGCTTGACATCCGAGTGCATCTTCCACCGTATAACTGTAGTATCCAGCCTCTAGATTTTCTCTTGAACTACCGGTTATTCCATCATTCCAGATGTAAGAATATGGACTCTCCCCACTATTGCTTCCGACTAAAATGCTTCCATCGTTACCTAGATTACAAGAAATATTGTTTTTATTAAGAACCCCCGTATTTATTAAGTTATCGTTGCGTATTAGGATTTCATCTGTGATTAATTCGCATCCTAAAGCATCTGTAACGGTTGCAATATATAGCCCTGCATTTGAGAATAAAATTTCATTTTTAGATTCATCACTCCAACAGTAAGAATAGGGTGGTTCTCCACCTCCAACTTCCAGTTGAATAGAACCATCTGTCATGCCTTCACAACTTGCATTGGTAATATTTTGGACGACATAGACCATGATATCTATCGCATTTACATTGATAAATTCAGTGATCAATTTACATCCATTATTATCTGTAACGGTACATTGGTAGACACCGGCATTTAGATTTGTTGCCGGGTTTTCATTTGATCCATTGGTCCATTCGTATTTGTATGGTGATGCACCTCCTTCGAATCTTAATTCAATACTTCCATCATTGAGACCCGCACATTGTGTGGCATCTACGCTTTGTACATCATATTCAAAATCGCTTTCTGTCATTTCATCTAACTGACCGTTACAATTCTCATCAATAAGGTTGCAAGGTCGCTCTGCAGACTCAGGATTGATTTCAGCATTTGTATCATCGCAATCATTATCATTGGAAACAAATCCTGCGGGTAATATATTGAGACAGCTAAAAAATGAGACTTCTGAATTTCCAAATCCATCTCCATCTTCATCAATGAAAAATTGTTGGTCTGGAGTAACGAGTGTACTTCCATAGAACTTTATATCATCCAACGCGATGTCTCCAAAATCTCCATTTCCGGAAATTGCAGTAAATCTAAAAAATGCAATTTGACCAGAATAACTGGATAAATCGATCAAGACCTGGTCCCATCCGGCTCCTTGATCTCCTACAAGAGACCATAATTCTGTATAACTATCACCATTATCAATACTTATTTCTAAGGTCAAGGAGTTAACATCTATTCCATTCATTTGATAGTAAAAAGACATGTCACATGATACACTGCCAGTATTAATAGAAAGACAAGAAGATATCAATTGCGCTTCTAGAATTGAGCCGCAGGTATTGGTAGGACTATCTACAAATAAGTATTTACCTCCTCCTTGCACGTCTTGTTCCGGTCCAGTAAATGGGGTTCCAGTTTGTCCTTCATTGACAATCCAATCTAGGGAATCGGTATCTACATTGATCCAAACATTGGATCCCAAAATACATGGAAGATTACAAGATTCTTCACATTGTGTAAGTAGATCAAAAGTGTTAGTCAAGCTAGGGTTTGCACAATCTGTTTTTGCTTCAATGCCACAAATAGCATCAAATTCAAAATTTACACAAAGAGTATTAAAGTAAAATTCATATTCAGTATTTGAATCTAAATTATCGAGGTGCAAAAATTCTTCGATACAATCAATGTATTGAATTCTAGCTTCATCAGCTGAAAATCCTAATGGACCGTAGACTATTTCTAGCTCAGAACAGCTTGGGTTTTCCCACTCAAATTCTACGAAATCACCTCCAATATTCAAGACCCGAATTTCTTCAGGAGGATAGCAAATTCCTTGACTAAAAACTAAATTAAATTGTACCAATTCCCCAATATCACCTTCTGCTCGATCACATATTTTCAATACCCAATTTCCCGCACCTTCTGACAAATCATAGAAATCTGAAATTGGATTGAGAGATTTGAAGTTTCCTATAATCGGGACACCACTCGATAGAATTGACTCACACGACCGATCACTAAAAACCAAAGTTTGCTCGCAAGGGACATCTATTATTCCGATATCTTGACTATTTATTCCCTGATTTTGAATGAGATCAATAGTAACTCCATTCGGGGATTCTAATGATAATTGTAAATCGGCAGGCCAAGAATGATTTATAGTGACAGTAATCCCATCTAGGAATAAATCCTCACCTAAGTTTCCAGCTAAGTTATTTTCAAATGTAAATTCATCTTGAGTTGGACAATTCTTATCACTAATCGGGAAATACAGCTCACAAAAGTTTGAGTTATTTAGATTTGTATTGAAGGAAAATGGACCATTCCAATCACTTTCTCCATCAGTGCAGATAGATCTAATATAAAGATCATACAAATTCCCTGGCTCCAAACCGGTCACGGTATACTCTGTTGTGCTTATATTAGACACGGAAGGAATACTTGTAGGAGGTAGTCCTGACGATAAATATTCCAATTCGACAGACGTCGTATTGCTATTAAAATCAATCCAACCTATGTCAATGGTTGTCGCGGTATTGTTGTCTAAAAGCGAAATAAGAGGCGATGAGCAATTCTGAAAAGCATAGCAGTAGTTAGCTGCAATGCAGCACCAAACTAAGGTTGCTAATGTTAAAAGCCTGTTCACGGGATATCACTACTTTATTTAACAACGAAATTTATCATCTTTTGTGGTACTACAATCGTTTTTACTAGTCTTTTGTCGGACAACCATTTCTGAATTTCCTCCAACGTCTTAGCCTGGTTTTCTAAATCTTCTTTTGGGGTGTCAATAGCGGCGGTCATTAAGGCTCTTTTCTTCCCATTGATACAAATTGGATAAGTAAAATCATTTTGCTTCAGAAACTTCTCATCAAAGTCGGGAAATTCTGACAAATGGATGGAATTTTCATGTCCCAATTTATTCCAAAGCTCTTCCGTAATAAATGGCGCGAAAGGTGCTAATATTTGAAGCAAAGGAGTAAGAATTTCAGAAGAATTACAATTTTGTTTCTTCAGCTCATTTACACAAATCATAAATGCACTTATCGCTGTATTCATCGAGAATTTCTGAATGTCATGTTCGACCTGCTTAATGGTCTTATGTAAAGTAGTCAATGATTCTTTTTTCGCAGGTTTGTCATCTACAATCCATATCCCATCTTCATTATAGAATAGCGACCACAGTTTTCTTGAGAATTTAGCAATCCCTTCGATACCTTGTGTATTCCAAGGTTTAGATTGCTCGATCGGACCCAGAAACATCTCATACATTCTAAAATTATCTGTGCCATATTCTTCCGTAATAATATCCGGATTGACAACATTCCATTTAGATTTGGACATTTTTTCTACTTCTGCAGTAAGATGCAACTGAAAATGTTGTCTTTCTTGATTAGCATTATACAGACGAAATGTTTGATCTAAGAAATAACCTTCTTTTGTGACATAAAGACCATCCTTTCCTTCCTCTTTGTCAAATTTTCTGTATTTAATTAATCCAACCAAATCTATTGAATTTCCAGTAGAATCTGCAAATTGGGTGAAATCTACCGGAACTCTTTTATTTGAAATATATTCATCCGCTTGGTCGAATGGGAGGTACCCTGCATCTAATAAGTCACGAGAAATAAACAATCGGTGGACGGCACGAGGCAATTCTATTGTTTCTCCATCTGGAGATTTGAAAGTATTAATTGAATTTTGACTTCTCACAACTCCTATAAATTGTGAGATTCCAGTGATCATTCCTTGATTCACTAGCTTTTTGTATGGTTCCTTAGAAGGCACATAATTTATATCAAACAAGAATTTATGCCAAAACCTAGCGTACATCAAATGTGCAACCGCATGCTCTGCGCCACCCACATACAAATCCACATCTTGCCAATAATCCATATGCTCCCTTGAGGCAAACTCATTTGGATTATTAGGGTCCATATATCTGAGGTGATACCAAGAAGAGCCCGCTACTGCTGGCATGACGTCTGTTTCACGAGATCCACCGTCTGGTAATTTACACCATTCTGTCAATCTAGCTAATGGAGCTTTTCCTCCTTTTCCTGGCTTGAAATCTTGGGTTTCAGGCAATATTAACGGCAGTTCTTCCAATGGTAAAGTATATGGTATTCCCTCTTTATCGTAGGCAATAGGAAACGGTTCTCCCCAATATCGTTGTCTGCTAAAGTTAGAATCTCTTAGCTTATAATTTATTTTAGCTTGACCAAGACCTCTTTTATCTATTTCTTGACATGCAGCGGTTATGGCCTCGGCGACTTTCATTCCGTTTAAGAAACCAGAGTTAATTAAGACGCCAAGCTTATCTTGTAAAGTAGCTCCTGGGTATTCAGATTTATCGACCACATCTATAATCTCTAAACCAAATTTTGTAGCAAAACTCTTATCTCTTTCATCATCACTTGGGACAGCCATGATAGCTCCTGTACCATAATCTATTAACACATATTCTCCGATCCAAATAGGGATTTCTTTATTTGTAAATGGATTGATTGCATAGGCACCCGTAAATTCTCCAGTGACTGATTTTTCTGCCATACGCTCTATCTCGCTTTTGGAATTGACATAATCAATGTAGGCGTCAATCTTAAGCTTTTGAGCTTGAGTTGTGAATTTCTTTACGAATTCATGTTCTGGTGCCAACACCATGTAAGTAGCTCCAAAAACAGTATCAGGGCGAGTGGTAAAAACCTTTATTTGTTCCGAATGTCCAGCCACTTCAAAAATTAGACTTGCACCTTCGGATCTACCAATCCAATTACGTTGTATAGTCTTTAATGCATCAGACCAATCAATATTGTCTAATCCATTTAGTAATCGTTCTGCGTAAGCCGTAATTCTCAAATACCATTGAGTCATTGCTTTTTGTACGACGGGATGACCACCCCTGTCAGATAAACCATCTTTGACATCATCGTTGGCCAGAACAGTCCCTAATGCCTCACACCAGTTGACATATCCTACCTTCCTATAGGCGAGACGATATTCCATCATTACATCATCCTTCTCTTTTCGAGACCATTGGTTCCATTCGTGTGCAGTAAATGTACCTTCATAGTTATTAGCGGAAAGTGTATTACTATTCCCATTTTGAGAAAATGACTCTTCAAGTTCTGTAATTGGACAAGCTTTATCCAATTTTGTGTTATAATAATGATGGAATAATAAACTAAAAATCCATTGCGTCCACTTGTAGTAAGAGGCATCACATGTACAGATTTTTCTACTCCAATCGAATGAAAAGCCAAGACTATCCAATTGAACTTTATATTTATCCATATTCCTACTGGTAGAAGTAGCAGGATGAATTCCAGTTTGTATAGCATATTCTTCTGCAGGCAAACCAAATGCATCAAAGCCCATAGGATGTAGCACATTGAACCCTTTCATTCTTTTGAATCGAGCAAAAATATCTGAAGCAATGTAACCCAATGGATGCCCTACATGCAAGCCTGCACCTGATGGATACGGGAACATATCCAGAACATAATATTTGGGTTTATCACTTTTATCAGAAACTTTATAGGTTTCATTTTGGGCCCAATACTTTCGCCACTTTTTTTCTTCCTCTCTATGATCTAACATCATTGTATGTCTATATTATCTTTATTCGTAATTTTGAAAAATCTAAATTCTCTGCGATGCACAGTAATCGGCTCGTCATCTTTAAAGCCCCACATTTCTGTCCATTTATTTTTTTCATTCTTTTTGGTAATGGTATAAGATTCATATCCAAGTACATCACCATTTTGATTAAATACTCGGAAGGACTTTTCATTTCCATCTTGGTCAAACTTAAATTCATACGTCCGAATCACTTCTTCTAGAGCAGTACAAATTTCTCTTTTGATACGGTTTCCTTTTTCATCATAAATAAATCGTTCTATTCTAAGCAACTCATCATTGGACGCATCATAGGATAGAGTTTTATTTTTCATTCCGTTCGCATTGTACTCAAACTTATAATAACTTAACAGAGAATCTTTTATATTATAAAACTTTGATGATTGAGCCAATTTAGAATTCTTTTCAAATTCGAATTTTTCTATGGTTGTTCGTTGACCTTCTTTATTAAAGTACCATTGTTGGACTTGCTTACCAAATTCATCATATAATTTGGTTTCTTTATAATTTAGATTCCCCGGAACAACTTCGTGACCTTCTCGTTCCGCTTTGAAAATTTCCAACTGCTCAAGGGACCATACGATCTCTTTATCCTCCTTACAGGAAGATAATAAAAGGACAACAAATAGGAAATAAAAAATACGACTAACCATCAACGGAATTTGCAACAAAGTTAAGATTACTTATAAATCAAACCATATTATATCAAGAAAGATAGTATCTTTTTTTCATGCCAAAAAGGCTTTGTTTTTTTCGAGTAGAACCCTACATGTCCACCATATTTACTCGCTAAAAGGTGTAAGTGCTTATTATCTTTTGCTTCTTCGAATGGAAAACAAGATTTCGGCAAAAATGGGTCATCCAATGCATTAATTATCATCGTATCGATCTTAATATTCCTCAAAAACTGCTTAGAATTACATTTTGCATAATAGTCTTCAGCACCCTTAAAACCATATATTTGAGAAGTGTAGTACTCATCATAGTCCCATATTTCCTTGATTTTTGGGATATAACTCAGATCTATCTCGTCAGGATATATTTTATGCTTCTCGCGAATTTTCCCAAATAATGATTTTAGAAAATTTCTTGCATATGGCTTGTTTTGAAATTTTTTAAGTTGTTGTGAGGCACTGGATGGGTCTATCGGTGTAGAAATGGCCACAGCTTTGTGGAGATTATTTGGCAGTAGGTTGGGATCTTCACCCAAATATTTCAATAAAATATTCCCTCCCAGACTGAACCCTACAATTGAAATAGATTCATATTTATCCTTAAAATGATGGACTAAATGGTTTAAGTCACGGGTAAATCCACTGTGATAAGAAATCAATTGTTTATTTGGTTTCCCACTACAACCTCTGTAATTCATACCTATCACATCCCAACCTGCTTCACTTGCCCATTTACTTAGACCTAGCATATACTGAGATCCTGTGCTACCTTCTAGTCCGTGGCATAGGAATAAACACCTTTCTTGACCTGAGAACAAGGTATTTACTTCAAAAAAGTCATCATCTGGAGTATTGATTATTAATCGCTTATAGGGTGGTGGTTCAGGATTTCTAAAAAAGAACGTATACATAGAATTTATATGTCCATTTCTATAGAACAGGGAAGGGCTATAGTCATCTTCTTCTAATATTGGCATTTCTATTTAGGATTATATGCTTTGAATTCTTATTATTAATCTGTCATCAACTAATAATATAAACACTACCTTTAAACTTGTGTTTAATAGTTACAATAATTAACATAAAACTCTACAATATATTTAAATGATAGATTTTCAAATTCCTAGTTATTTCACTAGAGCAGAAGATGAGCCGCATAAAAGTCGGTGTAGAGATATCTTGAAAGCGCATCCAGAAGTAAGCACTTTGATTGGAAGAAATCCATGGACAGGGGCTGTATTAGCTGGATTATTAAGTCTTCAGCTTGGATTAGCGTTCTGGCTTGGGTCATTAGGTATCAGATATTGGTGGTTATCATTGATTATAGCTTGGTGTGTTGGTGCATTTGCAAGTCATTGTATGTATGTGATAATTCATGAGGCAACACATAACCTTATATTCAGATCAAAGTTTTTAAATAAAGTTGCAGGAGTTGCTGCAGATTTGACAAATACTTTTCCAGGAGCATTGGCATTTAGAGTGTATCATCTGAAGCATCATGCACACATGGGTGAACATGATTGGGATGGAGACCTACCTTTGCCTTGGGAAGCACGATTAGTCAAAAATTCTTCATGGCGTAAAATAATATGGATGTTCCTATTTCCATTTATGCAGGTTACGAGAAGTATGTTCACCAAAAAAGTAAAAACGATCAATACTTGGGTTGTTATAAATCTTGTCGCAGTTGTACTTTTTGATATTTTCATCATCTATTTTTTTGGATTTAATGCCATCATTTATTGCTTGTTTTCAATGGTTTTCGGCTTAGGCCTACATCCAGTTGGAGCACGTTGGATTCAAGAACATTTCACCCTAGATGAAAATCAAGAAACGTATAGTTATTATGGTTGGCTGAATAATCTTTCTATGAATGTTGGATATCATAATGAACACCATGATTTTCCATCAATTCCATGGAATAGGTTACCAGAGTTGAGAGCTATGGCTCCAGAATATTATGACACTTTAGCATACCATGACTCGTGGTCTAAACTATTGTTGAAATTTTTATTCAGTCCTGAATATTCTTTGTACTCTCGAATTACACATGTTGACTCCTTAAAGTAGCAGTACTTTAGATCGAAGCTTATTACTAAATGAAGACATACATACATAAATTCGGAGGAGCTTCTATTCAGGATGAGGAGTATATAAAACGAATCGGAAATATTGTTGAAGAATACTTGGAAGAGAAATCTGTTCTTGTGATTTCTGCTTTGGGAAAAACAACAAACAAAATAGAACTCATCATACATGGCTACATCAATTCAAATATTGAGGAATCTTTAAAACATTTAGCCGAGTTGAAAGCCCAACATTTTTCCATTATTCGAAAGTTATTTTCTCCAGAGTTTGTATCAACTGTTATTGAAGATATTTCTGATCAATTTGTCGAATTAGAGTGGGTACTTGAAGAGCCTTACGGTGGTAATTATGATTATACTTACGATCAAATGATTGGTATTGGAGAACTTTGTGCGTCTAAAATCTTATACCATAATCTTAGGATAAATAATGATTTAAAAGTTGTTTTTTTAGATGTCCGCGATGTGCTGAAGACGGATGATCATTATAGATCAGCCGCAGTTTGCTGGGAACTTACCTCATCGCTTATTAAATCGACGATAGAGCATCTTTTCATAAATCATGATTACGTCATTACTCAAGGGTTCATAGCCAGTACAGATGAGAATACAACAGCCAGTTTAGGAAGAGAAGGTTCAGATTATACAGCAGCTATTTTTGCGAGCTGTTTGAGATCAGAAAATGCAACAGTTTGGAAAAATGTGGAAGGAATTTTAGACTCAGATCCAGCACTATTTAAGGACTGTACGCGTATCCCAAAACTAGAATATGAGGAAGCTCTGGCGATGTGTTATTATGGAGCGAAGGTCATTCACCCAAAAACCTTATTGCCTTTAAAGAACGCGAATGTTCCGCTTTATGTGAAGTGTTTTCTAGATCCAAAATTGGAAGGTACGGTGGTTAAGACTTTTGAAGAAGTGATTCAATATCCTGTTGTCACTGTTATAGAAAATTCAAACCATCTACTCAAGCTTAGTTTAAAAAGTGAGGCATTCTTTCGAGAGATAGAAATATCAAATGTACTACAAACCTTAAAGAAATCAGATATTGAATTGCGGATATTAAAAATCATGCCTTTAGATTTAATTCTATGCGTTCATGATGGATTAAATCATTTAGATGAATGCCTTCAAAAACTTCAAGAAGAACACTTAGTTCGTGATAACAAACAGGTACAACTTATCACAATTAGACATTCGATTATAGAGGAAGAACATCCTTTTTTGACTGGGAAAGAGATAGTCTTGAAAGAAGTGGGAGATCAAGTGGTTCGATTCGCTACGATATAGTTTAAGGTCGGACTATGTATTTGCTAATTGTGCTGAAATTCTCCACATAGATGTCCAGATTATTAATCCATAAATCTATGCTGCCGATCGAGAAATACTATCAAATGGAACCGTAAATAACAACAATTAAGTCATTTTTAAAGCTGGACAAGATATCTCATTAGACCCTGGTTTTACTACGGAAAACAATGCTCTTCTTGAAGCAATAATTGAAGTTTGTTATTGAATAAAGAAGGTGCTTTGGTCTTTGGTCAATTATTCCAACGTTACCTAACTAAAATTCCTGTCTTTGTTTATGCCTTTATAAATTAGTTTTTTTAATGAAGTAGCTAGTCTTTAAAGTACCACTATATTGTAAAGCTACTAACTATACTTTTCTGCAACATTCTGAACCGAACCCAAATATGACTCACCAAACAAAGTTAAGTGGACCAAAAGAGGGTAGAGCTGGCATAATGCTACTCTTTCCTGCCAGTTTTTTTCAAGTGGAAAACAATCATTGTAATGTTCATAAAAGGGCTGATTGAAACCGCCAAAAAGCAATGACATTGCTATGTCCATTTCTCTATGACCATAATAGACGGAAGGATCAACAAAATAGAATCCTTTTGAGGTAGCAAGTTTGTTTCCTCCCCAAAAATCTCCATGAAGTAACGATGGATTTTCTTTGGGAAAAAGTAATGGAAGACGGGCACATAATTTTTCAATTTGTGATATTAAAGAACTTGAGAAAATACCATTATCATAGCACTTTCTAGTTAGGGGTAAGATTCTTCTTTCTGCATAAAATTTAGCCCAATCGGAAGTAGGATTGTTTACTTGTGGTAAGGTGCCGATAAAGTTGTCATATTGATTCCCAAAATAGGTTTCAGAAGTTCGGTGTATCTGAGCTAAATGAATAGCTAATTCTTCCCAATGTTTCTCAATAGCCACGGTCTCTGATAAATGTTCCATGAGAAGAATCGACCCCTCATCGACCAATGATTCTATCAGCAAAACCTTAGGTACCTTTGTCGTACCTTGCTTAAGTTGTTCTAGCCCTTTTGATTCCGTTTGAAACATTTGGTATGCGAATTTGCTCTTATTCGCTTTTACGAAATAGCTTTCAACTTCATTTTCTTTTTTATTTTTATTTTCGATTTCTACTTTGAAACTGAGATTGATGTCACCCCCAGATACAGGTTTCAACTTTATATAATCAGTATTGAAATAGTCGGTTAAATGGCGAGAGATGGATTGTTCCATTTAAAGTTATGTTTATTTACGTTTACAGTTACGTCTCTAATTATTTTTACGGATAGATTGATTATCTGATATCCGTCGCATTACTTAGTCTCTTCCGGTACCCGTCGATCTTGTATTCCGAGGTGTTTTTCTATTTCTTGTTCAAGATAACTAGATTTAGAAAAGCTCTTAATTCCAGAAACGAGTTTTTGGTGAGCTTGTCCTTTTGAAGAATTGATTAAGGCGTATAAGTTATATGTCCCAGTTTCTGATTTCTTCACATATATTTGATCTATGTCATGTACATCATACACTTTAGTAAAAGATAAAATTCTTGGTTTGTGCTCAATGGTTAAACTTAATCTATTTATACGAATATAAGTTCTTGGATTCTTGATGATCAGATACCTAAAAATATAATAACAAATCGGTATAAGAAAACACATCAAAGGAAATAAATATGAAATTTCCCCATCAAAAATTTTAATCATTGACAAAAAACCTACGGTCCCCAAGATCATATTTATATAATCAATAGCATTTACTGTTTGGGCATAGGATAATTCCAGTTCATCTTGAAAGGAGAAAGTTTCTATCCCTTCGGGGCGCAAAACAATATCTTTTGGCCCGGTATGAACATCTAATGTTTGTACCATTTTATCAATCGAAAATACGGCATCGCAAGAATCACATTTGGCAATTTTATCATGAATGTTTATATCCTTTGCGCAAATGTTTTCACTGCATGAAGGACAATCAATTTGGGTATAATTTTTAGGAGTGCCTAATTCTAATTCTTCTAATTTTACTTTATATTTTTCAAGTGGCGTGTGATCCATAAATAGAGCTTACTGTTAAATATCGCTTTTTTTGAACACAAACCAAGATATCGTAATAAACGCAATAATAGAAACAATAGAAATCCCAGCCGCCTCTGTATAACTCAAGAGAGGGTTGTAATCTATATCCGACATTTTGAAATTTTTTCCAATTTTCCAAAGTGGGAGTGGCATCAGATCCTCGATGGCATTTAATGGATAATATTTTGCGGAACCTCCTTCAAAAAACTTACTATGAATAACCCATCGAAGGATTAATTCAATAATCATTACATAAGAGAAATATACAAATATGGCCAAGCCTGATTTTTTCAATAAATAAGCGAGGAGCATGGCAAAGCTTAAATATCCTACACTCATCAGAAAATATCGCGGGATAGCCCAATTATTTTCAAACATATATCCAAAATCATATTGTTCAGTATTTATCACTCCAAGGATTAGGGCGATGATAACATAGTATATAGTTGCGATAAAACTAATGGTAAGAATTGCATATAGTTTTGACAGAAAGTAGGATTCACGGGTCATTCCGTTGATAATGGACTGTCGTTGGGTTTTATAATTGACCTCTGCAGTTACAAGGTAGATTGCTACAACTCCCAAGAAAAAGAAGACCACCCAATTTCCCGCATATCCTAAATATTCCCAAACTCCAGGGAAAGAATAGTAGGTGTCTGAACCTGGAATTAACGGACTTATGCCATCTGTCTTTAAATTCTTTCCAATAAAGGAGGCAGCTGGAAGAAAGAGAAAATAGAAACATGTAAGTAGAGTTACTACAGAATTTTTTCTAAATTTCTTCCATTCTAATGATAATAAATGCATCATATATTAAACGTTTGCAGTAATCTGTAAAAATTCTTCTTCCAGTCTTTGCTTTCTTTCAACCAAATGAGTCACATATATTTGATGATCAGAGAGAGCCTTGCTGACTTGTCCAATATCAAGATCTTCTTCTACGGAACATTCATAAAATCGCTCGCCCTTATGATATTTATTTATGATCGGACTTTCTGTTAACCAAGTTTTTAATCGATCATTGTCTGTGGCATTTATTTCTATGGTTTTATCACTAGACAAAATCGAACCAACGGGCCCCTGAGCTAATAGTTTGCCATTTTTTATGATGGCTACATCGCTGCATATCTTTTCTACTTCATCGAGGATATGACTGGCCAACAATACTGTTTTACCGGAACTTGCAACTTTCTGAAGTGTCATTCTTACATCTGCAATTCCTTGTGGATCAAGCCCATTCGTTGGCTCATCAAAAATCAATACATCTGGACTACCAACCATCGTTGCAGCAATCGCTAGTCGTTGCTTCATACCTAATGAGTAGGTTGCAAACTTTGAATTTCGTCGATCATATAAGTTGACTAGTTTTAGAATTTCATCAAAGTTAGAGTCACTACTTTTTTTGATATGTCTGACAATGTCTAAATTTTCTGATGCATTGAGATAAGGGAAAAAATTGGGCGTTTCTAAAATAGTACCAATCCTCGTTAGGGGATTTTTGTGTTTATTTTGAAACCAAGTATATTGACCAGCATCTTGATACAAAGCGCCCGTAAGAATACCTAGTGTGGTCGTTTTACCGCTACCATTTGGACCTAAAATACCATAGATTTGTCCTGCTTCTACAGACATATTCAAATCATTCAATGCTTTGATAGACCCATAAGACTTTCCTAGACCGGTTACTTTTAATATTTCCATGGAAATGTGATTAATTATAACAATCTACGATAAAGTTGACAACTATAGATTGTTAAATCGATTGAATTCTATAAATTTTAGATTAGGCGGCATTTTACCGAGCCATTTTATCATAGCGTATTAGTAGAAAGTATAACTAGAATTATTGGATTGTATGGAATGTCATAAAAGATTGGGCATGCTTAAAACGGATAATTTACGGCAATATGGGCATTACCGAACTTTTGTCCAATAGGGCTCCGGAAATAGCCTTCGACACCCGATGAGTATGGATCTTTTAGCTTATATCCAAAATCGAATCTAACATTAAAATAGGTAAAATCAAATCGGATACCCCATCCCCAGCCTAAGGCAATCTCTGTAAGAAAGTCACTACCAAATTCCGATCCTTCGCGTACTGTATCCTCTTTTAATGTCCATACATTTCCACCATCTAAAAATAAGGCCCATTCCATTATCCAAATCCAATCTGACCGATATTCTGTACTAAATTCAAACTTTATATCGCCAGCCTGATAAAATCGCTGTCCTTCGACCGGATTTTCTAATAATTCACGATAGCTACCAGGGCCTAATTCCCGGGTTGACCATGCGCGAATACTATTCGGACCACCTACAAAAAACTGTTTTATATAAGGGACCGAATTATCTCTTGAATATGGACTTGCATAACCAATATTTATCCTAGATGCAAGCATTGTAGTTTGTGTCAAAGTTTTATAGAAACGATAATCCAGCTCAATTTTAAAAAATTTAGAAAAGTCGATATTATCCGTGAGCCGCCATTCATTGTCCTTATTCGCTAATGCATTATATAATTGATTGACAAGAAAAATCTCTCCTCCAGATAATTCAAGATTACCATAAATAGCCCATGACCACCCTTTGTAATTCTCAGGCTTGGTATAAATGGTAGAAAATTCTTTGAAAAACAATCCTGTAAATACATTGTCACTATAACTATTCTCAAGTAGCGGGATGGTATCTAATACTTCTACTTGAAATAAATCCCGAATAGTATAGTCCAGTAAATCCATGCCTGAAGTTGTCAATGTTACATTCCATCGTTCAGTTGGTCTATAATTATAACTCGCAGATAGATTAAATGTATTAAGTCTAAACTGATCAAAAACATCCCGATAATTGTACCCTCCAGCAAATGTCGTAGAGGTATTTACATCAAAAGTTTCCCTTTTCAATTGGGGAACTTTGAATAGGTCAAACAACGCTCCGAAGGTTCCAAAATAGTCTATCTGTCTAGGGATTATAAATGAGTTTAGAATTCCATAATTTAATGAATTGTTCAATTCGTAACCAATTTCTGCGGAGAGCTTGTATTGTTCAGACCCTTTTAAAGCATTTCTATTGATGAGCGAACCAGATACTGAAAAGCCAAACGACTGAAAATTTTGTGTTTCTGACGATAAATTTGCATAAAAAGCATCTGATCCTATTTCTGATATCCATCGATGTTTGTATGGGGTTAGAAAGATATCATAGTTAATGATAGTATCATTCTGAATATTGTTTTTCGGAGTTAACTTTACAAACTTATAGGTTGATAATTTCGATAATTTCCTGATGGTTTTGTAGTGATCTGACCGACTATAGTATTCTCCAGATTTAAGAAATATATTTTTATCAATGGCTCTTGGCCTGAGTATAAAATTCTTTGTGGTACTGAAATAATTTTTGCCATCTAACACCTTTCCAGGGACTATTGGATATTCCTTTTCTTGCAAAAAATCCGTATATACATTGATTCTACCAATAGAATATTTCTGAAATGCACTGGAGCCTTTCGGAGAAGTTACATTGAATAATACATCAATTTTTTTGTCTGTAAGGGCACTGTCACCCTGAAGCGTAATATTGTTTACTAAGAAGTTTGCATAGCCTTGATTTTGGAAATATTGGAAAATACGTTGCTTTTCCACATCGAATAAATTGGCATCTATTGGATCTCCAGGTTGAATTTTTCTTTTCCCAGGCTTTTCATCGAGGATCTTTTGAATTTCAGGATCATTACTGTAATACTTAATATTCCCTACCGTGTATTGATCCTTAGAATCTACGATATATTTCACCTTGGATTTCTTCCTTTTAGTATTTACCTCATATTCGACTATGGCATCGTACAATCCTTTTTTATTATGTAGATACTTTTCCATCTCATCAGCGGTAGAGGAAATAACGAATGTGTCCAAAAATGCAGGATTTTCAGCCAGATTTTTCTTCGCAAAGTTATTATACCATAAGGTATCTTGCGGATCTTCATTTCTAAAATAAAATAGATCTCTTGGAATGCCAAAAAAGCGAGAAACAGGCTTTAGTCTTTCGAAGTTTTCTAGCTCATATCTGAGGTACGTTTGATTGTCTAACTCAATGGCATTTACAAAAACAATACTAGTCTCTCGAATTAAGGATTGGTCTTCGCCAACATATTTCAAACTACTACATGAAGAAAGTAAGGATAGTATTGCAATAACGAATGGGAATGTTATCTTGCAATTTGTTAATTTATATTTCTGCCTATTTCTTTTCAAATGCTCAGTAAGAATCAAAAAAAATATTTTGTCTCTCTACAACAAAGGAAGTATAGACAAAAGTATGATAAATTCATTGCCCAAGGGCCTAAAATATGCCTTGAAATATTAGAATCCAATAAAACAGAAATAGTACATATTTTAGCGACTCAAGAATTTATTACTAGTTATATAAATAGGTTAATTAAACATAAGTCTAAGATAATTGAAGTTGATAGAAAGGAATTGATCGCTATTTCCACAGTAAAAACTCCAAACCAGGTCGTTTTTGTATGTATCCCTACTAAAATAAATAGAGATTTACCTAAATTGAGGGATCAATGGAGTTTGTACCTAGATAAAGTACAAGAGCCAGGAAATATGGGAGCCATCCTAAGAATTGCCGACTGGTTTGGAATAAAAAATGTCTTACTCGGGCCGGGTTGTGCTGATTTGTATAATCCTAAAGTTATACAAGCAAGTATGGGAAGCTTTCTTAGATTGAATATTACAAAGATTCAAACCGTTCAATTTCTACAATTAGCAGCTCAGATACCAGCTTATGCAGCAAAATTGGGTGGGTCTAATATCTATAAAACAAAGGTCGAGGAAGGAATCATCGTTCTAGGAAATGAAAGCAGAGGAATCCAAGAATCAGTCTTAGATGCCTCTAAATATCATATTGAAATACCGAAAAAAGGCCGAGCTGAAAGTCTAAATGTAGCTGTAGCCTGCGGTATTATCTGTTCTTATCTTACAACAGCTTCTTAATTTCTGATTCGAGTGAGTTATGTCTCGGATTTAATGCTGCAACTTTTCCTTCACGATCTAATAAAAAAGTTGTAGGAATACTTCTCACACCATATGCTGACGCAGCTTCAGAATCCCATTTTTTAAGATCAGACACATGAGAATCCCATTCTAACTTGTCCTTTGCAATAGCATCTTTCCATTTCCTTTTAGAGTTTTCCATTTGCTGTGCTATCTTATTCTCATCTCCTTTGAATCTCGATCTTGTTCGATCATCCAAACCATCGAGTGATACGCTAAATACAGTAAAACCCTGATCTTTATACTTTTTGTAAGTATTTACAACTCCTGGATTAGCTCTTCTACAAGGTCCACACCAGCTAGCCCAAAAGTCAATTAACACGATATTGCCTTTCAGATCAGTAAGTGACCTCTTTCTGCCGTCTAAATCTGGCAAGCTGATATTTGGAGCAGGATCTCCTATATTTACAGTATATTTTCCACCGGTAGTTTTAGGGGTAGATTTAGCTGATTTTTCTAAGCCAGAAACGAATGCTTCATATTCTTTTGTAATGCTTGCGTCTTTGAGTGAATCGGAAAGTCGGTTTGCAACCAATCTATGCATAGACGCAGCCTGAGGGTTATTTCCAAAGACGGCCATAGCTAGAGATGAACTGATTAGTGGATTTCCAGTTTCTACAATATACTTTTGTAGATCGTTTTGATTAGTTTGCTTTTCTATAAATGAATACAAAGTGTTTTGATATTCAGTAGATAAGGGTGATCCTTCAATTTTGTAATCCATAGCTTGTAGGAAATTCAAATCTCCCTGTATATCAATGACTTTTTCTGTGCCATCTAATACTAGATCTATAGATTTTGTACCTACTCTAACTCGATAAAGTCCGGCTTCCAATCCATCTGGGAAATTGAAGGAAAAAGCTCCTGATCCAGAAGTGTCTCCTTTATCCAATGAATTAATCATATTTGAAAATTCTTTTTTGTCTAAATACACCGTCAAGTTCGAAGCATTTGCAATTTCTCCTTTTATCGTTGTTCCTTTTGGTGAAGAACAACTAAAAAGAAATAAAAAGGAACCTAATAGGGTAGCTGTTATTAATTTCATTTTCATTACTCTAAAATTTTGTCTAGACTTCTATTTTTTTTATCCAAACTAATTGTTTAAATATTTTGGTAAAGTTTCATTGTATAAATGAGATAACTCATTAAGGGTTAAAATTGTTACACCATCGACTATAATTTCTTCACCTCCAGTTACCCCTAGAACTGAGATTTGTTGATCTTTTTCTTTTGCTAATTCAATGAAAGCATCCTTATTTTCCTCTTTTACAGATATGATAACTCTACTCTGTGCCTCTCCAAATAGGAATGCGTCTTGTCTTATATTTTTATCTGATTGAATAGAACATCCAATCTCACCAGCCATGCATGATTCACTTAGCGTTACAGCCACTCCTCCTTCAGAAATATCATGTGCAGACTGCACGAGTTTATCTTGAATGGATTTTTTGATAAACTGATGTAAATCATATTCTTCTTCTAAGTCGAAGTAGGGTGCATCGGAAAGAAGTACGCTTTTAGTTTTTCGAAGATATATAGATTGATTTATATCATTTCTAGATTTACCCACTAAGAAAATAATATTTCCTTTTTGTTTGAAATTTATGGTAGTCACAGAATCTAAATCCTCCATTATTCCTAACATTCCAATGACAGGTGTAGGTTGGACAGGTTCGATTTTTTGATCTATTTCAGACTGATTGTAAAAGCTTACATTTCCACCGGTTACAGGAGTTTCAAATTTTCGGCAAGCTTCGCCCATTCCTTTTAAGGCATTTACAAACTGCCAGTAAACGTTTTCATTATATGGATTTCCAAAATTCAAACAATTTGTAATGGCTACTGGATCACCTCCTGAACAAACTATATTTCTAGCAGCTTCAGCCACATTTATCATCGCACCAACATAAGGGTTTGCATATACATAGTTGCTATTACAATCTACGGAAGCGATGAGGGCTTTATTCATTCCTTTTAGACGAATGATAGATGCATCAGAAGGTGAATTTGTATTTGCATTTCCGATCCTAACCATACTATCATACTGGTTATATATCCACTTCTTAGATGCAACACTTGGGTCAGAAAGAATTTGTTCCCAAACTTCTTTTACATTGTCTAAATCCTTAATCTGCTGAATATCGAATTTTTTTATTTCTGCTATGTATGCTGGTTCTGAGAATGCTCTATCATAGACAGGAGCTCCACCACCCAAGACCAATGATTCAGCTGGAATATCTACAACCATATCTCCTTTTTCTGTAAATTGTAATCGCTTCGTATCAGTGACTTCACCAATCACTTCACATTCTAAATCCCATTTATCAAATACTGCTTCTAATTCCGCTTCTTTTCCTTTTTCACAGACGATTAGCATTCTTTCTTGACTCTCTGAAAGTAATATTTCAAAGGGCTTCATATCCGCTTGACGTGTTGGGACTTTGTCAAGATCAATGATCATACCCACATCCCCTTTCTCGCTCATTTCTGATGAAGAACAACAAATTCCAGCAGCACCCATATCTTGCATACCTACAATCGCTCCCGTCTGGATCGCTTCCAAGGAGGCTTCTAATAGTAACTTCTCTTGGAATGGGTCTCCAACTTGGACAGCTGGTAAATCTTCGGCGGAATCTTCAGACAAGTCTGCTGAAGCAAACGTAGCTCCATGAATTCCATCTTTTCCTGTAGCAGAGCCGACAATATAAACCGGATTCCCTACACCTTCAGCAATGGCAGAAACAGTTTGACCATGTGGGACAATCCCAATACTCATGGCATTTACCAAGATGTTTTGATTGTAGCATCTATTGAAGTAGACTTCACCACCGACAGTAGGGACTCCTAGGCAATTTCCATAATCTCCAATTCCCCTTACAACTCCTTTAACGAGATGTTGTGTATGAGGTCTATCAATTTCTCCAAAACGCAGAGAATTCAGAGCTGCAATCGGTCGTGCACCCATTGTAAATATATCTCTATGAATTCCTCCAACACCGGTTGCAGCCCCTTGATATGGTTCTATTGCCGAAGGGTGGTTGTGAGATTCGATTTTGAATGCACAAGCTAATCCATCACCAATATCTACAAGACCAGCGTTCTCTTCACCCGCTTTGACTAGTAATCTAGACCCATCTCTGGGAAGTTTTTTTAGATATTTGATTGAATTCTTGTAAGAACAATGTTCAGACCACATCACTGAGTAGATACTCAATTCTGTGAAATTAGGATTACGACCCAAGACATTTTCAATTTTATTGAACTCCTCCTCGGTTAATCCTAATTGTTTAGCATTTTCTACAGTAGTTTGAGCTGCAGAAACTTCCATGCGCAATGATTTAGATGAAAGCGGTAAAGATAAAAATTATATTATGAATAACTCAATATGTTATTGGATAAGGTAGTTTAGAAGAAATAGAATGATTAGATAAATCCAAAGTACGTCAAGAAAATGCCAATATAAGGTCAATAAATCTAATTTTCGCTTTTTTGCAGGGTCAGAAAAGTAGATTAAAACACTGACTGGCTCGACCATTTGCTTTTTTGAGACATAATAAAAGTACGCTAAGAATGGAATCCCTCCTATAACATGGGCAAAATGAATACCTGAAATAACATACATATAGGCAGCCATGTTTCCAGATCTTAATGTCACATTTGCATCTAGCAATTGTTGCCAAGCTAATATCTGCATAACCAGAAAAAGGAAAGTCAAAATCAAGGTACCAAGTAAGTACCATTGATATTTTTCAGTCTCATCGTCTAGATAAGAAGATTTAGCTTTTATTAATGTAAGACTACTTCCGAGTAGAAAGAAGGAATTTAGATAAAATAGTGGTGGCAATTTTATCGGATTCAAACCAGCTTGAATCCGAGTGTACATATAAGCAATTGAGAATCCAACAAACAAAGACGTTATTCCTGCTAAGAGCAAATATATAATTAGTGTTTGCGGATGGATTAGATAGTTCTTTTCTGAATACATTTTTCTATTATATTAACTAAAATTAAAAGAAAAATGTTTAGAATCCACTTAGCTTAATACTTCTTTTACAATATCAGCAGCTTCTTTTAACAGAATGGCGGATCGAACGCTTAAGCCTGATTCGTCGATAATTTTCTTAGCGATATCTGCGTTCGTGCCTTGCAATCTTACAATGATCGGGACTTCTATGTTACCCATATTTTTATATGCATCGACGACTCCTTGAGCAACTCTATCACAACGAACAATTCCTCCGAAAATATTGATAAGTATAGCTTTTACATTTTTATCTCTAAGGATAATACGAAAAGCTTGTTCTACTCTTGCGGCATCTGCTGTTCCACCAACGTCTAAAAAGTTAGCCGGTGATCCTCCTGAAAGTTTTATAATGTCCATGGTAGCCATCGCAAGTCCTGCTCCATTTACCATACATCCAACATTTCCGTCAAGCTGCACATAATTTAAGCCAAAACTTTTAGCTTCTACTTCAGTTGGATCTTCTTCTTTTTCATCTCTTTGTGCTGCAAGTTCTTTGTGTCGAAATAAAGCATTGTCATCCAATGATACTTTACTATCAACTGCTAGAATTCTATCATCTCCAGTTTTGATTACAGGATTGATCTCAAATAAAGAAGCATCAGAACCAACGAAAGCATTGTAAAGTGAAAATAGAAATTTCGTCATTTCTTTGAATGACTTGCCACTTAACCCAAGGTTAAATGCAATTTTTCTGGCTTGAAATCTTTGTAGACCCATTAGGGGATCTATATATTCTTTCTGAACTAACTCTGGAGTGGTTTCAGCAACGTGTTCGATATCCATCCCACCTTCAGTAGAATAAATAATCACATTTTGTTTTTTAGCTCGATCCATCAAAACAGAAATATAATATTCCTTACAGGCATCAAAATCAGGTGCATAGACATCTTCAGCAATTAATACCTTTCTAACAAGTTTTCCTTCACCGTCTAATCCGCCTGGAGTTTGAGGTGTTTTCAGCATCATACCAATGATATTGCCCGCAAATTCCTTTATCTCATCTTTGTTCTTGGCAAGTTTGATTCCTCCTCCTTTTCCACGGCCTCCTGCATGGATTTGTGCTTTTACTACACCGAATTCAGTCCCAGTTTGAGTTTGAAGTTCATCGAATGCACTCACTGCTTCTTCAGCGGTGGTTGCAATGATTCCATTTTGAATAGCCACTCCATAAGACTTTAATAATTCTTTTCCTTGATACTCGTGTAAATTCATTAATTCGTTTTATTTGATGATAACTTTTTGCGTGAAACTTCCATTTTCACTATTTATTCTCAAAACATAAACTCCTGGAGTAAAGTCTGAGGTATTAATATTAATTTTATTAACATTTTTTTGGATGCTTAAAGGTCTAGAAGCAATCATTTCCTTTCCTTCTAGATTATGTAAACTCATGATTGCATTAAAATCCTTTGTGCTAGTGATATTGATAATAACATCTTGACCTGCTAATACAGGGTTGGGAAATAGATGAATTTGCGCTGCATCGTTCTCTATAGTTTCGATACTTGTAAGATCATTATTTGTCTTAAACACCTGGTTACCCAATTTCATACAAGTCGAAGTTTCATTGAATGGTGCGAGTAACCAAAAGTAGTTCGAATTTGGTTCTAGATCTGTAACTGAAATGGACGTTTCTTGTGTCAAATATGATTTTGTTTCACCATTGCTACTGATTTCTAAAAGGTAATAATCAGCATTTTCAACTTCATTCCATTCAAAAACAACATAGTTATAGAAATCTACAGTGGTATTAAATTCTGGACTAATAATTTCTGGCATGTCTGTAATTTCAGCCGTGTTTGGCACATAATCACTTTGTAAAAAGTTTCGTGCATTTGATTTTATATCAGCCACCATAATTTCAGCTTGCATTGGTGTAAACTCATATTTATCGCAGGAATCAAAATATCCCATAGTGTTGTTCGTCATAGGGGCTATTAAATCTCCATTATAATCATAGACTTCGTGTCCAAAATTACAACCAGAAGATGGTACTTCAAGCGCAAATGGGAAACAAAAATCAGGTGGAGTATCACAAATTTCATCTGCAGAATTTTCGCAATTTGATCCATCAACTAACTCAATCCTTACTGGGCCACCATAATTCCCACTAATTGTCTGCACATCAATAGGATTCCCAAAAACGGACGGGTCATATGCCGGGAATCCTGCAGCACTATTTGCCCATGGATAATGAGTATGTGGTAAACTTAGGTAATGACCTAATTCATGAGAAAGGGTAGCACTTGAATCTTGTACTTCTACCTTTCTAATAATAACAAAATCACCGCCGGGCTGGTAATATCCTAAGACAGTACCGGTAGCCCCTTGGGCATCTGCATTTTCAGTGATAAAAATATCAACTGCACCTCCATCTTTATTTTGTATAATTTGACCTGATGCATTTTGTGGATTGAAGAAAATGTTACTATTATTGAGATCATTAAATAAGTCCTTGAAATACGCAACAATTTCCATTGGAGCATAATCACTCTGAAGTCTACACATTTGATCTAAAACAGCGGAGATTCTAATTCTTTGATCCCCATTGCTTTCTGCCACTCTGTGAAATTTGATAGGTAAGTAGGTTACTTCACTACTTCTAAGGTTACCATCTTTTAAGGCCTTTTTATTAATTCGTAGTCTTTCAAATATATTTTCATGATCGTAGGTCCCACATTCACCTCGCAGTTGTGCATTAGTGTATTGATTAAGACTAATAATCACTACTAACATTAAAATTGCCTGTTTCATACTCGATAATTGATTTGAATGCTAATTTAAGGTTATTTATGCTTTTTAATATTAATTCTTAACATGGTTTTTTGTCTCCTTCACTAATAATTAAAACGTTTTTTGTAGTGTTATCGGATTTTAGCCTTTCATCGACTGTAAGAAATGGGATTAATGATCGATCAGATTTATCTTTTATAAATAAAAAAGATCTTCTTTGAAAGTAATTTAAGCCCTTTTCGCGTAGAAGCTTCATAATAGATTTCGTTTTTCCGCCCATTCCAAGCGGTTGAAATTTATCATCCTCCGATATCATACAAATACTCAATGGCCAATCAAGTTTATCAGCATCAACCATTATATTATCTCTTTTTCGATTTTCTACTCCACTTTCTCTATGTACATGAATAGATGAATTTATCTCAATAACAATGAATGAGAATCCTTGCTTTTGCATGATATCATGACAATCTGCTCTTGCTATGACTCTGTTATTGAAATCATGCGAATACTTCTGACCAATTAGTAATTTTCTATCTCCTCTTATGGCTATGAATCTATCATTTATAAATTTGCCGTTAGGATTGCCTTCCACTAACATTTTATCGACTTGATCTTGACTAAAACTATATTCGGATTGTAGCCACATTTTTAATAAATCCAGCCCATGACTAATTTCCTTCACCCCGCTTTTGTCTATCGAAATCCAATCACTGCCTTCGCTAATTGTTGGTTTTAAAGATTGGAATAATGCCGCATCGTAAATTGATTTTTCTCGCTGATCTCGTATAGTTTTATTTAATAATCGGTTATGAAAATTAGGAAATCTATCCTCCAGAGCAGGAATAATATCTAATCTCAAGAAGTTTCTATCATACAAAGTGTTAACATTAGAAGAGTCCACTCGATAGGATAGTTTATGATCCAAAGCGTATTGAGTAATTTCTGCCTTTGTAATATAAAGCAATGGCTTTAAAAAATAGCCATTGACCAATAACATTGATTGAGTAAGATATCCTTTGAAAATACTTAAAAGAATGGTTTCTATTTGATCTTCTTTATGGTGGCCTGTAGCAATGTAGTCACATTTTTCCTCTTGTAACACATTTATAAAGAATGACCTTCTTGTCTCTCTTGCCTCAGTTTGAATACTTTTAGTAGTATCTAAATGAACAATCTTATGGTAAAAAGGGACATGGAGCTTTTTGCAAACCGATTTGACGAGCTCAAAGTCCATTTCGGAATCTTGACCTCTCAATTGATAGTTGATATGAGCCGCAACGATATTAAATTCAAGCTTATGTAATACATGCAACAAGACCATAGAATCAAGTCCTCCACTTACTCCTACCAATATTTTGGTACTAGAAGGTTTAATATTTTTTTTACTACAATGGTTTAATATTGAAACAAGCACTTATTTTTATGATTATATTTGTAATCCAAAATGTAATCCATGAAATTATTCAGTCGAATCTTGATGTTTCACTGTTTGTTTTCACTTATAGCATGTAATGGTGCTGTGAAAAATCAAGAACAATCACAAGATAATTCCTTGACGGTCAATACTGAAAATCCTAAGCAAATTAAGAAAAAAGAACCCGTCAAAATAAATCAAAAATGGAGGTCTCAAGCCCTCACGGTTCTAGATTATCGAATTAAAAACGAACCGAAAACTTATGCAATCATAGATGCAGACATCTTAGAATACAAGCATGTATTTGATGGTAGCAGAATGTCTAGACCAGAGGAGCAACTGGGAAATTGGATAGACTTCAAAGAAGACTATACTTATGATTATGGAACATTTTCCAATACGGAAGGAAGTGGGAGATATCATTATTCATTGGATAAATCGCTTTTGATCATGATTGATGATGATGATAATACCAATCCTCAAGAGTGGGAAATTAAAAATGCAGGCGATATTATTATTATGGTTGGCTCTCACACTTATAAAAACAATGCTTTCCAAATGAAGCTTGAGCGAGTCAAGAACAAACCAACAAAGTGACTTCTAAGACTATAATGTAATTTATAGCCTGGTTTGACTAAATTTAGGGATATTCAGAGCTTACGGGCATGATGCCGTAGGGATTAAATATTTTATTCTATTATTTTAAGTAAGTATATGAGAGTAGTAGTTACACAACTTGGCTCTATTCTATAAACTCTCAATCAACAAAACAAACCAACGAAGGAACTTTCAGAATAGCGATATTAGCTTTATCAAGGATATTTAAGTTTAGTCAAAGGTCAGGGAAGTCAACTCCCTATAGGCATGATGCCGTTGGTGTCAAATATAGATAGATCTCTACGTTAGTACTCGGATTAAAATCAATAGTAGTCCAAATTGGCACTATTATTTTGAAAAATTGTGACAAATTTATCCTAAATCACTCCTCTATTTGCTACTCATAGCTGAATATAAGACAAACCCGAAAAAGATTTTGTCAAAAATTATCCTGATTTTGTAGATTTTTAAATGATGAAAATCTCTATTTCATAATGCCACTCCTAGAAAGCCATCTTTGGTATTTTTTAGCATTTGCATTATGTTCACTAAGTGATTTTGCAAATTGATGTCTGCCTGAATTATCAGGTTTAGCACAGAAGAATAAGTATCTATGTTTTTCAGGATTAAGTACGGCATCTAGACTTGCAGTGGACGGCATATATATTGGACCAGGAGGAATACCTGCGTATAGATATGTGTTATAAGGATTGTCAATTGCTAGATGTTTATTTAAAACCCTTCGGATGCTAAAGTCTCCACTTGCATATACTACAGTTGGGTCGGCTTGTAACAAAATTCCTTTGGCAATTCTATTCAAATACACACCAGCTATAGTGGGTTTTTCTTCATTGACCAATGTCTCTTTTTCGACAATGGAGGCCAAATTATAAACTTCTTCTTTAGTAAGTCCTACTTGTTCTAATTTCTCAAGACGTTGTTTCTCTTTCCAAAAATTATCCTCTTCTCTGGCTAAACGTTTGACGGTTTTTTCAACAGAATCGTTCCAAAACACCTTGTACGTGTTCGGGATAAATAAACTTAGAATATCGTACTCATTTTTTTGATAAGTATTCAAAATCGAATCATTCCTTATATAATTTAGAAAGTCTAGAGAATCAAATTCCATTTGCTGTCCAATAACTCCAGCTAAATCCTCTATGGTCCTAACATTATTATAGGTAAGATCGATTTCAGTTTGATTACCAGATCTCAAAGCAGAAATAAGCTGTCTGTTTGTCCAACCACTTTTGATTTTATAAAACCCAGGCTTTAAGTTCTTATCTCCAAACTTCATGAGTTGTGACACTCTTTTAAAATTTTCGGAAGATTTAAGAATTGCATTTGATTCTAAAGATTCCACCATCTCATCGAAACTACCTTCGCTTGGAATATACAAATCTAAATTCTTAGTTACATTAGGACCCCATATTGCATTATAAGCTATATACCCAAAAAAACCTGCTAGTGCTAAGAGAAGCAGTAAAAATATGGCTAATTTCTGAATCATTAATACTGTTCTTCATCTGAAGGAAAATCCTTCTCTTTGACATCTTTAATGTATGATTCAACGGCATCTTGGATAACGTCATACAGATTAAGATATCGTCTTAGAAACCGAGGATTAAATTCTTTAGTAATTCCCAACAGATCATGACTAACTAAAACTTGACCATCTACAAACTTACCGGCACCTATTCCTATTGTAGGAATGAGTAAATTTTCACTGACAGTTTTACCTAACTTAGCTGGAATCTTTTCTAGAACAATCCCAAAACAACCTATTTTCTCTAAGAGTTTTGCATCGTCAATGAGAGTATTTGCTTCCAACTCTTCCTTGGCTCTTACTGTATAGGTTCCAAACTTATAGATAGATTGTGGAGTAAGGCCAAGATGACCCATTACAGGAACTCCTGCTTTCAATATCCGCTCTATAGAGTCTGAAATCTTCTTTCCACCTTCCAATTTGACAGCATGAGCACCACTTTCCTTCATAATTCTAATCGTACTTTGCAGTGCTTTCTTAGAATCCCCTTGATATGTACCAAATGGCAAGTCAACTACCACTAATGACCGTTTTACAGCCCTTACGACGGACTGTGCATGATATATCATTTGATCTAAAGTGATTGGTAAAGTAGTCTCGTGACCAGCCATAACATTAGATGCAGAGTCTCCGACTAATATGACATCTATTCCAGCTTCATCATATATCCTAGCCATACTGTAATCATAAGCTGTTAACATTGAAATTTTCTCACCTTCACGTTTCATTTTATGAAGAACATGGGTAGTAACTCTTTTAACGCTCTTTTTTGCAACTGACATAGTATTTTTTATATTTCACAATATAATTCAATTGCACAAATATTAGTTTAATGATATGGAAGACTGTTAATAATGGTATTAAATTATATTTTTGAATTAAGTTTGATGCATGAATCAATATATCTTTCTTTTTTTATCAATTTTCTTGATAGTATCATGCGATAATGATATCGATCTAGTAGACACTTATAAAGATATTCCTATTGTTTATGGTATTATATCAAGTCAGGATACAGCCCAATATATTAGAGTCGAAAAAGGTTTTATAGATCCAAGCATCTCTGCATTGGATATTGCTCAGAACCCAGATTCTCTTTATTACGAGAATGCGACTGTTTCAATAAAACTTTCGTCAAATGACCAGATCTATCAATTAGAAAGAGTGAATGGTAATCTAGAAGGATATGTTAGGGATGATGGGATTTTTGCACAAGATCCAAATTACCTATATAAGATCAAATCAAATTCATTTCCCATTGTTATTGGAGATACGTTAGAATTCCAGCTTAAAAGAAATGAAAATTTACCTCTTGTAACCGCAAAAACAACAATCATTGATCAACCTAGAATTCAATTACCGGGATCTGCAGGTGTTATCAATCTAAATTATTCTCAACCGACTAGATTTAGTTGGAGAGTAGGTGAAGGTAACGCCATCTTTGATTTGGCACTTAGAATCAATTATAAGGAACGAAATTCTGTTGTCGGTGGAGAATTTGAAAACTTATCTCTGTTATGGCAAGTCACCAAAAATATAGAGATTACTGAGAGCAATCAGTCTTTAGTAGAGTATGAATTAGATGGAATAGATTTTTATGGCACATTGGCTAGCCGATTGGAAGTTAATCCTGATATAGTGCGTAAATTCCTGAGTATAGATGTCATTGTAACAGCTGGCGGTCAAGAAATTTCCGATTACATTACAATTGGACAGGCTAATCTTGGTATTACCTCTTCACAAGATATTCCAACATTTACTAATCTTTCTGTAGGAAGAGGAATTTTCTCAGCCAGTAATCAATTTGAAAATTCAGGGATGGATATAGCTCCAAGGTCTCTCGATTCCCTTTTTAATAGTCAATTAACGGCGGCGCTTAACTTTACTCCCTAACTTTTATATAGAAGTTTGCTGACTTTTTGACATAAAATTGACAGTATTTCCTTCCAATTAGATTGGAATTCACCAAAATGGCAGAGGATAAGCTCAATAGGCCTCTTGGCATTACTATTGACTAACCTTCTGTGTACTAATAACTTTAAATTTTTAAAATAAATAAAATGGGTAAAATTATAGGCATAGATCTCGGAACTACCAATTCTTGCGTTGCGGTAATGGAAGGGAATGAACCAGTCGTAATTCCTAACGAAGAGGGTAGAAGAACTACTCCTTCAATCGTTGCATTTTTAGATAATGGAGAAAGAAAGGTTGGAGATCCAGCAAAAAGACAAGCTATTACAAATCCGACAAGAACCATTTCCTCTATAAAGAGATTTATGGGTCACAGATTTGGTGAAGTAAGCTTAGAAAAAGATAGATCACCTTACAAAGTAGTAAAAGGTGATAATGATACGGTAAGAGTAGACATCGATGGCAGAAAATATACGCCACAGGAGATTTCTGCAATGATTCTTCAGAAAATGAAAAAAACTGCAGAAGATTTTTTGGGATCAGAAGTGACAGATGCAGTTATCACTGTTCCAGCTTATTTCAATGACTCTCAAAGACAAGCAACCAAAGAAGCTGGTGAAATCGCAGGATTAAATGTGCAACGTATTATCAATGAGCCTACAGCAGCAGCATTAGCTTTTGGTTTAGACAAGAAATCAGCAGACTCTACTATTGCTGTGTATGATTTAGGTGGAGGAACTTTTGATATTTCTATTCTTGAATTAGGAGATGGAGTATTTGAAGTGAAGTCTACAAATGGTGACACGCACTTAGGAGGAGATGATTTTGATCAGGTAATAATTGATTGGTTAGCAAATAGCTTTAAAGAGTCTGATGGCATAGATCTTAGAAAAGATCCTATGGCCCTACAGAGATTGAAAGAAGCAGCAGAAAAAGCAAAGATTGAATTGTCTAGCAGTACTGATACGGAAATAAACCTTCCATATGTGACTGCCTTGGATGGTGTTCCAAAACACTTAGTTATGAAGCTTAGTAGAGCAAAATTCGAACAGTTAGCGGGTGACTTGGTAGCGAGAACATTGAAGCCATGTCAAGAAGCAATTAAGGATGCGGGTCTTTCAGTTAGTGAAATAGATGATGTTATTCTAGTGGGTGGATCAACTAGAATTCCTAAAATACAGGAAGCAGTTGAAAAGTTCTTTGGTAAGAAGCCAAATAAAGGTGTAAATCCTGATGAAGTTGTAGCAGTAGGAGCTTCCATTCAAGGTGGAGTTTTAAGTGGGGATGTTCAGGATGTATTGTTGCTGGATGTAACTCCATTATCTCTTGGAATCGAAACAATGGGTGGTGTATATGATGTAGTGATAGAAGCTAATTCGACCATTCCAACAAAAAAGTCGAAAGTTTATTCTACGGCTACAGATAACCAACCGAGTGTGGAAATACATATACTACAAGGAGAAAGACCAATGGCTAAAGACAATCGACCAATTGGAAGATTTATCTTGGATGGAATACCTCCAGCTCCAAGAGGAATGCCTCAAGTAGAAGTAACCTTCGATATGGATGCTAATGGTATATTGAGCGTTTCTGCGAAAGATAAAGGTACAGGAAAAGAGCAAAATGTAAGAATAGAAGCTTCTACCGGATTGTCTGAAGAAGAGATTACCAAAATGAAGAATGAAGCTGCGGCCAATGCGGAAGCAGATAAATCTTCAAGAGAAAAAGCAGATAAAATCAATCAAGCAGATACACTTATATTCCAAACAGACAAGCAATTGACTGAATATGGAGAAAAGATTCCAGATGATAAAAAAGCAACCATCGAAGCGGCATTATCAGAATTGAAAGAAGCTCATAAATTGCAGGATATAGAGAAAATTGATTCATCAATGCAGAAAATGAACGATGCGTGGCAAGCTGCAAGTCAGGATATTTATCAAGCATCCCAAGATGCTAATCCTGAAGGTGGAGCCCAGGCTGGTGCAGATGATGCAACTGCTCAAAAAGAAACGGAAGATGTGACAGATGTGGAGTTTGAAGAAGTTGACGATAAGAAATAATAATTTTAAGAATGATAGAAAGCGGGTGTATTTGCATCCGCTTTTTTTTATGCCCTTATGTTTGGGAAAGCATTTGCTTTTAATCACCGTCATTTAAACTCATTTCAATTTAGAATCCTTTCTAACTTGAGCTAGTTCACTTTAAATACCTTTTATAAGACCTCCATCTATGCTGATCGTCTGTCCGGTAACATATTTTGATAATGGTGATAATAACCAAACGGCAAGACTAGCTAAATCTTTTGGATCACCTAACTCACCTGATTTCACATCCGTTAAAAATTCCATCTTGGCTGCCTCTGGACTTATACCCAACAGCTGACTTTTATGAATGAATAGTCTTTCCATTGCAGGTGTTGCATGGTAACCAGGCGCCAAAATATTTGCTGTTATATTATTGTCAGCAACTTCTTGTGATAATGTTTTCACAAATCCAACAACAGCCATTCTTAAGGAATTACTTAGTACTAAATTGTCAATAGGCTGTAATACAGAAGCACTTTCTATAAAGAGTAATCTCCCATAGTTTTGCTTCTGAAACAAACCTAAAAGTTCTTTGGTAATCTTAACTTTCCATCGCAGTATATGCTGATATGCATGATCCCAATCAGCCAATTCACTAGAGATAAAAGATTTCGCAGGAGGTCCACCTGCATTGATCAGTGCACCATCAAGGATTTTCCCACTAAGCATCCGAGTCAGTTGACTAATTGTGGCATCTGTAGTAATATCACCGCAAAGAATGGTTGTTTGATTCTTATATTGCTCTCCAAACTCTTCGAGATTCTCTCTTCCTCTTGCATTGATAATCACATGAGCTCCTTCTTTAATGAGTGATTCGGCAATAGCTTTTCCAAATCCGCTGGTAGCTCCAGTTACAACGAATAGTTTTTGATCTAAGGATAATTCCACAAGTTATTTTTATAGAAAATGATCTAAGAAGTTTAAGAGTGTTTTTTCTAATTTGGAATACTCTCCATCAATAGAAAATTGATCATTCAATGTGCTGAGAATTTTGGCTTTCTTCTCCTGAGTTGAAAAATAATACGGCTCATGATATTTCAACATATGTAGAACTTGATATTCAGTTAATGAATCAAAAAGTTCATCCATTTTTCGAAATGAAGAATCACCAACCTTTTCTTTAATTCTTTGCTTTTCGTCATCTGAGAATTCGAGATCTGCATAAGAACCATATATAAGAAGGAAAGTTAGAAATTCTTGCTCTGATAGTATTTGAGTAGTCTCAATCATCCCTTGACCAATTTACACTTAAAAATAGTCAATAATTCTTCAATTTTTGATAATTCATTATTATATCAATGACCTTTGGATATAATTAGACAGTTATTTAAGGAAAAAAAGATGTTAGAAATGCCAAGAAATACTTTATAAGTAAAAACAGGAATTAGATGTGAGCCAGTACTTGATCGAAGCTACACAAAGCCTTGTATTTTTTCTTAATAAAATCTACTTCCCCATAATGATGTTCTCGACCATTACTTATGACCAAATAAGGGGCTGTAAGGGCTAAGTTATATAGACTGATTTGAGCGACAACTTGTTCATTTATTACCTCATTGAAGGATTTAAATTCAAATAAAATACTTGCTTCATTTTGTTTGTTGTAGACGAGTAAGTCGAACCTTCTAAATTTATTGATAACCTTAAATTGTTTTTCGGCTTGGATTTTTTTGTGAGAAACTCCTTGGTCTAAAAGAAACAATACCCAAAGTTGGCGAATCATTTCTTCCGGTGTCTTGTGCAAATATTTACGTCTTATAATACACCAAATAAATGGCCTTGCATCTATAGTTCTAAATTTTAAATTTGGAACATAAGTTGCTAACTCAATTTGACCCACTTATACTGAATTTGGTTCTTGTTTGAGTGTAATCTGAGTTGGATTTGCTTGAACTGGTTTGGGCTTATCCAAAATATCTTGGACTAGCAAAGCATCAATTAAATCTCGACCATAGATGAAGTACTCTTTCGACCAAATATTGATGATATTTACACCAAAATTTTCTAGTACCAAGCAAAATTGCACCTGCCACTTTTTATTAGAAGAATTTAAATCCAAAAGACCATCCTGCAATAGAATCGATACATTTTTTTTTGCAGATACGATTAGATCACACATAGTTTCTTCATTGTATTCAGATACATTTACTTCTCTATAGTTACTTTCATAGATGTACTGTTCTAATAAACTATTTTTTGCATCAGTCCAGTATGAAATCAATAATTGATCTTTATTTGCATATACTTTACTTGGTATTTGAATTTTGATCAATTCACGAGAAAGATACTTAGTTTGTTTTAGATACTCATCCTCATTTACGTAAGACAACTGGTTTCCATATTCAGAAAGAATGTAGGCATCATCTTTAATATTCTTCATCGTAATAGCATGGACAAAGTATTGTCGGAAAGAGACATTGGGGATTAACGTATTAGTCGTATCTAAGTTTACAATGACGTCCCAATTTGATAAGAATTCTTCCGAATTTATTAGATTTTTTTCTGGAATCACGATGATTGGATAATAATTTGAAATCAACTTCCCCCAACTATTTAATGCTATCTCTAGATTGACTGATTTTGCAGTTGATTTTAGCAAAGTCTTTAATTCTTGTTGGTAATCAGAGAATGTCTTATTGGCCCAAAGCATCTGATTTTTCCAATAATATTGTAAGTAATCTAAAAGTACTTTAGATTCTAAATCTAATGCGTTATGATATTCCCCTAAATCATATTCTTCGGGAAAAGAATGACTGTGGTTGTTGGTAACCAATCGAAGTAAGTACCAATTTTCAAATAAATTCTCCCAGTCTTCTGGATCAAAACTAATCATCTTATGTACTAGCTGCTTTAGATTTTCATCTTCTTTTTCCAACAATAATTTCCATTGTACATAGTCATCATTATTAAGGATAAAATTATTACAGAATAGTAAATGTTGAATAATTACTTCTGCGTGTTCTACCAAAGAGTCAGCAGTTCGTGCATTACATTTAAAATGTTTTAATAGTAAGTTTTTAGAATTGATTTCCTCGGAGATTGCATCTATTTTTTCAATAAAAGCACCTACATCTAAGGAAGTTTCATTCTCAGCAGTCTCTAAAGTCATTTTATTTTGACCAGACACAAGTAAATGTTCTAGTTGATCAAGCATTGAACTTATATCAATGTTTTCTTCTATAATAATCTCTTCTTTTCCATGCAAAATATTTATACCTATAACATTGTCTTTGATTTTTTCAGTAATCCCTAAAATATCCTTATCAATCGGATGAGTTTCAAAGGAAAAAAGAATATTATTAGACTGAACCTTCACATTTTTATTTTGCAGATATTCTAACGTCAACAAATTTGAATGTAAACTAGAAATTAAGGATTTTAACTCATTATTTTTAAGGCTTATGTCAGCATAGGCCAAGGACAATTGCCTTTGATTTATATCAGAAATTTGGATTCTAATTGACTTCATCTTAGTGATAAAATCACTTAATTCATCTAACCAAACATCGATTTCCTTATCACTTTCTGTTTTTCGATAAAAGGTCGAACTGTAAGGATCTACGAGGATTAAACTATTAAAGTGGAGCTTGTAGCTGTAAGCCTTATATTTAAGTTTTTTCGATAAGTCTAAATACTCATCTAGACTCCATTGGAAAGGAAATTCATCTATTCTATTATTTAGCGGATTATTCCAATCGGATCGATCCATCAAGCCCTTAAAATCTACTAATTGTTGCCAATCAGTCTTGTCGAATATAGATTGTCCTAATTTTGAATAACTAGATTTTAGATTCTTATATGACTTTAAGGTCTTTTTTTGAATAATATTTAAGTAAGATAAATCTATAGTTTCGCATTGCTTATGCCGAAGAATCTTTTCTAGATTTAAATAGTTAGAATCAATCCGGCCATCTTGATTGGTAAGATTTAAAAATAAATTATCTAAACCTACCTTCTGAAACTCCTGATTAAGCTTAGTCGCATAGCTATTATCCCCAACAACAAGCAATACTTTTTTCCCTTTGATTAATTGGTTGACACAGAGGTGCCGTACTAATTCAGTACAACTAGTGTTATGCTTATAGTTGACATGGGCCCAACTAAGAGAATCAAGTTCGGTCAATAACTTAGCCATACTAGGACTCAGCAACATCGATGTATTCATAGCGTAAACTTATTTCATAACAAATATAAATATATTTAATATGAAAAAAACTATTTTTTTCTGAATATTTATCCTAATTACTTAAAAATCAATCTCTTTTATATTATAATTTCCTATAATTAGATTATTTACCTGTTATTCCTCCAGAAATCTTTTCTCCGTTCTCATACTCGTATTCTAGTGTCACCTTCCCATTTTCATCGTAATACTTTAGGCTACCGTGTTGCTTTCCATTCTTGAAATTCACTTCTTTTTGCGGATCACCATCTTTATTATATTCAACATAAGTACCGTCAATTTCTCCATTTTTATATGGGGTGGTCTTTTGAGGTTTTCCAAATTTATATGTAGATTTCAATCCATGTAACTTATCTGCTTGATATTCTGTCTTTGCTTCTATCTGGCCTCGATCACTTAGTTCAAGATAAGGACCAGTTTTCTGACCACCTACATAAGTTGTTATTGTTTTTATCCTTCCATTGTCATGATAAGTTAACCAAGTACCATTTCTTTGTCCTCCAACACTATAACCAGATTCAGACGGCTTATCTTTAGGACCTTTATAATGATACTCTGCGGAGCTACCTGGAATCGATTCACCCTGAAACCCGATAATTTCAGCAGAAGATCCACTGCCTCCGGGGCCTGAACAAGAAAAATAGACTAAACTTAAAATCGCTAAAATAATAATCCTCATAATAACTGTATTTAATTTTTTTTGAAATTAGACTTAAATTTAACGAACAAATGATAAATATTCATAATGGGTAATAAAGAGATTGCAAATCAATTTAATCTTCTTGGTAAATTGATGGAATTACATGGAGAAAATCCGTTTAAAACTCGGTCTTATCTTTCTGCTTACAATACACTTAGAAGATTTCCTAATAATATTTCTGAAATGTCAGAAGAAGAGCTTTTAGAATTGCCAGGTATTGGTAAAGCCATCCAAGCAAAAATAAATGAATTGTTAGAAACAGGTAACATTTCTAATTTAGTTAAATATTTAGAACTTACACCTCCAGGAATTGTACAAATCATGAAAGTAAAGGGGTTGGGAGTCAAAAAAATTAAACTTTTATGGAAGGAATTAGATGTTGAAAGCCCAGGAGAATTGCTATATGCTTGTAGAGAAAATAGATTAATCGAGCTGAAAGGCTTTGGAGAAAAAACACAAGCAGATGTAATTGAACAACTGGAGTATTTGATTGCCTCACAGGGAAAGCATCATTTTGCCACTGTTTATCCAATATCTATCGACTTAGAAAAACAGCTCTTCGATAAGTATCCAAAATCTAGATTCAGTTTGATAGGTCAAATGTTACGGAAATGTCAGATCATAGATAAAATAGATCTTGTAGGCACACTTAAGTTTGAAGAATTGGAATTAGAGGGTTTAGAATTAAAAGACGACATGCTTTATTTCAATGATATTTTATTCGATTATAAACAAGTTTCCGAAAATGATTTTGTGAAGACGGTTTTTAAATTGTCCTGCCATCCAGAATATTTTAAAGCATTTGGATTTAAGATTGGAAAGGAAGAAAATGAAAACGAGATTTATAAAAGCAACTCATTACCTTTCCATTCACCTGAAATCCGAGAACCTGAGAATATAAAGATTCTCAAGAAGGAAAAGCTGGAACTTAATTTGGTTAAACCCCAAGATATTAAAGGAGTCATACATAATCATACTAATTATTCTGATGGTGTGAATACTATCGAGGAAATGGCCAATGAGACACACCAATTAGGATATGAATACATTTCTATTACCGATCATTCTAAATCAGCATTTTATGCTAATGGATTACAGCCCGAAAGGCTTTTAAAGCAACTTGAAGAGATAAAAGTTATAAATAAAAATGCCCCAATAAAGATATTTTCAGGGATTGAATCAGATATATTGTCTAATGGTTCATTAGATTATGATAATGAGATATTAAATCAACTCGATTTGGTAGTTGCTTCGGTTCACTCTGTTCTAAAAATGGATAAAGAAAAAGCGACAAATAGAGTAATTAAAGCAATAGAAGACCCACATACTAGAATTTTAGGGCATCCTTCCGGAAGGTTGTTACTTTCAAGAAAGGGCTATCCTCTTGACTATGAAAAGGTAATTGATGCATGTGCTGCAAATAATGTAGTTCTTGAAATAAACGCAAATCCATATAGATTAGATTTGGATTGGAGGTATATTTCTAAGGCTATGGAAAAAGGAGTTTTGTTAAGTATCAATCCGGATGCACATTCAATTGGAGGGATAAAAGATATTTTCTTTGGAGTCTGTGCTGCTAGAAAAGGTATGTTGACTATAGAATCAACCCTAAATTCCAAAACCTTAAGTGAATTTGAGGCATGGATCAATTCAAAATAGAGTTATAATACCTTGTTAATCGCTTGTTAATCGCATTATAGACTCTTTACATTTGATAATAATGATTTACATTTGTAATATCTTATTAAAAATAATTCAATTAATTAATTCAATAATCTTAAAATGAAGTATTTAAAATTATCAACCTTATTTTTATGTATTGCAATGTTTGCACTTACTTCTTGCAAATCTGACGGTACTTCTTCTGATTCAACAACTTCTACCGAAGATACAAAAGCAGTTCCAGCTGCAGCTACAACAGCTGAAACAGGAACAGCTGCTGCAAATGCAGCAGAAGAGCCTGCAGTTCCTGCTGGACCTTTAACTTCTATCGAATTTGGAGAGTCAACATATGATTTTGGTGAAATCATGGAAGGAGATAAAGCTAATTACAAGTATGAATTTACAAATACTGGTGAAGAGCCGTTAATTATTTCTAATGCAAAAGGATCTTGCGGTTGTACTGTACCAGAATGGCCAAGAACTCCAATTGCACCTGGAGAAACAGCTTCTATTGATGTTCAATTTGACTCTAAAGGAAAAGGTAAAGTTGGAGGAAATCCACAATCTAAAAGAGTTACAATTACCGCAAACACAGATCCTGCTAACACATATCTTACAATTAAAGGTATCGTGAACAAAGAAGAAGGTGCTGACGCAGCTGCACAATAATTGAAGTACGAAAAATTTAATTATTTAGCCTGCAAGTGTAAACTTGTGGGCTATTTTTTTTGTTTGTCCGTTAAACAATTCTATGATGCTTAAGTATCTCCATTTAGTAAAATTTTCTCATACTATTTTTGCCTTACCCTTTGCAATAGTTGGGTTCCTATTGGGATATTTACAATTGAATGGAGATGTCTCTTGGTTAACTTTCCTGTTCGTGATAGCTTGTATGGTGTTTGCTAGAAATACTGCAATGGCTTTCAATCGATGGGCAGATAGAAAAATTGATGCAGAAAACCCAAGGACCGCTCAGAGGGAGATTCCTTCTGGTAAATTAGAAGCTAGAAAAGTATTGTTTTTTGTTATCGCAAATGCTCTTCTATTTATGCTTTCAGCCAAACTAATTAGCAATATTTGTTTCTTTTTGAGTCCTATTGCTTTAATGATCATTCTAGGATATTCGTACGCAAAACGTTTCACATCCATAGCACATATAATCTTAGGGTTAGGCTTGAGTTTGGCTCCAATTGGAGCTTATATTGCAGTGATAGGGAAGACTGATATTATTCCGATGCTATTTGGTGCCGTTGTTCTTTTTTGGGTGTCAGGATTTGATATTATTTACGCAATCCAAGACGAACAATTTGATAAGGATACCCAACTGCATTCTATTCCATCAAAATTTGGAGAAAAACAATCGCTGATGATAGCTTTATGTTTTCATACAGCTTGTGTCGCTTTAATATGGTTTGCTACCTATCTCACAATCCTGGATTATGACCAGATGAAAGGTCTGTCAATATTAGGGTCTATTATCTTTACGTTTTCTGTAGTTTATCAGCATTGGGTTATTCGTCCATTCGATATTGACAAGATTGATTTAGCTTTTTTTAGATCTAACGGTGTAGCCAGTTTGGCATTTGGAATATGCTTTGTTTTAGATGTTTTTTTGCGCTAGAAAGTATGACAATCTACTGATTGCTTTCTTTCTATGACTTATTTTATTTTTTTGTGATAAATGCATCTCAGCAAATGAACGTGTATAGCCATCAGGTATAAATATCGGATCGTACCCAAATCCATCAACTCCTAATTTTCTAAAAGCGATTTGACCCTTACAAATCCCTTCGAAGTACCGAATTTCATTTTTGTCAATATAGCATAAAACCGTCCTAAATTGAGCATATCTATTGAAAGTGTTTGATAAATTTTTTAAAAGTAAAAGCATATTTTCCTCATCGCTTTTGTGTTCGCCAGCATATCTCGCCGTGTAAGTCCCAGGAGCATCATTCAGAGTAGAAACTTCCAATCCAGTATCTTCACCAAAAACTGGATAATTGTATTTCTTATATATTGTATTGGCTTTTATAAATGCATTCTCTTTTAGTGTGCTTCCTGTTTCCTTAATTTCGGCATCAAATTCTAACGTTTGTAAGTCAATCAGATTGTAATCAGCAAACGCACCGTTAATCTTAGATACTTCCTCTCTTTTGTTTGCATTATGAGTAGCAAAGACCAAACATTTTAATTGTTCCATGACACCGTTTTAAAGTAATTCCAAAGTGCTTTCTTATAATTGATATTTTCCTTGAGTTCATTTAGTGAATAACTGCAATGAATTATGCTCCTATTAAAATTAAGAGGATGATGCACAATTGGATAATATTGTATGTTTAATTGTTCTGCCGAGATTCCAAAGATTAGAAACTGGGTCTGAGAGTGTTTTATGTTGTTTATGTCCATAACTATCCCTTCATCCGTTTTTAATGAAATCAATTTTATATTTAAATCCCATTCTAGACCTATAGACGATACGATCTTATCCAATAAGAGCTTATTTTTATCTACATCAATGTGGTCAACTACAATATAGTTGTGAATCATCTTATCGATATATATAGAGACCTTAGATCCATTATGAATTCGGTAAAGGAGCACCCTATTGTGTATATTCAAAATAAAAAATTGTAGTTTTAAAAAATAGCAAATTAAATTCCAACATCAAAAATTAACATTTATCTAATATTTTTATTAATTTTATAAAAATATTTGGTATGAGCCTTCCGGAATTAAAAGTAACAAAAGTCATTAAGTCTAGATTGCCAGATGTGGATTTAAATAATCTGGAATTTGGAAAAGAATTTACAGATCATATGTTTGAAGCTGATTTCTTAGGAGGTATATGGACCAATATTGAAATCAAACCCCTACAAAATCTCTCAATCCACCCAGGAAATTTAGCATGGCACTATGGCCAATCCATATTTGAAGGTATGAAAGCTACCGTAAATAAAAAGGGCACTCCGATGCTTTTTAGACCAGAAATGCACATAAAGCGGCTGAACGCATCAGCAGAAAGAATGTGTATGCCTGCTTTGCCCGAAAGCCTATTCTTTGAGGCCATTGAAAATTTGGTATCTCTTGAGTCAAATTGGATTCCGAAATCAGAAGGAAGTGCCTTATACATTAGGCCATTGATGTTTGCGATCGATGAATGTATTGGAGTTAGACCTTCTACAAATTACAAATTTTTGATAATGACATTACCTGTCGGGCCTTATTATGCTAAACCAGTAAGTCTTAAAGTTGCAGATAAATATATACGAGCAGCTGTTGGAGGCGTTGGCGAAGCTAAGACTGCTGGAAATTATGCTGCCTCCTTATATCCTGCAAAACTAGCTAATGAGCAAGGTTTTGATCAGATTATGTGGCTTGACGCAAAAGAATTTAAATATATTCAGGAAGTCGGGACAATGAATATATTTTTTGTTGTTGGCAACAAAATTATTACACCAGCTACAGATGGTGCAATCCTTAAAGGGATTACTCGAGATTCTGCAATAAAGATCCTTCGCCATGAAGGATATATTGTTGAGGAAAAACCTGTGGAAATCAATGAAATCGTGAAAGCTTACGATGCAGGTACACTTACTGAAGTTTTCGGTACGGGTACAGCAGCAGTCGTAGCACAAGTTTCCAAAATTGGTTATAACGATGTTATATTAAGTCTGAAAGGTGATAACACGATTGGCAATATAGTTAAAGATAAAATTAACAAATTGAGAACAGGAGAATTAATCGATGCATGGAATTGGATTAAAGAAGTGAAAACCAAAGAATTATTAGTTTGATCATCTAAGTTAATGCATGTGTTAAATTTATAATATAATCCTTATTGATTAATGGATTTGATAGAAATTCGAAATTATTTTATTAATTTTAGTGCCCATATGCCGAGTTTATTCATGTAATGACGAAATCAAGACCTTAAATTAATATCCTAATTGTTGGGATATCAATATTCATTCGTAGTGTTTTTTTGTTCCTATTTGTCGCGTGTAGCAAGCATTTGTTTGTAGTTACACGTATTTGCTATTAATAAAATTTTGTAGTGATATATACACATTATGAGATTTCATGTTTGTCTATTAGAATTAAATATTTAACTAACCCTTAATTTCTTATGAGAGTAGAAAATACCCCTGATTTGAAACATCAATTGGCGGAGAATTTCAAACTATTTGTGAGGATTACTCTATTAGGCTGTTTTTTGCTCAGCGCAAACTACAGTTTTTCCCAGTTAAAAATTGGTGGAGATCCAAGTACAATAGATGATGGATCTATTCTGGAATTGGAAGCTATAGATAAAGCTTTTATTCCGCCAAGAATGACAACGGCGCAAAGAGGGACCATTCCCACCCCCTTGACCGGTGCCATTATTTATAACACAGATAATATGTGTTTAGAGCTTAACAAAGGACTACCTACAGCGCCCGAGTGGTTCTGTATTGGTGGTTTAAATTGTTGGGATAAAAATGGGAATGGATTACCTGACGTCAGCGAAGACATCAATGGTGATGGTATGTTCGATGCATTTGATTGCGCCGGCATTACCGTTCTAGGTGGTGGTCTGAACTGTTGGGACGATAATGGTAATGGAGTACCAGATCTTGATGAAGACGACAATAACGATGGGGTGTTTGATACTGAAGATTGTACAGGTCCACCAGGACCTCAGGGTATTGCAGGTCCAACTGGACCAGCGGGCCCTCAAGGTGCAACTGGTTCACAGGGTCCAGAAGGACCACAAGGTGCGCCAGGTCCTTCCGGGCCTACGGGTGCGCAAGGACCAAAGGGTTCAGATGGACCACAAGGACCAGCCGGTCCACAAGGTCCTTCTGGTGCAACCGGTTCACAAGGTCCAACAGGACCTCAGGGTGAATCAGGACCAGCAGGTCCGACGGGTGCGCAAGGACCAAAAGGTTCAGATGGACCACAAGGTTCAACAGGTGCACAAGGTGATACAGGTCCAGCAGGTCCGACAGGTCCAAGAGGTGCAGCAGGCCCAGCAGGCCCAGCAGGTGCAACTGGTCCGGCAGGAGCAACCGGAGCAGACGGAGCTCAAGGCCCAGCAGGTCCTCAAGGTTCAGCAGGTCCTGCGGGAAGTGCAGGAGCAGATGGAGCTCAAGGCCCAGCAGGTCCTATGGGATCAACAGGTTCGCAGGGCCCAGCAGGTCCTCAAGGCTCACCAGGACCTTCAGGTCCTACAGGAGCAACTGGCGCAGATGGTGCACCAGGATCACAAGGCCCATCAGGCCCATCAGGTCCTCAAGGAGCAACAGGTTCACAAGGACCAGCAGGCCCTCAAGGTGATTCAGGTCCAGCCGGTCCTACTGGAGCAACTGGCTCAGATGGTGCACCAGGAGCGCAAGGCCCATCAGGCCCAGCAGGTCCTCAAGGAGCAACAGGTTCACAAGGCCCATCAGGCCCTCAAGGTGATGCAGGCCCAGCAGGTCCTGCGGGAGCAGCGGGTCCACAAGGCGCAACAGGAGCAGCGGGCCCAGCCGGCCCTACTGGAGCAACTGGAGCAAACGGTGCAGCAGGCCCACAAGGTCCAGCCGGAAATGATGGAGCAAATGGTGCCCCAGGCGCACAGGGTCCAGCCGGACCCACAGGTGCAACTGGCGCAGCAGGAGCAAACGGAGCAGCGGGACCGCAAGGTCCAGCCGGAAATGATGGCGCGACTGGACCAGCCGGATCACAAGGCGCGACCGGAGCAATGGGAGCAGCAGGGCCACAGGGCCCAGCCGGACCAACCGGTGCGACTGGAGCAGCAGGCCCACAAGGCCCAGCCGGAAATGATGGTGCAACCGGAGGTACGGGACCAGCGGGTCCACAAGGCGCAACAGGAGCAGCTGGTCCAGCCGGACCCACAGGTGCAACTGGCGCAGCAGGAGCAAACGGAGCAGCGGGTCCACAAGGCCCAGCTGGAAATGATGGAATAAATGGTGCCCCAGGTGCAGCCGGACCAGCCGGTCCACAAGGAGCAACTGGAGCAGCAGGGCCACAAGGCCCAGCCGGAAATGA
>Ga0209828_1000343_pt1 | contig 45462 bp, 34 predicted proteins | sample MaitaG_FD_187429 | JGI IMG/M metagenome (GOLD analysis project Ga0209828, IMG submission 187429) | Marine algal microbial communities from Maine, USA - Maine_Asex2 metaG (SPAdes) (version 2) | ecosystem: Host-associated > Algae > Red algae > Unclassified | place: Maine, USA | collected 2015-01-05
AAAATACGGAAGGAATAATAGCGGTAAGTGAGGTGAATGGAGCAACTACAGACTTTCGCTATTCTATCGATGGTGGATTAAACTATCAAACAGAAAATATTTTTAACAATCTTTCTTCGGATACCTATCTGGTACAGATAATAGACTTTAGTGGATGTGAATCTTCCGCAGTAGAAGTGGATATTGTAGACTTGCCCGAACTAACAGTTTTATTGCCAGACACGGTGTTTACAAAAGTTGGTGAAACAGTACTATTAGCGCCTGTCATCAATTTTGATACCACCGATATAGCTACGATTATGTGGTCTTCGGTCGCGGAGTTAAGTTGTACGAATTGTCTGACTCCCGTTTACACAGTTGCCGGGTCGACCAGTTTGTCCTTGGAAATTACTACGCTTGCTGGCTGTACGATTACCACTTCGACGATTATTAGCGCAGCGGAACAAGAAATCTATATCCCGAATGTATTTTCTCCCATTAATCTAGACGGGAATAACGATTATTTTATTCCTTTTACAGAAAATCCAGAAGGCTGGAAAATTGAAGATTTTTTAATTTTCAACCGCTGGGGCGGTGTTGTTTTTGAAGGAAATAATTCTATGATTAACGAAGAATTTACCGGTTGGGATGGGCGTTACAAAGGTGAAATTATGAATTCGGGAGTCTATGTGTATCTAATAAAGATTTCTTTCCGTGATGGTAACCCCAAATTATATCAGGGAACTATTACGTTATTATAAAAAAAAACAAACTTCTCTCCGCGTGATAATTTCAGTGGAGGGAAGTTTGTTAATTAAGAATATTCTTACAACCGTTGCTCTAGGGAACAATTTCCTTTTAACCCCCGTTTTTTAGGCCCCCTAATTTATCACGCACTCGTTTTTATTAATCCTTAACTCATATTATTCACCCACCAATTCATCCAATCCCTCCAATAAAATTCCACAAGCCTTTTCAATCTCCGCTTCCGTAATAATCAACGGTGGCGCAATTCTAATCGAACGATCGTTAAATAAAAACCAATCGGTAATCAATCCTTTTTCGAGACAGACCTTGATGACCTTTTGTACTTTTGCAAAGCTGTCTAATTCTACCGCCATCCACAAACCCGCGCTGCGTATCTGACGAATTTCAGGGTGCACCAATTTTTCTAAAAAGAGTTGTTCCTTCTTTTTTACCGAATCAATAATTCCGGAAGACTTAATAAAATTTAAAGTCGCCAACGCCGCTGCACAGCTAACGGGATGTCCCCCAAAGGTCGTGATATGACCCAATAGAGGATTGTTAGAAAATACTTTCATCACCTCTTGATTGGCGACAAACGCACCGATCGGCATCCCGCCGCCCATTCCTTTTGCCAGCAATAAAATATCGGGAACCACGTCGTATTGTTCAAAAGCAAAAAAGCTACCTGTCCGTCCGTAACCTGCCTGAATTTCATCAAAAATTAGCAGCGTACCAGTTTCGTTACAGCGATTTCTTAATTTTGTAAGATAATTGTTTATTGGTTTTCGAATACCCCATTCTGCCTGCACTGTTTCTACAATGACAGCGGCTGTTTTTTTGGTAATTCTGCGCAAACAAAAATCACAATTGAATTCTATATGAGCAATGCCCGGCAGCAACGGACGGTAAGGTCTTGTAAAGTAGTCATCGCTCATTAGACTGGCTGAACCTTGTGTACTACCATGGTAGGCTTTGTAACAAGAAATAATTTCGGCCCGACCAGTATAGCGTTTGGCCAGCTTCATCGCGCCCTCCGTTGCCTCTGTTCCGGAATTGACCAAATATACACTGTCCAGAGAATCAGGTAATAATCTTGTTAGCGCCTTTGCCAAATTTACTTGTGGACTTAGTAAATATTCTCCATAAACCATAGTATGCAGATACCGCTCACTCTGATCTCGAATCGCTTTAACAACATCGGGATGACAATGGCCCAACGCACTGACACCAATACCTGCAATCAGATCGAGATAAGGTTTGCCTTGTGGATCGTACAAATAAATACCGGCGCCTCGCTCAATTTCCAGTAACATGGGAAATTCACTGGTCTGCGCCAAATGACTAAGAAATACTTGCCTTAAATTGGGCATAAATGGTGTTTTTTTAATGAAATACGAAAATACTTTATTCTCATCCCTAAAAAAGAAAAGAACAATTTTCGGTACAAATATTGCCTGTTTTATAGTTAGAATATCCTTATCCCAAAGCCAATTATTCCAGAAAACTACTGTCGGTCAGCGTTCAAAACGTTAAATTGATTGGATAAATATGTAATTTTATGCTGATCTTACGTTCTGTATAGTGTATCCCCAAATCATTTTTTGCTGCCAACCCCCGGAATTTGCAAAATAAACGATTGCAATTCGGCAGTTTCATGAAATTTTAAATAAAAAAGTAGTCAATTATATCTCATGAGATATTTACTCATTTTCGTTATGCTCACCACCATTTCTTTCTTTTCCTGTAATCAGGTAACGGAAAAAATGCCTGACTTTTCGGTGCACGGAGTAGATGTTTCGCACTACCAGTCTCAGATCAACTGGTACGAGGTAGCGGCAGAGGGAATTGATTTTGGGTTTGTTAAGGCGACCGAAGGAGAGACGATTAGTGATGCGCTGTTTTGTCAAAACTGGACCGAAATGGAAAACGCGGGAATTATCCGTGGCGCTTATCATTTTTTCCGACCGGGTACTTCGGCCGTTGCACAAGCCCAGCATTTTATCCAAAAAGTAGATCTTAAATATGGTGATTTACCACCAGTACTGGATGTGGAAGTATTGGATAATGTCAATAAAGATGTAATGGTGGCCCGCCTAAAAATATGGTTGGAAATGGTAGAGGCTGCCTTCGGTGTTCGACCAATTATTTATACCAATATGAAATACTACAATCAGTACCTGGCGGACGATTTCTCAGATCATACCTTATGGATTGCGCGTTATAATGCGAAAAAAACACCAGATTTATCCGAAAATAAAAACTGGGATTTTTGGCAATATGGTAATCGGGGAAGCATCGCAGGAATAAAAGGGCCAGTTGATCTAAATGTTTTTCAGGGTACGCATACCGATTTATTGTCCATCACCATTTCTCCGTTTTCTAGTCCGGCAACCGCTGGGAGATAATCTTTTCTTTTTGTAGAAAATATTCCGTTAAACTCCGTTCCTACGTTGATCTGTTAACTTAAATTTCTCTACCGTCTTTTTTGAGTTTTTCAAATATTTTAGAGTGCGATACCTATGCGTTGGAAGGACCGATTAACGAATCACTAATCAGCGGTTCTTATTGTCCAGGAAAAAATTACCAATTTGAAATAAACTCTAATACATACTAATTTAGTTCCCGATGCACTAGAGGCTTGTGTTTTACTTAATGAACAAGCGTTCAACACTTCAATAAAACTGTTAGATTTTTGTTAAATTTTGTCCTTCTGATCCCGGCCGACCATCTATCTGTCTTTCTGAGTAGCAGGTATCTCAGAATATCATTATTTTAGCAAGCATAAATAAACTAATCCATCATGAAACAACTCATCTTTAGTCTTCTTGTATTATTCGCAGCCACTTCTGTACAAGCAGGTGGAATTGACTTTTTTCACGGAACCTGGGAAGAGGCGCTGGAGAAAGCTAAAAAAGAAGACAAACTTATTTTTGTTGATGCTTTTACTACCTGGTGTGGACCTTGTAAACGGATGGCAAAGCAAGTATTTCCACATAATGAGGTGGGCGATTTCTATAATAAAAATTTTGTCAGTATGAAAATCGACATGGAAAAAATACCCGGTCGGAAATTTCAAAAAAAATATCCAGTATCAGCCTTCCCGACTTTGTACTATATTGATGGAGATGGGAAAGTAGCTCATGTGACCAAAGGGGGCAAAAGTCCGGAGCAGTTTATTCAGCTGGGACGAATGGCAATCAAAAAAAATGATAAAAGTGGCGACTACGAGGCAGATTATAACGAAGGAAAAAGAGATTATAATCTGGTCTATAATTATATTAAGGCCCTCAACAAAGCCGGTAAACCGAGCCTTAAAATTGCCAATAATTATATAAAGTCACAAAAGGATTTAACTACCGAAGAAAATCTTAAATTTATTTTGGAGGCGACCACGGAGGCGGATTCCCGCATATTTGATTTATTAACAAAACACAAGGCCGCTATCATCGCAGTAACTTCTGCTACGGAGGTAAACGATCGAATCGAAGCAGCTTGTATGCGAACCGCAGATAAGGCAATCGAGTACAAGTATTATGACTTGATCACCGAGGCGACAACCAAATTAAGAACAATCTATCCTGCGAAAGCAGACGCGTTTGAACACACCAACGCGATGCGTTACCACGCAGCGGACCAGGAACCAGCGGCTTACCTCAAGTCGGCAAATGCCCTGGCAAAAATCTATAAGAAAGATCCTGATAATATGCATAAGCTAGCATTAACGGTAGCCAAGCAGTACGAAAAAAATTCACAGGCCCTCAAGCAGGCTGAGAAGTATGCAAAGTCTGCTGCCAGTAGTGGCACCGATATTGCGTATTATTTTACACAGGCCCAAATTTTGAAAAAAATGGGTAAGCCCAAAGATGCAATTAAAGTAGCGGAGAAAGCCAAAAAAATGGCGAAAGGAGATATTGCGAAAGAAAGAGCGGCCGATCAGTTGATTCAATCTTTGGGGAAAAAATAGTGAATATCGAATATTGAATCTTCAGACTAGTTCCTTCCGCACTAGTGCCTTGACATTTTATCAATATTCCTTAGCAAGACTCTCAATCAAACGAACATGAAAAAAATAAATTTTCTAGTCTTACTTTGTTTCTTAAGCATTGGCCTGATGGCACAAGGTAGCGACGGCATTGTATTTAAAAAAGACGATTGGTCCGCCGTTCTGGCGCAGGCCAAAGCGGAGGATAAATTAATTTTTGTCGATGCTTATACTACCTGGTGTGGCCCTTGCAAAAAGATGGACCGGGACGTCTTTCCACAAATGGAAGTGGGAAGTTTTTACAATGCCATGTTTATCAATGTGAAAATGGATATGGAAAAAGGTCAGGGAGTTAAGCTGGCCAGAGATTATAATGTAAATGCTTTTCCTACCTTCTTGTTTATTGATGGAGATGGAAAAATTATGCATCGTACCGCGGGCTTTCATGATGTAAATCAGTTTATTGCACTTGGTAACGAAGCCGTTGATCCTTCTGGACGATTATCTACTTTTGAAAAACAGTATCAGGATGGTGATCGCAGTCCAGCATTTCTAAAGAAATATACCAAAATTCGCTACGATATTGCGGATGGTAGCCATGATGATATTGCACTCGAATATTTGAAGACACAAGATGATTGGGGAACGGAAGAAAATCAGGAATTCCTCTTTGCTAATATCGTAGACGCTAATTCTGAATTGTTTGATTATCTGCTGGAAAACAAAGAAAGTTTTTCTGCCATGTATGGTCAGACGGCCATCATGTCTAAAGTGCAGGAAGTTATCTATGCTTCTATTGAAGATACCAAAGACGATAGTAGCCTGGCTCAGATAAAAAGGTTATTCAAAAAAGCGTATCCAGATCGTGCGGATCAGATGACCGCTCGTTTTTCTATGACCTATTACCGCCAGGCGGGAGATCGTGAAAAATATATGGACGCGGCAACTACTTATTATAAAAAATACAAGGCCGACGATCAGGCTGAATTAAATGAAACGGCCTGGACGTTCTTTCGTATTACAAAAGATAAAAGCAGGCTAAAGCAAGGAGTGAAATTTGCAAAAAAATCAATCAAACTCAATAGCAATTATTACAACAACGATACGCTAGCGCACCTGTATCAGGCGCTCGGTAAAAAGCGAAAAGCTATTAAAACGGCAAATAAAGCAATTGTAATTGCCGAAAGAGAATCAATTGATTACGCACCGACAAAGGAGTTACTGGAACACATCAGTAACCCTCAATCAGTAAAAAATTAATCTACAAATCAATTTCTATTAAGACGGGACAATGATCAGAATGTACGGCATCATTTAATTGACGGGCAGATTTGAGTTGGTCTTTAAGATTATCCGTAATACATTGGTAGTCAATCCGCCAGCCTTTATTCTTGGCACGGCAGTTGAAACGATATGTCCACCAGCTAAATTCCTGCATTTCGGGATGCAAACTTCTGAAGCTATCTGTAAATCCACTTTCTAACCACTTGGTCATCCACCCTCGCTCTTCTGGCAAAAAACCCGAAGACTTTTTATTTCCTTTAGGATTGTGAATGTCAATGTCATTGTGCGCAATATTATAATCACCAACGACGATCAACTTGGGTCTTTTCTTTTTCAGTTCATTCACCCACGGATAAAAATCATCCAAAAATTCGTATTTGAATGCTTGTCTTTCTGCTCCACTGCTTCCGGAAGGAAAGTAACAATTTAGAATGGTGGTATCTCCAAAATCTGTTCGTAGTACCCGACCTTCCAGGTCATATTTTTGCATTTCAGTGCCCGCAACGATGAGGTCTGGTTTTGTTTTAGAAAAAGTAGCGACACTACTATAGCCTTTTTTTGCTGCGCTGTGCCAGCAGTGATGATAGCCCAGGGCTTCGAGTTCTTCGATTGGTCCCTGGTCGGGTTGGCACTTGGTTTCCTGCAAACAAACGATATCATACTGTCCCTCTTTCATCCAGTCCAGTAGCCCTTTTTTTACCGCCGCGCGAATACCGTTTACATTGTAAGTAACAATGGATTTTGTCATATTGTTATTTATTTTTCATTCCCAAATCATTTCGTTGGTAAAAAAAGTAGCATAAATATAGTATGCTGTCAACATAATTCTTTAGTTTTACCACTGTCCCAAAGCGTATTGAAAATTAATACAGCTTTTGTAACACACCAACCCCGTTTAAGCATTGAAAGTGTTTGAACGGTTTTTTTTTGTGGTGGGTAATCACGCCCATACTTTACAACCCTCCGTACAGTTTTTACAGATATCGATTTGATCCCGGCCTTTGAGTAGCTTTGTTCTGAAACCTTGATAAGCCGGACCATGCCAAACCTCTTTAAAAGTTCTTTTCTTTAAATCTCCCAGTCGGTGCGTAGCGTCTTTATCAAAGCAACAAGGCACCACCAACCCATCCCAGGTAATCACACAAGCGTGCCACAATTTCCAGCAATGATCCAGCAATTCGTTTTTTACTTCGTAAGTTCCGTCGGTTTTCTGTCGGTATCTCGCGTATTTGTCAATGGTCGGAATCAGGTCGTTGCCATATTCGTAATCGTATACCTGAGCAGTCTTTAATTTTACTTCATCCACACCAACCTCTTCCGCCAGTTTATAAATTTCCGGAATCTGATGCTCATTTGGTTTTACCACCAAAAACTGAAAAATAATATGCGGTGTTTTAGAATTTAATTTTTTCTTCCATTTGACCACGTTGCGGGCACCGGCCAGGACATTTTCGAGTTTGCCTTCTTTTCGGTAATTTTCGTATACCTCCTGAGTCGTTCCGTCCACCGAAATAATCAACCTGTTGAGGCCAGATTCAATGGTCTTTCGGGCATTTTCATCGTTTAAAAAATGAGCATTGGTAGAAGTGATGGTATAGATACCTCTTTCGTCGGCATACTTCACCATTTCTAAAAATTTTGGATTAATATAAGGTTCTCCCTGGAAATAGAATATCAGGTAAAGCAAATCTTTATGTAACTCGTCAATCGTATCCCGAAAAAAATCTTCTTTTAGATTTCCCGTAGGACGACTAAAAGCGCGCAGCCCACTAGGACACTCGGGACACCGCAAATTACAGGCGGTGGTCGGTTCCATACTGACGGTCATCGGCATGCCCCACTGAATAGGTTTACGCGTCCACTTGGTGACGTAGAAGGAGAGAAACACCTTGGTTATGTTCCAAAGCCGCCGGATGGTCAGCTTACGCAAAAAAGATACTGTATCGTCGAAGTAGATATTCATGATAAAACAAAATTAAGCAAAAATGAGGAAGGGGATTGGTGATGGGCACGCTTACTCTAGTGCCTTCGGCACTAAGTTGTTGATTAGTTAATCGGTGGATCAGTCACATAGGGCGCAATGCGAACGTAACCATATTGGTTGCGCTCTTACATCAGGATTACCTAATATTTGACCGACTACTGATTAACCAATTTACGAATTAACATTTATTTATAAATGCTAAACGCTAATAATTCAAATTAAAGTAATTGACTAGTGGGTCGGGTACTAAATTAGTATGTACTTCAAACTATTAATTTTTATCTAGACAACTAGACAAAAAGAACAGTTGATTAGTGATTAGTTAATCGGTCCTCCCAACGCATAGGTATCGCACTCTAAAGTATTTGAAAAACTCAAATAAAGACTGCCGAGAAGGTTAAGTTGCCAGATAAACGTAGGAACAAGGCAATGCCTTGTTCCTACGTTTATCAATATACCCAGCAATTTAGTTCCCGAGGCACTAGACATCGTTAAATGAACCCTCCCGACAATCTATGAAATATCTCTACTCACACAATGCCCGCCGAATGCCCGCCACTTTCAACAGGCACTCTTCGTATTCTAGCTCTGGAACAGAATCATTTACAATGGCACCACCCACCTGAAAGGAAAGGTAACAACTAGCGGCATCGTACAACATACTCCGAATAACCACATTAAAATCAAAATCTCCTTCCGGTGTAATATATCCAACAGCTCCCGAATAAAGACCTCGTTTGGACTGTTCATATTGCTCAATCAGTTCCATACTACGGATTTTTGGTGCTCCGGTCATCGAACCCATCGGGAAAGCATTTTTGAGGGCGTCCACAAAATCTAGCGAGGGTGTTAAAGTACCCGTTATCGTCGAGATCAGGTGATTCACCTGCGCAAAGGGATAAATTCCAAATAATTCCTTCACTTCCACCGTACCGGGAAGGCAACTGCGGGAAAGATCATTTCTAACCAAGTCCACAATCATCACATTTTCGGAACGGTCTTTTTTACTGCGGAAGAGTTGTCGTGTCAATTTTTTATTTTCGGATGCCGTTTTTCCACGTTTGATGGTCCCTTTGATCGGTTGAGAAATTAATTTTTGACCTTCTTTTTTTAGAAAACGTTCTGGACTCGCGCAAAGTAAATATTTATCTTTCATTCGATAAAAAGCTGAGAAGGGAGCTTTACTTATTGTATTAAATTTTTCAAAAAGGGCTGCGGGGGAGTGCTCCGTGTTTTCAACATAAAATTCCTGACAAAAATTCATCTCGTAGATATCACCCCGTAAAAGATTATTTTTTATTGCTGCAATGGTTTTTAAGTAAACGGCCTTACTAATTCTGGATTTTATTTCTTTTGGATCAATTAATGAAGCAGCAGGAAGGGGAGTCGTGGGCACCGCTTGTATGGTATTCCAAAGATCGTTTGGTGACTCTTTGGAACTACTTATTTCTATTTTATTAGAGAATATTTTTATTAAATAAACAGGTTGGAAAAAATGCATTTCCGGTAACTGAATATGATCCGGATTTTGGGAACCGAGTTTTTCAATTTTATTTTTTAAATCGTAACTCAGATAACCGAATAACCACCCACCCGTTTTTTTGTGAAAATCTCTTAATTGATCAAAAGGATCGATTTGACTAAAATGATAGGAAGTCTGATCTTGCTGACCCACCGCGACTAAACCCTCGTAAATTCCGTATAATCGTTGACCGTAGGCATTACTATCCAGATAACAAACTGGATTGAAATTTTGTGTCCATCGAAATAACTGTTGCTTAACCTTCGGCAAGGAAGTTATCTGAAAAGTTTGTTTTTTTTGATGAGTCACTTCCTTCATCTATACAGTTTCTACTGTAAAGCCCAGTTTTTTCAGGTCTTCATAAAATGCAGGATAAGATTTAACAACCACCATGGGGTCTTCTATTCTTACGGTTCCAAAGATCGCAAGTGGCGCAAAAGCCATGGCCATTCGGTGATCCTCGTAAGTAGAAAATGTTGGTTGATCTACTTTGGCAGTTCCTTTTACCTGACAACTAACACCTTGTCGAGCTTCTATTTCCGAAAAGTTAACGTTCACTTTTTCTAACTCATTCTGTAAGGCTTGTACCCGATCTGTTTCCTTTATTTTTAAAGTACGAAGTCCGGTAAAATAACCGTCTACTCCGAGTCCACCGCATACCACTGCGAGGGTTTGCGCAATATCGGGGCAATTGATAAAATTCCATTGACAAGAATCAATTGAAGAAGGCTTTCCTTTTGTCAAAACTATGCCATCCGCGACGAATTCTGTGTTCACGCCAAATTGCGTCATCATTTCTGCCAGTACGGCATCCCCTTGCAAACTGTCCTCAAAAAGTCCTCCGAGATGTAAATCAAGATTTTTTGAAAAAGCAGCCAGCGCGTAATGATATGAGGCTGCTGACCAGTCTGCTTCTACGGTAAAGTCTTTTGCTTGATACGCTTGTTTTCCTATACTTATGGTTGGCCCAATCCATTGATACGCTATTCCAAACCGCTTCATCAGGCTCAGCGTCATTTGGATATAGGGTCTTGAAACAATATCTCCTTCCAGATGCAAGGTCAAACCATCGGGTAGAACAGGCGCAATCATCAAAAGTGCAGAAATAAATTGGCTACTGATATTGGCAGGAATCTTTAATTCTTTTACGGAACCAAAATTACCCGGACCAATTGACAGAGGCGGATATCCTGTTTTTTCTAAAAACTGAATATCCGCACCCAGTTCATTTAATGCTTCTGCGAGCACGCCCACCGGACGCTGTTTCATTCGCTCAGAGCCCGTCAAAATTTGTGTACCGGGTTGTAAAGCCAGATATGCCGTCATAAATCGAAAAGTGGTGCCCGCCGCTCCGGCGTCGTACGTTCCATCAGAAAGCGCGAGCAACTGCTGAAGCGTTTTGGTATCTTTAGACGTCGATAGTCGATCAATTTTGAAGTTGTCCTGGCAAAGGGCATGGATCAATAATACTCGATTACTAATGCTTTTTGAGCCATCCAGCGTAATATCTCCAACAACGGTTGGATCAGATTTTTTTAATTGATAAATCATAAAGTTAAGGTATGAGAAAAGTTAGCTGATCCAATAAAGCTGACAATTTAATATCTCAAGGCAATATTCAGCAGGTTTTTAAAAAAATCACCAATTGATTTGAATTACTTCCTCCAGGTCCGGATGCAAACTTTTGCCAACAGGACAACCATGGGATGCTGCTTCAATTAAGGTTTTTTCTTTTTCTGTATAATTATTGTCGGGCATTTGGATTGTTATTTCCAGACGAACAATCCTACGTGGATTATTGCCCATAATTTTATTGATTTCGGCAGTTGCGCCGGTTATATCAATCTCTTTATCCGCAGCCTTAATACCCATAATTGTCAAAATACAACTACCGAGAGCAGTGGCAAGTAGATCAGTGGGAGAAAAGGCTTCTCCCTTTCCACGATTGTCTACCGGAGCATCCGTTAAAATTTCGTTGCCTGATTGCAGGTGTACGGCAGCGGTTCTCAGATTGTTTTGATAAGTGATTTTACTAGTCATTTTTGATTCTTTTATTACGATTATCCGAATTTTTTTTCTCTGCTTCGCGATCTTGCTTTTCTTTTTCACGACGATCTTGCCTTTCCTGGTCAGACTTGCCATAGGCAAGAATAATCTCCTTCACCAGTCGGTGACGGACTACATCTTCTGCGGTAAGCTTAACAATGCCGATACCCTTGACATCATCGAGGATATTCATAGCGTGACGAAGGCCGGATTTTTGATTGTATGGTAAATCAATCTGAGAAAGGTCACCCGTGATAATGCATTTGGCAGAAGGCCCGATCCGTGTCAGGAACATTTTGATTTGCATCGAAGTGGCATTTTGTGCTTCATCCAGAATAATGAAAGCATTGTCCAGTGTTCGTCCACGCATAAAGGCCAGCGGTGCAACTTCGATGACCCGGTTGGTCATAAAATAATTTAGTTTATCCAGCGGAAGCATATCATCCAGCGAATCGTATAACGGACGAAGGTAAGGATCTACTTTGTCTTTCAAATCACCTGGCAAAAAACCAAGACTTTCCCCTGCTTCTACCGCTGGACGTGTCAAAATGATTTTCTTTACTACCCGATTTTTTAAGGCACGTACAGCGAGCGCTACCGCAGTATACGTTTTTCCGGTACCAGCAGGTCCAATAGCAAAAACAATATCGTTTTCGTCAGAAGACGCAATTAATTTTTTCTGATTAATTGTCTTTGCCTTGATTGCTCTTCCACCCCGACCGTGTACCAGTGTCGCGTTACTGTCCCCGGTGCCCAATTTCGTTTCAAAAGGATTGGCACCTCCGATTAGTTCCTCTACGGTTTGAGTACTTAGCTCGTGTTTTTCCCTTAAAAGGCGAACCATCAGCTCAAACTTGCTTTTTGCTTTTTGTGTCTGCTTTTTATCTCCGGTTATTTTTAGACTATTTCCTCGGGAAGTGATCGTGATGTCTGGATAGGCTTTTCGAATCAGATTTAGTTTAACATTTTTTTCACCGTAAAGTGCTACGGGGTCAATGCCGTCAATGGTCAGAATAATTTCACTCAATAGAATATATTTTTTAAAAGTTTTTAATTAAAAATGTTGACAAAATAAATGACAATTCTATACTTTCTCTTTCTCCGCTACCATAAGCCTGACTTTAGTCGGGCATGGCCCATTTCACGTCCTTGATTGGCAAAAAAATAGTTTGCCTATAATCTCCTTTTATTTAATCGCCATTCCTTAGAATATGCTGCTGTTGTCTTTCCTTGGCTATGATATTGGAAGTTTTGGGTCAGACTGCGTACATTTGCCGAGCATAATGAGGTTTTTAGGGAGGAAGAGTAGCTGTAAAATAACCAGTCAAATGTTATAAGTTATTCTTTTTAATGATCCTTACCTTAAAAACAAAGGTAAATTTAACTTAAATTTTATTGCGCTGTTGACCATCGTGGATACAATTTTCAAAACGTAATCAGTATGGCTATTGTTACTTTTATATCAGATTTTGGTACGACTGACTATTATAGTGCAGTCATCAAAGGAGCATTGCTATCCGAAGACCCGCAACTTAACCTGATTGACATTAGCCATAACATTAAAACTTACGATATAGTTCAGGGCGCATTTGTTCTTAAAAATGCCTATCAGCATTTTCCTGCTGCAACGATTCATCTGGTCAGTGTTAATAATTTTTATGCGGCCAAACACTGCTTTTTAGCAATTCGTTATGATGACCATTATTTTATTGGTCCGGATAATGGATTATTTGCTTTAGCATTCGAAAAAGAAAAACTGACCAGTGTTTACGAACTAACTTACAATGCTAATGCGGCTAATCCGCTGGGAGAAGTTTTTGCCAAAGGCGTCCGACATATTTTAAGTGAAATGCCTTTCAACGAGATTGGTATTCCCATCGAAACCATCGAAGAGCGAATCAGTATTCAACCGGTAACGACCGTCGATCGCATCCGTGGTGCGGTCATTCATGTAGATAATTACGAAAATGCTATTACCAATATCAGTGGTGACCTCTTAAAAAAAGTAGGGAAGGACAGACCATTTAAAATATACTTTAAACGGCACGAACCAGTAACTACCCTCAAACAAAATTATGCAGAAGTGCCAGTGGGGGAAATTCTTTGCCTGATAAATTCTGCTAATTATCTCGAAATTGCCATCAATCTTGGCAAGGCTTCCAGTATGCTGGGAATGGGAATTGACGAACATGTTCAAATAGATTTTCAAAATGATTAAACGCATTGTCAGAATGACTTTTAAACCAGCAGAACTCGCGGGTTTTTTTGCCATGTTTGAAAGAAAAAAGAAAGCAATCCGCAATTTTAACGGATGTCATTATCTGGAAGTTTTTCAGGATAAAGCACAATCCAATATTGTTTTTACCTACAGCTTTTGGACCGATGAGGCTGCCTTGAATAAATATCGACATTCTGAATTGTTTAAAGCCACCTGGGCGGAAACCAAAGCAAAATTTGCCGAAAAACCATTGGCGCATACGCTCGTTCTGTACGATATCGTTCGACCTTAGCCAGAGTTTGCTATTGGTTTTTAGCATTTGGCACTAGTGCCTTCGGCACTAAATAACTGGGCATATTGATCAACGTAGGAAAAAGGCAATGCCTTTTTCCTAGTGCCTCATCCCGTAAGTAAATAACAAGCATAGATTGGTATGGATTTACGGGATGAGGCACTACGTTGATCTGTTAACTTAACTTTCTCTGCCGTCTTTTTTGAGTTTTTCAAATACTATAGAGGGCGATAACTATGCGTTGGAAGGACCGATTAACAAATCACTAATCAACATTTCTTAGGATCTGTACATAAGTAAATTGATATTTTAGACTTGCTTGTTTTGCGAATAATCATTTTATTCGTACGAATACTATTTTTTAATTTACCAAAATCAAAGGCTCCCTAATCAGTAAGCGAAATAGATTTAAATTTGTAAACATGAATACCATCAAACTGGACGATTATCAAATCCACCTTGGCGCTTTCGGCGAGGATCTTCGCGAATATCTGCGCAAAGGAAACTACAATCAGGTTTTTATCATCGTAGATGAAAATACACATGCAAACTGTCTTCCTTTTTTAGAAAAAGAAATAGGTTTAATTGACCGTACGGTGATTGAAATCAAATCTGGTGAAATCAATAAAAGCATCACCACCTGCACTCAAATTTGGGAACAAATGATGCGCAAAGGAGGTGGTCGTAAAGACCTGACGATTAATCTGGGTGGTGGCGTGATTGGAGATATGGGTGGATTTTGCGCCAGCACCTTTAAGCGAGGTATGAATTTTCTCCAGATGCCTACGACGCTGCTATCGCAGGTGGATGCTTCGGTAGGTGGAAAATTAGGAATTGACTTTGACGAGATCAAAAACAGTATTGGACTATTTAAAAATCCGCTAGCAGTGATGATCTGGCCTGAATTTTTAAAAACATTACCAGCGCGTGAACTACGAAGCGGATTTGCGGAGATGATCAAACATAGTCTGATTGCCAGCACCGAACAATGGACGGAGCTACGACAGATAGAAAACCTGGAAGTCACTCACGCAGCTAAATTCCTGGAAAAGTCTATTCTAATCAAAAAGAATATTGTAGAAGCGGACCCTTTTGAATCCGGATTGCGTAAAGTGCTCAACTTTGGTCATACCATTGGCCATGCGCTGGAGAGCCACGCGCTGAAAACGGATCAGCCGCTTTTACATGGTGAGGCAATCGCTGCGGGGATGATTTGCGAAAGCTACCTGAGTCTGAAAAAAGGATTGTCACGCGCAGATTTGGATCAGATTACCCAGTTTTTAATAAAACAGTACGGTAAATTTGAATTTAACAGTAATATCTACCCAAAACTGATTAATTTGATGCAACAGGACAAGAAAAACGAAACCGCAGCAATCAACTTTACGATGCTAAAATCACCGGGAGAAGCGTTATTCAACCAGTTTGCCGGAGAAACAGAAATTATAGAGAGCCTGGACTATTACCGCCAACAATAGAATTTTACCCTTATTTTATCATAATCCTCTTTACGAAGCGTATATTTGTAAAAATAAGGGGTGCGGTTTTAATGTGCTCTTGTCATACGATTAGAGAAAACACAAATTTGAATCAATATGGATCAACCAAATAATACTGCTGATAGCGGAAAATCGGTCCGTCAACAACGTTATCCGAAATATCGGAAAATGGTAAAGTTGATGTGGGGAATGACTATTATGGGAATAGTAGCCGTGATTTTGATGTTTGTTATTCTTTCTTTTCAGGACTTACCTACTTTCGAAGAATTAGAAAATCCTAATAGTAATTTTGCTTCTGAAGTATACGCAGCGGATGGAGCGGTACTCGGTCGGTATTACGTAGAAAATCGCATTCCCGTTGATTTTGACCAGTTGTCACCTTATTTGGTAAAAGCATTGGTGGCGACCGAAGACGAACGTTATTACGATCATTCCGGAATTGACTTTGAGGCTCTTTCACGAGTAATTGTACGTACCGGATTAATGGGGCAAAGAAACGCAGGTGGTGGTAGTACAATTACACAGCAGCTCGCCAAATTATTGTACTCTGACCGGAACTTTGCCGGAATGAATTTTATAGAAAAAATATTTGCCCTGGGAACCCGTAAATTCAAAGAGTGGATTACCGCCGTTAAGCTGGAACGCAGTTATACCAAAGAAGAGATTATAGCGATGTATCTCAACAAGTTTAGTTTTACCAATGGTGCCTATGGAATCAAAGCAGCTTCTGAAATTTATTTTGCGACCAGTCAGGATTCTTTGCGGATAGAAGAAGCCGCTACGTTGGTAGGAATGTTGAAAAATCCATCACTCTATAATCCAATCCGACGACCGGATATCACGACGAAGCGTAGAGAAGTGGTTCTAAAACAAATGCAAAAGGCGGGACACCTCACCCAGGAAGACTACAATACGCTACGGGTATTGCCACTCGACATGACCAACTTTCGTCGTAAGACACACGCGGATGGTCCTGCTCCTTATTTTAGAATGGAGCTCCGCAAAGAACTCAGCCGAATTTTAAGCCGTCCCGAAAATTTAAAAACCAACGGAGCGTCTTACGATATTTATCGGGATGGACTTAAAGTATATACAACCATTGACCCTAAAATTCAGGCGCACGCCGAGGCGGCGATGTATAAACACATGGAAAAGCTCCAAAGAACTTTTGATCGTCACTGGAAAGGAAAAGATCCATGGACGTACGAAGATAGTGACACCGATATGGAAGCCAAAGAGATGGAACAAGATCTGGCCACCCGTGCCCGTTCGCTTCAGAAAAGTATCAGAGAATCTGATCGTTATCAGCAATTACGTGCCGAAATTCTGGAACCAGCTATTAAGGTGGCGGCTAAAAAACTGGACGGATTTGAATTAAGGGATCACGATATTGATCGAATGATTCAGGAAGAACGTGAAAAAGGAAGCATCGCTAAATTGGTTTCGCGGAAGTTAGTCGGGAGTCCATTGGCCGCAAAATATCGGAAGCTCTTAAAGGCGGACGAGTGGAAAGAAGTAAAAACAAATTTTCTTAATTTGCGAAAAGCGGCGACCGACAGTTTTAATACACCAGCTAAAATGCGCGTCTTTGCTTACAACGATCAGATGGAAAAAGATACAACGATGACTCCATTGGATTCTATTAAGTATCACCAGATGTTTTTGCAATTGGGTTCCATTGCAGTAGATCCTAAAACAGGATATGTAAAAGCCTGGGTAGGTGGTATCAATCATAAATATTTTCAATTTGACCACGTTACTTCTGAGCGTCAGGTAGGCTCTACCTTTAAGCCATTTATTTACGCTACGGCGATTGCGCAACAATCCGTTTCTCCATGTATGCAAGTATACGATCTGCCATATACGATCCACGCCGGAGAAGGTAATTTTCATTTGAAAGAAGACTGGACACCCAACAATGCCAACGGAGAATATAGTGGTGCTCCTTATACTTTATTCAAAGGATTACAGCATTCAAAAAATACGGTTTCTGTTTATTTAATGAAGCAACTTGGCGACGCAGAGCCAGTCAGAGATTTGGTAGACAATATGGGTTTGTCAAAAGATGCAAAGCGTAGCAACGGGACTTATATTGTTCCACACGCTCCTTCGATTTGTTTAGGATCCTGTGAATTAACAGTACAGGAATTAGCAGGCGCTTATACCACTTTTGCCAATAATGGAATTTATAACAAGCCAGTTTTTATTAATAGAATTGAAGATGGTAATGGCCACATTATTTACGAAGAAATTCAGGAGGAGCGCAGAGCACTAAATCCGAATGCTAACTTTGTGATGGTCAACATGATGAAAAATGTAATGAATCAAGGACTACCTGGTTTTGGAAATATAAAGAGCGAGATAGGAGGAAAAACAGGAACCACCAATAATTATGTAGACGGCTGGTTTGTTGGACTGACCCCTGATCTGGTCGTAACTACCTGGGTAGGTGGCGACAATCGCTGGATAAGATTCCGTAGTTTGAATTTAGGAATTGGCGCAAAGATGGCGCGACCATTTTTTGCCAAGTTATTACGCAGTCTCGAAGAAGATGAAACCATTGCTTATGATGTCAATGCTCGTTTTGCAGAACCAACGGGAGACCTTGGTATAGTGATTGATTGCGAACAATATGATTACAATGGAGAAAGCCCTCTCAACTTTGATGATATGGAGCCGGTAGAAGAAAACGAAAGCTTTGGTGATGATGACTTTTTTGGTGATGAAAGACCGATGATACAGGATACCACCAAGCGCAAACAATTCGCTGAAGAAAATGAATCATTTGGCGGAGAATTTTAAATAGAAATAACCAATCTACGCTTACTAAACAAAGATCATTGATGTTGAGAAATTTACTGTCCAGCTTAGTATTACTGGGAATATTCATACTTACGTTAACGCAGTGCGTACCCGCTAAAAAAGAAGTTTTGACGGATATTAACCTGGACTTTAAAGATCCGGTTTATCGACAACTGTATGTTTATCAAGACCAATTACTCACCGATAGCATTCTACCTTTATTTCGTCATCGAGACCCAAGTTACCGTTACGCAGCCGCCCTTTCTTTTGCTTCTAATAAAGATCCGCTGGCAGTTGATTCTCTGATGCTGTTGTTAGAGGATGAGGTACAGGAAGTGAGAGTAGCAGCGGCTTTCGCAATCGGACAAATTGGTAGTGAAAAATCTGGTCCGGCCCTTGTAAAAGCCTTCGCTACGGATACTTTGGCTACTTCTCAAAAATTTAAAAAAATAGTACTGGAAGCCATTGGTAAGTCTGCCTCTGCAGATTACCTCGACAATATCAGTAGTGTGAAAAGCTACTTTAGAAGTGATACTTTATTATTGGAAGGACAAGCTTATGCCATCTATCGTTACGCACTCAGAGGAATAAATTCTTCCGTCGGAACGCAACGAATGGTCGACCTGCTCACAAAAAAAGGATACCCCGAATCGGTTCGACTGATTGCTGCCAACTATCTTTATCGGACGAGAGATATTAAGCTGGATACTTTCGCTGGAAAATTTTATCAAGTAGCACAAAGAGAAAGTGACCCGCAGATATTACAAGCCCTCGCCATCGCAATCGGTAAAACCAAGAAGCCTGTTGGTTTGGAAGCACTGAAATACATCTACGGAAAATCGGATGATTTTCGGGTACGGGTAAATGTGATTCGGGCAATGGGAAATTACAACTATCTGGAAGTTAAAGACCTGATTTTTGCAGCACTAAAAAGTAATAATCAGCATATTGCTCAGGCGGCCAGTCAGTTTTTTGTAGACTATGGAATTGCTCAAGAGGCAAATCCATATTTTGCTACTGCAAAAAATACCGAAGGCCTTTCCTGGCAAGTTCGTAATAATTTACTGCGGGCCGCTAACCGACATATTCCGGTATACTTTGTCAATTCGGTTAATAATATTAATGGAGAAATAAAAAACCGTTTTGAAATCCCTAGTGATAATGTTTATGAAAAGGCTGGTCTTTTAAAAGCATTGTCAGAACAAGGTTGGAATTATAAATATATTTATCAGACGGGGTATCAATCTGAGCAAACGATCATTCGATCAGCCAGTGTAGATGCGTTGGCACAGATCGCAATGAACCCTGACTTTAATAAATATTTTGGCGCCAGTGCCCGTCGGGTAAAAAAAGAACTAGCAGGTTATTTTCAGGAGGCCATCGAGAAAGGAGATATTGCGATGATCGCTTACGCTGCTCAGGTATTGCGAATGCCTGCGCTAAAATTTAAGGAAGTGGTAGACAGCATAGATTATATGACTACAGCCATGGCGAAATTGGAGCTTCCCAAAGAAATTGAAATAAAATATGAACTCCAAAAAACCGTAGACTATTTTAACAACACCTCCGGCGTTACGAGTCAGCCACCCCGTTATAATCATCCCATCGACTGGGATTTAATCGGTGGAATCAACTCGGATGCAGAAGCAAAAATTTTTACTTCCAAAGGCGAAATTACCCTCTCTCTGATGCTGCAACACGCACCGGGCACGGTGGCTAATTTTGTTCAGCTGGCCCGCAATAATTTTTATGATAATAAAAATTTTCATCGGGTAATTTCTAACTTCGTTGTTCAGGGTGGTTGCCCGCGTGGAGACGGATATGGAGGATTGGATTATACAATTCGGTCTGAGCTGGTAATGAATTATTTCGATGATGCCGGATACGTAGGGATGGCTTCCGCCGGAAATCATACCGAATGTACACAATGGTTTATTACGCATTCACCGACCCCGCATTTGGATGGCAATTATACCATTTTTGCAAAAGTGAAGTCAGGAATGAACGTTGTTAATCAATTACAAATAGGAGATCGAATTATGGATATTAAAATTCAAAATTAAAAAAGACCTCTAACTAAATCAAACCAATAATTACAAAATGAAAAGTACACCACTAACGACTATTCACGAAGCCCTCGGTGCAAAAATGGCTGGATTTGCCGGATATAACATGCCTATTTCTTATCAGGGAATCAAAGACGAACATGCTGCTGTCCGAGAAAAAGTAGGAATTTTTGACGTATCCCACATGGGAGAATTTATCGTGCGGGGCAAAGAGGCACTGGACTTATTACAACTGGTGACCTCCAACGATGTCAGCAAATTAAAAATTGGCGATGCTCAATATTCTTGTTTACCTAATAAAACCGGAGGAATCGTAGATGACTTATTGGTGTACCGACTGACGGAAGATAACTGCTCCGAAGGAGAACAAGCTTATATGCTGGTGGTGAACGCGTCCAATATTGAAAAAGACTGGAACTGGATTGCGGAGCATAATACCTTTGACGCTAAAATGATCAATATTTCAGATCAGACGGGTCTGCTCGCAGTGCAAGGTCCTCAGGCTATTGCATTATTACAACCTTTGACGGAAGTAGATTTGAGCAGCCTTTCTTATTATACTTTTACCAAAGGAACATTGGCGGGGTTGGACAACGTCCTGATTTCAGCCACAGGCTATACGGGGTCCGGTGGATTTGAATTATATGTCAGCAGCGATCAACTACTAGCCTTGTGGAAAGCTTTATTTGACAATCCGCCGGTAGCAGTAACCCCCGTTGGTTTGGGCGCTAGAGATACTTTGCGATTGGAAATGGGTTATTGTCTTTATGGCAATGATATCAACGACCATACTTCTCCCATCGAAGCAGGCCTGGGTTGGATTACTAAAACAAAAAAAGAAAACTTTAACTCTATTGAGATCTTTAGAGCACATCGCACCAATGGTGTAGATAAAAAACTGGTTGGATTCACTTTGTCCGATCGACGGGTACCCCGGCACGGATATACCATTGAAGATACGGAAGGAAATGTGATCGGAGAAGTCACTTCCGGTACACAATCTCCATCCATGGACATTCCAATTGGTATGGGATATGTAAAAAAAGGTTTTGATCAACCGGATTCAACAGTGATGATTGTCGTTGGTAAAAAGCGTCTTCCTGCGGTGATCACCAAACTTCCGTTTTATAAAACTACTTAGTGAGTAGCTCCAGATACTTTGAATAACTTTTGTGAAATGCTTAGTAAATAGAAATATTATTCATCTTCGATGAACAATATCAACTTAAATCCTATTTGACCCTTTGGATACCGTTTTTTATAAAACAATATATCATGACAGTTCACGAAGGTAGAGACCGATTTATTAATTCTTGGGGTAGCTTAGGCTCTAGTTGGGGGATTAGCCGCACGATGGCACAGGTGCACGCATTGTTGCTGCTGGCACCAGAATGCTTATCTGCGGATGAAATTATGGACGAATTAAAAATTTCGCGTGGTAACGCCAATATGAACATCCGAGCCTTGATCGATTGGGGCCTGGTCTATAAAGAACTAAAACCTGGAGAGCGTAAAGAATTTTTTATCGCTGAAAAAGATATGTGGGAAGTATTCCGACGCATTATAATTCAGCGTAAAAAAAGAGAACTGGAACCAATGCTCAAAGTGCTGGAGGAAGTCAGCGAAGTAGATGGTATGTGCAGTCACTCCGAAGAATTCTGTAAAGTAATCCAGGATATGAAAATTATCTCTAATAAAGCAGATTCTACCTTAGATAAACTTATCAAAGCAGATAACAACTGGTTTATCAGCAAATTTATGAAAATGATGAAATAATACCTCATTCCTGAAAGCGTTTATTTACCCAAAATTCCTAACTAAATTAAACCACTGATCCAATTGATTATCCAGGATCACTTCTAACCATCGTGTACAATGGAGATTAATCCTTTTCAGGCAGTATATCCTAGTCTGGAGTATATCACATCCGCTGACTTTTTTTTCAATACCGTAAAAGAGGCCTACTCTGACTATCGCAAAAACGGATTTTTCCAAAAATCTGCCGAAGATGCGATCTATATTTATCAAATTAAAACCAAAGAAAAATCCTATACTGGCTTAGTAGGATGTGCTACGGTACAAGATTATTTGAATGATAAAATAAAAAAACACGAAAATACGCTGGCAAGTAAAGAGCAGCAACAGCTGCAGTTAATGATTAAGCGGGGCGCAGCGGTAAAACCCATTTTATTGACCTATCCGACCGTTGATGCAATAGAAAAAATTATTGCTCAACAAATTAAAAAAGTAAAACCCTTCTTTAAAGTATCTTTTGCGGATGGCGGAGAAGTACATACGATTTGGAAAATCGACGATGGGTCGAATATCAAAAAGATTCAAACTATTTTTGCAAAAAAAGTACCTCATGCTTACATCGCGGATGGTCACCACCGTAGTTCTACTTCTGCACTGATGGCCAAAACAATGAAAGAGAAAAAGAAAACAGGACAGTACGATCAGATTTTAGCCGCTTTCTTTGCTGTAAAAGAATTGTCCATCTATGATTACAATCGGGTAGTGCAAGGATTAGACGATCGAACAATGGCAAGGTTTATGGCCGAAATTTCCCAAATTTTTGAAATTAAAATATTAAAAAAAGCAGCAAAACCTCGTAGGAAATTTGAACTAACCATGTTGATCGGGGAAGAATGGTTTCGGTTGAAATGGAAACAAGAAGTAATAAAAAAGTATGAAAAAGAAGACGTATTGCTGGATGCCAATCTCCTTGAACAGGAAGTGATAAAAGACATTATGAAAATAAAGGATACCAAAACCGATAATCGTATCAGCTACGTAGAGGGTCCTAAAGGATTTGAAAACATTGCCAAACGTACGCGTAAAGATGAAAACAAAATAGCCTTTTGTCTGTTTCCGGTAATGATCGATGATCTGTTTAAAGTTGCAGATGCCGGTGCTATCATGCCGCCAAAATCAACCTGGTTTGAACCACGGGTTAAAAATGGATTGCTGGTGCTGGAATTTTAAAATCGTTAAAAAAGTAAATTTATTTATACTTTTTCCCTAAGGAATGAAAACATCGAATTCACTATGAAAAAAATTACCGCCGATTTTATTTATCCTGTCACAAGAAATCCAATTAAAAATGGAGTAGTAATACTCGATGATACCGGAAAAATATTAGCTATAGAAGATCGTCGGGATCATGACCCCGCTTTTCTGGAAAAACATCATGGAATCATCATACCGGGTTTTATCAATACACATTGTCATCTGGAATTATCCCATATGCGCGGCAAGATAGGAACCGGAACGGGACTGATTCCTTTTATTACCAACGTTGTCAAATTTCGTGATTTTCCCGATGAAGAAATTATGGATGCTATCCGTCGTGGAGATAAGGAAATGTACAAAGGTGGAATAGTGGCCGTAGGTGATATTTCTAACAAAACAGATACGGCTACTCAAAAGGCAGCCAGTTCTCTCCATTATTATACATTTGTGGAGATGTTTGATTTTCTAAACGAAGCATTAACGGATAGTGAATTCGAAAAATATATGGCCGTTTTTGCTGGTCAGTCCGGTACGAATGGCAATAAAAAAAGTGTGGTTCCGCACGCTCCTTACACCGTTTCGGAAAATCTATTTAAAAAAATAAATGGCGTCAATCACGTAGGACAAACCGTCAGCATCCACAACCAGGAAACTCCCGCCGAAAACGAATTATTTCTCACTGGAAAAGGAGCATTTTTAAATTTTTACAAAAAATTTGGGATGCCACTCAAGACTTTTGTTCCGCTGCATAAACCTTCTATTTATTACGCCATTGATCACATGGATCCATTGTGTAAAACCCTCTTTGTACACAATACCCTGACCACAACAGCGGATATTGAAGCTGCCCATTCCTGGAGTCCAAATGTCTACTGGGCTACCTGTCCTAATGCAAATTTATACATCGAAAATCGGTTGCCAAATTATCAGGCTTTTCTTGATACACGCGCGAAGATGACCATTGGAACGGATAGCCTGACGTCCAACTGGCAGCTTTCTATCTTTGAAGAAATGAAAACCATCGCTCGTTTTAAATCTTACGTACCTTTTCAGACACTATTGGAATGGGCGACGATCAACGGCGCGGAAGCCCTGGGCTACGAACAAAGATTGGGTAGCCTGGAAATAGGGAAAACACCAGGTTTGGTTTTATTGGAAGGAGTAGATGAAAATAGCTGGCAGTCGGGTAATGTGCAGCGGATTGGGTAGCAGTGTATTTGAAAAACTCAAAAAAGACCGCAGAGAAAGTTAAGTGAACAGATCAACGCAGGAATAAGGCAATGCCTTGTTCCTGCGTTGATCAATATATCCAGGTATTTATTTATAATATTTTATCAGCTGTTTTCCCCAAATTCCAAACCTGGATACTGCTCTTCTAATGTCACCATCTTAATTTTAAGTTGCGCTATAAACTGTCGATGAGCGGCACTATCCGGACGGAGTGGACGATGTGCCAATCCTTTATTGATACTAAGAATTTCGTCATAATAAGTTTGAGTTTCCTCCGGAAAACAACCTTTTCTAAAATATTCCCAAATATAATCAATGGCCATTTCCGTAGGATGCATCAAGTCATTTTTATAAAAACGGTAATCCCGCAAATCATCCATCATCAATTCGTATGCCGGGAAGTAGTGGACGGACGTAAATGCTTTTTCTAATTCGGCGCAAGCCAATAATAAACTCGCTTTACTACGTTGATTGGTCACTAAACCATCCCGAAGATGGCGGACTGGACTGACCGTCAGGATGATCTTTAAATCAGGAAACTGATCCGTTATCTTTTTTAAAACAGGTGTAAAATTTTTATAAATATCTTTGGGTGAAAATAGTTGTTTGGTGAAATGAAAACCAGGGAGCTTATGACAATTGGCGACCACCTGTTCCTGGCCAGTATGTACAAACCCGTTAGCAGTACCAAAGGTCAATAAAAGTAATTTTGCTTTTTTTAATTGAGCAGAGCCGTTGGCTAATCTTTGGTTGATGGCCGCTAGCATTTCCACTTTGTCTGATCCCGAAAATTGTCCGTGGTGGGCAAAACTATGCCATTGATCCTGATGGTAAAATAGTTCATCTGACTTAAAAGGTTGCTCTTCCAGTAAACGGAGCAATCCGTTGATCATCGGAAAAGGATGGTAGAGAATTCCAAAAGGATTAAGGTCGACAGACCAGCGTCCCGTACGAAAACGATGACCGATGTGTTGCGCAAAGCAAGACCCCAGACAAAGCAGGTGATCGTCGGGTTTGACTGGTGGTAGTCCCGGTATTGGCGGTAATATGGTACGAAATGATTGCATAGTTTCGCCCAAAAATATTACTTTTAAGGCTTAGGATCAATAAAAGAATAACTTATAACATTTGGCTGCTTAATTGGCTCCTACTCTTCCCCGCCTGACGACTGTCAGATCGGGCAGGGTTGGTAAAAAACTCATTATGCTACGGCATAAATCGTATTTCACCGCCTCGATTAGAACCAAATTAACCGACCCAAACGTTTATAACTTATTCTTTAATTGATCCTTAGGGCTTGTCTATACTTCTATAAATTGTGCGAATTAGGAATGGCGATTAAAAAAATATCGAATATTGATTTTTCAGACCCGATTGCAGAACAACGCTGATCTTTAGAATAGGAAACCTGTTTTTGGATATAAACTGATCTACATGGATCAGCATACCTAACAATTTAATGCTTATGGCACTAGTATGAATATTTTTAGTAGATTATTTGGAAAGGGGAAAGCAGCAACAGCACCAGAAATAAATTTTGGTCGCTACACGGATGCTTACAAGACTGCCGAGCAGTATGATGCCTGGGACGAATCGCAGGACCTGTTTGAGGCGGAAAACTATACCGAAGCCTATGCGTCTTTTCTCAAATATCTGAATGATCCTGCGGTAAGAAATGTACGGTATGAGAAAAGTGCAAATGGAATCAAGTTTGAATTTTTTCAGGGATCAAAAAAAATAATCGGGTTTGCTAACCAAAAGCAGGTAATCGTAGAAGCAAAGATTGCTCAGGCTCATCAATTGGATGCCGCATTTATGGAGCGTTTAATTCGGCGAAATTTTGATTTAAAATACGCCCGTTTTGCGCTGGACGATTCAGATATTATTACCATCAAGTTTGATACTTACACAATGGATGGTTCTCCCTACAAGTTATACTACGCCTTGAAAGAGTTGGCGACCAATGCCGACAAACAGGATGATTTGCTGGAAGATGAATTTCAAAATATAACGCTGGTTGGCGTAGATCACCTGAAAAGTATCAGTGAAAAGGAAAAGCAAATTAAATATGCTTTTCTTATTAAAAAAATAGAAGCGGTAGCTCATTCGATTTTTGACAATAATAAAACGATCGAAGAATATCCCGGAGGCCTGGGTTATCATTTGTTAAATACCGCCTACAAATTAGACTACCTTGTTTGTCCGGAAGGATTTATGATGGAAGCACTGGAAAGAATTCACCGACTTTATTTTTCGAAAGACGATCGAACGATGACCGAAAAAGTAGCGATGGTCCGATCAGAATTTCAGGCGTTACTAGCGCGTCCGGCAGAAGATTATTATCGGGAAATGTACGTGACTACCTCCACCTTTGGCATTACTAACCCGGCCAGTCACGATCGAGTCCGCAGTTTTATTGATGGAGAATTGGGAAATATGAAGTGGTTTCGACAAAATGGATATTTAGAAACCGCATTGGCTGTTCCTGGATATATTGTCGGTTACTGTTTATTCAATTATGCGATACCCTTACCGGATCGCGCCTTTTTTCATTTGTATTATCAAATTATGGAACCGGAATATTTTGCCAAACTGGGTTTTTCGGAAATCTATTATCATGTAGAAAAAAAGGTCTTTGATAAAAAAGAAATTCGTCGAGCCATACGAAACATTGTTAGAACACACCGACAAAAATTTCCAAAATTAAATCCGAAAATTGGTAGTCTCGACTTTACGGATTGTGCCGGTTTTGCCAAATCCTATTTGTTAATGGTTCGTAATGTAAATATGATGAAGTTGCAATGAAAGAGTCATTATTAAAAAATGGAATTATACAGATTGCCACCCCGCACAGTACGGGAACCGGTTTTATTCTGGGAAAAGAAGGCTTGATCGTAACCAACGAACACGTGGTGCGGGACAACCGGGAAGTGGTGGTTTATGGTTTTAATTTTCGGCAACAGATTGTTCCGGTCGTATATCTGGACGAAAAATACGACCTGGCTTTTCTAGCCATACCTGAGGGATTTGAAGGAACGACTTTATCATTGGAAGCGGAAGACCAGCTAACTGTAATTGACGACGCGATCTACGCGGTAGGGCATCCTTACGGAGCAGATTATGTGGTACAAGCGGGAAAAATTACCGCACTGGCGGAGATCAACTACGGCATTCCATTTATTCATCATACGGCAAAGTTGAGTCCCGGATTTAGTGGAGGACCGCTGGTCAACGAAGCGGGAAAAGTAATCGGGGTAAATACATTTCTTACGCGGAAAGATGAGTTTATCGGATTCACCTTGCCGACCAAACGGCTGATTCAACAAATTAAAGAATTTAAAAATAGTAAAATGCCCGTCGCTGCGCTCTGTGGAAATTGCGAATTATTGGTGTCAGAATTATCTATCGAAGCACACCGTTGCCCGGGTTGTAATAATTCCATACAACTGGCTTCAGCGATCAAGCCATACCAGCCAGCAGGTATGGCGTTGACCATTGAGCAATTGTTGAGTAGATTAGGATATGCCGCCAAACTGGCTCGACGTGGTGTCAATAATTGGGATATTGTCAAAGGTAGTGCGCACATAAATATCTCTTATTATGAAAAATCTGGCTTAATAATTGGAGATTCCTATTTGTGTCATCTACCAGCGCAAGATCATTCCCCCCTTTATCAGTTTTTGCTACGGCAAAATTACCAGCTGGAAGGATTGACACTCAGTATCAAAGGCAACGCTGTTGTACTATCTTTGTTAATCTACGATCGTTATTTAAATTTAGATACCGGAAGTCGATTATTTGAACATCTGTTTAAGACCGCAGATGATTTGGATAATATACTGATAGAGCAGTATGGTGCTAGCTGGATAAAGGAACCCCCAACGATAGAGAAGGTAGAAGAGGATGATTTTCCTGAGCTATTGAAATAATAATAAAATATAACACGTTAGTTAATTTGTCGGCCTTTAGCCACAAAAATACATCTCTATTTATAACCTATCCATGAATACTTTCGTAAGAATGTTTTTCCTAAAATGATAAGAAATTGTTAAAAACAGGACTAAAACCCGATTTTTTATCTTATTAGGGAAATAATATTATAATATATCGGGAAATTCAGTATTTTTACTTTTCGTGATGGTAGATGGCAGTTTTTTAGCATTCCCTCCCCATTATCACAAGTATTTACTTACGTTCCGTGGCTATTCTTCCTATGATACTGTTCCGTTTCGACTGAACAAGTAAGTATCTATTATTCATTTTAATCTATTGTTGACATGAAAAGATTGACACAAATTTTATTTCTTTTTGCTTTTTTGGCACTTGGTAGTACCAGTTTGAAAGCGCAAGATATCCACTTTTCCCAGTTCTACCTGTCTCCACTCAATCTCAATCCAGCCCTAACCGGCGTGATGAATTGTAATGTAAGATTAGTAGCGAACTATCGTAATCAGTGGTCAAGTGTTTTAAAGCAGAATGCCTTTAAAACTTATTCTGCATCTTACGATCAGCGAATTGCTGTTGGTCGGTATGATTTCTTTGGAATTGGTGGCTCTTTTTGGGGTGATAAGGCGGGAGAATCTGAATTTGCAACTTTACAAGGAAAACTATCCGCTTCTTATAGTAAGAAAATGGGAGGTTACAGATCCAAGGCGCACTATTTGGTTTTTGGTGCAGAAGTAGGTGTGACACAGCGTAGTGTAGATTTTCAAAGACTGCGCTGGGGAAACCAACAGAATGGTGGGGTTTTTAATCCGGACATAGGGTCAGGAGAAAATTTTACTAACAATAACCTGATTTTTGCAGACGTTTCTGCTGGATTACTGTGGTTTACCGTATTAGATGACAACAGTAATTTCTACGTAGGTGGTGCGTATCACCACCTCAACCGGGCGGATCAATCCTTTAATGATCAACAGTTTGAAGCTTTGTATAGTAAATTTACGATGCATGCCGGTGGAGAATTTTTGATGACCAGCAAGATCGGCTTGGTACCGGGTGTCGTGACACTCTTTCAAGGACCTTCTTTTGAGTTAAACACCGGAACAAGTTTGAAGTTTTTACTGGGTAATTCCCGTACCAACTATCAGGCTTTTCAGATTGGTGCGTGGATGCGTATTTCCAATCACTTCCAGCAGAGTGTAACGGCAGATGCCTTTATTCTGTCTACGAAATTTGATTACAACGACTTCTCTTTTGGTTTCAGTTATGATGTAAACGTATCAAGCCTTAAGGCCGCGAGTAATTCGCAGGGAGCTTTTGAATTTGCCATGGTTTACAAGATTTGTGGAAACGAAAAAAGAAATGTTTACTGTCCTAACTTCTAGGATGTAGAAAAGCATTTAAAAGTAAAAAATAAAAAGTCCCGCAGTTGGTTAAGGCCAGTTTCGGGACTTTTTATTTTATCAACATTCCTTATTCAAATGCTAATAAATATAAAAAAAAATACTATTTTCGCCATAAGGAATGGCGATTAAATAGATTGAGATAAAAGGCGAAATATTTTTTCATCAATCAAGGCGCTAAAATGGGCGTTATGCACAGCATAATAACCATTTTAGTAACGAAGAGTAATGGAAAAAGATGAAGCATAGTGTCTTAATTTATTTTGTCAACATTCCTAATATACAAGACCAACCTACATTTTTACATACAACTACTGATACACTAATAATAACACTTCCCCGCAGAGGAACGGCAAATCATTTTGATTTGGCAGCGATTATTACATAACAAAAAAAACAGGGAACCATGTTTGGTAGCAAAAACAAAGAAGTAAATAATACGAGTAAGAAGGGCGGAATTATGCCTTCTGCTTCACCTCACTCGCTTAATACACTGGTCAAAGGTACCACCGTAGAAGGAATCATTCGATGTGAAAGTGATATTCGTATCGACGGAACCGTGAAAGGATCTTTAGATTGCAAGGCAAAAGTAATTATTGGACCACACGGTTTGGTAGACGGAGATGTCATCTGTCAAAATGCGGTAATTGAAGGTCGTTTTGAAGGAACGTTGAAAGTAGCAGAATTACTGAACGTACGAGAAACCGCTCAGGTAAACGGTGATATTAAAACCAATAAATTAATTGTGCAGTCTGGTGCAATCTTTAACGTAGCTTGTAAAATGGGCGTTCAGTCTAGCAGTAGCAACGGTGTAACCGCTTCTAAACCATCCAATAATAATGGAGTCAAAGCAGGAAAAAAAGCCAGCGAAGTCCAGGCCTAGTACCAGCGCTTCCATTATGAAATATATGGGCATGGCCACACAAATGGCGGTGACGGTAGGTGTAGGTGCCTTCCTGGGACAAAAAGCAGATATTCATTATGGTAACGAACGACCACTCTTTACCATCATGGGAGCGGTCATTGGTATTTCTGCCGTATTATATCTGATCGTTAAAGATCTCATCCAACCTAAGGATCATTAAAAGAATAACTTATAACATTTGGCTGCTTAATTTACTCCTGCTCTTCCCCGCCTGACCGATTGTCAGATCGGGCAGGATTGGTGAAAAACTCATTATGATACGGCATAAATCGCATTTCACCGCCTCGATTAGAACCAAATTAACCGATCCAAACCTTTATAACTTATTTTATCAACATTCCTAAGTCTTGACCATATCCAGTTTTTTTAAAGAATTAGCTATTGCTGCCGGAGGAGTCGCGGTGATTTTATTTATCCTGCATCAGTTTGATAAGTTTAGTCATCTACCCCCTTTTTCGTGGTCTTGCTGGTTACTGTTTGTTGCGTTTAGTCAAGCCGTTTTCTTTTTTGGATTGCGGGCCGCGCAGAGTGCCAATCGGCACGACTTTACGAATGCATCGATGGGCTTTATTTTTTTTAAAATGATGCTCTCCGTAGGCTTTGTTTTTATTTATGTTAAATTGACTCAACCGACCGACGCCTTGTTTATTATCCCGTTTTTTATCAATTACCTTTGTTTTACTATTTTTGAAACGCGCTTTATGATCCTTTTGGGAAAAATGAGACCCAAACGACGGGTAAAGGAAGGTAGTGGGGTTTAATTTAAAGAGCGAAGTTCAGATTGAATGCTAATTCTAAATTTACATTGGAAATATCTTTTATGAAAAAATACGCCGTTACGGTCAACGACCAAAATACCATCGAAATAGAAAAAGAGCAAATCAGCAACCTGGACATGATTCGGCAAGCGGACGGTTCCTACCATTTATTACACAACAACGAATCTTACCAAATAAAAATTCTGGAGCAGCATCCCGGTAAAAAGCAACTCAAGCTACTCGTCAACGGAAAAGCGTACCATCTTAAAATAGAAGACGAATACGATCAACTGGTTCGACAGCTGGGACTGGAAGTGGTAACTACCCAAAAAGTAAACGAGATCAAAGCTCCGATGCCCGGTTTGGTTTTGGAGATGAGCGTTAAAGTGGGTCAAACTATCGCAAAGGGCGATCCGCTCCTGATTCTCGAAGCGATGAAAATGGAGAATGTGATTAAATCAGCGGGAGATGGAGTGGTAGAAGAAATTCTGGTAGAGAAAGGAGCGGCGGTGGAGAAAGGGGCGTTGTTGATTAAGCTGGCGTAGATGTAATAGTAAAATTTGTGGTAAGAGATATACAACAGGACATTTGCGTAATTGGAAATCAATCGAGACGAAGAGGTAACAATTGGAAAAAATATTAGCAAAAAAAGTAGTAAGATAATACAGGCCCGCAAGCTATTCGTTAAGAGTAGCTTGCGGGCTTTTTTAATGGGACGGTTCCTTTGGAGTGTGTCTGCGCGGGTGGCTTCCTTCAGGATCGAGGTGCGGGTAGCCAAAAGACATACTTCATTGAGTACTCCCTTTCTAATCTGTCAGATTATCACCCGCACTTGTATTGGAGGAATAAGTCAAACGATAATCAATAAAATAACCTCCTCCTGGAAGTGGAACTGCAACTGGCCATATTCTTTCAGGTAAAAAATTCATTCTTTCTTCTACTCTACCAAACGATTCGCCAGAATTAAAAGCTGAATTATCCCCACCAGATCCGTCAAGGTTTTCTTGAGAAAAGGAGACTCCAGAATCAATTACTGCCACACCAATTAATTTTCGTTTAGTCGATTTTTTAAAAAATCAATTGCGATTTATAATTGGAGTCAAATTTGAAATAGAATTGACAGGTTACCTATAAGGAATGTCAGGTAAAAATTCCTAATTCACCCAACTATCCAAATCTTCCATTGCTAGAAAAATACATTTTTGCGAAAATTCGCTAATAATGGCGTCATTTTCGCGTTTATTACTTAAATAACCCTTATATTTGAGCGAAAATTCGCTATTTTATTTAAAAACCTACTTCAATTTATAAAAAATAATTTATCATGACAAAGAATCCCGAAATAAGCAGCACGGATTTACAACCACTCCAGGGTGGAGAATTTCTAATTAAAGACACGGAAGCCAAGGATATTTTTATCCCCGAAGATTTTGACGAAGAGCAGTTGATGGTTCGTAATATGGTACTGGATTTTCTAAACAAAGAAGTAAAGCCGCACCTGGATGAGCTGGAAACAAAGAAATATGAACTGGCCGAAACCATGCTCCGCAAAATGGGAGGATTAGGTTTATTGGGTACCCACATCTCCGAAGCCTACGGCGGAATGGAGCTGGATACCAATACCAATACGTTGATCTGTGATACGATGGGACCCGCCGCTTCTTTCAATACCACGTACGCGGCGCACACCGGAATCGGAATGTTACCTGTTCTTTATTTTGGTAACGAAGAACAAAAGCAGAAATATCTACCGGGTATGAGTGACGGTTCCATTGTCGGCGCTTATTGTCTGACGGAGCCGAGTTCTGGATCGGATGCGCTCTCCGCCAAGACTCGGGCGGATTTGACCGACGACGGTCAACACTATATTATCAACGGTCAAAAGATGTGGATTTCCAATGCAGGTTTTGCGGATCTATTCATCGTCTTTGCCCAAATTGAAGGAAATAAATTTACCGGATTTTTGGTAGAAAAAGGAACCGAAGGATTGGTGCTAGGAGCGGAAGAAAAGAAACTGGGTATTAACGGTTCTTCTACCCGTCAGGTATTTTTTGAAAATATGAAAGTGCCTGCAGATAGTATTCTGGGAGAAATCGGAAAAGGTCACCTGATCGCTTTTAATTCACTGAACAATGGTCGTTTTAAATTATGTGCGTTATCGTTGGGTGGTGCCAAGGAAAGTTTGAAAACTGCCGTCAAATATGCCAAAGAGCGTATCCAGTTTAAGCAGCCGATCGCTAATTTTGGTGCGATTAAATATAAATTGGCAGAAGAAGCCATCAAGATTTTTACTACCGAATCTGCTCTGTACCGAGTATCCGATTTGATGCAGGACAAGAAAGCAGAACTGATGGAAAGCGGGATGGATTTCGCGGAAGCAAAATTACAAGCGGCCGAAGAATACGCCATCGAATGTGCGATTCTAAAAGTAGCGGGTTCCGAAGCACTGGATTATATCGTAGATGAAACTTTACAGATTCACGGCGGGATGGGCTTTAGCGAAGAAGGGACGGTCGCTCGTGCCTACCGGGATTCGCGGATTGCCAGAATCTACGAAGGGACCAACGAAATCAATCGTTTGTTGACCGTAGATATGTTGTTGAAGCGTGCCATGAAAGGTAAGCTGGATATCGTCGGACCCGCCTGGGCGGTACAAAAAGAGTTGACTTCTATGCCTTCCATGACGAAGCCGGAGGGAGCATACGCAGAAGAGAAAAAAGCCGTAGGTGATTTTAAGAAAGTAATTTTGATGGTGGCCGGTGCCGCCGCCAAGATGCAGATGGATGGTAAAATCAATCTAAAAGAAGAGCAGGAAATATTGATGAACGTAGCGGATATGATGATCGATTTATTGGTCGCCGAATCTACGCTACTAAGAGTAGAGAAGATTTCTGAAAAAACGGAAACGAAATTCCCAATGGATATCTACGAAGCCATGCTCAAAGTATTCATGACGGATGCCACCGCGCGACTTCATAAAAATGCGACGGATGCGTTGGTTTCTTTTGCCGAAGGTGATTTGTTAAAGACGATGCTCTTAGGACTGAAGCGTTTCACCAAGTATCCTCCAGTGAATGTGAAGAAGGCCCGTCGAATGATTGCGGAGGTGGTTATCGATAAGGAAGATTATCCTTTTTAGGAATAATGAAAAATTAATAATCAGGTAATTAATAATGCCCTCAATCGTAGATACGCTGCGGATTGGGGGCATTGTTGTTTAAGGTAATGGCTTTCTTTTGGCACTAGTGCCTCATCCCGTAAATCGTAAACACGTTAACGCACATCATTCATTTTGTTTATCTAATGAGCATCCTCTTTCTCCACTACCGTCGGTGCCGTCCAGGGTTCTGATCCGACAAGATTGCGTTCCGCTTTTTTAACCGCTACCCCAGATCTTTTTTTATCGCTGATCATCGCAACGGTCATGATTAAACTGGTACCGATAATGATGAACAGGAGAACGCCTTCTTCAAAATTTTCTACTGCCAGCTCTTCTGGAATGGCGTAAAACAACAAAACGGTAATCAATCCACGAGGGGCAACGAATAGTTGGGGGAGAATATCTTTTCCAATCATCACCCGTAAAATAATATAGCGAATTAAGTAAATTGAAATTATAATTCCAATACTGACCGCAGCCACTTTCATGCTAGCCAAGGTTTCTAGCTGAATAATAATACCAAAAATAACGAAGAAGAAAGTACGAACAACAAAAGCCGTCTCCATCGTAATGATGTGCAGTCCTTCGTAGATATGTAAAGCCTTTTTGTAGTTCAACATTTTTTTCAATGGCCCACGGAAGAACAATCTCATATTAGCGATTAATAATCCAAAAACCAGAATGATGATTAGTGAGGACAAGTGCATCTTTTTACCCACCGAATACAAGAGTAATAATACGGCAATCAGCAGGAATAATTTTACATGACTTTTGATATTTTGAAATATCAATACAATAATATAACTGGCAATCAACGATAGAATAACGGTCAGCCCGATCGTGCCCGCATAGGCTGCTGCACCACCGCCAGGGTGAGCAATAGGGTCGTACTCTGCCAGTAATTTACCGCTTAAAAAGTAAAACAAGATAATTCCCAGGATGTCAGAAAAGGTACTTTCATAAATGTGAAACTCCTTTTTGTCAGGACGCAACCCGCTAACACTTGGAATAATAATCGCACTCGATAAAATCGAAAGTGGGGTAGCGTACAACCAGGCTTTGGTGGTTTCCATTTCAAAAGCATATTCTAAAATTTCTGCTGCCACCCAGGTAGACAAGATCAGTCCCAGGGCTGCAATCCCGAAAGCTTTGGCTATCGGGATGTATTTTTCTGGTTTGAGTTCCAGCTCAAGGGCGGCTTCGAGGACAATCATAATTAACCCAATAATTCCCAGGATTTCCAGATAAGGAAAAAAGTCATAAGGAGTTTCTGGAATTACAACAATGTCAATTCCGAGCTTAATGACAATTCCCAAAACAATGAGCATCAGTACCGAAGGTACGCTAGTACGCTTTGAGATTTCTCCAAAGGCGAAAGACAGGAGTAGAATAAGGCTGGATTCAATGAGCAGATTATAAGGTTCTAACATTTTTCTATTTTACTAATCTTTTTAAATTTTATTTTATCGAAGCTAAAAAACTTTAAAGTATTGTCCGACACTGATATCCCCAGTCTTCGAGTAACTTCACTAAGTGCTTTAAATGTTGATCTTGCCTTACGCGAAGTCTTGCTTTATATGCAATCTGTTGGTTAGGTTGATCAACAATCTGTATTTCAGGAGGATAAAACCAGTCGATGTACGGACAAGCAAACAGTTTGTCTCTTAATCTGCGCATACTTTTATCTTTCATCTCCTCCGGCGGCACAATTTGTAAAAAATTGATGCCCTCTAATCGTTCTCCCGCTACCTTGGTAAAACCGTCTGTTATCAGGGTGGTATAGTTGATGAAACGGACTCCTTCTTTTATTTGTAAAGTCAATCCTAATCGATCCACCTCATCAATCACGCCCTCGTTACCATTTACCTTGATTCGTTCTCCTTTGGAAAAAGTATCGTTCAGCAACAACAAATGACCGGTAAAATAATTCCGTAAAGGAATAAAAGCCAGTGCTAAACTGATCAAAATCAGCGAACCGTGCACCAGCGGATTGATCAGCGCAAAAGTCATCAAAATAATACCGATCCCCAGGGGTTCGAAAAATATTCGAAATTTACGCAGATACTGAATGGTACGGCGGGAAAAATAACCCGTTCGCACATTTCGCTCGACTAGTTTAATGATAAATCCTGTGAGCATAAAGATTCCTATTATGATAAGAATCAAAATAAACCAGCGGCTCCAGCTAATACTTAAGTCTTCCAGCATATTAAATGATTGATTGATTGGTATATCCTTTTTTTCCGTCAAATTCCAGATACTGTTGTTCGTCCAGCAGACGTCCTACTTCGTTAACGACCATTGGATTGACTTCGAGCCAGCCGTTCATATTTCTTTGTACGACTCCTAAAATTAAAGCCCGTTGCAAAATAGGACCATAAACAGTTTTAAAGGATGGTCCCAGATATTTTCGTAATCGGTATTCGTTGGTTCTTCGTTCGATCATAATCGATCGTAGAAGTACCGCAATATCCGGATTGAGAAAATCAGGTAGCGTGTACATCACTTCAGAATGTGGCTGTACTTTTTCGTCATTATATTTGCGCATCAGCGCCGCCCAGTGGTGCATTACCTGTCCCACGTTGCCTTCTGACAATCGGTAAAGTCGTCCTACTAATTTATCCAGTTCTTTAGAATTAAATTCCTCCCCATCCGTATTTACCAGTTGCATATGTGTTGCGCTGTGTCGAATCAGAACAGCCTGTTTAGTATCTTCCAAACTCATGCGGTCAAGTGTGATTTCTGTCTGGAAGATTTTCCCGATATCAAACCATTGCTTTAATTGATTATGCAACCAGTTGCTTGTAGAAACCATAAAAAATATTCTTCCTGCATTTTGGTCAATTGCTCTGATCAATCGACGAACATTCTGGCTCAATGTTATTTTATCATCCTGCCAGATTTCCAGATCATCAATCCAGATCATGGTGGGTTCTTGTTGATACTTTAAAACAAAATCCAGACTTTCTCCCAAGTCCATGGTTGTTTCAAAAGTACGTCCCTGAATAGTAATTCTATTTTCAGGATTGAGTGCAATTGCGTTATTGCCAAAATAATTGTGATTTACCAACTGTCCCAACAGTGTTTTTCCAGAAAATCTTTTTCCTGTTAAAAGCAATGCTCCTCTGAATCCCTGTCGCCAGTTTTCAATTTGGGTACTGATATGATTTAGTTCATCGGTACGACCTACCCAAAAAGAACTGCCAATATATCCGCGAGTCATAAAAATATTGGTATAGTGTAAATTGTCTGCCTGCACCGTACGTGCGCGAACGACCCGAACTATTTTTTCCGAGACAGACATGACCTCTTCTTCCCGAATACTTTTTCGATATTGTTTAATAAAATATCCTTTTTCTTTAATCCATAATTTCAATTTTTCCCACCAGGCAATCTTGTACCGGCGGTATTGGTTAATGGTAGATTGAAAGGAAAGTGAAAGAAAATCTTCCTGAAAAACTTTGGAAACACCAAGGGTTTTACCCAATTGTCCTTTTACATCTTCTCTCAGACCAAGAATGTTTTCTCCACTCTTGTCTAGATTTTTAGTTAGATTTTGTAAGATTTGTAGGATGTCATCTGTTGGATGAGGTTGATCTTCTAGCCGCTCGTTTTGAATTAAATTTCTAATGTTTTCAATCGCGAGACTCAAGCGGCTGTGAATATTATTACTAATTTGAAAAAACTCATACACTTCCGACATGACTTCCGATTCAATCCATTCACGGGTACTTTGTTGTACGTTAAAATCTTTATATAGCAAACGCCCTTCGTGCAAAGACACATTTACTTTCATCTTTTCGGGTAATTCCTGAATCTGTTCGTTCAGATCTGAATTGAATTTTCCTACTTTACTGGAGATTAAAATTTTACGATCTACTTCTTCCAGCTGGTGTACTACATCCATCGAAATAGGTTCGTCCCCTTTTGTTTGAATGCGCTCTCGAATGGCAATAATTTCCGCTTTTACCTGCTCAATTGTTTCCAGGTAATTATTAAAGGTATCTACAAAATGACTGTTGATAACAACGTAAGCACCGGAAGAATTCCATAAAGCCTGAAACTGTTTTTTTAGTTCCTCTGCCTGCTCTTGAAAGTGAATAAATTGTTGTTTATAGACGGGCCAGGGATTGGTTTGAAGATGCCAGATATCCCTTACTTTTTTATGATCCGGCGTCGCCCTTTTAGTTCCTTCCAGATAATCTTTTAAATCATTACTTAACTCAAAAAGTAAATCTCTGGACTTTATTTTCTGTTCCTGGAAAGATTTTAAAGTAACGTCTCCGTCTGATACACGAAGGAATGTTTTATGTTCTTCAAATAGAATATCCCGCCACAATAATAAAAAATATTTTACACGTTCTGACCAGTCGAAAGTGATCAGGTAATCTTCAAAGCGTTCTATCTCCGCTGTGGTCACAAGGTGATAGGACAAGTCGCCAATTTCTATAGCCTGTTGACTCAATTCTACCAAGCCATCGGCCATTAGTGCGATATGCGCCGTTTCTTGCGTTTCGCTACTGTAAGCTTCTGTAATGAGGTGGGTGACGCGTTCTTCAAATTCTTTTAACAGCGGATCTGGCAGACGGTCAGGTTTAGTAATTGGCGTAACGGTTGGTTGATTATCCAAATTTAGCGTGCTCTTATGGTTATCGAATATGTATTAATCGAAGTTTTAAATAACTTCATGAAATCGGATTATTGATTCGCCCTCACAAAGTAAGATTTTTTATCCAAATTTTAACTGGCGCTGTAACTAATTCGATAGACAACATCCGCGTAGTCATCACTGACGAGGATCGATCCATCCGAAAGCAATTCCAGGTCTACCGGTCTACCCCAAACTTCCTGCGTATCATGGTTGAGCCAGCCTTCCGCAAACGGGGTGTAACCAATCACTTTATCGCCATCTAGTTTGGCAAGCATCAGGCGGTAGCCACTCTTCTTTTCCCGGTTCCAGGAACCGTGTTCCGCTACAATAATCTGATTTTGATATTCGGCTGGAAATTGCTTTCCAGTATAAAATTCAAGACCAAGTGGTGCTACGTGTGCTTCCAGTACTAGCGCAGGAGGCGTAAATTCATCACAAGATCTCTTGTCGCCAAATTCTGGATCAGGAAGATTGCCTTGATGACAATACGGATAACCGAAATGCATGTTGTCTTTAGGAGCATGATTAAGCTCACAACCCGGTACATCGTCCCCCATCCAGTCTCTGCCATTATCTGTAAACCAGAGTTCTTTGGTAATTGGATGCCAGGTAAAACCTACAGTATTGCGAATTCCAGTTTGAATAATTTCCCGATCGGTTCCGTCGGAATTGATTCTGGTAATAGAATTAAAAACAGGATCTTCAGATTCACAAATGTTACAAGGTGCTCCTACGGGAACATATAATTTACCATCGGGACCAAAGTTGATGTACTTCCAGCCGTGGTGATCTTCCGTAGGATATTCATCGTAGACAACCGTTGGTTCCGGTTTTTTGTCCATATTTTTTTCAATATTATCGTACCGCAAAATCCGACTAATTTCCGCTACGTAAAGGCTACCATCTTTGTAAGCTACCCCGTTTGGGCGGTTTAGGTTTTTATCAATCACAAACTTTTTCTCTGCTTTAAAATCCTGGTCTTCGTCGCGCAACGCGTATACATTACCGGCACGCATTGAGCCCACGAAAATCGTTCCTGCGTCACTACGCCGCAGCGATCGGGCATTTTTGATTTCTTCAGCGTATAATTCAATTTTAAACCCTTCTGGTAGTTTAATTTTATCGAGTTGGATCGGTGGTTTAGGTTTTTCCTCCTTTTTCTTTTCGTTGACAACTTTTTCGGCCTTCGCCGTTTCTTTGGTCGCCGTTTCCACCGTTTTGTCGTCACTGGCCGGAGGTTGACAGGCAGTGCACAACAGAATACAGGAGGCAAATATTAAAAAGAAATTTTTCATGATGAAATGTATTTTTTATTCGAATTTCTTCGAAAAATAACCATAACAAATGGCATTTGGTTACAATATCGTTTTTTTTTGTGGATTGGGAAAATGAACGTAAGGAAGAGTTGATATTTCAAAAAATAAGAAAAAAGTTTATTAACCGTTGAGTTAATTCAATTACGGGATGAGGCACTAGTGGTTCGGGTACTAAATTAGTATGTATTTCAAATTGTTAATTTTTTCCAAGAGAATAAGAACAGTTGATTAGTGATTAGTTAATCGGTCCTTCCAACGCATAGGTATCGCCCTCTAAAGTATTTGAAAAACTCAAAAAAGTCTGCCGAGAAAGGTTAAGTTGACAGATCAACGTAGGAACAAGGCAATGCCTTGTTCCTACGTTGATCAATATGCCCAGTTATTTAATGCCGAAGACACTAGCCAACAGCCAACAGCCAACACCAATAGCCAACAGCCAAGTTTGGCTAAAGTCGAGCTGAACTGGATAATTTTTCTGGCTACCAATTCAGGTAATTCAATGCCACGTATCCGCTGTCTACCGTGGTTAGTTGCTGATTATTAGGGTCTGCGAGTAGTTTTTTAAACACAGGAAGGGGATAAAGTTCTACCTTGATAAATTCCGTTTTATCCAGATGCTGATCCGTGATTTTTTCACAATCAGTGGCCAATAAACAAATGCGGGTTTCGGTAGAATAGGCGCGTCGGAAGATCTTTTGAAAGACTATTTTTCCAGCGCGGTAACCCGTTTCTTCTTCGAGCTCGCGGCGGGCAGCGGCTTCGGGTAGTTCTTTTGGATCAATATATCCTTCCGGAAAACTGAGCAATTCCATCTCCGGACCGGGACGAAATTGTTTGACCAGAATGGCCTCTTTGTCTTTGGTAAAAGCGGCGATGGTCACATAATCACCATTACGTACGACATCGAAGTCCGCCGTTTCTCCGTTGGGTAAACGGAAAGTTCGGAGAAGCATATCCCGCCAGCCTTTGTATTTGACTTCCTCTTTTATTTTTTGCCACATAAGGGAAGGAATGAATTTTTTGCTGTTTGCTACGGCCTTCTTGCTTCCCTCAATCGTGAATTATGATGGAGGGAAGCAAGCAAAAGCGAGTAGCAAGAAGCAAAAATTATCTTAATCTAAAATTAGTAGCTCCTAATAATCCAATATCCGTATAAACCGATATTCGATAATAGCCAGAACTTAGTTTTTCGTCCAGTTCGTGCGTAAAAGAAATCCGCTGGCTTTTCTGTACATTGACTTCTTTGGCTTCGGCGGCCATGATATTTTGGGTTTGGCCATTGACCACTACCTGTGCTGAAATGGGTTCTTTTAGGTTGATCGGGGTAGCTTTTTCATCCGTAATGACCAGATAAACCGGGCGTACTCCCTGATATTCCTGTGGTACCGATGTTAGATCAAAACTAACCTTAACGCGTCTGGCACGACGAGATTTAGATGTAACTTTTTTACTATTTTTCTTTAAAAATTCTACATTAAAAGCAGAAGCCTTAAAGTTGGCGAGGGTTAGTCGATCCAATTCGCCTTCCATCGAACGGTTGAGGTTGGCCAAAGCCAGATTATCTTCACGAGCTTTGCCCAGATTTTTGGTTAACCCAACCGTTGTATTGCGGAGTGAATCATTTTCGGAACGCAAGGAAAAGATAGAAGATTCCAATGCGGATTTTGAAGCGAGTAGATCCTGAATTTGGTTTCGCAAGCTGTTTATTTCACCTTTGTTATCGGTCTGCTCTGTAGCGAGTGCATTGCTGATAGACTTGATTCTTTGATCACGGCGGCGTACTCTGGCCTTTTCGCTGGTTAGTGATTTCTGTAAAGACTCATTTTCTACCGCCAGCGAATTATAAGCAGCATCCAGACTATCTACTTCTGCTTCTAATTCCAATTTGAGCATTTCGATGGAGCCTAGTTCAGAAGCTAAATCCGCTTTTTCTGACATAAGTTGTTCTTTCTCCGTTTTTAGTCCGTATCCCCAAAAGGCAGTACCCAGGAGAAAGAGAAATAAGAGCGCAGCGAGAATTCCGAGAATAGTTCTGGTCTTCATAATTTTTTATTGAAAATTTTAGCGTAGGACAACATTGAAAATGTTGTTTAATTTTAAAGTACAAATTTAGCAAAATAAACAGACAACGGTCCGCGGTAGAAAGAATGTCAAACTTTTATTGCCAAACAAACATTTATATCTGCTAAAACGTATTAGAAAGTCTTTCGTAACGATCAGATTTTCCTATTATATTCAGGAGGCTGTACAATCAAGTGTGTCATTTGGCATCCCGCGCCTTGTATTCCTAAAGGAAAGCCTCCGCGCTGACACACTTTATGGGACAGTCCCTATTGAGCGAACCTTATTGATTTTGCAGTTTCTTACTTTAAATATCTTTATGAAAATATTTACCACCAGTTTGACTACCTTATTAAATACACTGTATAATCTATTCAAAATATCAAGTAACTTGATTCATAGCGTATCTAGTGCTTTGCTCCTTTTATTTATTACCGGAATAATATTACAATCTTGCAATACTACGAAGCTGCCTTATTATGACAAAAAAGTAGAAGACTGGGAGGTCAATTCTCTACCGTTAGAAAAGCCGGAGCATACGTTCTTTCTCGTCGGTAACGTAGGCAATAAAAAACTGACCGAAAAAATGCCTCCCGCTTTATCGCTTTTAAAACAAGATTTAGATAACGCCACGGATGCTAGTTCTTTGGTGTTTTTAGGTAATAATATTGCACCGAAAGGATTGCCCGCTAAAGATGATCCCAAGCGACCGCGTCGGGAAGCACAGCTTCAAAAAATATTTAGTCTCTTTGATAAGTATAAGGGAAAAACTTTTTTTGCACCAGGTAGAAAAGATTGGGCAAATGGTCATAGCAAAGGCTTAGAGGCCATTCAACGACAGGAAAAATTTATCGAGGCTTATTTTAATAATAAATTTCCAGACGAAAAAATGGATCATTTTTTACCGGATGATGGTTGTAGTGGACCCGAAAAAGAAGAGATCAGTAAAGATATTGTTATGATTTTTGTCGACAGTCAGTGGTGGATAGAAAATGCACCCAATGCAAAGCAGACAAATCAGGATTGTAAGAATATCTCTCGCCTCGCTTACCTCGTTCAGTTAAAAGAACAAATTAACAAACACCGCAACGATCATGTATTGATCATCATGCACCATCCACTCTATAGTCGGGGTATACGGGGTGGACATTATCCATTAAAAAATCATCTTTTGCCTTTCCCGGGATTGGGCTCACTGAATTTAATTCGACGTAATTTATTTGGAAATAAACAAGACATCAACCATCCGGATTTTCTCCTTTTAAAAAGAGAGATTGAAGCGATGCTACTGGAATATGAAGATATGGTTTTTGTTTCGGCACACGAAAACAATCTTCAATATTTTCAACAAAATAAAATCAACCACCATTTTATTATCAGTGGCGGTGGAAATCAAAAAACAGATTACGCGACCTCCGGACGACCCAACCGCAACGGCGTAGAAGCGCACTTTGTCCACGCGTCGACGGGCTACGCCAAAATCTACGTTTATGAAAATGGTAGTATGTGGCTGGAATTTATCAAACCAGACAAAAGCGGAAAAGGTAAAATTGTTTGTTTTAGAAAAAAACTCAAGCGAAGTAAGAACCCTCCTGCTATTGATTTAAACTCAAGTGAAGCTTACTTGTCCATCGAAAAAGACTCGGTGGCATGGGTTGCCGCTTCGGAATATAAATCTGGGTCGCTAAGAGAAATATTTGGGGGCACCCAATACCGGGACGCATGGGGTGCGACGGTCAAAGCGCCGACACTTGATTTGGTTACCGAAAAAGGAGGATTAAAACCTATTCAGTTGGGGGGTGGGAAAGCTTCTAAAACGATCCGGCTAGAAAATGAAAAAAAGCAACAGTATGTATTGCGATCGCTCAATAAAAGTGTAGAAAAAACAACACCTGCACATTTTTTAAATACCTGGGTGCAGCGCTATTTTCAGGATCAGGTTTCGGGTTTGCATCCTTACGGAGCATTAGTGGTTCCGGTATTGGCAGAGGCATCGGGAATTTACCATACCAATCCCCAACTCGTTTATGTGCCACGTCAGGCGGCTATGGGGACGTACAACGCCACATTTTCGGATGACCTCTATATTTTTGAGGAACGACCAGCGAAAGATCGTTCGGATATTAAAAGTTTTGGAAATAGCGAGGACATTATTTCCTACCGAAAGCTAATTCCCAAACTAAATAAAAATCCCGATAATCGGGTCGACCAAAAATGGGTCGTAAAATCCAGACTCTTTGACATATTTATTCACGACTGGGATCGGCACGACGATCAGTGGCGCTGGGCAGCTTTTGAACAAGAAGATGGTACGACGCTTTACCGACCGATTCCGCGGGATCGTGATCAGGCATTTTTTGCCAGTCGTGGTTTTATTCCCTGGTTGATGAGTCGTAATTTTGCGAATCGGCAAACAAAAACATTTAAAGCCAACCTTAGGGATGTAGTGGGACAGACCTATAACGGAAAATGGTTTGATCGTTATTTTATGAACGAATTGAGTCGGGAAGATTGGCTGGAAGCCGCAGCTATGCTTCAGAAAAACTTAACGGATGAAGTGATCGAAGCTGCGGTAGCGCAATG
>Ga0209828_1000348_pt1 | contig 45301 bp, 39 predicted proteins | sample MaitaG_FD_187429 | JGI IMG/M metagenome (GOLD analysis project Ga0209828, IMG submission 187429) | Marine algal microbial communities from Maine, USA - Maine_Asex2 metaG (SPAdes) (version 2) | ecosystem: Host-associated > Algae > Red algae > Unclassified | place: Maine, USA | collected 2015-01-05
TCAACAATCCCAGTGCAAAGGCGCCGAGCGCTATCTGCAGCGTGCTTGCCAGACCCTTGAGCAGGTTCAGGCCCCAGCCATCGCTGAACGACAGGTAGCCAAGACTCTGGACGAAGTCGTTCAAGCGGTTCGCTGACTCATCGGATGCATTTCATCCACATTCGACACTCGCTGCCTTTCACGCTCGGCCCGCGCCGCCGCTGCCGTCCCCGGCGATCGCTCTCAACTACCGCCGTAGATGTCGAAATCGAAGTAGCGGTTGGAGATCTCTTCGTAGGTGCCGTTCTCACGGATTTCTGCGATAGCTGCATTGAACTTCTCGACCAGCTCGCTTTCACCCTTGCGGATGCCCACACCGACGCCCGGACCGAAGATCGTGTCGTCACTCAGATTGCCCTTGACTTCGAATTCACTGCCCTCCGGGCTCTCGAGAAAGCTCTGAAAGGCCAGCGAGTCACCAACGACCGCGTCAACACGACCCGAGACCAGATCCTGGTTGTGTTCGTCGAAATTCTGATAGGTCTTCACCTGATCGGCGACGCTCTGGAAGTTGGCTTCCACATAGTTCTGATGCGTGGTTGATACCTGCACGCCGACGATCTTGCCGGCAAGGCTTGCCGGATCATTGTCGATGTCGCTCGACTTCGCCGCGACGACGGCGGCCGGCGTGTTGTAGTACTTTTCCGAGAAATCGATCGTCTGCAGGCGTTCTTCAGTGATCGACATCGAGCCGACGATCGCGTCGATCTTGTTGGCGGCCAATGCCGGGATGATGCCGTCCCAGGCAACACCTACCCACTCGCACTCCTCGTTCATCGCTGCGCACAGCGCATTGCCGACATCGATCTCCCAACCTTCGAACTCACCAGACGGGTTCGCCTCGTAGAACGGCGGATAGGGTGCCGAATCGAGTCCGAGTCGCAGCTCGGCTATCGCGGCAAGCGGGGTCATGATGGCGACTAGAGCAGCCGCAGCGACCAGGCTGTTTGCGATGTGAACTTTCGTCGCTGATGGGTCAGGCATGTTGATTTCTCTCCTTGATGGTTCGGGTTGGAATGATCAGTGAATGGACGAAACGAAGGCGCGACAGCGCTCGCTTTGCGTCTCATTGAACACCTGTTGCGGGGTGCCAGCCTCTTCGACCAGCCCCTGATGTAGAAACAGAACCTCTGACGAGACATCGCGGGCGAACTTCATCTCATGCGTCACGAGTATCATCGTGCGGCCTTCGTCGGCAAGATCGCGGATGACCCGCAAGACCTCGCCGACGAGTTCCGGATCGAGCGCCGAGGTCGGCTCGTCGAACAGCATGACACGAGGTTCGATGGCGAGCGCCCGAGCAATGGCTGCGCGCTGCTGCTGGCCGCCGGAAAGAAACGCGGGATACTGGTCGCGCTTTTCCCAAAGACCGACTCGCTGCAGATAGCGCTCACCGCGCTCGCGCGCTTCAGCATTCGGTATGCCGAGCACGTGTACTGGCGCCTCGACGACGTTCTGCAGAACGGTCAAGTGTGACCAAAGGTTAAAACTCTGGAAGACCATGCCAAGACGGGTACGCAGTCGCGCAACCTGGCGCATGTCGGCGGGTTCCCGCTGACCGCGCCGTTCACGAAACAGCACCGACTCCCCACCAATCCGGATGTCGCCCGCGCTCGGCAACTCGAGCAGATTGATGCAGCGCAGGAACGTGCTCTTGCCCGATCCACTGGCACCGATGATAGAGACGACATCGCCCTCGGCCGCCGACAGCCCCACGCCGCGCAGAACTTCGAGATCGCCGAAACGCTTGTGCAGATCCTGAACGGCCACCGCCTCGGATATTGAACGATCCGGTTCGACACTCACGGTAGCCAGACTGTGTGATCCCTCATGCGTAGAGTGTAAAGAAGGCCCTCCGGCAAGTAAATTGCCAGCGCAGGGGTCTCAGCGCTGAAATGGGCTGAGTGCCGGGATGGCCTCAGGCTGAACCGACGAGACGGTCAAGCCGCCGATCAGCGTGGCTCGCCAGAAACGCGTCATTGGCCCCAAGCGCACCGGCAAGCAGTCGGGAATAGAGTGCCCGGTAGTCGAGGGTATGCATCGGATCACCATCGACCAGGGACGATTCGGCAAGGTTCGGTGCATCCCCGTACAAGCCACCATTGATACGACCGCCAAGCACCAGATGAGGCGCCGCTGTGCCGTGATCGGTCCCGCCAGACGCATTTTCGGCCGCACGCCTGCCGAATTCCGAGTAGGTCACGATCACCGTCGATCGCCATTCACCCATGGCGATGAGCCGAGAGCGGAACGTGGCAAGCGACGTCGAGAGTTCACGCAGCAACCGGGCATGACGGTTGCGCTGGTTCGCATGCGTATCGAAACCCGCCAGTCGAACCCGATAGACCGGCACATCGAGCCCGGCACCGATGAAGCGAGTGACACGCCGCAGCTGATCACCGAGTGCACCGGTATCGAAGGCGTCAACTTCGGGTGCCTTGAGCAGCTTGGCATGCAGTCCGGCAAGCGTTCGATCGAGGCTCGCGTAACGCGCGGCGATTCGGGACACGATTGCATTGTCTATCGTCTGAGTCACGGCAAGATTCTCGGCCCCGTCAAGTAACTGAGCAACCGATTCTGCAGATAACCAGCGACCGCCTTCGCTGGCGAACAAAGACATCCCGCCAGCGAGACTCATGCCGTCGACATCCGGACGACGCTGGCCCAGCTCGTGTTCGATGGCATGCGTCATCCAGCCTGTCCGTCGCTGCACCCTGTGTCCATCACCGGCTCGCTCCCACAAGGCAATCGACTGGAAGTGCGAGCGATTGGGACGCGGATAACCCAACCCCTGGACCATGGCCAGTTCACCGGCTTCCGAGGCGGCCATGAGAGGGGCCAATCCATTGTGAAGTGCCAGATCATCGTGCCAGGGAATGGTGTCGTCAGCGCCGAGCGCAAGCGTCGGACGCAACCGCCGATAGTCATCGTTTCGCCAGGGTACCAGCGTGTTCAAGCCATCATTGGCGCCCGCCAACTCGACCAGTATGAGGCGCCGGCCATCAGCCTGGCCGGACGCCACGGCATCACGCGCCGCTGCCAACACCTGACCCGGCGCACTGCAGCTCGCAGCCAGAAGCCCGAGGAGGTCACGTCGTCGCATGGTCGTCTCCGCTATGCACCCCGGATCGGATTGCTCGCCCGGTTCTCATCGAATGTGGGCTGATCGCGAGCTTGCTCATCGAACCTGAAACGCCGGATGCTCGACCAGCCGCCGAATGGATTCGAGCGGAGCTTCGTCGTCGCGTGCCGCAAGTGGCTCGAGGTCATTGTCATCAAAGCCTGCGAGCAAGACATCGAAGAGCGACAGACCGCCCGCATCGAGTGCCTGGACCAGTACTGCCGGAGAGTCGGCAATTACCTCGGGCGGCTCGAAGATGACGGGGGCAAGCGGCGCTTTGGCAAAGCGCGAATCAACAGCGAAAACGCTGAAATTTCCTGAAGCGCCTTGACTGCGCGCGTCCCGCTGCAGCCGATCGATGAAGTACGTCAATGAGTCCTCACGTCCTTCGGCACTGGGCAGGCGGGACACATGAGCAAGCAAGGACGGCAAGTTCTTGCCAAGCGTTCTGTAAAGTTGCCGGTACGCGGGCGGCAGACTTTCGACGTGACAGGGATCACGCGGCGCATCGCTATCAGGGTCGAGCGGGATGCTCACGGTCTGCAAGGCCGTAAAGCCCTCGTCCACCCATGCACACGCAGGCCATGTCGGCACGCAATCGGGCACGCAGTCGAAGGAGTTCACCCGGAATTCGAGCGGTCGGTCTCCGATGGCGTGCACGGCGAATTGCAGGCGGTGAAAAGCAGCCGCTGGCGTCTGCACATCATCGAGCACGAGGCGCAAGCTATGGCGCGCCTTCTCGGGCTCGCTCTTCGACCAACCAACGTGCACAGCGGCGGCCCGATGATCCGGCAAGGATTCAGCCAGTGAATCCGGATCATGCTTTGCGGCATCGTCGGGACGTTCGAGTACAAGCTCGCCGGCGCAATAAAGAGCCCCTTGCGACACAGCATCGTCTGGCGGGCAATCCCCGGTCTGTCGACCGTCGGAGGCCACCCGCCAGGCACCCTGCCAGAAAACACCATCAACGTAAAAATTACGATCGCCTTCGCTACCGGCCGCATCGTTCAAGTACGCCACCGCCACCGCATCGGCCTTTGTCAGCATGTCGAGCGGCGCATCGATGCTGACTGTCTGCCAGGGCTTGTCGGAGCCCGGCGGAAGGCGACCACTCCGTTCGGTATCGTGCCCGTTGGCGAGACTACGTGGCTGGCCCTCCCAGACAGGTTTCCCCTCCTTCAGCAGTGACACCCGCCATTCAGCAGCACCGCGATAGTCTTCGGCCGCAACACGAATGAGGAGTCCGTTGCCGGGCGCGGCGTTGGCCATCTCCATGCTCATTTCCGCGTCACCGACCATCGGCTGCTCCATGGACGTCGCAAGGGTGGACGCCGGCGAAATGATTCGCGCAAGCAATCGGCGACGATCGAGCAATGCGCCACTGGCGATCCAGGCTTCGCCTTCGCGCCAGCCGGCAACATCCGGCGGTGCGAACAGATCCAGGCCGAGCTCGGCCTGAAAGCCGGCGAGCTCCTGCCATTGATGTTTCGGGTAGTCCAGCGAACGCGCCGTACCGACCATCAGATCCAGTGGTGATCGCACGATGGCGCCGCGATGCTCGGGTGCCCAGAATGCTGCACTTCGGAGCGTTTCCCGGTAGAGCGTTGCGAGGTCGTGGTCTGCATCACGAAACACCGTCGATACCGTATCGAGCCAGGCCGGGTCCGGCTTGCCGTCAGCAATGAACGCTTGCCAGAAACGACCTGTGAGGTACCGTGCGGCGGCGGGTTGTTCCAGTATGCGATCGATCAGATCATCGCCGTCTTTTACACCACCTCGGCCGAACAGCGTCTTGTCGCCCTTGTCGTGCATGCCGGTTCGCAGTCGAAATGCAAGCCCCGTCACTTCACTGCTACCGTAACCGGTCAGCGCCCGCGCAGCTTCTCGCACGTCATGCTGCTGGTAATTTCCCTCACCGAGCGTGAATAACTCCATCAGCTCGCGCGCCAGGTTCTCGCTCGGCGATTCCGCTCGATTGCTGCCGTTGTCCAGGTAATCCAGCAAGGCCGAATCGCGGATCATGGCCTTGAGCAATTGCGGCCAGGTACCGCTTCCGAGCGACCTGAACGTCTGGTTCTGCAGCGCCATCGCCAAGATACGACGATCGGTGCCCTGTACGTTGGTCGCGAAAATATCGTGCCAGAACAGAACCAGACGCTCGGTCTGTGGCGAATCGGTGCTGAGCATCTCGTGAACCCACCATTGCCGCAGCTCGCTGAGCTCACGATCGCGATCACGATCGAATCGCTGCTTTTCATCGGTACTCATGTCCCTCCGCGCGTGATAGTGAGGGGGCGGCAGGCGTGACCAGGCGGGCATCGGCCTGACCGGCTCCGTGCTCAGATTATCGACGATGAAGGCAACGCCCTCTTCGCGCGTCAAGCCAGCGAGCGCCATCAGATCGCCAGGCGCGGCGCCGATGCCGGTGCGCATTAACAGATGACGCCGTTCGGAGGCGTTCATCGGGCGTTCGTCATCGGCCGCGGCGCGATCTGTCGCGAACACGCTGCAAAGCAGACCGACAGACAGCACCACAGCGCTCGCTGACCTTCTCGTGAAAACCGGTCTCACGCGAAACAGCGCCTGCTGGAGAAACCTCATGAATGAAACATCCTCATGAAAACCAGCGTAGCGTCGTTTTTCACGATTGCATGTGGCACAACGGCAAGCCGACAGCGTAGGGTGTCTGTACGACATGACGGAATTGAAGAGGTGCCAGACCATGCCGTCTCCACACAAGGCCCGAATTGTGTCCTTTATCGCGCTTTTGCTGGCTTTCACGTTGCCGCTGCAGCTTGCACGCGCTGAAGCTGAGCCAGTACCTTCGGCCGACCTCACGCCCGAGCAAGTCATCGGCATTGTCATCGAGTCACTCCGCGACAACGACCAGAGCGACAATGACGACGGAATCGCGACGGTCTTTCGATTCGCCTCACCGGCAAACCGTGCACAGACCGGACCGATAGAGCGCTTTGCTCGAATGATAAAGGTCGGCTTCAATGACATGCTCGAGCACGTCAGCAGCCGCTCCGACCCGATCGAGATCGAAGGCGATACTGCAGTCCAGGCCGTCTGGCTCATGTCCTCCTCAGGCACTGAGGTGGGGTATGCGTTCCAGCTGGGTCGGCAACGTGGCGGCGAGTTCGATGGCATGTGGATGACTGAAGCCGTCATACCCCTCGGCGAAGGAGAACATAGCGGCACGCGGATATGAAACGCATGAGTCGACACCTTGTTGCCGTTGGTTTCACGGTTCTGCTGACGCTGAGTGCATGCGGCGGAAGTTCGGACGATGACAGCGCGGCGGATGCAGGTGTGCTGAACGATCCAACAGGCGACGAGGAAAGCCCTGCCGCGATCGATGAAACCGATGGAGCTACCGGTACCGACGGTACTGACGAAGCGAACGGCGATGAGCCGGCAGGCGACAATGATGCCGGCGTCGAAGGCACCGCGGACGGTGATGCACCCGCAACAGTCGACGATAACGGTGACGGCGACGCGCCGACAGCAGGCGAAGACACCGGTGACGTTGACGGACCTGTCAGAGGGGAGGACACCGCCGACGGGTCTGCCGACAGCAATGAGGCGCAGCGGCCGGATTTCCCGTTGGATTCGAATGCCGCACGCATCTTCAACAGCCTGACCGCCGTCGTCGGCAATACTGTGGTCGATCTCAATCGTCGCCTTTCCAGTGGCATTGAACTGACGCCGCAACAGAACGATTGTCTCGGCACCTTCGATCCGGCCTTTGGCGAATCGCTGCTTGCAGTCGATTGCGTCCGCGCACTCGCGACCGGTGGCGTACGGATCTATGTCGCCAAAGGGGCGTTCTATTCGACGAATGCGTGTCGATCGAGCATCGCCGAGGAGCGCATCGACAATTGCATCGTGCGTCTCGCCGCGGTGTCCATTCGAAACGACTTCAATGAGCCCACCCCGCCGGCTCGCCCCCAGCCTCTACCGGGTACGGGAGTCGAGATCGAGTACCGGATTGAAGAGAATGTCTTGCGTATCATGAGCGACGAAGATGCCCTCAGGGGACGATTCAGCTGCACCATCGGCGCAGGATCAGGCGACGTGACCACACTGGATGCGGATTGCGAAAACCGCATGGCGGAGGTAGCCGATCGCATGGAGCTCTTGCAGTCGCAATTCTGATGGGCGTCGCCGGCCCGTAAGGCAGAAGTCTGCACTCGGGTCAATCAGCCTTACCGAGTGAATCGAGGTACTGCTCGGCCACACGCAAGTGCTCGGCCAGCTTGTCCCGCTCCATGCGGCGCAGATTTGCAACCATCATCGACCATCGAGGGTTGCCCGCCAACGCTTCTTTGTGCGCATTGATCCAGCGCCAGAACAGCGCATCCCAGATGACACTCCAGTCGCCCGTGCCCCAGTTGCTCATCTTCCGGATGTAGTTCGAGCCTGAGAAATACGGCTTCGTCGTGATCGCACCGCCATCCGCATGCTGACTCATGGCATAGGCGTTCGGGACCATCACCCAATCATAACTATCGATGAACATCTCCATGAACCAGGCATAGACATCATCAGGGTCTATCTCGCACAGGAACATGAATCCACCGACGATCATGAGCCGTTCGATGTGATGGCAGTACCCGGTCTGCAGTACCCGCTGGATCACATCGTCGAGCGGATCAATGCCGGTATTTCCCTCCCAGAAAGACGTCGGTAACGGGCGCGTGTGCCGCCAGTGATTGGTGGTTCGCATCGGCACGGACAGGTCGTCGTAGGTCGCGCGCATGAATTCCCGCCAACCGACGATCTGCCGAACGAAGCCCTCGAGACTGCTGACGGGGACGTCCTTCGACAGGCCCACGTCGACCGCGCGTTCGACGACATGAGCCGGTGTCAGCAGGCCGATATTCAACATGGGCGTCAGTACACCGTGATACAGCCAGGACTCACCGCGGACGATGGCATCCTCATAGGGTCCGAAATCGGCGAAGCGCTCTTCGAGAAAATTTTCGAGCCAGGCCTCTGCGTCATCATGGTTGACTGGGTAGTAAGCAGCGTCGAGTAGACCGGGGTTGTCCGGAAAGTCGCGCTGAACGCTAGCCATGGCATCCTCGATGTGCGAGTCGCGCGCAACGATGGGTATGGCAGGTAGCGACGCCAACCGGGACTTCGGCACCTTGCGCCGATTTTCCTGATCGTGACTCCACTGCCCGCCAAGCGGTTCATCACCGTCGATGAGCAGATCAAGACGCTTGCGCTGCCACGAGTAATAGTCCGCCATGAACCAGCGCTTGCGCCCCGCACGCCAGTCACGGTTCTCGGCCGGGTCGTTGATGAATGCAGGCGTACGGCAGACGCTCAGGCTCAAGCCATGCCGTTCAGTGGCGGAACGCACTCTTCTGGCGAGTTCGAAGTCGTGCACATCGGCCACGACGATACTGTCGATGCCCTCCTCCGAGAGCTCCCCGCACAGGCGATGCAAGGCTGAGTGGCCATCCTGGTATGCAACGTATTGCACCTCGGTGCCGTCAGCGCGAAGCCGTTCGACATACGCGCTCATGGTGGCCCGATGGTAAGCAAGCTTCTGTTTGTGAAACTTGAGGGGATACGCCTTGTCACCGAAGAACAGGCTGTCCTCGATCAGCAGGACACGCGCAGGCGACGAGTCGAGCGCCGGGTGCCGGGCGAACAGTTGGTGTGGAAAGATGAATGCAGCCGATGCGCCACTACTCATGCTGGTGTGGACTCGTCATGTGGACTTGCCAAGAAACTTTGTCATGAAACCTCATCATGTGGACTCGTCTTGCAAACTGGAATTTCCCGGTATGACGTTGTCGGCTACGCTTCCCGGATGAAAGCAGACCAGCCACCGCGGAGCGTCGATCCGAACACTCGCCCGCACAGCAAATCCGGCATCGGTGCACACGGTATCGGTGCTCACGGCAAGCGCACACCGGCTATCAGCGCAACCGCTATCGAAACTGCGCCCGCTCTCGGGCCGACAAGTCAGTACTTCCTGTGCGAGACGGATACCGTCATCGAGCGAATCGACGCCATCGAGCCCGACGCCTATGCGCGAACCCGTAACGATCTCGATGGCGCGGCGACCTGGCTGGGCCCATTTCTCGCACATGGCATCACGACGACTGCCGAAGTGGCAAGCCGGGTGCGCCGGAAGCACGCGACAGATGTCTGCTATCGACTGTTCTTCGAACTGGCCTGGCGTGAATTTTTCCATCGCACCTGGGAACGGCAGGGCGAGGAGATCTTCGACGATTTGCGGACACCACCGACTGCACCAACGACACGTCAGCGGAACGCACGCCTGCCACAGGCCGTGCTGGACGCCGACACCGGTATCGAGGTGATCGACGCAGCGCTTGCACATCTTCTTGGGCAGGGTGTCATGCACAATCACGCGCGCCTGTGGACCGCGGCCATTGTCTGCAACTTCGGACAGACCGACTGGCGCCCGGCTGCACGCTGGTTTCATTATCAGCTTCTCGACGGCGATCTCGCGAGCAATACGCTCAGCTGGCAATGGGTAGCGGGTACCTTCTCTAACAAGCGCTACGTCGCCAACCAGACGAACATCAATCGATTCTCCGGAACGACCCAGGAAGGGAGCTGGCTCGATGTGCCCTACGAGGCCTTCGACGACTTTGCCCTGCCCGAGAAGCTGATTCCCCGTGCAGATGCGGTGATACCGGTCACGCTTCGCGGTGAACCGCTGACCTCCCGATCGGTGTCAACGGAAACCGTGGCGCTTCGCTCGATCTGGAATCTCGACCCACGCTGGCAACCCGATATCGACGAGCACATCGTGTTCGTCGATATCGACTGGCTTGCTGCATGGCCCCTCGCCGATATCCGCTGGCAGTTCATCGAACACTGGAGCAATCGCTCTGGTGCGAGCTTGCTGTACGGCACACTCGACGAGCTTCGCGAAACGGCGAAGACGACTCCTTTCGTGCGACAGGACTATCCCGCCTGCGACGCCTGGCCCGGTGAAGTCGAGGCGCGCTCCTGGCTTTATCCCGATCCCGAAATGCCCTTTCCGAGCTTCACGCGATTCTGGAAACAGGTCAGTCCGAGCGTGGGTCTTTGAGTAGCAGAGCGCCACAAGGCAAGGCCAGCGCCATCGGGGCGACGAAAATCTGCCCGGTGTGCGAGAAGCCTTTCAGCAATCGTCGCAAATGGCAGTCGCGTGGCCAGTGGGAAAGCATCGTGTATTGCTCCGAGCGCTGTCGCCGGCAGGCGCGTCAGCTCAACAGGGACGCTACGCCGAAGAGGGCCGGATAGGGCGAGTGGATGACGATGGTCGGTACCTTGGACAAGTAGTCCTGCATGCGTCCTTTGGCCTCGAAGGCCTGTCGAAAATCCGAGTTCTCGAGATAGACACCCAGACGCGGCGCAATCCCACCCCCGATATACATGCCGCCTGTCGCGCCGAGTGTCAGCGCGAGGTTTCCGGCACAGGAACCCAGTAGACGGCAGAAGATGGCAAGAGTCTCTTCACAGACCGAGTCCTCACCGGTGGGTCCGAGTCGAGTGATATCGGCCGGCGTAAGGTCCAGGGGATCCAGCCCGTCGAGTTGCCGAAGCGATGTCGCGATGTTCACAAGCCCAGGGCCTGACAGGAATCGTTCGGCCGACACATGCTGATATCGCTTTGCGAGAAGATCACGCACCGCGCGTTCTCGATCGGTCGTCACGCCCACGGTGACATGCCCACCCTCACCTTGCAGAGCCGTCCAGCCATCGCCGCAGGGCACGAGGCCCGACACACCGAGTCCGGTACCGGGCCCGATCACGCCGATGGTGTGACCGTCACGCTTCTCGCCGACGCCGATCTGCAGCAACTGCTCAGCCGGCAAACGCGGCACCGACAAAGCGAGCGCCGTGAAGTCGTTGACGACGTGAAAGTCATCGAGCTCGTGATGTGCGCGTGTCTCGCTGATCGAGAATGACCAGTGGCTGTTGGTCATCGAGACGACATCGCCCGTTACCGGCGTGGCGACCGCGATGGCTGCACTTGCCAGTGATTCGATGCCGGTCTCTGCTCTGTAGGCATCGATCGCCGCCGACAGGGTTTCGAATGCGTCAACGCGCAAGCTCGAGGGCTGTACGGGTACGTCGTGCTCATCGAGTACGGCGAAGCGCGCATTGGTACCTCCGATATCACCCACGAGGCGAGCAGATCGGCAAAGCTTGTCGGTCATTGGCAAGGTTCGTCATTCGTACGCGCGGGCCATCATTGTCCGCTATAATTCGCGCGCCTGAAAGGTGCCGTAGCGCGGTCGCCGATCACGTGGAGAGGTGGCAGAGTGGTCGAATGCGCCGGATTCGAAATCCGGTATACGGGTCTCCCGTATCGAGGGTTCGAATCCCTCCCTCTCCGCCACTTTATTGCTTGCCCGGTTGGGCAGCCGAGCCTGTTGCAGTCACTCACCGCGCCTGATCGGGGCTTTACTTCGGTAGGGAGAATTCCGGGCCGACGCGATGGCGGAGAGAGAGGGATTCGAACCCTCGATACGCGATAAAACGTATACTCCCTTAGCAGGGGAGCGCCTTCAGCCACTCGGCCACCTCTCCCAGCGCGTACAGCCTCGATATGCGTTCTCTGCGCACAAGTTCAAGAGAACCCGGGCCAGTGAACACTTGCGCCGCCCAATCGTAAATTCGGCGTAAATTCGACGCAAAGTCGACAAATGGCGCGCCCGGAAGGATTCGAACCTCCGACCACCTGGTTCGTAGCCAGGTACTCTATCCAACTGAGCTACGGGCGCAGCGATGTCAACGTGCGCGGATTATGGTCGGTGTACCCGGTTGCGTCAACCGCGTTCTGATTCGATTGGCCAGCACTTGAAACGCCGGCGGAGGGACGCAGGGTTCGCGTTGTTGATCCTTCTCCAACGCGAACAGCATCCTGACCTGGAGCCCTCTCAGGCGGTACCGGTTTCAGCCAGAGGCTCGTCCTCGAGTTCCTCCTCGACCGTGTTCACTTCTGCCTTTCGTTCGTTGGCCTTCTCACGCTTGATGCGTTCGTAGATCTCCTCACGATGCACAGCGACACTCTTCGGCGCGTTGACACCGATACGAACCTGATTACCTTTGACGCCAAGAACGGTCACGGTGACTTCGTCACCGATCATCAACGTCTCACCTACCCTTCTTGTCAAAATCAGCACTGAATTTGTTCTCCCTGATGCCATGTCATGAACGCTGGCCGAATGTCCACCGTCGACATGCAAAAAAGTATGGCAGGGAATGGGCACCGAACCACGTTTTGTGACGTGGGCCTCAGGTAATTTACAGTACGTTACATCCCGTCAGGCTAATGACTCCAGCGCCTGCGAATGAGTCTGGAAATATCGAAAACCGAGCGTGGCCGTGATTTCGTTGACACACGCACTCGTCGACGCGAGTTTTCGAGAGGCATGCCGTCAATCATCAGACAGCACGCGTCTAGCGTGCCAGAAGCACGCAATCTAGCTCACCATTTTGTCATCGAGAATTTCGCTCTCGGCGAGCTCGAATTCTTCATGCAAGGCGCGAACACCGAGCTCCAGGTACTTCTCGTCGATGACCACGGAGATCTTGATTTCCGACGTCGTGATGAGTCGCAGATTGATGCCATTGTCGGATAGCGCCTTGAACATGCGGCTGGCGATGCCAGCGTGCGAGCGCATGCCGACACCGACGATCGAGAGTTTGACGATCCGGTCGTTGCCCGTGACCGAGCGGGCGCCGAGTTCCTCGCCACGCGATTTCAGGAAATCGATCACGCGCGCGTATTCGTCACGATGCACCGTGAACGTGAAGTCGGTGGTGTCGTCGGCACCGATGTTCTGGATGATCATGTCGACCTCGATGTTCAGGTCGGAGATCGGGCCGAGGATGGCGTAAGCCGTGCCCGGCTTGTCGGCAACGCCGGTGATGGTGATCTGCGCCTCATCGCGATTGAAAGCGATACCGGAAACCAGCGCCTGTTCCATCGTGTCATCCTCGTCGTCGTACGTGATCAATGTTCCCGGACCGGGCTCGAAGCTCGACAGGACGCGCAGTGGCACGTTGTACTTCCCGGCAAGCTCGACAGCCCTGATCTGCAAGACCTTCGAACCCAGACTGGCCATCTCCATCATCTCCTCGAAGGTGATGCGTTCCAGTCGTCGCGCCCGGGGCTCCACGCGCGGGTCTGTCGTGTAGACACCATCGACATCCGTGAAGATCTGGCATTCATCGGCCTGCAATGCAGCTGCCAGTGCAACGGCGGATGTATCCGAGCCGCCGCGCCCGAGCGTGGTGATGTCGCCATCTTGATCGACACCCTGAAACCCCGCGACGACCGCAATCATGCCGGCGTCGAGATCGCGCCGCAGCCGTTTCGTGTCGATATCGATGATGCGGGCCTTGCTGTGACTGTCGTCCGTCACGATCCTGACCTGCGAGCCTGTATAGCTCCGCGCTTCGCAGCCGAGTGCTTTGAGCGCCATGGACAGAAGCGCGATTGTGACCTGTTCGCCTGTCGCCAGGAGCACGTCGTACTCGCGTACGTCGACCACCGCCGGGTTCATTTCGCGAGCGAGTGCAACGAGTCGATTGGTTTCGCCCGACATCGCCGAGACAACCACGACAATGTCATCGCCAGCATCACGGGCCTGCTTCAGAGAGGCCGCAACCGCTTGTATACGTTCACTCGAACCGACTGAAGTACCGCCGAACTTCTTGACGATCAGCGCCATCTCAGCCGTCCTTCAAGGCGGCGGCAAGCCAGTCACGCGCCGCCCCGAAAGCACTGTCGATCCCGTCGAGCGAGGGTGCACCACCCTGCGCGAGATCCGGCCGACCGCCGCCGCGACCACCGAGGGCACGGGCCACCTCGCCGAGCAGCTCACCAGCCGTTACCCGATCGTGGAGCGACTTGTCTACGCTTGCGAGCAAGGCTGCCTTGCCACCTTTTGCGCCAGCGAGCACGACAATGCCACCCGGCATTTCCACGCGTAATCGATCGACCAGTCCGCGGAGCGATTTCGCATCGCCGTCGGCTACGGTCTGCAACAGCACCGATACGCCGCCGATGTTCTCGGCATTGCCAGCCAGGTCACGGCCAGCGCTGCTCGACAGTCGCGCCTGTGCTTGCTCGAGTTCGCGACCGAGATCGCGGGCGCGTTCCTGCAACTGCCGCACCTTGGCTACGACATCGGTGGGTGGTGCTTTCAAGAGCTCAGCCACTTCCTGCAGCGTGCTGTCGCTCGTCTGCGCATGGGCGAGTGCGGCCGACCCACTGACCGCTTCGACCCGGCGAATGCCTGACGACACGCTACCTTCGCTGGTCAGCCTCACCGCACCGATATCACCGGTGGAGGTCACGTGCGTGCCGCCGCAGAGTTCGACCGAGTTGTCGCCGAGCTTCACGACGCGCACCTCGTTGCCGTACTTCTCGCCGAACAGCGCCATCGCGCCCATGCCGCGAGCTGTATCCATGTCCGTCACTATCGTCTCGCACGGGTGATTGGCGCGGACCTCGCGGTCGATCCAGCGTTCGACAGCGCGCTGGTCCTCAGCACCGATCGCACCTTCGTGGGAGAAATCGAACCGCAAGTGTTCATCATTGACCAGTGAACCGCGCTGTTCGACGTGCTCACCGAGCACCGCGCGCAAAGCGCCATGCAGCAAGTGCGTTGCCGAATGGTGACTGCGAATGGCATGGCGCCTGTCGGCATCCACCTCGGCCATCACGACATCACCTGTCGCGAGTCGCCCGGACGACAAGGTACCCGCATGCACGAAGGCTTGTTTCGCCTTGCGCGTGTCGTGCACATCGAAATGTGCCGGGCCACCCGCCGGGCGACCCGTCGAGCCACCCGTCGAGCCAACAGTCGTGCCACGCGTCAGGCGACCGGTATCACCCACCTGCCCGCCTGACTCTGCATAGAATGGTGTGCGATCGAGCACGAGCATTGCGTCCTGCCCGGACTCGATGGCATCGACCGGCTTGCCATCGACATAGAGCTCGACGATTCTCGCCCCGCTCATCGTCGTGGCATAACCGACGAATTCGGTGACGGCATCACTCCGGAGTGTCGCGACAGCCGCACCGAAATGACTGGCCGCACGGGCCCTGGCCCGTTGTCGCTCCATGGCCGTGTCGAATCCCGCCATGTCAATGTCGAGCTGCCGCTCGCGCGCGATGTCGGCCGTCAGATCGGCCGGGAAGCCGTAGGTGTCATAGAGACGAAACACGAGCTCCCCCGGAATCACCGTACCGTCGAGCTTGCTGACTTCCTCTTCGAGAATCTTCATCCCGGAAGACAAGGTCAGCGCAAAGCGCTCCTCCTCGAGGCGAAGCGCATCGGCGACCCGCTCTTCGGCCTTGGCGAGTTCGGGAAAGGCCTCGCCCATCTCGCGCACCAGCGGCTTGACGAGCGTATGGAAGAACGCGCCGTTCGCACCGAGCTTGTTGCCGTGCCGTGCGGCCCGTCGAATGATTCGCCGAAGCACATAGCCAGGCCCTTCATTGCCGGGCTGCACGCCGTCGACGACAAGGAAGGCGCACGAACGGATGTGATCGGCAATGACGCGAAGTGACGGCGACGTGGTGTCGACCACACCAACCGCCTTCGCCACATCACTGATCAGACGCGAGAACAGATCGATCTCGTAATTGCTGTGCACGTGCTGAAGCACGGCGGCGATGCGCTCCAGCCCCATGCCCGTGTCGACACAGGGCGCCGGCAGCGGGTTCAATACACCGTCGGCCGAGCGTTCGAACTGCATGAAGACGAGGTTCCAGATCTCGATATAGCGATCGCCATCCTCATCCGGAGAGCCCGGGGGTCCGCCCTCGACCTCCGGGCCGTGATCGTAGAAGATTTCCGAGCACGGTCCGCAGGGACCGGTGTCGCCCATCGCCCAGAAATTATCCTTGGCACCGATACGGATGACGCGCTCCTTCGGCACGCCGATATCTTCCACCCAGATACGCTCGGCCTCGTCATCTTCCTCGAACACGGTGACCCAGAGCTTGTCCTTCGGAAGCGCCAGCCGATCGGTCAGGAACTCCCAGGCAAAGGCGATTGCCTCGGCCTTGAAGTAGTCGCCAAAGCTGAAATTGCCGAGCATTTCGAAGAACGTGTGATGCCGGGCGGTATAACCGACGTTATCGAGATCGTTGTGCTTGCCGCCCGCCCGAACGCAGCGTTGGGAACTCGTCGCCCGGACATAGTCACGGCTATCCTCACCGGTGAACAGATCCTTGAACTGGACCATGCCGGCGTTGGTGAACAAGAGCGTCTTGTCGTTGTCGGGCACGAGCGAGCCGGACGGCACACGCGTGTGCCCCTGTTCGGCAAAATAGGACAGGAACTGCTCGCGGATCTCGGAAGTGGTAACCATGGGGCGTGTGTTCGGGCACGGCATCGGAACGAAGCCCATCATTGTAGCGGTTGACGCCAGTCTGTCGTCGCTGTTCGTTCACAAGCGACAAGCCGCCGATCATTCGACACTGACCACGCTACCTTCCACGTGTTCACGAAGCTGTTCTGCCAGCTTTTGCAGTGTTACAAGGCCGTGCGATGTGACCGGTCTTCCCGACAGCTGCCGTGCTTCATGATCGATGTCGCCGAGACGGGAAACCTCTGCAAGTGCTGAAGAGAAGTCACCGTCCTCATGAAACGAGTTCGGCGTGGCAAGGAAGGCAATGCCGGCATCCAGGGCTGCACCGGCACAGGCCGGAGTATCTTCGATGGCAAGACAGGCCTCAGCCCGGACGGCCAGTCGCTCGAGCGCGAGTTCGTAGACACTCGGCGCAGGCTTGTCTTCATCGACCTGGCTACGATCGATGATGACGTCGAAGTCGCGTCTACCGAGCAATCCGTCAGACATCGCGAGCAGATTGTCGATTGTCGACCGTTCGGTACTGGTGACCAGCCCGATGAGCACACACGGCCGGGCGGCGCGGGCCTCCTGAATGAGCCTGATGACGCCCGGGCGAAACCGCGCCCGGCCGCCAGCAATTGCCTCGATGAAGATTGCGGTCTTGCGAGCATGCAGTACGTCGACCAGATTCTCATCTATTTCGGGTATGCCATAGGCTTCCGCATAGCAACGAATGCGCGCCTTCCCGCCCGGTCGCCGAAGCATGCGCCGGTACGCCTCGACGTCCCAGTGCCAGTCAAGTCCCGCTTCCCGGAACGCCGTGTTGAAGCCCTCCAGCTGAAGCAGGGACGTATCGGCCAGCGTGCCGATCGAGCCGAACAGCAGTGCGTCCATGGTCAGGTCTCCGCGCCTTTTTCAATACCGCTTTGCTCACCTGACAACAGCCTTCACCCGGAGGTTCCAGAGATGTGCAAAACGTACAGGACACACCCGTGAAGCGTCGGACAGGACCCAACGTGTCGAAAGGGTCATCGACGCTATACTCATCTTCTCGACGCCGCAAACAGCAAGCCATGCACCAGGCACTCGTCATCAGCATCGTCGGACCCGATCGCCCGGGCATCGTCAGCAAGCTCGCCGAGGTGGTGGCGAACCACGAGGCCGACTGGCTGGAAAGTCACATGGCCAACCTCGCCGGCCAGTTCGCCGGTATCGTGCAGGTCGAGGTGCCAGCCGAATCCCACGATGCGCTCGTCACCGCTCTCGAAACCATCGGCGACGATTCGCTCGTCATCACCATCACGGATGCCCGGATCGACGGCCAGAGCGATGGCGCAGCCGGCGTTTCACCTTCAACCAAGGCTCCCGGCAAGACCTTGTCGCTGGAACTGACCGGTCTCGATCATCCGGGCATCGTGCGCGATATCGGGCGAGTACTGGCCGAACTCGATATCAGTGTCGATGAGCTCGAGACGGAACGCAGCAGCGGATCGATGTCCGGCGAGATGCTGTTCATCGCCAAGGCCACCCTTGCGTTGCCCGACGGAGTCAGCATCGATGCGGTAGACGACGCCCTGCAGACAGTGTCCGCAGGGCTGATGGTGGATGTCGTGCTGGAAGACGCCTGAGGGACCGTCTCCACCGTGCAGTGCGCCCATCAGGCACTCGATGGTACTCGACTTGCCAACGCCATTCCTGCCCAGCGATGCGATGCGGTCACCGGGGCGTACATACTGGAACTCGATGTCCAGCAACTTACGTTTGCCGTCTGGCGTACTCACGGATAGCTTCTCGATATTCAACATGGATTTGGCTCGCACCGCATCCGTCTGTAACTGCACATCCAGAGCGCTGCCCTCACTGAGCACGGTTTGCTGCATCTTCAGCCCCTCCACTCGCCTCTGCATGGTCTTGGCTTTTCTGGCCAGATTCTCGTTGTCATGATCCCTACCCCACCGGGCAAGCCGCTTCGCACTATGCTGCAAGCGCCGGATCTCCTTCTCCTCCACATCGCGTAGGTGAGCGGCCTGCTCATCCTGCTCGGCCAAGGCCTGCGCAGCGGCACCGAAAGGCAAGTCGAAGGCATGCAACTGTCGATCGCGCAGAAAGACGGTACGGTTGCAGCAGCTATTCAGCAGTTCCCGATCGTGAGAGATCATCAGGTACGGCAGCGACCGTTCGGCCAGCAGAAAGCGTTGCAACTGCGCTTGCGCCAGTACGTCCATATCGGCTTACCTCGTGCTGCTCGGAGGGCAATATATCGAACGTGGATTCTGCCAGTGACAGTCTACTGAGGCGCTCAGGAACAAACTGTTCGACCAAAGCAATCCGCAGACCACGTGTTTTCCTATCTCGCCACTCTCGAGTGCCTCAGCCCCGATGATGAGGGACAATAGTGTGCTCTTTCCACTGCCATTGCAGCCCACCAGGCCGGTGCGGTCACCTGGCCTGAGGGTCAGCGAAGTATCCGCAGCGACCGATTGTCTGAGTAACCAGCCACGGCAAGGCACCATTTTCGCGACCAAGCCTGCACACGTTGCGTAGACGTGGCACGGCAAAGCATCAAAGCATGATCAGGGCATGCCTTGCAGGAGAAGTATCAGGCCAGCCTGGAACACTCGCGCCAACGAGCGGAACAGGGCTGACGAGAAGCGCCAGAAGGCGATTGTGCAAACGCGATTCTGCACAATGACATGGGGACCTCCTCTGGTTCGGATGGAGGTGTTCGCGGGATGAGGGGCGAACCGATCTCCTCCGTGACTGACGTTCGCAGCGTACGCTAATACTGGCAGCACCACCAGTCCATGCACTGACGTCCCTACTTTCGGAGATGCCCGAGCCGGGCGAGTCGATACCTGAAGCGCAGAGCGCAAACTCTTGAATGCATGCGCTACCTTGTAAAAGTGTGAGCCAGGCCTATCCGTTTGCATGTGTAAAAACAGCACCGAAAAGTGTGACGCAAGCCCATCCACATCTACGTGGAAACGTCACACCGAAAAGTGTGACGCAAGCCCATCCACATCTACGTGGAAACGTCGCACCGGAAAGTGTGACGCACGCCCTACCGCTCAAATCAGATTCAGCACCAGCACAACCAGCATGATCACGATGACGACCAACATCATGCTGTTGACGCTCCAGCCTCTGGCGAGAACGGCCCCCGGTCGCGACAGTCTGGAAACACCCGTCCAGACACCGCCCAGCGACGCCAACAGTCCACGGCGGAAGGCCCTGTCGATTTCTGCAATGCCCGCAACGACAGCTGGCAGCACGGAAGGAACGAAGTTCCTGTAGACCACGTCACTGTCGATGTTGGTGGCACGAACCTCGGGCGGATGACGCCCGGTCTTCATCAGGAACACGAATGCCAACAAGGCAAAGCAGAGGAGCTGCATCTGCACCAGCACATGATCGACGGTGTAGGGGTGGTATTCGACGTCATACGGCAGGAGGCTGTAGAGCAGACCCGGAAACACACCGATGATGACGCAACCTGCGGCGGTGGCGATCATGGCAATGCGCATGTGCAACGGCGCCTCCGCCGGCCGCTTGCCACTATCGTGGGCGAAGAAGGTGAAATACGGTATCTTGATGCCGGAGTGGCTCAGTACGCCCGCGGAGGCGACGAGCAAGGCACCCCAGACGATGTAGTAACCGTTTTCCGCCGAGGCTGACAGGATCAGCGATTTCGAGACGAATCCGCTGAACAGCGGAAATGCGGAGATCGAGGCTGCACCCACCAGGCAACAGATCATCGTCACCGGCATGGTCTTGTAGAGTCCGCCGAGTTCCGACGCCTTCGAGGTTCCCGTTCGATAGAGCACCGCCCCGACGCTCATGAACAGCAGCGCCTTGTAGAGGATGTGGCAGAAGGCATGGGCGGCCGTGCCGTTCAGCGCCAGTTCCGTGCCGATGCCGACACCGACGACCATGAAGCCGAGCTGGTTGTTCAGGCTGTAGGCGAGTACGCGCCTGAGATCGTTCTCGATCTCGGCGAAGAAGATCGGGAACAGGGTCATGACTGCCCCGATGTAGATGAGGATCTCTGTGCCCGCGTAACCACGCGCCAGTGTGTAGACAGCCATCTTGGTCGTGAAGGCCGACAACACGACGGTGCCGGTCACGGTCGCCGCCGGATAACTGTCCTGAAGCCAGTTGTGCATGAGCGGGAACGCACACTTTATCCCGAACGCCAGGAAGATGAGCAGTGTTCCCGCGCTGACGATACCAAGGTGGTCGAAGGCGATCGAACCGGTATCGTGATAGTGCATCAGCAGGCCGACGAGCAACAGCATGCCGGAGAGCACCTGCACGATCAGGTAACGCATGCCGGTGGCGTAGGCGGCGGGGGTGCGCCGCGCCCAGATCAGGAAGACCGAGGCAACGGCAGTGCCCTCCCACCACAGGAAGAGCGTGATCAGATCGCCTGCCAGCACACCACCGATGGCAGACCCCGCGTAGCCGAGTGTTGCCACCTGTTGCACCGTATCGCGCACGTGCCAAGCGTAGATACCGGACAGGAATGCGGCGATCGAAAAGATGATGCCGAAGATCAGCGACAGCTTGTCGACGCGCACGAAGACCAGTTCGAAGCCGACCACATTGACGATACCGTGCAGGCCGTGCGCCGTGCTCAACAAGGAAACGAGCCCGGCAATCGGCACGCCCAGGAGAAGAATTGCCCGGTTCCGCGAGGACAGCAGCGGACACACCAGTGCGGCCAGCAGATAGAGAATCGGAGTCGTCAGAAGAAGACTCATGAGCGCTTCCTCGTACCGGCGGCTTCATAGTCTGTCGGAACGGCCTCTCGTCGTTCCAGCCCCGCGTCCGGGTAGTCTTCGGCATCGACGCCATAGGGCGCGTAGTACGTCTCGTCGCGTCTGATGAAGGTGCGCAGCTTCTTGGCACCGAGCACGATCAAGGTGAAGGCCACGAAACCGGCAATGGCATGAAAGCCCCACAAGCCCTCTCCGGGGACATAGGCGTGGCGATGCCAGAAGATGTCGAACAGGAACAGGAATCCGCACAGGTACATCAACCCGCGGATAAGTTTCTGCAGACCCAGGGGCGTCTCAAGCCAAAGCAGATGCCTCGCCAGCGGCGCAACCACATCGTCCTCGTCGTTGCTCATGATTCGGTCCGCCATTGAATCAGACCCAGCAGCTCGATCAGAGGCCCCGGGTTCAGGAAAAGGAGTACCGTCGCGAGCGCTGTCAGCACGATCGCCCACAAGCTCGCGAATGGCGCTTCCTCCCACGGTGATGGCGCTCCCGGGGGTACACCCGGATCGGCGCGCAGGAAGGCCCGCATCGGTATGGGCAAGAGGTAGGCGATGTTGAGCAGCGTGCTGATGAGCAGGACGATCGCCCAGAACGCTGTACCGGTATCGAGAGAACCACCGGCAATCAGCAGCTTGCTCCATACGCCACCCGCAGGCGGTAGTCCGATGATGCCAAGCGCGCCGATGAAGAACGCCCCCATGGTAATCGGCATGCGCCGACCGATGCCATCGAGCTCACTGATCAGCGTCTTGTGGGCTGCGACCAGCAGCGCACCCGCGCAGAAGAACAGCGTGATCTTGCCGAAGGCGTGCATGACGATATGCAAGGCGCCACCGGTGATCGACATGGAGGTCGCGAGCAGGGCCGCGAGCACGATGTAGGACAGCTGTCCGATGGTCGAATAGGCCAGCCGCGCCTTGAGGTTGTCCTTCGTGAAGGCGACAAGCGATGCCGCGATGACGGTAAAGGCCGCGAACGGGAGCAGGAAGTCAGCCGCGCCACTGGCCGACACGGTATCGATGCCGAAGGTATAGGTAACGATCTTCAGGATGCTGAACACACCGGTCTTGACCACGGCCACGGCGTGCAGCAAGGCGCTGACCGGCGTCGGCGCGACCATCGCCGCCGGCAACCAGCGGTGCAGCGGCATGACGGCTGCCTTGCCGATACCGAACACGAACAATGCAAGTAGAACACCCAGCGCTCCCTGGCTGAGACCTGCATCGCCCAACACGCCGCCCGGGACGAAATCCAGCGAGCCCGCTGCGCTCGCGGTCCAGATGACGGCCGGCAGGAAGAGGCCTATCGAGCTGCCGATCAGTATGCCGACGTAGACCCTTGCTGCACGTCTCGATGCGTCGTTGCCGGCATGCGCAACCAGCGGCACGGTCGACAGGGACAGCACTTCGTAGGCCACGAACAAGGTCAACAGGTTGTCGGCATAGGCGGCGGCCATGACCGCCGCAATGGCGATCGCGAAGCAGACGTAGAAGCGAGTCTGGTTCTTCTCATCGTGCCCGCGCATGTAGCCGATGCTGTAAACGGTCGTGACGACCCAGAGAAAACTGGCGAGCAAGGCAAAGGTCACGCCCATCGGTTCCGCCGACAGCTTCAGTCCGAAGACACCCAGCAACGGAAATTCACCACTCTCGACGACACGTCCGGCAACGACTTCACTGTAGATCTTGCTGTTGACTGCCAACAACAGCAGTCCCGCCGCGATGATCGAACCTTCGCGGAAATTCCGGCGTCGCTCACCGAAGAACAAGATGAACGGAATGACCGCCAGCGGCGGCACCAGCGCGATCAGCGGGCTCATCGGAGACCCTCGAGCAGGCCGCGCGCAGCAGCGCCGCTGACGTCAAGTGTCAAACCGCCGGACAGACCCAGCCAGATCTCAACGGCAAGGATCACGTACAAGGGCACGAGCATCGAGAGGGGTGCCTCACGCATGCCGCCGGGTGCCGGGGCCGACTCCCTCGAGCGCCGGAATATCATGACCTCGGCGACCCGACCGATGTAGAGGACAGCGATCAGCGAACTCATCAGGACAAGCCCCGCGACCGGCCACCAGCCACGCTCGAGAAACGCACCGATCAAGGAGAACTTGGTCACGAACCCGGCGGTCAACGGTACGCCGACCAACGCAAGTCCGGAGAGAATGAAAGCGAAACAGGTCAGAGGCATCTGCCGGAACAGCTGATCGAGACTGGGCGTATGCGCATGACCGACGCGAAACAGGATGCACCCGACCGCCATGAACAGCGCGGTCTTGATGACGCCGTGATTGACGATATGCACGATGGCCGCCGTCAGGCCGGCCTCGCTGGCAAGACTTATTCCAGCGACGATATAGCCAATCTGCGCCACACTTGAGAATGCCAGCATGCGTCGCAGATCGGTCTGGAAGACAGCGACGAGCGACATCAGGACAAAGGCCGCAATGGCCGCGGGTAGCAGCACACCGCTGAGAAACAACTGACCGAAGCTGTAATCCTCGCCAAAGATGCTGAAGAAGAACCTGAGCAGCACGTACAGCGACACCTTGGTGGCGGTACCGGCAAGGAACGCGGTCACCGGAATCGGTGCAAAGTGATAAGCGTTGACGAGCCAGGCATGCAGGGGAAAGACCGCAGCCTTGATCATCAGGCCGATGGTCAGGAAGCTGAACGCCACGAGGACAGCTCGCTGGGATTCGCTTTCCGGGATGCGCTGGGCGAGGTCCTGCATGTTGAGCGTACCGGTCGCCGCGTACAGGAAACCGATGCCGATGAGAATGAAACTCGCGCCGACACTGCCCAGCACGAGGTAGCGGAAATTCGCCGTCAATGCGCGTTTGTCGCTGCCGAATGCCAGCAGCATGTAGGTGGCAAGCGAGGAGATTTCGAGGAACACGAAGACGTTGAACGCGTCCCCCGTGATCGCGATGCCGAGCAAGCCGGTCACACAAAGCAACCAGGCCGCATAGAACAGATAGTGCTTCTCGGTCTCGACCGTCTTGTCGATACTCGCCCGAGCGTAGAAGACCACGATGGCGCTGATGCTTGCGACCAGCACGAGCACCATCGCGTTGAGGGTGTCGATGTAGTACTCGATACCGCTCGGCGCCGCCCAGCCACCGATCGCATACCGGATGGTGCCGCTGTCGAGCACTTGCCAGAGCAGATTCCAGGCGACAATGGCAGCGAACACATTGGCGACTGCAGCAATGATCCAGGCCGCCCTTGCATTTCTGACAAGTACGCACACCGGTGCCGCCATCATGGTCACGATGATCTGCAGCGCCGGGAGCTGCTCGGTCATCATGAATCAGGCTCCGCTGCCTCGATCGCCTTGATCTCGTCTTCTTCTATTGTTCCGAAAGTCTCGTGAATGCGGACCGCGAGTGCGAGCCCTACGGCGGTGGTTGCCACGCCGACGACGATCGCGGTCAGGATCAGGACATGCGGCACCGGATTCGAGTAGATGACCTCGGCCGCCGCGCCGACCGCGTCGTTGGTTGCGGCTGAGGCTACGGTCTCCGCCTCGTGCACCTCCTCACCGTGCCCACCATGTCCGCCGAGCAGGATGGGCGCGGTACCTCCATCGACTTTTCCCATCGTGATGTACAGGTAGAAGATCGAGGTCTGGAAGACACCGAGACCGATCAGCTTCTTGATCAGGTTGTAGCGGGCGATGAGAATATAGAGACCCGTCATCATGAGCACGATGACCGCCCAGTAGTTGAACAGCCCCACCACTTGATTCATCGGCGGGCGTCGTCCGTGCGGCGACTCGCGAAACAGTAGAACAGACTGATCATCACGCCTGTCACGGTCACGCCGACGCCGAGTTCGACAAAGAAGATCCCCCAGTGCTGGCCATGCAGGGGGTCATGCGCGAGAACGTCGTAGTCGAGCAGGTTTCCACCCATCAGCATGCAGAGCACACCAGTGCCTGCGTAGATCAGCACTCCCCCGGAAACCAGAACCCGCACGGCCCCGGGCGTCACCACCCGCCGAGTCCGCTGCAAGCCGAATATCAAGCCGTGCAGGATGATGGCGGCGGCGAAGATGACACCCGCCTGGAATCCACCACCCGGGCCGAAGTCACCGTGGAACTGCACATACAAGGCGAACATCAGGACGAAGGGCACCAGCAGCTTGGCGATGACCTGGAGTACGCGATGTCGCTGGCGAGGATATATCTTCATGTGCGCGTTCCGGAACCATTGTCGGTCGGCCGTTCAGGCGAATCCCCGTTTGCATTCCCGTTTGCATCCCCGGGCACATCTCCAGGGGCGTCATCCGGCGCCTCGGCGACAGGTGTTCGCCGACGCAGGCCCAACAGGCTCAGAACGGCGATGCCGGCCGCGAACACCACGACGACTTCGCCAAGGGTGTCGTACCCTCTGTAGCTCGCCAATACCGATGTCACGATATTTGGTGGCCCGACCTCGCCGGCCGATTGTTCGATGAACCGGACGGCGAGCTCGGGGTGGGTCTGGGCGGGCGACGTTGCGCTACCGTAGTACGGCATGTCGAGCGTGCCGTAGATCAGCAATCCGCCGGTGACGACCACGAAGACCAGTGCGGGAAGACTATCGTGGCCCCGTCGCTTCTGATCGTGTCGGGTGAACGTCAGGGCACCCAGAAACAGTATCGTCGAGATCCCGGCGCCAACCGCCGCTTCGGTGAATGCGACGTCGACCGCGTCCATGACGACGAACGCCGCTGCCGCCACGAAACTGTAAAGCCCGGACAGCAGCACGCCTGCCAGCAAATCGCGCAGCACCACGATGCCGATGGCAATGGCGACGAGAAAACTCAACAGGCAGATGATGATGAAATGGTCCATCAACGCTGTTCGCCTCCGTCACTATCCTGCATGGCGCCATCCACCCCCAGCTGCGGATCGTCGTCGCTGACCGGACGCGAGCGGGCAAGACGAGCGGCCTCTCCCCTGGTCGCGAGCAGCGGCTTGCCATCGGCACCGAGCGGTACATGTCCACTGAGCAAGGCGGTCTTGGCGAGCGCATGCGATGCCGTTGGCGCGGTGAACAAGGTGAAGAAGAGAATCAGCACGACCTTGATCGTGATCATGACATCGCCATAGACAAAGACTGCCTGCATGAACAGGGCTATCGAGACGAAGATGGCGCCGCCGGTGTCGGTCACGCTGGTCGCGTGCAGCCGAGTGTAGAAATCGGGCAGTCGCAGCAGTCCGACCGCGCCGCCGACGATGAACAGGCAGGCGACCGCCAGCAGCGGCAAGCAGATGAGGTTGATGATGGGCTCGACCATCAGTAGTCATCCTCCTGGTAGCTTCCGCTGCCGAGATCGTCGACTTCAAAAAGCTTGAGAACGGCGATGGTGCCAATGAAGTTGATCAATGCGTAGGCGAGCGCGATATCGAGAAACTCGGGCCGTCCGGTGTAGAAACCATGGACCGAGATCAGCAGAACGGTCTTCGTGCCGATCGAGTTGATGGCCAGCAGACGATCGAACAAGGTCGGTCCGAGAAGGGCGCGCACCAGCGTGAGCAGCATCGTCACCAGCAAGGCGACGAGAACCGCGGCGAACATCATCGTTCGCCGGCCGCGGAAGGCCCGGCCCGGTGTTCGGGTCGTGCGAGATGTGGTTCGACCGATCTTATATGCGCTGCCATCTCGCCGCCCTCGAGTTCGATGAGGCTGTCCTCGTGCAAGGCATGCACGAGAATGTCGCCATCGGGTGTGAAGTTAATTGCCGTGGTGCCGGGAGTGAGAGTGATCGAGTTGGCATAGATGACACAGCCGAGATCTGTGTCCGGAGTTGCCTCGACACGCCGCAAGGTCGGTCTGATCGGCATTGGTCCAGGCTTCAGCACACGTCGTACGACATCGATGTTGGAATGGACAATCTCCCGCAGGAGCCATCCCCAATAACCGAAGATATGCAGAAAACGGAAGTAGATCGGTTGACCACGGTGCTCGAGTACCCGCATGCGTTCCGCGAACCAGACAACCAGCCAGACCGACAGGACGCCCAGCACGATGAACTGGGCGCCGAACAAGCCGGAGAGGCCCAGCCAGAGGAGCGTCATGGTGACTACAATTCGGATTCTCGAACTCATCACAAGAACCTAGCATACCGGTCGGTGTTAACCGAGCCGTCACACCGGTTATTCCAACATGCTCTGCTAGACTCGCGCGCCAGAAGCAAGGTGGTCTGACGTCCGCTGGATGCTCTCGAAAAGTTGAAACACGAGGTGATGGTTCTGTCCAAGGTAAACACGGCACTACAGATGACACGTTGGCCGACACTCTCAGGTGGCTGCCCGGGCGGGCAGCGCTCGGGTGGACGCACGGGTGCCTTGGTGCTTTGCCTGGTTTCGGCACTCCTGGCAAGCGCATGCGATCCTGACAAGATCGACACCTCGAACAATACAGGCGCCGACGTCGGCAGCAGCGACGCTGGAGGCAGCGACGGTGGTGGCACGACCGACGCAGGGACCGGGACAGCCACCGGTGACGGTGGCACGACCGGAAGCGACTCCGCCGGGAACCCACCCACCAGCGGCGATGGTGGCAGCTACGCCCTGCAATTGCCAGCCAGCGCTCCGACGCTGATGGAAGGAGGCGAGCCGATAGAGCTCGACATCAGCATCGAGCGCACCGGGTCGCATGCCTTGCCGGTAACGCTCGCGGTCGATACGACCGGATCAAGCGACAACGGTCTGGAATTCTCGTTTGCCGATTCGGTGCTCGAAGCCGGCGAGAGCGCGACGGTACTGACGGTCAGTCTGCCCATCGCCTCGCAGCCGCGCCTGTCAGGAAACCGGAGCCTGCCGATCATCGCCACCGACACGTCGGCCCAAGGGCAACAAAGCGGCACGATCGAGATCCGGTTCGAGCCCACGAACCGCCCTGATGTCTATCTGCTCGTCGGGCAAAGCAACATGGCGGGCTCGAGCGGTGAGGACGCCCGAGAGGCGGGCGCAGGCCAACCGGATGCGCCGGTCGGCCGCATCTTCCAGCTCGACGTCACGATCAACGACCAGATACGATTCCCCTCCCCCGAGGCGTTTACGGATATCGAACGAATAGCCGCGCCCGATAACCGGATTGTCACCGCACTCGACCCACTGCACGACACCTACGATCGTGGTGAGAATGGCAAAAGCGGAACAACCATCGGGCTGGGCCTGTCGTTCGCGAAAGCGGCTCTGCCAAGGACGACTGCAAACGTTGTGCTGGTGCCGGCAGCGTGGTCCGACACGGGATTCTGCACCCGTGAATCGAACCGCTACGAAGGCATGGGCTGGTTTGGCGAGGCCCCGGACTCCCCGCTCTTCGCAGGCACACTGTTGCACGATCGGGCGATCGCGCGCACCAACCTCACCCTTTCTGAAACCAGAGGGATACTGCGAGGCATTCTCTGGCACCAGGGTGAAGCTGATTCCGACGTGCTTGCCTGTGCCAACGCGTACGCCGACAACCTGGCGGCCATGGTCGCATCGTTCAGGTCCAATATCGCGGTTGATGCGCGCGGCGCATCAGCACGCGGACCGACCGCCGACATTCCATTCATCGCGGGCACCATGTCCAAGGGTACTGACGAACGCGCCGAGCCCTTGGCACCGTTCAGTGAAGCGAAGCTCATTGTCGATGCCGCGCACCGCAACATCGCAGAAAACATACCCCTGTCAAGTTTTGTCAATGCCGACGATCTGGTCCCCTCCAATGACTACCCCTGTGGCCAGGGTTTCTGCATACATTTTGGTGCGGAGGCACTCAGGGAACTGGGCACGCGCTACCACGAGCGAATGGTCAATCTGTTCTCGGGGAGCTGAGCCGGATTTCGCCCGAGTCGTTTCTGGAACCGTTTGCACGTTCGGGGTTCACAGAGAGCGAAGGTCATGAACCGCATGAGTCACGCCGGGTACCCATGCAGCCGACAACAGTCCTTTGCCGGGGAACGTACTGTAATTGGCGATTTCGACCATAACCTGCGCTGAGTTGCGACTTCCGTCAATGCGAACACCTCGCCCAGCTGTCAACCTTCATTCGTGCGCTTGAGCAGGCACTCCTTACCCGTCTTACCACCCTTGGTTTGTAGAAGATATCCCTCGATGCTCCTCGACTCTTTGCTATGCCCGGCCCGCCACCTGACGCTTCTGCTTTCCATCGGCTGCGCGTCTGCTGTCGCACTGATCAGCGGATGCACAACTGATGCAGCACCCGACTCGAGCGACGAGCAGACTGCTGGAGAGCCTTCTGGAGAGCCCGCCGGCGAACCCGCAGGCGAGCCTGGCGCGGGGTCCAGCGGCGAGCCGGCATCGGCAACGGGCGACTTCACACTCAGAAGCACGATGCCGAATCTGGTCCTTGTCGAGGGCGATTCCCGGGGTCTGAATATTCCGTTCGCGCTGGAACGCCGCAACGGTCATACGGCGCCGGTCACCCTGCGTCTCGAGGGTCGCACCCAGGCTGATGTCGCTTTCGTCACCAACAGCTTCGAGCGGCTCGTGCTCGGCCCGGACACCGACCGCGCCCAGGCCACCCTTCGTCTGGAAATCTCCAATCAGTCGATCCCGCCGCAGACACGTGACTTCATCGTCGTCGCGACCGATGGCACGACGACCAGTCGAACCGAGCTGCGCATCGATGTAGAGCCTGTTGACGCACCCGATGTGTACCTGTTGCTGGGTCAGAGCAACATGGTCGGTTCGAGCGGCAACAGCACCCGCTTGCGCGGTGCGGGCGAACCGGATGCTGCGAACCCGCGTGTGCAGAAATTGAACATCGTGAAGAACGACGGATTCGAGATCTTCGACAACGATGCCGCCTTCAGCTCCCCGGAGGTCAACTTCCTGTCACCGGCGATCGTCACCGCAACCGACCCCCTGCACATCGAACCGAACCCGAATGACTACTACGGACCGGGCTATGACTACATCGGCCCCGGCCTGACCTTCGGCAAGTCGGCGCTTGACACAACCTCCAGATCGGTCGTGCTAGTGCCTGCCGCGTGGTCCGGCAGCGCATTCTGCGACAATGACGGCGGTCCGCGAGGTCAATGGAACGCCCAACCGACAAGTAATCCGGTTCTTGGAAATACACTCCTGTTCGATCGTGCGTTGCTGAGAGCGAACCAGGCACTGGCGGAATCCGGCGGCATCCTGCGCGGTATCCTGTGGCACCAGGGTGAATCTGACGGCAACACGCCCTGTGCAACCGTCTACGGCGAAAATCTGGCGCTGCTGGCGAGCGAATTGAGAAGTCGCATCGATCCGGACCTGCGTGGCCCCGAAATGCGCGGACCCGATGCCCCCATACCGTTCATCGTCGGCACGATGTCACGTGGCGTCGACGAGCGTGGCGATTACTCCGATTTCAATTCTGCCAAGGCCCTTATCGATCAGGTTCACCGCACCGTTTCGACGCGTATTCCGCATTCGGGCGTCTCAATTCATGATGATCTGACGCCCGCTAATGGCTATCCCTGCGGCAATGGCGACTGTATACACTTCGGCCCCGAGGCGCTGCGCGAAATGGGCCGGCGCTACTATGGAGCTCTGCAAGGGTCGCTGACGGCGGCCAGACTCGACACGTCTGTCAGTGCAACGACCATTCTCGTCCCGGTTTCAGCAACTTCGCCGACTTTGTGACACGATCGGGCACGGCGGGCGCATTCCTTGCCATGAAAAAAGCTTGCATGACTCGCTGCACCCGCCACGTCCGAGTCATGTAAGCGGCGATGTAGACGACCATGTAACAAACGACAGGAAGTTCCACGGATGACGCGATACCCTTCATGACGAACGATTCGTCCAACGAGACAGGCATCGCCGTCAGTCGATGAGACTGCACGCACTGCAGTACCTGCGCGCTGTCGCGGCCCTGGCTGTGGTCTACAGCCACACCGTCATTCAGGTTGAGAGCTACGCCCCGCTGCTGCTCGAATTCGGTGGCTTCGGTGTGGACATCTTCTTCGTGATCTCCGGCTTCATCATGGTCTTCATCTCGAAGCCCACCGATACACCGCGCGCCTTCATCATCAACCGCGTGCGGCGGGTCGTGCCCTTGTACTGGTTCTTCACGCTGGCAATGGCGTGCATCCTTCTATTCCTGCCGATGCTGTTCAAGCGATCGGTATTCGATTGGCAGGCCTTCGCCCTGTCGCTCGCCTTCATTCCGTACGAGAGCATTGCCTACCCGGGACAACTGTGGCCCATCGTGGCGCCAGGCTGGTCGTTGAACTACGAGATGTATTTCTACGTGCTGTTCGCGCTGTCGCTGTTCTTCGCACCGCGTCTTCGGGTGCCCATCGTCATCGGCCTGCTGATCGCCATCGTCGTGATCGCCAAGGCCTCCGCATCGGACTCGGCTGTCGCGCTCTTCTACGGACACGACGTCGTTTTCGAATTCGTGTTCGGCATGGCACTGGCCGTGGCGTGGCGACGCGGATTCAGGATACCCCCCGGACTCGCCATCGCGCTGGTGGTCGTCGGCATGGCGCTCCTGCTGGTGCGACTACCCACCCTGCGTGCCCTGGCGTTCGGCTTGCCGGCACTGATGGTGGTTACCGGTGCGCTCTACATCAAGCTTCCCGAAAATCGCCTTGGCGTGCTGCTTGGCGACGCTTCCTATTCGCTCTACCTCTGCCACCTCTTTGTCCTCGGAGCCCTGCGTGTGATACTCCCGCCGTTACTCGGTGAAGGTCCCGTGGCGGCGTGGAGCTTCGTGGCAACGTCACTCTTTTTCTGCGTCATCGCGAGCATCGTGGTTCATGTCATCATCGACAACTGGTTGCTCAGGACCGAGAGACTGGAGCGCTTTCGAAGACCTGAGGAAGACACGCTGACGGCTCGCGAACGTCGTGCCTGAGGTTGGCGTACCCTGGACATTGCCGACTACAAGGCGCTTTTCGGCGTCCACTCGACGCACACGCTGCATGCCTCACGTCACGCCCGCGTGCGCCATGACGACGAGCCAGACCAGACCCGTTGGCTGGATGAGCGCGATGCCGCCGGAAAGCTCGTGGCTCGCTATCGCACCTGGACACGACAACTTTCGCTGACGCCTGCGCGGTTTCAGTTCGGTTGGGAGCGCTGGTCGCTGGACGGGCACTTGCTCGACCGCGAGGTGCGCTATTCGACAAAGTCGAGCAAGGCCGGTCTGCACTGAACGCACCCGGACAGCTACAACCTCAGACCGTGACCGATGCGTGCTCGCGAACGACGTCGAGAAATGCATCACCATACTGCTCCAGCTTGTGTGCGCCGACACCCGATACCTGAGCCATTTCGTTCGAGGTCCGCGGCTTCAGCGCGATCATGTCTGCAAGGGTGCTGTCATTGAAGACGACATAGGCCGGCACGCCAGCCACCTCGCTGAGATGTTTGCGTAGCGCACGTAAAGCCTCCCACAAGGGTCGGTCGACCTCGTTGACCTCGATAGCGGCCTTGCGCCCACCACCACCGCGCCGCGATGTTCGGCCAAGCCGGGTCGGCGCCGGGCGCAGTGCCAGGCGCTGTTCGTTTCGCAACACCGGCCGAGCGGCCTCCGTCAACATGACCGACCCGTGCCCGTCGACGTCCACCGCGAGCACGCCTCGCGCAATCAACTGGCGGAAGAGACTACGCCACTCGTCTGCAGTGTGTTCCTTGCCGACCCCGAAGACCGGCAGTTCATCGTGCGCGAAGCGCTGCACTCGATCGTTGAGCTTGCCAAGCAACACGTCGACCAGATAGTTGACACCGAATCTCTGCCCGGTGCGATAGGCACAGGATATGGCCTTGCGCGATGCTTCGGTCGCATCCCAAGTGACAGGCGGTTCGATGCAATTGTCACAATTCCCGCACGGCGCGGGCAACACGTCGCCGAAGTAACTCAGCAAGGCCTGGCGTCGGCAACCCGTCAACTCGGCGAGTCCGAGCATCCCTTCGAGCTTCTGGTGCTCCAGCCGCTTGTGCGATTCGTTCGCCTCTGACTTGGCCATCATCGATCTAAGGTTGACGACGTCCTGCAGTCCGTAGGCCATCCAGGCATTCGACGCCAGGCCATCACGGCCCGCCCGACCCGTTTCCTGGTAATAGGCCTCAACGCTCTTGGGCAGGTTCAGGTGTGCGACAAAGCGCACATCGGGCTTGTCGATGCCCATGCCGAAAGCGATCGTGGCGACAATGATCAGTCCGTCCTCACGCAGGAAACGACTCTGATTGTGCTGACGCACGGAGGCGTCGAGCCCCGCGTGGTAAGGCAGGGCCGTGAAGCCTTGTTTCACAAGCCATTCGGCCGTCTGATCGACCTTCTTTCGCGACAGGCAATAGACGATGCCAGCGTCACCTCGATGGTGCGTATCGAGAAAACGAAGCAGCGATTCGCGGCCGTTTTCGGGATCGGAGATGGCATAGCGGATATTCGGGCGATCGAAACCGGCCACGAATCGGCGTGCGTCGGTGAGCCCGAGGTTGGTGGCAATTTCCTCACGCGTCCGGGCGTCTGCCGTCGCCGTCAGGGCGATTCTCGGCACCTCGGGATAGCGCTCGGTCAGCAGCGAAAGACCGAGGTATTCCTTGCGAAAGTCATGTCCCCACTGCGACACGCAATGGGCCTCGTCAATCGCGAAAAGCGCGATGCGCGAACGATCCAGCAAGGCCAGCATACCCGGCATCAGCAGGCGCTCGGGAGCCACATAGAGCATGTCGAGTTCGCCTTCGAGCAGTGCCTGTTCGGTGCGTTCGATCTCGCGCGCATCCAGCGATGAATTGATATAGGCCGCCTTCAGGTCAAGGGCACGCAGCGCGTCCACCTGATCCTGCATCAACGCGATGAGTGGTGAGACGATGATGCCAGTGCCGTCGCGGACCAGCGACGGAATCTGGTAGCACAGGCTCTTGCCACCACCGGTCGGCATCAGCACCAGTGCATCGTCACCCGCGACGACACTGTCCACGATGTCGGCTTGCTGACCGCGAAAGCAGTCGTAGCCGTAGATCGATTGCAAGAGTTCGAGTGCCGTGCTCATCGTGCACCCATGCGTATCGCACCGTCGAGTCGCACGACCTCACCGTTCAGCATCGGATTCTCGATCATCTGACGAACCAGAGCAGCGAAGTCTGAAGGTCGTCCCAGGCGCTTGGGGAACGGCACCTGCGCAGCGAGACTCTCCTGCAATTCCGCCGGCATGCTCGTGACCATGGGTGTCTCGAAGATGCCGGGTGCGATGGCACAGACGCGAATACCGAGGGACGCGAGATCACGGGCCATTGGCAGGGTCAGCCCGACAACGCCTGCCTTGGATGCTGCATAGGCGCATTGCCCCACTTGACCGTCATAGGCCGCGACCGACGCCGTGTTGACAATGAGGCCGCGCTCGCCGTCCTCGAGCGGGTCGAGCGCCGCCATGCGGGCAGCGAAACGACTGGCAACCACGAAGGATCCAGTCAGGTTGACGGCAATCACTTGCTCGAACAGCGACGCGTCATGCGCGCCGCTCCGCGACACCGTGCGTGCAGCCGGTGCGATACCCGCGCAATTGACGACAACGCGCGGGATGCCTCGCTCTTTGACTACCTGATCGACGGCGTTCTCGACGGCACTCGAGTCGGTAATGTCGCAAGACAAGGCATACACACCGCCAACGCTCTTGTCGGGGTTCGCGCGGTCGATGATCGAGACCCGACAACCGAGCGCTGCCAAGGCTCGTGCCGCTCCGGCGCCGAGACCGGATGCCCCTCCGGTGATGACGACACCGAGCTGTTCGTCACAGCGCATCAGGGTGCTACCGAAACGATGTAGGGTTCGGAACCGTAATTCTGTCGCAGCGCTTCATAGTCCTTGACCAGCGTGGCCATGGCCTCCTCGTCAAAGGGGCGCAGACCGCTCAGGACCAGGTTCTTCTCGCCGTCACCGACGTGAACATCGCCGGCATCGATACGAAATCCGAGCCGCGCCACGCCTTTCTTGCCCGTGACGCTGAGCTCGCTTTCGGTGAGCGTCAGGCGCAGCTCACTCGCTTGCCCGGCCGTGACGGCCTGGGCAACGCGAAGCGCCATGTCCTTGTAGATGACCAAAGGTCTGGCCGGATTGATCATGACACCCGCTGCGCGCATCAATTCAACCAGGATGTCGGGAAACGTAGCGCCCGAGAACTTCACGTAGGCACGCGACAAGCCCGCCACGAATTCGGGCTCGTCGTGACAGGGGCCGCTGCCAAAGAAGGTCAATATCTCTCGACCCCGTGCATCTGCGAGGTGCAGACTCTCATCGAGGGTTGGTGGCAGCTCGAGCTCGACGCCTGCGTCGAGCATGCCGGCAAACCGCACGCCGGTATCGGCATGCACGCCGTAGCGATTCAGCAGCACACTGAAAAACAGGTCTCCCGGTACGCAGAAGCGCTTGCTGCCGGGATCGTGAATCGGGTTGAAATCCCCGGCGACGCCTTTTGCAAATGCGCTCGCACCGGCTTCCTCGAAGCGAACCGAGGCAGGCATCAATATGCAGTAGTCGTTAACGTCCATCGAGAATGACTCGTGATCAGGTGCACGATGGTCGCAGATACCTCGCCGCACGTCACCCGCGGTTCCACGCTCATCCCCCGTCAGAGCCACCAGACTACTGGCTCAAAAAACAGCCTTCTCGACGTGCGTTCACGAGTCGGTCGAAGCGTGCCAGCATTTCACCGGGGATAGCGACAGCCCGGGGGTAGCGTGGCTGCGTCCGATCGTTCTCGATCTGGCCACCCCAGCCACGGGTGGCGTGCAGAAAATTGTCGAGCCCGCCCTCGCCGTAGACGTTCAGGAAGCCCGCCATGCAGCAATCCACGTAGGTCTGCAGGATCGGGTGCTCGTCGGTCGCGCTTACGCGATTTTCCAAAAGTGATCGGTAAACATGGATTTCCTCGACATCGAGCCTGGCAGGCAAGTCGAAGTCCGTTGCCGGCAGTGTCAATCGTTCGTAGCCCTCCTCACGTGCATCGAGCACCGCCAGCGCCTCGATCGGCAACGGCACGACCACGCCGTCGATACCTCTGCTCGTGCCATCGTGCAGCCCTGGCTCGTGCATCGCTGAGACGTCCACTTCCGTCCTGATCCAGTCAGGCGCGATCGACAATGAGCAGCACGGTTGGCGCGAAGCGCTGGCAGACACCCGGTGTTCCCAGATACGGTGCCAGCCACGCAGACGGGCGCGCGCAGCAGGCTCATCGGGCGGCCGTGTGTCACGGTTAACCAGAGATCCGTAGCCAAAATAGACGATCGTGTGCTCGTTCACTGCTACTCGCTGTTCGGTCTGAAACCGGTTCGCTTCAAGGAGGAAGCGTGACCGGAACTTGCCTTGTCCTGGCGACTTTCGAGGCTGGCTCGCACACCTGCGCGGGTCGCCCCCGTATAGTCGCAGCGTCCGTGCCAGCCTGGAAGCTCGCGTCAGTCATGTTGCGCCCCGATACCGCACCCTTCGCTCGTCTTCTGTCCGTCCTTGCCCTGCTGCTGAGCGGACTCCTGCTCTCGCCGTCCGCCCTGCCCGCGCCACCGCTCGACGTACTCGAAGCAGGTCGCGCCGATTCCCTTGCCCGCTCCCTTCCGTGGGACGTATCGCTTGACCGGCGCTCGGCCCAGCCGCACGAACTCGGTGTGCAAAGCGTGGTGATCGAACAGGAGTCGCGCAAGGGGGCGGCAGCCGGTCTGCGCCATGCGCGAGTGTATCAATACGATCACCGTCACAGAATTGCTCGTCGTGTCCGTGTTGATCTGAACAGTGGCAGGCCCCTCGATAGCGTGCCCGTGCAAGGGCATCATCTGCCCTTGAACGACGTGGAACGCCGCTGGGCCCTGTCGAAGCTCGCTGCCGCCCCCCGGCTCCTGGCGCGCATGCGCGCCGAACAACAGCGTCTTGGACGACCTGCATTCAAGTCGCTGGACGAACTCGACCTCAAGGCCAGCGTCTTCTTGCCCGCAGATCCGACCCATCCCTGTGCACGGGAGCGTTGCGCGTTGCTGGCACTCTTCGACGCCAGCCGGACTGTCTTCGCACTGGAGCCTGTCGTCCGCTACGCGAGCGGCAAGGTCAGTACACTCGGGGCGCTGGATGAAGGGGCACCGGGGGAGCTTGCCGGTGATCGCTAGCCTCCGACTGATGGCGATCGCAAGCCTTGTGCTCTTCCTGCCGGCACCGCGAGCTCAACCGGCCGACACAGAGTGCAGCCTCTCCGGATCGCTTGCACACACGTTCGACTCCGGTGCGAGCTGGTCGGCCTGTGCGCACATCGATCCGCTCGCCGGACTGGTCCTCCGCGACGTTCACTATCGAGCGCCAGGCGATCGTGAGCGCTCCGTGTTGACGTCCATCGGGCTGGGTCAACTTTTGATGCACTGGCATGACGAGAACCTTCCCGAGCTGCGCATCGGGGGGCAAACCGACACGACACGCGGACTCGGTGGTTCCGCCGCCGTCGCGTTGACGGACGACACCTGCAACGGCACCCTGACGTCAGTCTGGACACTGGCCGGTAGTTCAGACAGTACATCAACCGCATCTGCAGACGACACCGCGGCTAACAGCTTTGTCTGCGCGCGTGAAAGGCCGACTGGCCTCCTCGCACGGCATGTCGGACGACCGGCAATACAGGGTGAAGCCTGGGAAGTGTTTGCCGTCGCACGCCAGGGACTGCTCACCTGGCGACTCGGGATGAGCTTCGGCGAGGACGGCAGGCTCGAGCCGTCGGTAGAGCTGTCCGGTCACAACGAACGCGAATCGGGCGCAACGCTTCTGGCGACGTGGCGGATGGCATTCGCGCTTGACGGGGACGCCGACGACTGGCTCGAGGAATTCGAATTCAGGCTGGACGAGACCCTCGGCAACCGCCGCCCGATGAGCGCAAGACCCCTGCTCGTCGAGAGCTTTCGTCAGGTGAACCGGGAGCGCTTTCGAGGCTGGCGCATCAGTGATCTCTCGTCTGGCGCAGGCTACTACCTCGACCCGCTCGACAGCGCCCAGTCCTGGACCGATCGAAGTCGCGACTGGGCCCGGTTCGACCTTGCGGTCACCCGAGCCAACGCCTGCGAGCGACTTGCCGATGCCAACCCGGGCACCCTCACCTCTCCGGGTGACTCGCACGATATGACGACTGGTGCGCCCGATGCGTCCGGTGCAGCCGGCACGATCGACGCGACCAATACCGATACCGCCGCCGCCGCCGCCGCCGCCGCCGCCGCCGCCGCCGCCGCCGCCGATTGTGGGACCAACCTTGATGAATTCGTGAATGGTGAATCCCTGAACGATGCGCCAGAGATCATCTGGTTCTCGAGAACACGCAACTGGCTACCTCGCCCGGAAGACCAGCCATTCATTTCCAGCGTACGGATCGCGATGGAGCTGTTGCCGTTCGACTGGACAACATCTTCTCCGTTCGAGGACGCACCGTGAGGCCATCGACCGCAGGGCCCGTGCTCTTCTTCGCTCTGGCGCTACCCTTCTTCATGATGCCTGCATCGGCAGGCTCGGCCGACGACAGCTTCACGGTGACGGCTGCGGGACTCGTGGCATCTGAGGCATCTGTAGCATCCGGTGCTTCCGGTGCTTCCGGTGCTTCCGGTGCTTCCGGTGCTTCCGGTTCGCCTATGGCGAGCATCACCGCGTCCGAGGCCGACTGCGCGATGACGTCGCGGATAATCGAGTCATTCAGTAACGGCGCACGTTGGGAAATGTGTCTTGAATCCCGCGGACTCGAGAACCTCGTGCTCAAGCATGTCACCTACATCACACCGGTTGGCGACGCTGTTCCGGTACTCGCCTCGGCGAGCCTGGCGCAACTCCATGTGGCCTACGATGACAGTGACATTACCTACAACGACGTCACCGAATACGGACTTGGCGCAGGCTCTCTGATTCGACTCGATGAATCGGATTGTCCCTATGGAACGATTGTCGATATGCAGGGCATGCCGACCCTCTGTCGTTGGCGTCGCGCCGGCGGTGAAGGCTATCGGAGCGCCACCCGAGCGGTCGAAACCGAAAGCCTGAACCTCTTTTCCGTATCGCAGATCGGAGCCTACACCTACATACAGAGCTGGGCGTTTCACGACGACGGCGCGATCGAACCGGGCATCGGTGCTACCGGCGCCCTGCAACGAGCAAGCGCCGACACGACACAGCCTTTTGGTCGGGTACTGGCGGGCGACACCGAGAACCTCTGGTTGTCCCATACGCATAACTACTACTGGCGTCTGGACTTCGACATCGGTCGATTCGCGGACGATGACATCGTGATCGAAACCCGATTTCCGCAGGCCTCGAACGGGCGACGAACACCGGAACTCGAATTGTTCGAGACAGAAGCCGCACGCTTGATAGAGCCTGCTTTACTGCAATCGTGGCACATCGTCGAAAGAGCAGAATCGACGCTTGGCTATCGCATCGAGCCACTTCGCAACGGCCATCATTTCGAACGCACAGAGATAGAACCGTATACCGCTTTCGATATCTTCGTGACCCGCGCTCGCGACTGTGAACGCTTTGCCAGCCAGAACGCTCGCTTCAATCCCGAGTGCCCGAACGACGTGCTCGAGTTTGCCAATGCAGAATCACTGGCCAACGAGGACATCGTGTTCTGGCATCGTGTCGGCTTCCATCACGTGCCGCGCAACGAGGATCAACGGCATATGCATGCCCATTGGGACGGGTTTGTCATGGAGCCCGTCGGCCTGCATGCACGTACGCCGGGGACGGCCGAGACGACCAATTCGCCCCCTTCGCTCGTCCCGCCCGTCGCACGTACGGGCACGCTGGGCGAGACTCTCGCGAGCGAACAGCTTCAAGCCAGTGATGCAGACGGAGACGGCCTCTGGTTCGAAGCCGTCGATCTGCCCGACGGCCTGAGCCTCAGCCCGACCGGTGTGCTTGCCGGAAGCTTCGATTCCGCCGGCGACTACGCGGTGACCCTTCGCGTGGACGACGGCCAGAGCCTGGCCGAATCCTCGTTTACCTGGCGTGTGATTGATCCGGCAGATCCGAACGCCGGCACCACTGATGGATCAGACGGCTCGACCACGGCAGCAACGCCGTCTGGTGAAGGCACACGACGAAGTGGTGGAGGTGCAGCGAGTGCACAGATGCTGTTGATCCTGTTGCTACTACTACTCCGACCGCAGTGCCTTGAGCGAATCGCTCGACAAGAACCCTCTCCCTGTAGAACCCGTGCGACCTTCGCGCGCATCTTCTGGTCACCTTCCGTGATCGACCGAACATCGAACCGGGTCCTGAGTGCTCTGGCCGCCCGTTCAAGCCAGTCCACATCGAGCGCGGCAACGGCCGCCGTGACAGCTTCAGATACCCCGCTCCCGCAGCTTCGCACGAATGGCGATTGGCCCTCGAAGTTTGCCAGCCATCTGCTCTGCAAGCGTGCCGGCATAGCGCCGATCATCGACATAGTTGGCATCGCAAAGAGAACCGAGGGTTTCGATGATGACCTCCTCGTCGAACCCCCGTTCCGTGAGTTTTCGCGTCAGCTCCGCCGAAGAGTGATCACGACTGCCGAGAAGACGGATTGACGACGCTCAGGGCTCGTCAAGGAACTAGTTGTGCGCTCTGCCGGCGTATCGGAGGTGTTGAGAACGAGCGCTATCCTGATCGAGAGCAATCCGTCCGGCTCTCCTTCACCTTGATGTTTTGTACTTCGATTCAGCAACGCGCCATAGGTGAGAAAAAGGCGCACAGTTCTTCGTCGGAAATCTGGTCACTTGCAAAAGAGAAAGTGCCCCGATCCAACATCTCGCGCGCTGCGCTGCGCACGAGACCCAGAGCGGCACGCGCAAGCGAGCCACCTATACTGATGCGCGAGACGCCCAGTTCCTGCAGTACCGAGACCGTCAAGGCTTCGCTTTTCAACCCTATCAGTACGCTCACGGGTACATCGACATCAGCCAATAAAGTCGTTAATGCCGGTATGTCGCGGATACCCGGTACAAACACACAATCTGCGCCAGCTTCAGCATAGGCGTTGACGCGATCGATCGCCTGCCTTAGTCCATTGGGCTGACCGGTCAACACGCATTCCGAGCGCGCCGTAAGCATAAAACCCGCGTTGCCGGACACCGCGTCCCTGGCTGCACAAACGCGATCCGCTGCATGGCTGATCTCATAATGTGGGTTCGCCGCGTCGCCCGTGTAGTCTTCGATGCTCGCACCTGCGACTCCCGTCTCGGCAATGCGCCGCATATTGTCATGCACCCCGTTTGCATCGTGTGCATATGCGTTCTCTGAATCCATGCTGACCGGCACTGACACCGCGTTGACAATGCGCCGAGTGGCCTCCAGAGCTTCATCAAAACTCAACGCACCCTCGTAGTCTGGTAACGCTCGACTGTAGGCAATCCCGGCACTGGTTGTACCGATCGCCCGGATGCCGGCCGCCTCGAGCACGGCTGCGGTGCCCGCGTCCCAGGCGTTGCCCATGACAAACGCAGAACGCTCGGCGTGCAGCGCAGCGAACTGCTCAGCGCTACTTTTCTTTGCCATACCCTCTCTCCATTGCCCAGGCTCCTCTTTGTTCGTCCACATCCCTCAAGCCAGTCCCGCGCCTGTTCAGATCGGCCTTCGCGCTATCAGCGTCGCGAAGAGATTGTAGCCGTAAGCGATACCCACCTCGCCGCGACGCGCCCTGCGCCGGCGCCAGGTCTCCAATGCGACGTAAGTACAGGGTTGGCGCGGTTGTGCTCGAAGGGTCACGTGGGCACTCTGAAACACGGACGAGCAACCGCGCTCGCGAATACGCCAACGACATGTCGATGGTGAAACGGAGGACACCATGCGACCGCTGACTTTTCTGTTGCCATTTTTACTCGCCGTGTCGACTCCCTCGCTTGCCGTCGATCCACCTCGGGTCGAGATCGTGCGTACGGACGACGGTCGCGTTCGCGTCACGCTCGCGGAGGACACCGCACCCGCTTCGGGTTACGACGTCTACCGCGAGGGCATGCTCCTCGAGAGCATCACGCTGCCGGACAGTGCTTCCAGCTTCGACGTCGATGGTGCCTCGGGCGAGTATTGCGTCGTCGCATTCGTGACCGCGGCCGACGTCACGCGGCACAGCGTCTGCAGCGTCACTTTCACGGTCCCGCCGGCGGCAACAGCGCGAGCGGCGGCTTCGCGCCGGCTCGCGGCAGGTCCACCGACGCCGCCGCCAAGGTTCCGCGGGACCGTCTATTCGCCCGGTGTGGCCGAAGTTTTCTGGGATCCCGCGTCCGACGACGGGAGGGTCGTCGCTTACCGACTCGAGCGCGATGGCACGGAGGTCATGGAGGGCGACGGTCGGAGTCACTTCGAGCCCATGCTGGAACCTGATCGAACCTACCTTTACGCCGTCGTCGCTATCGACAACGACGGTGAAGAGAGCGCGCCAGCACAAATCACGCTCGATGCCGGCGTGGTTGGCGAGACAACCTTGCCGCCGGGCGGCAACGAGCAACCCGGGCCACCGGGCAGCGTGCGCGGTGAGTTCCATTCGCCCGGGGTGGCCGAGATCTTCTGGACAGTCTCGCCCGATCACGTTCGTCTCGCGGGCTATGAGATACGTCGAGACGGCGAGCGCATCGCCTTTCACAAGGGACGTAGCCAGTTTGAACCAGACCTTGTACCCGGGCGCTCGTACGAGTACGAGATCGTCGCCGTCGACGCTGATGACAATCGCAGCGAGCCCGCGCGCTTCGTTCTCGAGGGAGACGGCACGCAGCCGTCGGGCAGCTTGTCGATCGTGGCGACGCCCGCGAGCACGTCACTGCTCGAGGGCACCCCGGATGGCATCGACATCGCGCTCGAGATCCAGCGCGACACTTCCGCGTCGCGACCGGCCACCCTCGTTCTGCTTCCCGAATCGCCCGATGACCAAGCCGGGCTGATCCACGCCTTCGAGCCGTCCGTTCTCGAGGCCGACGCGTCGGCGGCAACGCTGACGCTGCGTTTGCCCATCAGCATGGCTCCTCGCCTGCCGCACGAACGTCGCTTCCGCGTCCGCATCGACGACGGACAGACGATCGGCGAGACCTCGTTCGCCATCGATATCGAGCCGACGGCGGCGGACGACGTCTACCTGCTGATCGGGCAGAGCAACATGGAAGGCTTCAGCGAACACGACGCGAAGCAGGCAGGAGCCGGGCAGATGGACGAACCGATCGAACGCGTCAAGCAACCGAATGTGCGCGCGAACAATCCGGCGATCTTCAGCACCCTCGAACACTTCACCGACGAGGCAACCAACTTTGCCACCCCGCGATTCATCACGGCCGAGGACCCGCTCCACGATCAGCGTTGGCCGGGTCTCGACCGGAAGTCCGGCACTTTCATCGGTCCCGGTCTGACTTTCGCGAAGAGCGCGCTCGCCCACACCACGCGGACGATTTTCCTCGTACCGGCCGCATGGGGCGCGACCGGATTCTGCGCGAATTCAATGGGTGACGTCGCCTGGAACGCGAGCGCTCCCTCAGCACCGGGACTTGGTGGAACCTGGCTCGTCGAACGGGCTTTGCTCCGATTGAACATGACGCTTCGGGAGACGGGCGGCGTGCTGCGCGGCATCCTCTGGCATCAGGGCGGGGCGGACTCGAACGACCCGCGCTGTGCAGAGACCCACGAAAGCAATCTCGTGCAGCTGGTCCGTCGATTGCGGAGCGAGGCACGAGTCGATATCCGCGGTCCGGCAGCGCGCGGTGAGGAAGCACCGATCCCGTTCATCGTCGCCACCCAATCCATGGGATCGGACGAGCGGGGCGACTTCTCGAACTTCAGCACGAACAAGCAGCTCGTCGACGCCGTCCATCGTTCGATCGAGAGCCTCGTGCCGCACGCGGGTTTCGTCGACAATGATGATCTCGTGCCGCCGACCTACCCGTGTGGCCAGAGCTCGTGCGTACACTTCGGTGCAAAGGCCTATCGCGAACAGGGCCGACGCTTCGCCGAGGTGCTGCGGCGAGTGTCGCTGCAGTCCGGGGCACATCAATAAGCTGCTCGATCGCTTACCTTGTCAGTTCCACTTGCCCCTCGTGTCCATCGGCCCGTCGATGTGAAAGATCGGATTACCGATCAACTGCTGTTTCCACTTGCGTCGTCGATGCCAGAGGAACGGGTTCAACCCGCCGAGTGAAATGCCGGCTTCGGCGAGCCGATTCAACAGGATCAGGAGGGTGACGATTGTGGTCAGCAGACCGAGGACTATGTGCACGCGAACCTTCTCCCTGTACATGTGACGTCAAGACATGCAGCTTCGGCATGAGCGCGGCAATCTCACGGCTTGCCGCCAGCCACAGAATGTTCGGATCGATGTCGACACATGCGTGAACCAGTCGGCAACTCAATTCCGGCATTCTGCATTGTAGTCACGGGCGCCCCTCAATGTTCGGTCGCCTCCAATCCGAGAATGAAGCTGCAGACTGTGCGACCGTGCTTCTTACTCTGGAACTGTGGCGCTCTCACAGGGCGCCAGCCTGCAGCCCAGACTCTGGGCGAAGAGATGGACAGCATGCCCGTAGATTGACATCCTGTAGGTCTGCTGTCGGCCAAAAGCCGCCGTTGATTAGCTATCTCTGAGCGTCCGCATATGTGGGAATACACACACAATAGGTGATGGTTAACAGTTTGCTAGTCTTTATGCTCACTTTTTCAGCATTCTGAGTCGATCAAGTCACACAAAACCGCATAGGTATGCGATTGAGCATCTGACACCAGCGCCGAAAAAGTGTACGCTTTTCTAAGAAAGTGTTGGCCTTTAAGATGTCTTTACGAATCTACTTCTGGTGAATGCTTATACTGGGAGAAGGTAATGAAGTTTCGTGGTTATACGATTTTGTTTTTGTTCGCATTTGTATCTGCGTGTGGTGGTGGATCAGGCTCCAATGACAACGAGTCAATCATTCAAGAAGGTGGTGTGGAAGATCCAGACGCGGGTATAGAACCAGAACCAGAACCAGAACCAGAACCAGAACCAGAACCAGAACCAGAACCAGAACCAGAACCAGAACCAGAACCAGAACCCGAGCCAGAGCCAGA
>Ga0209828_1000352_pt1 | contig 45247 bp, 31 predicted proteins | sample MaitaG_FD_187429 | JGI IMG/M metagenome (GOLD analysis project Ga0209828, IMG submission 187429) | Marine algal microbial communities from Maine, USA - Maine_Asex2 metaG (SPAdes) (version 2) | ecosystem: Host-associated > Algae > Red algae > Unclassified | place: Maine, USA | collected 2015-01-05
TCATGAGAATCATGATTCTGACAATTTTGTTTTTACTTTTATCCCTACCTAGTCAACCGCAAAATAGTATGGCCATCAGAACTAAACCAAACAAGACTATTAGCGTCTTTTAAATCCATGCTATTCCCATTTCTGTCAATGTACTTACCACGCCCTTTTCTATAATACTCCCAATCGAACTCATCACCTAATATCTTACTTCTCAACCCTAAAGATGTCTTTTCAATGATAACTTTTTTACCGAGGGAAGATGCAAACCACTCCCCTTCTATGGATGTTACTCGTATATTGGTCGGTGGATAAGTATTATAACCGTTTTTTCTGAAAACTTTATGAGAGCTAGTTTGAGTGTTATAGTACTTGAAAGTATAGTCATTTACTAGCTTGATGTAATTTCCCCATTTATCTTTAAATATAAGTCTTCCAACTCGATAGAAACGCTCCCAATCATGGTCACTCAAATATTTTGCTTTTATATAATTTCGATTTGTCACAATTTTGATGGTTTTGTGATCTACGGGATTGATCCAAATCCCATCTAATCTATTTGAATTTTGATCGGCTGAAAGTAAAAATGGTAGAAGGAGAAACAACGAAAAGATGGATAGTTTTTTTAACTCTGAGGACTTAAATTGGAATGTTTTCATATCAGAATATTTTATAAACTAATATCTAAATTTCTCGTGTTAATATATATTTTCAATCCGTTAATGCATGGTTAAAATCCATATGAATTAGACATTCTTTCTCCTTGCTTTTTGGAAGATTTAAAAAAATATCTAAAGTGAAAAGCACAATAGCCGGATGCATTTTGTATAATATAAATTGACACCAATAATTAAAGATCAATTTATAAATGTTGATATTTGAGATAAATATTGATACTTGAGTATGATGTTTAATATTGATATTTGACTATTATAATTGAACGCTGACGCAATATTAAGAGGCAAGAATTGAAGGGGTAAAGCCTTAGGTTTAAAATTTGATCCTTAAGGATTTAAAGTTACAGGATAAATATGTGCAAAAAAAAAGAGAATCATTACTGAATCTCTTTTTAAACCTATTCGGGTATTACTAGTACTTCTTTAGGTTTATTTATAGTTGTAAGGTGTATTACTACTTTTAGACGTATTTACAGCTATGGGTCACAAAAACTATACACGGTAGTCTACATTTATCAAATTCGATATATAAGTAATTGATGTCAAGTTGATTATTTATTTGAATATCTTACAATACTACTACATATTGGAATTTTTTTATCTAACAATGGGTCTGGAGTAGGCTCCCCAAACTCATGACTTAATGGAAGTACACCAGCCCACACATCCAATTCGTAGTCTGCCTTTTCATCTTCAGGCGGTCCCTCTCTTCTCTTTGCTGATACGTCCTCAATTTCTATTCTTATAACTTTTGTGGCTTTCAGTTCCTTCGGAGAGGGTAATCTTGCTTTTTCCCAGCGTCCTGGCAGCACCTGATCTGAAATGATTTTTAGGGCCCACTCTTTTTTATCATCAGGCACCAATGTTCCTTTTCCAAAGATGACCACAGATTCATAATTCATAGAATGATTAAAAAGAGATCTGGCTAGTACGATTCCATTTACTTTGGCAATAGAAGCACTGATCGCTATGTCTTTTTCTAAATCAGTAATAAGTCTTGACACAGAAGCCCCATGAATATAGATGCTATCTTCATGGCGTCCGTACATAGTAGGAATGACTACAGGGTAGCCTTGGTGTACAAATCCTACATGAGTTATAAAATTTTGATCTAAAATGGGATAGATTTCAGCCAGATCATATATAGCTCGCTTTGGGATTCGCTTTACCTTATATTTTTTACTGTCTGCCATAAATTATATTTGTGGCGTAAGTTAGTCTATATCATTCTGTCTTGGGAAAATATTGTTGTCTAAATTCAGGTCTGCCATTCTTTCACTTCGATCAATTTGGAGTATATCGATGTCTTCTATTGGGTAATCGAGGATTAATTCATACATATTGTGTGTCCATGGCCAGTCTTCTTTTATTACATAGACATTCACATCATCTTCACTTGGCTTTTCTCCTCTCATCACTCTCAACGGAACATTATAAATAACCTCTGCGCCATCATTCGTTTTTAGATATAAATCAATCGGCATTGGAAATTCACCCAATCGTCTCAGAATTACTTTAGTCTTCCCATCAAGACCAGCCAGTGTATCAATCGAATAATCCATTGATTTAGTTGAATTAATAAAATAGTATTTAAACCAATCCAACACTATTCCGCTTTCCTTTTCCATAATACGAATAAAATCATCCGGTGTTGGATGCTTAAATTTCCATTCATCATAATATCTAAGCATACCTCTGTCAAATGAAGTCTTGCCGATAATGTATTCAATTTGCTTTAAAAATACAGATCCTTTTGAATAAGAACCAACGCTGTAAGCAGCATTTGTCTGATAATGATCAGCATGGGTAGAAAGTGGTTCTTCTAGTCCTGAGATTGCGAATCCCGTGAAACTTCGTATACCATTTAAGTGCGGATCCTTTTGAGGTTCTCCTTCTATAATTCCTTTCTCTTTTAAGTAATTCATTACCTCTGTGGTTCCAAAAGAGGTAAATCCTTCATCCATCCAAGGATAAAGGCCTTCATTGGTACCTAATACCATTTGATACCAAGAATGAAATAACTCATGAATAGTGACTCCTACCAGACTTCCAAAGCTTCTTTCTCCGGTAATCATTGTACACATTGGATACTCCATACCTCCGTCTCCTCCTTGTATAACTGAGTATATAGGATACGGATATTTACCAAATCTCTTATTCATATAAGGTAAAGCGACCTCTATCGCACTATGTAATTTATTCCAGTTTTCTTCCGTTTTAGGGCCATTCTGAAAAAGGTAATGAAACTCTACATCTTGGTCGGTTTGTCCGATAATGTGGTCATAGTCTGGATCTGCAGCCCAGGCAAAATCATGCACTTCTTCTGCTTTAAAGTGCCATTTTCTTTTACCTTTTTTTACTTTTTTACCCTTTTTGCTTCCATTATAGCCATACCCTATTTCTCTCGCATTTTGTAGGACACCCGTTCCTCCTAAAATGTATTCAGGATCTATCATTATTGTCACATCAAAATCCCCCCAAACACCATAAAACTCGCGCCCTATGTATGGTGTAGGATGCCATCCTTGAAAATCATATTCGCATAATTTTGGATACCATTGTGTCATTGTATACCGAATGCCTTCTGCATTATCTCTACCACTCCTTCTTATTTGCAATGGAATTTGAGCTTCATGGGTCATTTCTAAAAGAACCGATTGTCCAGGCAAAATGGCCTTAGGCAAGTCCACTTCTAAAATGGTACCCTCTGTCGTATAATCACAATCTACACCATCAATGGTCATTGAATTTATAATTTGATAGCCTATTTCATTTTCTGTCATTAAAGAAATTCTATCTCCGACTCTTTTGTCTGGATCAATAATCGTCCGTGATCTTTCATCCATCATACTTCCTGGTTGGAAAGCATTGAAAAATAGATGATAAAAAACCCGATTCAATGTGTCTGGAGAATTATTAGTATAAGAAATCGTCTGATGACCTGTAAATTGATTATTTACTACATCCATTACTATATCCATTTTGTAAACAGCCCGTTGTTGCCATTGTGGCATTGGTTGGCAAAGCATGTAACTAGCTTGTAGAATGGTACATAGTAAAATGAGGTATCTCATCAAAAATCAATTTGTGAACAAGAAAATATGCATTAACACTAATGTTAACAGGTAATGATGCAATAATGCTGCCAAGCGTAATGAAATTCTACGTAAATCTCTTCTTTCGCCAATAGGAATAGAGAAATGCAAATAACCATACTATAACGATGGGCAATACCAAATTAATTATTTGCCATTTAGTTCTTTCCGAATTTGTCTTCACTTTGTCTAATAATCGCAACTTAAAATCTTTAGACCTCGATTCTAATAACCCAAAGTCATCCAGCATAAAATCGATGGAGTTTCTGATAAAGGATGCATTCCCGGCATATACATTCTGCTCCCATTTATTATACCCGATTGGACTTATCTTGCCACTATTGGCATCGTATAAGTTTTTAACAAAATCCGCATCGGAGATAATGATTTGCTTGGTTAGCCCACTTTTCTCTTTGAAGGTAGTTCCAATTTGATCTAGGACTTCTTTATTTGCTTGTGTAATTCTATTCTTAAAATAAGATTCGAATTCTCCTTCCAAAAGAACTGCCACTGGCAGGGGACCCTTATTGAATTTAGTGACATCGGGCTCGATTCGTAAGATTTCAAAATTTAATCTCATTGGATAAATCTGAAATCGACTGTATTCTGAAGAACTTAAAAGGACCGTACTTTCTATTCCTAATTTATTATCGAGGACATTTATAGAAGAAGGAAACTTCATATTTACCCTATCCATATTCTTTACGATTGGATGGTCGGTCTTAGCGGCCACGACAGGATGATAATACCATGGAAATAAACTTGTCTGTGGTTTTCCTCCCTGCATCCCAATTACCTGTGGTATTTGAGAACACTCTAAATCTAGAATTAGATTATTATCTATACGCACTCCATATTTAAATAAGAGATCATGTAAGCTATGTTCGATCAACTTTGGTACGTAGAAGTCTCTACCATTTATACTATCCAGATTGACTTCGAGATTCTCAATCATCCAGATGATCTTTCCACCGTTCATTAAATACTGATCAATGACAAACTGCGTTTTTTCTCGAATGGCTGTACGAGGAGCCGGAATAATCAATAAATCCGCTTCTTGTTTTAGTTCATATAAACTATCCAAATTGATTCTACCAATATCATAATACGGCCTCAATTCAGACTCTAACTTGGCTGTTACAGATTCTTCTAACTCCCCATGACCCGATGAAATCACAATATTGGGTCGATCCGTTTTTAGTAATTTCTCTAATCCACTGGCTAATTTAAATTCCAAAAGATTGATTGAATTATTCAATACAATCTCATGAGAAATACCGGCTCCTTGTTCTTCAAGTAAATTGACGATGGAAGTTCGATCTGCATAATTTATTATCGCATATGGGTAAATTAATTTTTCGGTCCGCTGTGATCCATCTTGGATGAATACGGGTCTCGGCGCTATCCCCATCTCTTTCAGTCGTTGGCGTCTATCATTGATCTCAGAAACTGAACCCTGAGAAGGATCTTCAAAAGCGTATTCTATCAATGAGTTCTCACTACGGAATTGATCCAATCGCTCTGCTACTGCTGCTTTTAATCTTTTAAATCCTGCAGGAAACTCTCCATCTAGTAGCACTCGAATATAAATGGTATTGTCTACTTTATCTACCAACTCGATGGTACTATCTGATAATGTAAATCGCTTGTCCTCGGTTAAGTCAATAAAAAGATGGGAAAAATTTGCCACTACATTGATAGCAATAATCAATGCAAAAACTAAAACCGTTCGAATCAAATATGTGCTTCTCAAATTATTCATACCCACTTCCTTTTTGATAAGACCACATAGGTAAACCATAAAAACAAGGAAATAATAGATATAAAGTAAATGACATCTCTAGAATCTATTTTACCTTTGCTTATCGACATATAGTGATGATTAATTCCAAGCTGCTGCACCAAATAATCCAACTTTCCAAAAAAGATCGGTAAGACACTTAGGTAATCAAAAACCCAATGCATAAAGAAACATAAGAATGCAGCTAACAAGAAAGAAACGATTTGGTTCCGACTTAAGCTAGAGCAAAATATTCCAATTGCTACAAATATGGCTGCCAAAAAAAACAGCCCAATATATGATCCAACAGTTGCTCCAATATCCAAATTTCCTTTCGGTGATCCCAATTGGTATACTGAATAAAAATATATAAGGGTAGGAATTAATGCAAATGCCACCAACGTGAAACTAGCGAAATATTTCCCCAATATAATTTGAAAATCAGTCAGTGGTTTTGTTGTCAATAATTCGATGGTTCCATATTGTTTTTCTTCGGCAAAACTTCTCATGGTGACTGCAGGAATAAGAAAAGTAAATACCATTGGAGCAATAGAAAATAACTGGTCCATGCCTGCATAATTATAATCCAGGATGCTTGTTGCTTTGAAAACCCACATAAATAGACCTGTCAATAAAAGAAATACGGTAATCACCACATATCCTATCAATGAACTTAAGAAAGCACTTAATTCTTTAAAATATACTGCTCCCATTTTTAATTTGTAATATGTTGGAATATGGATTCGACGGTTGCATCTTCCCCACTTACATGAAGTAATTTATTACTTTCTGCCACGGCTAAATCAAAGATGTCCTCTCGAAGATCATTTTCTTCTTTATAAAAAATCTCATACTTGCCCTCATTCAATTCTACAGAACTCACTCCAGACAATTTTAATAATTTTTCCTTTGCCATTTTATTTTTAAACTCGACGATCAATTTTCGCACACCCCCTAATCTATTGGCCAATAATTCAATCGGATCATCGGCGACAATTTGTCCTTTATTGAGAATGATTACTCGATTGCAAAGGGCTTGTACTTCTTGCATAATGTGAGAAGAAAAGATCACTAGTTTCTCCTCCCCTATTTTCTTTATCAATGCACGGATATCTACTAATTGATTGGGATCAAGCCCTGAGGTTGGTTCATCCAAAATCAATACTTCAGGATCATTCATCATTGCTTGAGCGATCCCCACTCTTTGCCGGTATCCTTTTGACAAAAACTCTATCTTTTTGTGGGCTTCTGTAGTTAAGCCCGTTGCTTCTATAAGTTCCTCTATTCTTTGCGATGAATTTTTAATTTTGAATATTCTTGCAATAAATTGGAGATATTCCCGAACATACATTTCTTTATAAAGTGGATTGTGCTCAGGGAGATAACCGATTGATTTGCGGACCTGAATGGGATTTTTAGATACGTCAAAACCGCATACTGAAGCCTCCCCTTCATTTTGTGATATAAAACAGGTTAAGATTTTCATCGTGGTAGTTTTACCAGCTCCATTAGGACCAAGCAATCCAATGATCTCACCCTTTTCTGCTTTAAAACTAATTTGATCTAAAGCTTTTTCGTTTTCATAAATTTTTGAAATATTATTCAGCAGAACTGACATCTTCTTTCTTTTCTATATTTCTCATGGCATTCACCCATGTTTCTAAATCACAGGCATCCTTGTTTTCATATTCTCCTATGCTTAAACGGCATAAACCGGTTAAATATGCTCCAACATTCAATTTTTGCCCGATATCGTGTGCAATTGATCGAATGTAAGTGCCTTTACTACATTCCACCGTAAAATTAACATGAGGTACCCTAATTTCATTAATACCCATATTATAAATAGTTATTTCTCGAGACTTTAACTCCTTTTTTACTCCTTTCCGTGTCCATTTATACATCGGCTGACCATCTACTTTCAAGGCAGAGAAGTTTGGTGGCATCTGATCTTGAACCCCATGAAAGCTAAGCACAACATCCTCTATTTCAGAAGTTGTGAGGTGATTTGGATCGATTTTATTTTCTTCAGGATACTCGGCATCATAGCTAGGTGTCGTTGCTCCCAATTTTAATTCCGCTTGATAAGCTTTTTTCATTTCTTGGAGTCCTGAAATCTGTTTTGTGGCTTTTCCCGTGCATACGAGAAGCAAGCCGGTCGCAAGAGGATCTAAAGTCCCCGCATGACCTACTTTAATTTTCTTAACTTGATAAAGGTGTTTGAGCGTAAATTTCATCTTATTTACCACATCGAAAGAAGTCCAATTTAAAGGCTTATTGACTAAAATTGCACAACCCTCACGATAGTCTACGCTTGTTGGATCAATATGTTTACTTATTATTTTCATAAAAAATGAAATCCAAAAATGATAAAAACCACTATGAAACAATAGTAAGCAAAGTATTTTAATCCGGCTTGCTTAACTAATTTGATCATCCAAGTGCAGGCAAAATAGCCTGTAATAAAAGCCGCGAAAAATCCGGCTATTGAATATCCAATAGAAGGCATATCTGTGAAAAAAGAACCATCTATTAAATCTTTTGCTATCTTACCAAATATCACAGGAACAACCATCAAAAAACTAAATTGTGCGGCCTCATGTCGGCTAATACCTAATAACAATGCTGCAGAAATTGTTGCTCCAGATCTTGAAATTCCAGGAAGAATGGCGATCGCCTGAGATATACCTATCACAAATGAGGAAGCTCCTCTTACAGGCTTCTGATTATCATAACTACGATCAGCTATAAATAACAAAACTCCCGTTATAAAGAGCATTCCCGCTACCAAAAGTAAATTTTTACTGAAAAGTGATTCGATGGTTTCTTCCATAGTAAGCCCTACAAGCACAGCTGGTATCATAGAAATAATGATATAGATTATAAATTTGCGAGCATCCTTCCCTTCCTTCTTAATACTTCGATTTATAATGTCCCAGATGTCTTTCCGAAAAACGACTAACGTACTTAATGCCGTGGCAAAATGCAGTAATACGGTGGTAAATAAACTTTGATTGTCTAAGCTATCATCCTGCAACAAAACTTTTGCAATTTCTAAATGACCACTACTACTGACTGGAAGAAATTCAGTCAACCCTTGCACAATGCCTAATAAAATGGCTTCTAAGATTTCTCCCACCCTTATTTTCTGAAAATAGCAAAGAATTCTACGACTAAGCCGCAAAGAATAAGAAACGGGGCTAAGATTGTACGTCGTGCAGAATAAATCAAACTTTCATCCCAAACATCTCTACTTGGCATGTGGCCACCGATCATGAGTAAAAGTCCCAATGTAATTAAGCCTATTCCTAAAAGCATCAACATGTAGTTTTGCTTTCCGAACAATAAGGGTAATTGAGCAGTTGCAGCCGACTTTCGAGTAGAAGCCCTAGAAACCGTTTGCTGAATCTGTACGACTTTCTTATCTGCTGTTTTCTTATCTGCTGTTTTCTTATAAACTTTGTTCTTACTAGCAGCAACTTCTTTATTCGCTTTTAAAGCCTTTTTTTGTGAGCTCTTTTTAGATTTACTCATGGAGTGCTTAATTTTGTGTAAAAATAGGAAAACCCCGTTGGTCTAACTAATATTCATAGAAATCTAAGACCAATAAGTGTTAAGTAACTATTATTTATCGTATTCCAACGTTAATCTTCTAGTTTTTAGATTATTTTTCGTGTGCAAATTTACATTATGAACAGATCTGTTTTACTTATTATTGGATTCTTGATGCTACTTTCTCCAATTGCATGGGGGCAAATATTTTTAGATAATGCTTCTTTTGAGGACGAGCCGGCTGATGCGACGGTCCCACATGGGTGGTTTCCATGCGCATCTGGGACCACACCAGATATTTTACCCGGCTATTGGGGAGTGTATGACGAAGCTTCGGATGGAGAAACTTATGTCGGATTAATTACTCGAACAGATGGAACTTTTGAGAGTATAGGTCAACGATTTTCTTCTCCATTAGCAGAACAAACTTGCTATAAATTTAACATAGATTTAGCCAAGTCTGATAACTATTCGGGATATAATAAGTCTGTAAAGCTCCGAATTTGGATCTCCGATAAAAAGTGCTCAAATAAGCAACTTATCTTTCAGACAGATTTCATTGAAAATGAAGATTGGGAGACATTTATGGTTGAGTTTACAGCAGAGAAGAAGGCGAAATATATCATCATAGAAGCCTACCATTCTGATAAAGCTGAAAGCCATAAAGGGAATATCATGGTTGACAATATATCCCCTATTGTTTTTTGTAAGCAGGCGTGATAATTAGATATGGTTTACAACTTTAAAATATTCTTCTTCTGTATCTTGTGTATAAGTTTCATTCAATGTAAAGTACCATCTAAACTAGCTTCGAAAATGAATTCAGAATTAGATATTCAAGGACATAGAGGATGTCGCGGCTTGTATCCCGAAAACACCATTCCAGGATTTTTACATGCACTTGACCTCGGGGTAAATACATTAGAAATGGATGTCATTATCAGTAAAGACCACAAAGTTGTAGTGTCTCACGAACCATTTTTAAATCACGAAATATGTAGTGACCTGAATGGTGTGCGAATTACAAAAGAAAAAGAAAGGACTTTTAACATGTATGAGATGGAATTGGAAACCATCTTGAAGTATGATTGTGGCATGATGTCTCATCCTCGATTTCCTGAGCAGAAAAAAATGAAAGTTTCGAAAGCGCCTTTCCGAAAAATGGTGGAAACGGTAGAAGCGTATGCTGCTGAAAATAATAGGCCCTTACCTTTATATAATATTGAGATTAAGAGGGTCAAAGCAATGGATGAGGTTTTTCATCCTGAATATCGAACATTTACTGATTTAGTTATAAAAGCGATTGATGAATCTGGAATTCTTGATAGAAGTACTGTACAATGTTTTGATATAGAAGTACTACAATATATGAAGGAATCCTATCCTCATGTGAAACAGGTATTTCTCGTTGATAACATCTGGGGAATAAAAAAGAATATTAAAAAGCTTGGGCATCTCCCTGATATATATTCGCCGAACTATATTCTCATAAGGAAATCTACCGTAGCTTATTGTAGAGAAAATAATATGAAGATTATTCCTTGGACAGTCAATGAGACCAATCATTTAAAGAAAATGATGAAGTATGGAGTAGATGGTATTATAACAGATTATCCAGATAGGTTGATTTCTTTAGTTAAGAATAGTCTTTAAATTTGAAAAAAAAGTTCCAGACCATATTGGTAGATCCCCTTGGCACCGCATGGGGAGAACACATCATTATTCCAGATGATGTTGTAGGTTTCTACAAACATAACAACGTTCAGCGACTACTTTGTTCTGTAAACGGTTTGCAGAACTATCATTGTGCCTTGATGCCAGCTGGTGAAGGTGTTTATTTTATTCATGTCAATAAAGAGCTTCGCAAAAAACTCAAAGTAGAAAGCGGTGATAAAGTGCAAATTATTCTTCAGCCAGATGAAAGCAAATATGGGATGTATGTTCCTAAAGAATTTACTGAACTAATAAAAATGGATCCAGAGGGTGATAAATATTTCCATCAACTTACCCCTGGAAAACAGAGGTCACTGCTTCATATAATGGGCAAGCCTAAAAGCTCAGAAACTAGACTTAAGAAAACCTACCTCATTGTAGAATTTTTAAAACTGAATAAGGGGAATTTAGACTATAAGGCAATGAATGAATATTTTAAGACAGAAGGCAAAAATTTCTAAGGTTATATATTGTATCGCTTTTGAACTGAAATATTAAACTGAAATTTTTAAACCTTGCTAGAAATGTTTGTTATAAAAAACCAACCTAAAGGAAAGTTACACCATTGGGTTGATTATTTATAATTCATTAGAGCCTAATCTTTGGCGGCAAGTGCCATCAATTTATTTTCGAGAGCAGTGATTTTATCTACTTTCTTTTCTAGAGCTGCTATGGTCAATTGTTGCTCTTTGATAGCTTCAACCAGAACGGCAGTAAGACTCACATAATCTACTGATTTATATCCTTCTTCATCGGTTGTAACAAGTTCTGGAAGAATGTTTTCAACATCTTGAGCTATGAGTCCAATTTGTTTGTCAGAATCAAATCCTCTGTTTGGAAAATTATCTTGATCCCAAAAATAAGTAACCCCCGTTAGAGAAATGACTTTATCCAAAGGGTTAGACAAAGGCGTAACATCCTTTTTAAATCGATTATCTGAAGCGCAAACAAAACCATTTGAAGCCACATAGCCGCTTGCCATTGCATTTCCACATATCAATAAGGAATTGTTTGATGTCAATACAGTGGATGGAAACTTAGCAACTGACCCTATAAATACTTTACCAGCCGGGTTAATCCACATACTTTCTAGATTCTGTGTTTTGAAAATCAAATTACCTGTATTATTAGTAGATGTAGTCCCAATTTCATAATCCTTTGTTGCCCCATTTAAAATACCCATATAACCATTGATAGGTGTTCCACCATTCCCTGTAAAATGGACAAAAGCTGCATCAGAAACACTAGCCCTAAATTCAGCAGCTGCGCCGCCTTGATTGTTTGTTACCGTCAGAGGAGCAGCAGGACTTGCGGTATTGATGCCAATATATGCACCAAATGATGAAGTTGGGTTAATAGTAATACCTCCTTCATTAGTCCCTGGAGTTCCAACTTCTAATTTTATTTTACCAAAACCAGTTAATGTATTTAATTTAAGATCATCATTTGATGAAGCACCCGTATTGGTCGTCTGTTGGAGCCCTATCTGGGCAAGATTTCCATGATTATTTGCGAATACAAGTTGGGGAAAACCAGTTAAACTTTCCAACTTGGCGATTTCTCCACCTACGTTATTGAGTACGTGTAAGTAGTTTTGTCCAATTACATTTCCTAATATGAAGATGGAAGCTAATGTAGTAAGTAGGTGTTTCATAATAATTTAAGTTTTCATTAAGAATATATGGTTGTAATGTATGTCTGATTTTTGAGAAATGTTAAGATTATATCTTAATGGGTGAGCTTATTTAGTAAAAGGTATATATTGGAGGATATCAGGAGATTTTCAATAGATGATTCTAGTAAGCATTACTGAGTATGATTCCTAAGTCATGGTTCTAAATAACGGGGAAAAAAAGTTTAGCATTTTTATGCTCGACTTTTGTATATCACTTAAAAGTTCTTTATCTGGTTTCCTGCCCCTAAATCGACTGAATTAATTTAAAGACCTCTGTGAAAGCGGAGATTCTGTAGATGTGGCATTAGATACTGATACAAACAAATTGGATTACAGTTCTTGATAAAATTTGCTAAACTAACAAAAATGGATATTGACGGTTCTTTGGTTTCACACATTGACTAAAGGAAAACAATGGTATATTACACATAATGGTTAAATCGAAAAACTCCGAAACCAGACTAAAGAATGCCTATTTTATCCTTGAGTACTAAGGCTCAATAAATGGAATATAGATTACAAAGCCATGAATGAGTATTTTAAGCCCGAGGGTAAAAAATTTTGATAATATTAAAATAATGCTATCCTGTCGAGTTTATACTTGTCCATTTTAGGGTTGAATTATTACATGGCTTTTTTCAATAATAATAGTATTCCCTTTCAGGATTTCTATTCAATAAAAAAAGCCAGATAAAGTCAATCATCTGGCCTATCAAATATCATTACATTTTATTATTTAGTTTCCTGCAGGTTCTACTGATTTGATATCTATGCCTCCGTGAGTTGAAAGACAAGCAGCTCCACAAAAGCAACCTGGAAGAATGATGCCATCTTCACAAGAGACTGAATCATCAGAATTAACTACTGCACTGATGCATTCTCCTGGATTAGATGTAAAAGATCCACTCACTGTTCCATCTAAAGGTCCCGCAACTATTGTTCCACCTGCACCAGTACCTTGTGCTCCAGTATAGAAAGTTACATTATCAAAGATCATTTCAAGCTCCCAACTAAAAACGTCTAATATCGCCGAATCTGCTGAATCGTCAGGACAAATTTCTATTACAATTTCATCAAGCAAATCATTTCCATAACACACGCCTGTTAGATCTAAATTAGCCGCACAACTTGGCTGTCGGCAAGATATACATGTTATCGATGACTCGTAACAATTTGATCCTTCACCACACAATCCATCATTTAAGTTTAACTGCACAGAAACATCAGGTCCTGAAGCTATGAAACAAAGTGGACTCACTCCAGCTGCTAAAACAGTCACTCCATCCGCATCAATGATAGTAATAAAACCATCAACTCCAACGTCAACATCTTCTTGAGTAAAGCAATATTCTTCACCTGGAATCATGCCTGTAATTGCATTAAATTCACCTGGAAATGTACATGTAGTGTATGTAAGTATTAAAGGGAGGCCAATGCAGTCTGCACTTGAAATTGGTGCAATAGACCCTGAAAATTCGGTATCGCTGAGCGGACAATCCGTTGCTGCAACACATCCAACGCAATCTGCACTAGTTATGTCCAAAGTACTACAAGATCCATCTGGATTTTCTTCAATAGCAACAGAGGCTCCCTCTGCATCTAAAACTTCTGTAAAAGTAAAAGTAGGCGCTGGAGATCCAAACATACAACTTACTGTCGCTGTATTACAGATTACCCCTTCGTTAGCACTTCCCCCTCTAGAATAGAGATCGAAAACTACATCTCCACAATTCGCAGAATCATCTGCTCCTAATTCAGCAACCAATGTTGGGTATACTGTATAATCTACACGTACTACTTGACAATCTGTTGGATATTCTCCTACTCCATTACCGTTTGAATCTAACGAATAATTAAATGGGAAATATAAAAAAGAAAATACTGCCGGCTCACAAGTTGGATTTAAAAGGCCAATTGCTGCTATTACATCTGCACAAGTTAGATCAAGCACAATATCTGTAAGATTCCCATCCATGAATGGATCTGGAAATTCCGCAGCAGGTTGTATTGTCGTAAATTCATAATTGAATGGTGCTTCGATAGGTGCACCGCCACCTGGAGTATAAAGATATACGTCATAGACAAATCCAGTTCCTATGGGACCATCAGCACCTGTACATGATGCTAGATTTAATGAAGCTGCAAATCCTGTCATTCCATCTGGATCACAACCATTTGCATCCGCTGGAGCTTCTAATACTACTTCACATACCTGTACAACGGCATCTGACTCACATATGGTAAATTCAGCCGGAGGTCTTTCACCATCTGCACAGCTTACTATTCCATCTGAATTAGAAATTATACTTAAGCAATCACCTGGATTTGTTGCACATACTTGAGTAAAAGCAACTAGAGGTCCATCAAGTGGACCCAATACAGAGGTTCCTGCTGGTCCAGTGCCTGCAGCACCTTCATAGAAAGTAACATTATCAAAGCCAGCTTCCCATTCTCCTGATAGGATAGTTATACATACTGTAGCAGTTGGAGTAGAAGGGCAGGCTTCTGTCACAATTGCATCAAGTTCGTCGTCGTCGTAACAATAAGATACTGTTGTGACTTCGCTAAAACCATCCATACATACCGGTGGAGGTTCAGGACATGCTTCAGCGGCACTTGGACAAGCAATAGAAAGTTGATTTCCAGTTCCATCAACATCTGTCCCATCAGTAATATTTAGTTCAATATTACCTGCAGCGGCTCCAAATCCATCTACTACTACAAAATAGGTCGTTCCAGCAACTGTGGTTATAGTTGCTGCAGACTGTGTGCCAACTCCTCCATCATCATCCCCAACTTCACAGGCAAAACAACCTAGTCCACTATCAGTGAATATAGCAATCTGAGTATCGAAATCAGAGCCATTGGTATTCAAGGTATAAGTACCTCCATCTCCTACAAAGCTGTACCATGTAGCAAAATCTCCATCTGCTGCAAAGTCACAATCAGGTACTGCACAAAAAGCATCTGCTGGATCATTTCCAACGTTGGTCCCTGTAAAAGGACCAGGAGATCCACAAATGTCAACTGCAGTTTCACAACTAGATTGACCAAAAAGGCCAAATGATAGTAAAGTCAATATAAAAATATATAGGTATTTCATTATTGTTTTTTCTAGGGGTTATTAATTGATGCCAAGTTCTTTTTCTAATTTGGATACAGCAGCTCTTAGATCAGCAATTTGAGCAGTTCGGTCTGCATTTGGCTCTTTTAGATTATTGTATTCTAATTTTTCAAGTTCTTGCGAAAGCTCGAACCATTGATTTCTTAGATCATATAATCTTTGATCTTCAGCACTACGAGCATCAGCTGCGTTGTGATCTGCACTAATAGAAGGTGCAGCGGCAGCAGCGGATACACTTTCCACTCTTGTGTGATCAGCTCTGTCTTGTGCAATAAGGGGATTAAAATAGCATACGACAAGTAATACTACGCTAATTGAAATTAGCCTATTCATATCTCAAGTTTAGGTTGTTAGAATAAATTAAATGAACCTATTTATACTTGAGAAATAATAGATTAAATTATTTATAGTAAATTAATCTGCCATTACTCAAATAAGTTCAATCCTGTAAAGTTAAATTATTCTTTAGCAGTTGCAGAATTAAATCCAAATTTTATTTATAAGTGGTTTTTATATATAAGAATGCCCGTCCACAAGTTGAATAATAATCAAACTTATAGCATTTTAATTAAATATTATTTAATTTTTTACTTGAAATAATAGAATTTAGTCAAACATAGTTAGGCTGCTTTAATGAGATGGTTCATGTTTAAGACTATTAACTTAGATAACCATGTTGAAATATAAAACTTACCAATATCTGAGATATCGAATTTCTGCCGCCAAATAAATAATTTTAAGTAAGTAAGTAGCTAGGCTACAATTTCTTCACTTTTGATGAATATTCTTTGTTAGAAATCTATTTATAGTTTGCTAATGAATGATCGAAAGTAGCAGGCTAACTACCACTAATATTTAATACAAACCTTTCTTTTGTTTTAAATTTCTTTCAAATACTACCTAAGCTCTCAATGGTGAAGGAAAAAGCCGAATGACTATTGCATTCGGCTTTCATTTATGGGATATTATTAATCTTTATTATTTTTTATTTATCTAGAGTTTTCCGATTAGGTCTAATTGCCAACTGGTTCAACTGCTTTTATTTCTAGTGGTCCGTGGCCTGCATTACATGCTCCACAAGTTTGGAAAGTAATACAACTTTCATTACCAAACATATGACAGAAATCTGGGACTGTAACGTTTCCAAATCCCAATGCAGATAAATCTCCTGCAATTAATTGCTGTAACAAAGCAACAGTCAAAGTGCCTGGAGGCAGTAAAACACCTGCCGCATTAAAGAAATTTTCAACTGAACCAAAATTTGGGCAAGGTGCACCAATTAAGGCACATATTCCACCTGGGAGTAACAGCGCTATTTCAGCATCTAGAGCAGCTACCAATGCATCAAACTCCGCTGGAATATGATTCACAGCTTGTATACATGCATCTCCATTGGCTATTGCTTCGGCTTCGGCAGCAGCTTGGGCTGCAGCTAAGTTTGCATATACACCTAAGATTGCTCCTGAAGCTCCATCTAACACAAGATACTCTGTAATATAAGGGGGTGCTGAATTGCCTCCCATTTCTGAAAAGATGAAAGGTGTATTGTCATCGCTACCATTCGGATCATCAGGACAATCTCCTCCATCGTTAGATATAATAGGTGCTTCGGCTTCACACATAGGTGGTGCGATACAAGCACTGGCATCCACTGTTACACAATATACCTCTGACTTATCCACACAAAATTCAATTCCTGAGGCGACTAAATCGATCATTTGATCGCCAATAACACCTGTCGGATCTGTGATCGTAAGTATTTGATTATCTATGAAATCGCAAATTTGAGTTTCATTGAATCCAAAAAACTGATTCAATAAATCTAGGAATGGAGCTAACTCTACCGGCGTAACACCTGGACAATATCCTAGATCGCCAATGCAAGTCGTACCTGCAAGAGGAATATCTACACAGAGGGTGTTACACAGTAAGTTATCTAAAAAGCTAGTTACTGCATCTAATGTACCTTGTGTATATGCTAACTGATAGATACATACTGTTTCCCCATCGGCCAGAGCTGACAAATCCAAGGTTGTAGATCCTGCAGCTGTTACTGCTACGATATCTCCATTGGCATCTACTGCAATATAGTTTGTAACAACCATGGCATCGATGACACCGTCTCCATCAGAATCGAATCCGCCGCTTGCTGGACCAAAAAGTGTATTTGCATCTACTGGTATAGCTGCATCATTACAAACTTCGGTTGGGGCATCTGGTAATGCTTCTCCTGCTAAAGCGGTACAAGCTCCAGCTACTGGAGGGCAAGTACAAGTCAAAGTACCTGATAGATCTCCCGAACATGGTCCTGCATCGATGGCACTAAAATCATAAGCTAAGGTAGACGCATCTGCACACCCTGGGCCTAATTCTGCTGTTTCGCATGCATCAGCAAAAGTTATGGCACCATCTCCATCTATGTCAAAAAACGCTCCCGCTCCATCTGAGGCAAAACCTCCAGCCATTGGATTACATCCATCAATAACATCTTCTATTACTTCAAATATTGGATTAATCACCACATCGAACTGTAATTTTGGACAACCTTCCGTATTTGCATCAGATAAATATGCACCAAATGTTCCATCTCCATCTGTATCATAGTCATAAGAAAAAGGTACAACAAAGAAACTCACGGTAATAGGGGCACATGTTGCATTTAGAAATTGCCCAGCAGCAAAATTTAAATCACCACATCCTCCCCCTGGACCTGCTCCACCATCAGATGCTGTACCAATGTAAGCAATATCAGGATTTCCCGTTGCTCCACCGTCAATATCAGCTGGTATAACAGTAATTCCTCCTGGTGCCATACCTGGAACTCCAGCAGGTGCATATATATATAAGTCTAAATCTAAAGAAGGGCCCACTCCTGTACCTCCTCCAAAGTCAATTAAATTCGGTGAAATAGAACATCCCTCATTTATAGTAAAATCAATGGCATCTCCATTACATACATCGGTAGGTCCGGTATAGTTATATACAGACGCACAACCTGAAACAGGGCAATCACAAGTTAATGTTCCTGATAAATCTCCAGAACAAGTTCCCACATCTAAGGCACTAAAATCATAATTTAATACAGCACCATTTGTACAATCTGCGGTAGGACTTAATTGATCTGTCATACAAGCATCTGCAAATGTTATAGCACCATCGCCATCCACATCATAAAATCCACCCATGCCGTCAGCTGCGAATGCTCCAACGATTGGGTCACATCCATCTGTTATATCTTCTATAATTTCAAAAATTGGATCTATGGTAACTTTTACGAAGTCCACTGGACAATCTGGTAACACAGTGAAATTTTCCGAGTCAATCGGGATTAATCCAACTGAAATTTCAATAGGTGCACAAGTAGTATTTAAAAATGCGAAATCTAAGGTGAAATCTGTACACCCTGTCGTGGTCCCAAAAATCCCTTGCAAATTAGGATCTGTAGCATCTATTAAATCTTGCGTTGTAAAAGTGGTTCCTGCAGGTGCGCAAATTGGAAAGCCAGACACAGGATCAAAATAGAATACGACACCCCATCCAGAATTACTTAAATCTGAAGAAACCATGCAGGTTGGACCAAAAGTAATGGGAAGCGGGGCTCCATTACAAGATTGTGTGACACTAAAATCTGAGACTGCGTCGCAAGGTGGTGTTCCCAATTCTATAATATCAGGGCAAATTTCTGCAATAAATGCTGTACCCGGTGCACAATTATTTTCTGTAAAATTATAACATACTGTATAATCTGTTCCTACAGTCAAGCCTGACGCATCTGCCGAATAGCCTCCCGCTGGTTGACTAACAGTAACTCCTAGGGCTGTAACATTTGTACATGTGGCTGCTTCGAATATATCAACCGTTTGGGTAATACAACTTGGATCACCTGCTAAAAGAAAAGCAGGGAAAGCTGCTGCATCGGTACCGGCTGTATAATTAGTACAAACAGTGTGCGTAGCCCCTGGTGCCAGTGTAATTGGGATACCAGAATCTAGAACTCCATCACCATCTGTATCTTCTGCATAAGTTTGGCAACCGGATCCATCTCCACCATTAAAGGAAGCTGTTGTGCCTGGTCCTGGATAAGTTCCTGCGTCTGGATAATAAGTATTCCCGCAATCCATTGATATTCCTCCCATTAGATCAGCACAGTTATCGGCACATGGGACTGGACAAATCGGTATTGCTACAGATAAATTTGTACCATCCACGCAAGAAAATGTTGCATCATCTCTGACATTTACAACAACATTTCCAGCGGCAGTAGGCCCAGTGACTGTCACCATAATACAGACATTCCCGTCTGTTGCTCCCGCTACTGCATTTGCAGTCACTACGCCACCAACCTCTACATCGTATGCACCACCTCCATCAGTTACATCAAAACACACTTCAAATTCTGCATCATCACCATTACACACGGCTGCCGTGTTAAGTGTTACATTTGTGATTACGCAATCTGTAGCTGCGGTTATATTATACATCCAATCGGTGCATTCATTATCGAAAGCAGTAATTCCGAATTTAGGGGCATTATTAGTTTCGTTTGCGTTGCATACTACAGGATTCATAATTCCTGAACATTCGTTTTGATCATGGACTATATCTACTCCACCACCACATGGATCTGAAGCTGCCGGAGTCGTGGTAAAAGCGGTAGCACCATAATGGTGACCAATCCCAAGTGCATGAAGACCTTCATGGGCTAATACTGCAGAATAGGCATATTGGCTTACCGTATTTGGGGCACAAACTCCAAAATTATTCATTACAAAATACGGATTACAAGCAGTTTGCCATGAGGTTCCACAGTCATCGAGGTGAGAACCTCCAGCATAATGTCCACCAATACCCAATGTACCATTACAATTAGCATCTACATCAGGAATTTCATTAAATGGATCATCAAAAAAGATAAACATTTTATTACAATTATTTCCGAACCCTCCAGCGCAGAGTAGAACTGCGTCTGAAGCATCTGCAGCTCCTGCCCAAGTTGTAGCATTACAATTCGCATCTACTCCTGTATAAGAAATATTTATTCCAGGCATACAATTCATGGCTGTCAGTGCATTTTGAAGATCTGATATTTCTGTAGTGGTAGTAGGATCATCTTGAGCTCCTCCAGCGACACATACAGTCCAATTGTTAGTTTCATATTTTGTTTGATTTGCGCCTGCTGGGCCAAACAAAGTGGCACACTGACAAGGTGCGGCATTAGGACAAGGTCCTCTTTCTAAATCACCATTAGTTTCGTCTTTTGGTACGGTTGCTGGTTTATCAACAGATGTATAATTTTCCAGAAACAATCCAGCTTTATTTGTATCCCAATACATGTTTTGATTTACAATATGATCTAAATGATCAATAAAAGTCTCCTTTTTGTACGCACTTCTAAAACCAGCATGATCAAAATCCTGTGTGTTGAACATTAGTTGATCAAATGCTTGCTCATGAGCAAATATGGTTTCGCCATCAACCGTACCTTCTTCGTAGACCCCCATAGATAAAAGTTGAGACTTATAGGTGCCATCACCCATTTTTGAAACGAAAACCAGATAATTGGTTCCTATCTTAAAATCTGCATCTCCCGAAACGACCCGGTAGTATCCATCGTATTGATTACCCCATTCGGCTAATGTTATGTTTTGATTTTTTACAACATCGCTTCCTTTTATTACTTCAAGAACTTGAAATTCATTTCTAAATGGGTTACCGTCTACATGTCCGAGGACCGTCCCGTAGAGTATATAATCACTTGTGTTTGCCAACTCTCCTAAATTGTTAGGAGGAAATACTAATGTAGCATGGGAAAGTAATGGAAATAATATAGTTAAATATAGTATTACTATTTTTTTCATTCTAAGGGTTTTGAAGTAGTTTAGGTTTTACTATTGTAAAAATTTAAGATTTCATTTATTAAGGATAATAAGAATCATTCCAAGGCTCGAGCAACTATAAGAGCTACTTATTCTTTTTTATGCTAGCACTCTTGACATAAAACTTCTTATTTTGAAGTACATTAAATTCTGTAATATTTTTTATTACTGTCGTTTTTGATACAGCCTTTTGTTGGATAGTGGATTTTTGACTGATCGACTTTTGTGTGGTCTGTATTTGAGAAGTTGGTTTGGTATTCGTTCGCTTCTCATTAGGTATAATTGTAACTTTTTCTTTCTGTTCTACATTTAATTCCTCATGATCAGGTGTTTTGTTCTGTGGAATTATGTTAGATAAATCAGCTTCCTCTAATTCCTTTTTCTGGAGATTATTATCGTATTTATCAAGTTCAATATTTGCTATTTTAACATCCTGAATGGTTATCAGATTTGAATCATTTTGGCTCCAACTTATGGTTGAAAGAAATATTAAAAAACAAACACAGAATAGGATTCTATGGATCATATTGTTGTTGGTTCTATATCAAATGAAACGATTTGGAAATCGATTTAATCAGTCAATGGTTTTAAAATAAAAGCAATTTTATTTTGGGATTGAGCTGCAAGTTAAGTAAATGTGTTTAGTAGCTAATGTGATCGGAATTACTTTAACAGATATAAATTAAGTTGATATATATCTAGTACATTTTGAATTATTTACACATTACAAATACATATAATCCATTTGATAGTAATTTTAGGTATAATTAGAAAGTATCAGATAATTACATCTATTTATACATCATGCTTGACTGATCAGAAAATTGAAAAGTGTATAAGTTAATAGAATGATATTATACTTGATTGAATTCATACTTCCTTGATTATCTGCAACTTAGCGAAGTATATACCATGTGTTTGTGTCTTGCTCACTATAATTCTTTTCTGGTTTTATTTTAAGAAGTTATTCATGGAAGCACCTTAGATTCATTGAGATAGAATATCTGACAAAATTTTGCTTGTTATGAGATAGGTAGGTTTGACTCCATCTACGCCTAAGCTTCCCGAAGCTAGTGTACTTCCTGTTTCTAATGGGTTATCAGAGGCGTAGTAAGCGTATCGTAATTTTACATCTGGATTAATGCTTCTTCTAATTTTAGAAGCTGCCTGAATAGCCTTTTGGTAATGAGCTCCTTCCATCTCTAATCCGATGACTTTCCATGAAGATTTATGAAAGTATCTCAAGATGTCTTTATTCTGAAGCGAAGTACCTAAAACTGTAATCATTGGACCTTCAAATACTTTTACCCCACAGCCTTTGAAATCCTTTATTTTTAATTCATTTTCGAAAGGATAGTTATCTGCTGTTCCTTCAAATAAATGGGCATTTGGTATCATTATATCTCCTTTCCCACCACTTAAAATCCCTGCTTTACCCATGATATTGATGGATTGAATATCTAGTTGGACAGCCTGACTTTCTGGCCCATTAGGCTTCAACAATTCGTCCATAATTTCGTACGCTTGTTCTCCGAAAGGATAGTCAATGACGATCAATACTGGCTTGTGTTGGCTTATATAATCTTTATTCCAAGTTACTTCTTTGGGAACGTATTTTTTATCTACTTTGGTTAAGTCAAAGATTTGAACATTTATATTGGTTCCACTTGTATCAGCAATAAACGTCATTCCTTTTTGCAAACCATACTCTTCCACCTTGGCCCTCGAAATGGCATTGTTAGGCAAACTTAATTTTTGAGCGATCTTCTCTAGGCTATAAGATTTAGATTTAGATTGCATAATTCGCTTTCCATATAAGGTGTTCATTACACTATGCATATTTGCACTTATTATATGTATTGGTCTATTACTAAAACCATTTCCGTGAATGGTGGTTTTGATCGTTTCTGCCCATTTTTCACCATGAATGTGATGACCTAACTTTTCTCTAAGTGCAGAAGAAAAAGTAATCTCTCGATCAAGTCCCTTGTATTCCTCTTCAAGAGATCTACACCCTAACCAATATACAATCTCAAATAAGCTATTGACCTTATCCGCTTCTTGAAAATCTTTACAAGCAGCAGCAGTTTCTTGATAGGTCCTTCCTAAAATTGCACTTAAGTAGGTAAAACCAATCTCATTGCTATAGGATTTACCTTTTTGGATTCGACCCACAATCTCCTCTAACATGGTCCACTCTCTTTTAGGCCGGTTCTTTACATCAAAAGAATTTCTCCGAATCTTTTCAGATTCTATAAATAAGAATGTGAGGTGGGTCAGAACATCATAAATATCGCTTCTACCACGAGTCATTTCAATAAACATTTGTTCATCGTCAATTCTATAGCAATTTCTCCTTCTCTTGCTAGGTATAAGTGGCTTGAATTCACTTTTTTCAAAACCTTCTCTAGCGATTAATTTAATAAATCTACACTGTTCTATGCCCCTCGGTAATCTTTGGAAAACGTAAAGTAACCCATTTAATTCTATTTTTTCGGGATCAGAAATAGAACCATAAATTTCTGGTTTTAGGGTGAGCATCGCTTTTATCATTGCCTCACCTGATGCACCTAATGGCTTATAATTCCCTCTTAAGAACAAGTGCCTCATGGCTATATAAAGACGGTTTATTGCTGATCTAGACTCTTGTGCCCTAGTGTTTTTTATATTGCTATTTTTCATAATGTATTAATGGATATTAAAAGCAATTAAAGTACCAAGTTTGACTTTACAAAGAGACCGCTATATTTGCACATCAAAAACAAGATAAAATGTCGGATAATAAGGTAATTTTTTCGATGGAAGGGGTGACAAAGACCTATCCACCTAAGAAAGTTGTACTAAAGAATATTTGGTTGTCATTTTTTTATGGAGCTAAAATTGGTGTTTTGGGTCTTAATGGTTCTGGAAAATCAAGTTTGCTTAAAATTATTGCAGGATTAGACACCAATTATGAAGGAAAGGTATTCTTTGACAAGGAATACAAGATTGGTTATTTAGAGCAAGAACCCGAATTAGACGAAACTAAGACCGTAAAAGAAATTGTTCAGGAAGGGGTTCAGCATATTGTAGACGTAGTTAAGGCCTATGAAGATATTTCTGCAAAGATGGCAGAACCAATGGATGACGATGCCATGATGAAATTGGTAGAAGAGCAAGGAGAGTTATTGGAGAAAATGGATCATCTAAATGGTTGGGAACTTGATCATACGCTAAATGTGGCCATGGATTCTCTACAATGTCCACCGGATGATCAGCCTGTAAATGTGCTTTCTGGTGGTGAACGAAGAAGAGTTGCATTATGTAGGCTGCTACTAAGTCAACCAGATATTTTACTGCTAGATGAACCGACTAACCACTTGGATGCGGAAAGTGTCCATTGGTTAGAGCAATTTTTAAAGAAATTTCCGGGGACTGTCATTGCAGTTACCCATGATCGATATTTTCTTGACAATGTTGCTGGTTGGATTTTGGAATTAGATCGAGGAGAGGGTATTCCTTATGAAGGTAATTACTCTAGTTGGTTAGAACAAAAAGAGAAACGTCTAGCCGCCGAAGAAAAATCAGAATCTAAAAGAAGAAAAGCTTTAAAGCGAGAATTGGAATGGGTTCGTATGGCTCCAAAAGCGCGTCAATCCAAAGGTAAAGCAAGATTGAGTGCGTATGATCAGCTATCAAATCAAGACGCAAAGGAAAGAGAGCAAAAATTACATTTATTTATACCACCAGGACCAAGGTTAGGAGATAAAGTGATCAATATTGAAGGATTGAGTAAATCTTTTGATGATCGTTTATTGATTGATAATCTTACTTGTTCTATTCCTAAAAATGCAATTGTCGGAATAATTGGACCAAACGGTATGGGTAAGTCTACCCTCTTCAGAATGCTTATGGGTGAGGAAACTCCAGATTCGGGTAGCATAGATATTGGGGATACCGTGAGTCTTTCCTATGTCGACCAAAGTCATAAAGACTTACTTCCTGACAAAACCGTATATGAGGTAGTTGGTGGTGGCAACGAGACCATTTTAGTCGGAAATCAATCTGTCAATGTAAGAGCTTATGTAAGTAAGTTTAACTTTGCGGGGGCTGACCAACAAAAGAAAATAGAATTGCTTTCAGGAGGGGAAAGAAATAGAGTCCACCTTGCCATGACTTTGAAAGGCAACGGGAATGTCATATTGTTGGATGAGCCAACGAATGATATTGATGTAAATACATTGCAAGCCTTAGAGGAAGCGATCGAAAATTTTGCCGGTTGTGTATTGCTTATTTCGCATGATCGATGGTTTATAGATAGATTAGCTACACATATTTTAGCCTTTGAGGGTGATTCGCAAGTGGTATTTTATGAAGGTAATTTCAGCAGTTATGAGGAGGCTAAAAAAGAAAGACTTGGAGAAATTAAATTAAAACGTCCTAGTTTTAAGAAGTTGATATAGAATATTATAAAACTAGAAATTCGATTTATCAAAGCTAAATAATTACTTTATCTATGAAATATAATGGAACTTTTATGAACTTGAGTGGACAACTCATATATAGAGTCATCCCTAAAGCAGCTTGTAGTACAGTTGGAAACTTATTGTACTTCATAGATAATAATAAATTTTATAATGGTGACTTTCACACGTTGAAAGAAGGGTTTCATAATTGGTCTTTTCCGATTAGTAAGGAACAAATTCAAACAAAAATAACTGAAAAAGAAACGATTATTTTCACCTCTGTTCGAAATCCTTTTAAAAGAATCGTATCCACATACTATGATAAAATAGTTGGGATTCAAATCAATAATAGATTATATCGACACAAAGATGTAGCATTCGTTAAAGTGCTTGAGAGCAAATCCATATCAAGAGATCAAGATATAGATCACATAAAAAACTTTAGAAAGTTTGTACTATTTGCACGAGACTGTGTATTTTATGATAAGCCTTTTAAATCAGATTTTCACTGGTCGAGGCAACATAGAATGGTAAATTCGCTATTGAGGAACTATGTTCTATATGATTATATCGTCCATACTGAAACAATAATACCCCAATTGAAAACCATACTTTCAAGAATCAAACCGACCTATCCAGTTGATCTTGATACCATGCCAAAAGTAAATACTTCAGATGATCGAATTTCATTTGAAAAGCCCAAATACGAAGATCACTTTGATGATATGTCTATTGCATTGATACAAGAAATGTATGAAATGGATTTTGATTATTTTCACTATGACATTAATAATCCGAGTAATTTTATGCCTTTAAGAGAAGTTGATGTGGAGGAATACTATTATACTTTTCTCAAATTAGTTGGTTGTCCGAAGCACTTGAGGTAAGAACCGGTAGAAGGTAGGCTTGAGATAAAAGAATATTATCTATAGCTTATTTAGGGCTCCTCGATGGATAAATCCATAGATTCATATATAATATTAAAATAAGTATATTCTTACTTAAGATATTGTTGAGCTATCCTGTATGCCTGCAAATGGTTTCGGCTAATATATTAGCATTACATTGTAATTAAATTTTCTACCAAAGTGTAGCATATAATATCAAGCTCCTTTGCAATAGTGGGCTAACAGTTTCTGATTTTTCTGATTCAGATCTTCAACTTATAAATGTCACAATGCATGGTCCAAACATATTTTGAGGTAAGCCTACTCGAATCTTTTTCTTTTAAAAGTGTGGATGACACTCTTCTTATTAGAACAAAGTATAAAGTAAAAAATGTGCATATATAGCTAACCGTTGGAGCTAAAGAAACGTTAACAAATTAATATGAAACTAATTACTATTTGCATATCTATTTTTTGCCTATTAATTTTTTCATTTCTTAATGGGTGTCCGACGATTATAACTCATATAAAAGCCAACAAGTCACAATAATATAGGTTCAAAAATTTCGACGCACCGACTCTTACAGTTGAGCAATATATTTTAGAAATTAAGACTGCGTTGAGAAATGGGGAGAAAGAAATATCTGTATATATGACTAATAAATCATCCAACAGTAACCACATAAAACTTAGACAATATTATAAAGATATTCCCGTCTTCGGCATAAATTACGCTATCCATAAAAAAGATAGGAAAGTGTTTGCTTCTAACGGTACTCTCTTACTCGACCTAGGTCTGGACGTTCAGAACATCATGGACATAGAAAACGCCAAAAATAGAATGCTAAAGATTGTACAAAGGAATACTTAAAATCTATTCAAGTGAATTTTATTATTAAAGAAGAGCCAACTTTACACATATAGATCTCTTATCCAGAGATATCAGAAGATCATGCCATCGTCTATCAAGTGACCGTCCATCCTTTAAAACCAATTGATATTCGTTATTATTTCATTGATGCGAAAAATGGAGAATTGGTATTTCTATTGGATGGTTTACATCAAGATAGTGTACTAGGAAAAGGAATATCGAGATATTATGGAGAGCGGAAATCATTGTTGACTCAATAGCACCTAATGCGTTACTTTTACGAGATACTCATAGAGGAGAAGGGATAGTTACACAAGCTTAATCTAAGAATGAAGTAACCAGTGAGATCAGTTTAAATATAATGCAAGATGATGATAATTATAGGGATAATAATGGATATGAAAATGGTGAAGTTGGCTTTGATGCTCACTTATGTGCATTTGCAATATATGATTTGATGTATAGAAATTTTTTTGGTTTGGTGTAGGGTTTGGATCTAGTAGTATTTCCCAAGTATTACTTGATATTGATATGGGAGACTTTATGAATGCATTATGGGCTGGTAAATAAGTAGTCTTTGGAAGCGGAAGTTGTATACATGGTCCCTTTAACTGCTTATAATAACGTAGGGATGAATTTACCCATGCAATTATAGAGCAGACTACAAATTTAGTTTATAAATATAAGTCTGGTGCAATCAACGAAAGTATGGTTGGTATTTTCGGGAAGGTGCTAGAACATGAAGAGGATTTCTAAACTTTTAATTGGGACATAGGGCATAATTTTTTGTGCAAGATATTGCAAAAACCTTTCAGAGTTTTAAAAATCCGACTTTATATGGAGATCCCAATTATTATAAAGGAGAGTTATGGAATGATAACTCAGAGGTACACACAAATAGCTCATATGGCAATCATAGGTCTCTTAGACTAGTGGAAGGAGGTAGTGTCATTATTGAAGAATACCAAGCTTAAAATAATGAAGGAATTGGTTTTGGTAAGGCCTCTCAGATAGTTTTCGTTGTCTCAGAGATTATCTCAATGAATATTCTGGTTATTTTGAATATTATAAATTAAGTCTACTTGCAGCAAAAGATCTATTTAGAGTATATTCCATGGATTCCTTTGCCGCAATAGAATCATGTAGATCTGTAGGTGAGCTCATTGAAGAAGAGCATATTTTCGATCTAGGAATTGAATGGTTAGATCAAGTACTATATGTCGAAAAAATCAGAAAAAAATAACCATATTTGTGATAAATGAAGGAAAATTAAATTATTACGCCCATAATAATTTTCATCTGAATATAAGTGCAATCAACTTAGATACAACCATTATTTTAGATCAAGATATTTTAGTTGGCGAAGAACTTAGGTATACCATAAAAAATACATTTTTATTACATCCAGGCAAGTCAAGGTATATCTGAGGAAGTGAGTACGTACCAAAGGTATAACATTTATGATCAAAGAGTTCTTAGTGATAACATAGAATCTCATTTTTTCACAATAGATATATCTTCGCTTTCAAACGGACAATACTTATCACTGTAATGGATGATCGAGTAAAACTAATCAAGAAAGGTTTGTAAAGATTAAATAAATCCAATTAATCCCATTAATCCAACACTGAAGTGCTGGGCTATTTATATTTTAGGGCATCTTACTTTTTTGCCTTTAATTTTTTCTTTTTTCTTGTGCTTCTTTTTTCGTTTTTTCCAGAATGGATAGGCATTGAGTTTAATGTAAAAATCAGCTCCATCGAAAGAATTGTCTTTCCAAAGAGTTCCTACTAACTTATCAGTCCCAATTGTCAGATAGCCAATTCTGAATGCGAGCCCCATTCTTACTTTACTAAAGTTGTACAAGCTGATGGGCATGAAGGCTGAGAAATGTTTGGTCTCGTACATGAGTGTACCGTTTATGCTATTTGCTCTAGCAATTTGCTGATCAAACAACTTTACTCTTTGGACGATGGCTGCATTAAAAATAAGTTTTTTGCTGATTGGGATTTGATATTGCACTGATATGGCGGTCGGACTATAAAGCATAAAATAAGATACACTATCTACATTTAGATCATCACTTTGCGAAAGTTCTAAAAACTCTGTTTCGTTCATCACAAATTCATAGGGAATGGTATTAATAGATTGATTTTCAGAAATCAAAACAGAATATTTAGAAGCATTAACTTTTGACACACCAAGGTCAAGGATTGAAATTCCTAAACTAGAATTGGAATCTAAGAAGTTAGGAAATTGCCAGCCTAAATCCAAGGCAAAGCCAATACCGATACGTTCTAAGAAGTTGTCTTTAGTTGGATTCTTATATCCAAATTCTACCATCCCACTGGAAAGGGCTAATAAATTAGAATCTGAGTCTAAATCATACGAAAAATCATTTACATTATTTACGTAACCAACATGCAGCGGCATCAATAGTTTTAGTGTTGCTCCAAAATCAACTTGATCCCAAAAACTAGCATAATGAAATGCCACCTCCTCCCAAATCATCCCTGCTGCATTTCTATTTGGGACCGTTACCTCTTGGTTTCGAAGGTTGATCTTCAGATTATCATAATTGAAAATAGTGGGTATACCAAATACACTAAAAGCCGACTTAATGCTGCTCGAAATGCCTATTTTGGTGTATGGATTTATTGAAAACATAAATCCTGGCCCAAGCAAATTGACTTTAGAATCAAAAAATTTTAGCTTATCATTATTATTGAATACAAAATCACCTTGATTTGGATTGACTCCATCAGATTCAGTGAAAATTTGATTCATTTCTTTGGCTAAACTATTCAGGCTAGATTTTGCAATGAATCCATAGTTTGATTGAACATTTAGATGTAACCCTCCTAATTGAAATTCCCATTTATGTTTGGATTTGAGAATAGCAGAAGGATTAATAGATGCAGAAGACAGACCATTGTAGTTACCATATATCAATCCTGCTCCCTCTTGCGTGAAGGCAAATGGAAGCCATAGAAAACTAATAAGAACTACAAAAATCCAATGAGTCATAGGGGCTTTTCTGGTGGCTATTTTAGTAGGCTCAAATCTAGTAATAGAATTTATGATCTAAATTTAGCCAAATAGATACTCGATCATTGACATATTTTTATATATATTTTTTTATCATTAATTAGTCCTTGATTATAAGCATGATAAAGATCATTTCAAATTAATACTGAAATTTCTAAAATTTAATTAATTTTCTATATGGAATATGAAATGGCAACAGACAAGTTAATTGATTGTTGGAGAGCACTTGGTCCAAATTGGGGAATAAGTAGAACAGTTGCGCAAATACATGCATTATTGATGGTATCTCCAAAACCATTGACATCAGATCAAATTTATTAAAGGGCTAAAAATATCTCGAGGGAGGATGTGAGTACGAGTTTGAATACACTCATAAGTTGGGGAATTGTACAAAAGCACTTTGTCCCAAGCTAAAGGAAAGAATATTTGCGAGTGAAAAAGATGTTTGGAAACTAGCTACTCAAATTGCAAAGAAAAGAAGAAAACGAGAATTAGAGCTTGTGATTGAGGTATTAAAAGAAGTAATATGCAAGCCCTGAACAGATCGAAGAATTCAATAATATGACTGGTGATCTCCTGAAATTTGCCAATCAATGTGATGCTCTTTTAAGGAATTTTATAAACAGAAAACAACAAATTTCTGGCTCCGATAATGAAGCTTTTAAAATAATTAGGAGTTAAATATCTAGGATAAATTACTTGCTTTTATTCTTTAGATAATTAAAATCAACACTAAATTGCTGGGCATTCAAATTTTGATACTTGGACTGCATGGCGCCACTTCTAAGTGTCCTTTAAATAAGGATTTTATGGACCTTTATGTTGTATTATGGCAACGCTAAAAATGTCATTATGGTCTCCAATGATCTGCCTAATCTCAATATCAAATCCTTTTTCTTTTAATTCTTGAAAATGTAGATCAATACTTTCATTCCAAGTTGCGGCATTTGATGTTTTAGGGTAATTTTTGATATATTTCTGACGTTTTGCGTCTGCTTCGTCTAAGTGATAATAGTAGGTCATACCAGAAATTATGATGGTATCCTTTTTCTTAGCAAGTATTGAATCTATAATTTCTTTACAGATTGGATATATAATCCAAAGATAAGCTACGTCAAATTCTACCTTATCGTGGTGATCAAAAAAGTCTCCATGAATGACTTCAATATGGGGATATAGGAGCTTAGATCTTTCTACGCCATATAGGGTTTTCTCTATTCCAAATAAAAATTTCGCATCCTTAATTAGGTTTAAGAGATGTCCCTCTCCAATTCCAATTTCACAATATGTTTTGTTTTTTACAAATTCGTTTATCACTTCAGCAACTCCCAACGGGGCTCTATCTGTCCTAACGTATTCCAATGTACTTCTATTAACATGTCGCAAATTTGGATCGACAACTTTTGCCATTGCTTTTTTATCTAATGACACACCTAAAAACTCTGTGATTTGGTTTGCTGCTAGCATTGGGTCGTGGAGTACATCTGAATAGTTTAATTCCAGCAATTGTGAATTTCCACAATCATGGATCCATTGTAATACGTTTTTTATCAATAAATCCTTTTTCAATATTTGTTTAGTCGGATAAGATGAAATGACCGCATCTTTATTATTCAGAGTCATTCTTTTGTAAGAGTTCAACGTTTCAAGCACATCTCTATGAATAAAGATGATCTTATAATTATGATTTAGTGGAAGCTTCCTTACTATGTTAGCAAATAATTTCAGTGCTTTACCATCTGCCCTTTCTAAAATATGTTTATGATTGCCAAAATTTCGGATATCTTTATTAAGATAGTATCCATTAGGATTGAAGTCATCTGGACTTTTGTTATTATCATAAATACAATCTACTCCACCTTTTTCTAGCATTTGCATAACCATAGAAGTTCCACTTCTCACAATCCCAGATACAATAATAATGTTACTCATACCTTCCATTAAATGAATCTGTAAGAAACAAATTATTTTAGAAGAATTGGATGAAACGATCATCAAATTAGTAAAAAAAGGGCCATCCAAGAGGACGACCCACGAGAAACTTTCAAGAAAAGATCTTTATTTAATAAACATTAATTTCCCAGTCTTAAATGCTTTATCTAGTTGTACTTTGTAAATGTAGGTGCCTGCTGGCAGATGATTTAGTTCTATTTGTTCTAGATTACTTACTTTTTGAACTGATTGTCCAATTGAATTAAATATCTCAAAAGTATAATCTTGTCCCTTTAGATTTTCAGAGAAATCAATTTGAACAAAATCAGATGTCGGGTTAGGATATACGGAAATAGTACTTGATTCATCTAAGCTATTGACATCTGAGATAATTTCGCCAACACTTTGAATCTCAATGTGTTTCAATTCTAAATTTTCTGAAAGCGTATAAGAAAAACGGAAAGGATCTACATTGAAAGGCTTAAGTGCCGATGATAAATTTAAATCTTCTAATGCAAAGATTTCAAGTGTAAATATTGAACTTCCTTGGATTCCATTTGTTTGGACTGGACTCGTATCCTCATTGAACATTAATAAGTTAAAGATGCCATTCTCCGATAATGTCCATGTACTATCATTGACATCATATAGGTTGCTTGTAATATCATTGACTTGAATGGATGCATCTAATTCCAATCTTAGTTCAACTCCTACAAGATTCACTGCATCTTGTAAATAAAACGAAATTTGATATGATTCTCCCGAAATCAATTCTTGATCTTCGAATACCATTTGGTTCGATTCAATATCAACAGTTTGACCATTTAAAGACACGGAGTCATCCACATCTCCAAGTTTTAGACCAACTTGATGGCTATAAGGACGTAGACCTTCTTCAATTGTTTCTGTTCGATCTAAAAATATCCAAGGTTCTGTCAATAGAGTAGGTAAACCCAAAATTATTTTTCTCACTTCTACCAAATCTATAACAGAAAGTAATCCATCTTGATTTGAATCTCCTGCGAGAAGATTCATTGGATCTAACATATCCGTACCTAACACATGTTTTTGCATAAGTACCAAATCTTTAATATTCAGACCATTTATCAATTCATCCTCATAACTTGGATTTAATTCGCCTGTATCGGATACATATGCAATTCCATCTTGATCCGTCACAGTATTTTCGTCTATGGCTACATTTGGAATTCCTCTATTACCGATCGTATTTACAGTTACCAAGTTGGAGAAATCAGAAATATCGATTGCTATTTTTTGATCATATGACCAACTCATATTCTGAATATCAGAACGTGTCAGATTCCATCGACGAGTCAGATATAAAGAGGTAGGATTAAGTTCATCTACTATGTCTTGATAAGATGTAGAATATGTACTATTACCTAATAAGTCAGGAGTAGTATTTCTTTTGTCTATAGAACCCAAATTTTGTAGTTGTCTTGGGCTGATTCGATAATCTGCAATTGTAATATTATCTGGCCACTCAACATCATCTTCTAGGGTGTGTCCTCCTTCACAATCGGTAACCTCTGCTGTCCAAGGTAACTCGTCACAGATAAATTGTTCTTCTGCATTTTCTGCAGAAAAGGTTATCTGTCCCCAACAACTATTGCCCGTTTTAGGGTCTGTGATAGCATAATTATACGTACCATTTAGACTAGATGGCATAACCACAGAACCTGTACCTGAAATAAGGATATCGCTGTCTGTCCCTATTTCTAATAGAAATTCTGAAGCATCACAATCGCTTTTTAAGAAATCAGCTGCATATAAACTAAGCTCTTCTCCATCTTTCTGAACTACAGTAATCTTGTCTAGGCATATTAGTACGTCACAATCTTCTGAACTATCTTGCTCACAATCATCTGAAGGTAAGTCCACTAAGATTATTTGAGTATGTTCGTAAATTCCTTCGTCATTTTGTTGGCTAGGATCAAAAACACACCAATTTAGTACTGACCAATGCCTTAAAATTTTAGCACAATAACCTTCTTCTCCGTAGAAAATATCTTCATCAAAAGCAAAACCGATTACGTTTGGGCAATTGGTTTGATCAATATCCCAACTTGGCTCTCCTGTATTTGTTGAGAAACTTGTTATTGGATCTTGGCTTTCTAGTTTTTGACCGCATTCTACATTTGGTGCATTCCCAGCACCCGTGTAATCTGCTGGCCAAGTGATTCCATTTTCTGAATCACAACCTGCAAATGGACAGGGGTCTTCACAGCCATTAGAGCCACCTATATCTTCGATTACGATTTCCCCCCAGCAGGAATTGCCAGTTTCTAAATCAGTAATCACGTACATGAAAGTACCATAAAAGTCAATAAATATAGACTCATTTCCCTCTGCTATAGGATCGGCATCAAAAGCTTCTAAAATCACTATTTGCAAATTACAATCATCATAATCACCTTCCAAGAATGCCTCTATACTCAGTTTGACACCTTCCTTATTATCATGTGTTGTAACAATATTGTCATTGCAAACTAATGTACCACATTCGGTATCTATGCTTTCACAATCTTCACCATTTTCACTAAATCTTATAACTTGAGTATGGTTATACATCCCATCATTATTATTGCTAGAAGGGTCATAGACACACCAATTAATTACTGACCATGAATTAATTATTTTCATGCAATTATCAGCAAATTTAAAGGTATCTGACTTTAGAGAAAATCCTAAAAGAATTTCACAATTAGTTTCATCCACATTCCATGCGGGCTCACCCGTATTTGTGGCTAAATTTGTAAGGCTATTTTGAGTTGGTAAGACAGAGCCGCAATCCGCTTTTGCTTCTTCTCCATCATTTGTAAAATCTCCTGGCCAGATGATACCTGTAATTGGATCACATCCATCAAAGATACATGGATTTTCACAAGCTGAGCTGCTGGTTTTATCTTCGACTATAATTTGTCCCCAACAAGAATTTCCTGTTTCTGGATCTGTAATTGTATAAGCGAACGTTCCAAGTGTAGATAAAACAATTTCCCCTACTCCGCTTGCGATTTCATTTTCAGTTTCCGTATTAATTACACGGATAATAAGATTACTATAATCACATCCCCCTCCCTCTAAGAATGTTTCAGCAAACAGTTTTGCCTGTCCATTATCACCAACAGAAACATTTATTTTATCGTTGCATGCTAATATTGAGCAATCAGTTGCTCCATCACAACTTCCTTGATTATCCACAAGCCTTAACAAAACCAAGCAAAAGTCTGAATTTCCATCTTCGTCCCATACATACATTGTTACTTCTGTAAATCCATCTTTGAGATTTAGATAATCATCGCAGGTAAAAATACGAGATGAACAATTAGAGGAATCATCAAAAGTTGGATCATTTTCAGGAGGAGTTGATCCAAACGTAAATCTTAAATCTTCCTGTTCAGTTTCATCATCGAAGCTACCTTGATCAAAATCACAAGCCCACAATTCTATTTCACCATTATCAAGAAGAGCGGTACTTAGGTTTACACAATAAGGAGTTGGGGCTCCAGCTACAGCTTCACTGATTGATTTTATAATCTGCGTAAACGAAATAGTTTCGGTTGTACACCAATCTATAACCGTCCAAGTTCTAATAATTTTAGTTTGATTATCTTCATTTATGATAATATCTTCGTAAGTAGAACTGAAATTATTATATACAGGAGAAACGGAAGAAGGAATATAATCACCATTGGAAGACGCTGTAATTACGTAAGGAAATGCATAAGTAATTCCTTCATTATAATTATTTGTAGAGATATCATCAAAAATTTTTTGAAGATTTTCTGGTTCTATATTCTGTACATTTTCGATTTCTAAAATAGGTTCTGGGAAGTATATGTCAAAGTTAGGTGTTGAAGAGAAGGCTGTATTATAATCTAAGTGTCCATCCCAAAAACCATTTTCAGTTTCTCCTACTGAATTTAAAGATAGCAGATTTTCGTTACCACAATCAAATTCACTTCTGACTACAAAAAGGCCTCCTGTATAGTCCGCATCTAAAATTTCTTCCCCATTGCCTATCTCGACTTTTACTGGACTATTCCCAATATTTACTTCAGATACATCTCCTACCTGTCCTAACACATCAAAACAAACTGAAAACAAGACTGCCTTATCCGGTGCTGAAAAACTTGTGGATCCTGTTACATCGAACCAGACGAATGGAAGTAGACCATCCACATCGGCCATAGCATCATTTACGGTTGAATTATCAAAATCAGGGAGTACTATATCAGAAATATTGGAATAGCTTAGTACTGCTGGGTCCCAAGTAATAGATCCTTGAAAACTATGGATTTCACTAATTCCAGAAGCAACTAATCCTACACAAACATTGTCACCTTGATCTCCAGCTGCATCTTCCATCCAGAGTCTTACATTTGCGCTGTTAGAGTCATCACCACCTCCATCTATAATTACTTCCCCCATTACATCATTATAATTGTCTCCTGAATTTCCGATCACTCCATCCCTATTGGCATCATCCCAAACACGTAACACTACCAATACAATTTCTCCACTTTCTTCTTCACAGAAGCTTACATAACTACCATTATCATCATCAGAGGCAGAGTCATCTGCATCTACATCGTTATCGAATGTTGTATTACCAGCGACATCGCATGCATCTGTAACTTTTCTTATTTCAAGTTTTATGCCTGTACAACCGTCATAACTTCCATTATCTATATCCTGTGCGTAAAGTAATGTCTCGCTTGATGAATTTAATCTCAAAGAAGTTGTAGCTGTTACGATTGCAACTGGTGGAGTTTTATCCACCACAGAAACAGTAGAAAGGCATTGATCACCAGTATTTGTATTTATTACGGCAACCAATATAGAAGAGCCTATATCATCACATGATATGGTCGAAGGGGTAATTACATAATTATTAGTCGAAGGGTTTTCCAGTACCATATCTAGAGTAAGGCTTATGTCTTCACCCCATGGAGTTACAGAAATGACTACTTCATCTTTACAATCGACCTGACTTGAGCCTATTTGACAAATGAAACATCCGATTATTGAAATAATTACAAGTTGTAAATAATTTTTCATGATTGTGTTTGTGTTTTTTAATATTACTATTGACATTAGGATTGACATTAGGAATGACATTAGGAATGACATTACTATAAAGGATTGAGTCATCGAAACGCTGCATAAAAGGCAAAAAAAAGGGGGACAAAAATGTCCCCCTTTAAATACCATCTAAATCAGTGGGTAATCAATAACTTATGAATTTTATATCTTGACTTTTCGTCAGAAATATATAGCGTATAAACTCCTGATGGATAATTAGTAACATCTACTTCCTTGACATTTGTATGGTGAATCATCTCCTTTCCCATAATATCAACCAAGCATATAGTATAACTCTTATTATCATTCTTGTAATCAATGAATACTTTTTGATTGGCTGGATTAGGATAAATTTCTACATCCAACTCATCATCGGCTTCATCTGTATTAGATTCAATTTCTCCCTCAACTAAGCCACCTAATTGGTGTAGATCAAAACGATTATCTAGTAAAAAAGATGGAAGCGTCTCATGAACGTTCATTACATCCTTTAGAAGTGCATTACTTTGAGCTAGAAACTCTATAGTAAATAGAGGGATGCCTTCATCTATTGTTCCGATGACTACCTCCGGGGTTTCGGACATCGTAAATCCTGTTATGGTTAGGATATCTTCTTTAATGTGGGAATTAATCGGAAAATCAAAAACATCATTTGGTGAAACAACAATATCAACAATAGCGGAGGTATCAAATCTAATCCTAAACTCAATTCCTAAGATATCCAAACTATCTTTATACTCAAACTGAGTAATATAGCTTTCTCCATTATTTATTAATTGGTCTTCGAAATAGATTTCATCTTGTATATAATTAGAGGATTCATTACCTAAAGTAGCTGAATTGTCGACATCCCCTAATTTGTATCCAATGAAATGTTTCTTAGGTTGTAATACTGGATCTATATCATTTGTTGCATCGTTGAATTTCCAACCTGAATAATTCTCAGTTTTGATTCCCAATATATAACTGCTAAGGTCTATTACATCGACGGCACTGACAACATTATCTTCATTGACATCAAATGCGACATTAGGACTAATATTTAAAGTGGGGTAACTAAGACCTAAAATATGATTTTGAATAATTACAAGATCCCGAATATTTAATCCATTCATCCATTGGTCTTGTTTAGTCGGTACTTCTAGGATATCGCCTTGAACTATGGCAGATCCTATGGCATCTGTCAGAATTCCGTCCGCTACTTCTACATCTGGAATAAATCTGCTATTAGAGGTATTGACAGTAACAAGTTCAGAAAAGGATGAGATATCTATAATAATCCTTTGATCGTAATGCCAATCTAGGAATGCATTATCATTTTTAACAATCGTCCAAGTTCTATCTAGGACCACTTCATTTGCCATTAGCTCATCTAAAATATCTTCGTAATCAACAGAATAGGTTAGGCTGTTTTCAAGAGATGGTTGAGCGTCTAAAGGATCTTGTAAAGATGTAAATAGTTCCTCAGGTAAGATTCTATGGTCATTAAGTTGTAAATCATTGGGCCATTCTACATCATCTTGTATGGAATGACCACCATCGCAATCTGTAAAGGGAGCTGATCGTGGGAGAAAATCACAGATATAAATAACCTCTTCCAAAATAGTTATAGAACCATCTATGGTTTCTACGTCAACCACCCCTTCTGTATTTGTCACTTCTAACGGTATGGAAGAACTCCATATAATATCACTGTCTTGCCCAACTGATCCAACTAAATCAAAACAAATGCTAAAAATGATCTCTCGATCTGGCAAAGTCAATGGTGTAGTTCCAGAAATATCAAACCAAATAAAATTTAAATTTCCTGTATTAGTATCTGCTAAATTAAATAAATTTTCTTCTTCACCTGGAAGACTTAAGTTTTCCAATCCTGAATAAGAAACAATACTAGGATTCCAATCAATGCTAGCTTGCATGGATTGAATATATTCAAAATTCTCCACCCTTACATTTACACATGTATTTTCTCCTTCATTTCCGCCTGTATCATCTATTGATAATATAACAGGCTCTGGTTGTGAAATAGAACAGTCGCTGATTAGCTTTAAATCTCCATTACAAAAATCTACATTCCCGGATTCATCCCAAACATAAATCGTTATTGGTATAATACCCTCTTCGAATGCATCTTGATCGACACAACTAAAAACTTTTGATTGACAGTTTAAATTTGGGTCAAAATTTTCTGCATTTTCTGGATCTAATACCCCCTCATCTGGTCCATCAAAAGTGAATATTAGATTATCACTTGAAGTACAATTATCAAATGCTCCTTGGTCAAAATCACAAGCCCACAACTGTACTCCATATTCTTCTTCTATTAAGGCTGTACTAATATCTGCACAAGAAGGCGTTGGAGGCTTATTATCAACCACACTTACTGTCATCATTTTACTAACAGCATTCCCACAACAATCAGCAACTGTATATTCAAATTCCCAAATTCCTATTGGTAACTCTGAAATCGCATTATTCTCTACTAAATAATTAGAAGCTTCTCCAACTCCAATAACATTCGAAGTAAAATTTTCACTATTGCATTCATCAAATACATTCAATGGTCCAGGAAATTCAAAAGTAGCTGTGCAGTCAACTAAATCTGTTGACACTGTAATGTCCTCTAACTCAAATGTTGGACCTTCTGTATCACTAACTGTTATAATTTGGGTAAAATTAATATTGTGCTCAGCACACCAATCTATAATAGTCCAAGTCCTGCTTATCTTTATTGAGTTAAAGCATTCTGAATCACAAGAAGGCAAGACCTCATTATCCGTATGTGCAAAGTCTACATTGCAAGTATTGGCTAATAAATATGGGTGAAGTTCTAAGTCCTCAGATATTAAAAGAAAATAGGGAACTGCATATGGAATTCCCTCATTGTTCTCATAAAAATCAGTATTTGGGAAGTCCCCCCCTTCTACATCAAAATAATCAGTAATATCAGCAAGTTCGAAACCGACACCACAAGGTAGATCGATATTTTGCTCCGGTAAATAAAAATCAAATTTTCCAGTTTGCATTTCGTCCCATTGCCCATCCTCTGTCAACCCTGCATTTTCGATATTGAAACCTACAAAATAAAACTCTTGGACACAAGAGAATTCTTCAGAACCACCTTCAGAATTTTGAACTGTAAAGGTGGTCGTTCTACGCTTTGTGCCATGACCACATACCTCCACTGCTAAAGATTCATATAGAACTTCAAATTCTACATTCTCTGTGCAAACATGATCCCCAAGAAGGTCCAATCCACTCGTTACTAATAAGTAATCTACTTGAGCAAATTCGATATTTTCAACACAGTTTAGGAGGCAATTAGATTTTGGAAAATTGAGCAATCCATTTATATTTATGGAGTAATCCATGGCTGTATTTGATTGATTACCACTAACCACTAGAAAGTAAAATTTCCCAACAAAAAGACTGTCAGAAATCGTATTATCATCTATAGCGATCAAGTTCTCACAAGGCGCCTCCTTTATAAAATTATTTTCATAAAAACTTACATTTACATCACCAGAAATGACAGTGAAACTTACCTCTTGATCTTCATCCACAAATAGCTGATAAGTTTGATAAAAACCATTATTTCCATTGGTATTTACACAATCAGAATTAGACAAGGTAGATGGCTGACTCCAACTAGAGTTATCTGAATTCAAATTTCCATCAATCCGGTCTGTTATGTCTAGAAATGCGGACTCACACTCGCAATTCATATTCGCCTCAAGGTTTATATTTTCTATGCAAATTTCGCCCCAGCAAGAATTTTCTTCGCAATTATCTTTGATTTCATAAGGTAAACATTGGTTTACATATGTAAAAATATCATCTTCATCGATTGGATTCTGATTCTCGAAGTCATCATAGATTTGATAAGTGAGACAAGATGCTTCGGAATCGGTAATTTCCAACAAAATATCGATACTCAAATCCAATGTACAATCTTGGTTAAGACTTACTTCCAGCTCATCATTGCATACTAGTTGTTGCGCATGGTTGTGCTGTATATAGCATAAAGATACAGCTATTAATATGATTATATTAATTAAGTATTTTATCATCATTCAATATATTATTCAGTTAGGCAACTACTAAAAGAGCCTATGAGTAGTTCCTATTTGGATACCAAATCGTGAATTATCTAGTCTATAAAAATTATCATTTGAAGTAAAACCATTCAAATTATATCGAAAGTTAGGAATGATTACAATACTTACGGGACCGACATTATATTCAAAATTTAATCCTAATGATGCATTCCATATTCCACTACTTTTGTAAGGATTAGACTCATTGTTTTCGAATTTAGCGAAAGTTCCAAATTCATCAAAATAGTAGCCCGTATGTTGCGTAAAAGCTGCATAGGAAACACCTATTTCTGTACTAAAAGTAAATCTATTTTTTGAATAAATTTCTTTTCCAATTCCTACATTTAAGTTATAAAGATTATGTTTTCTATGCCAAACAATATCGTAATTTTTCACCACTTGTTGGTTCACGGAACTTGAGAAACTTAGAGATTCTTCTCCTTGATCATTGATGTAAATTGTTTCTATACCATCTGTTGTACCTACAGTAGTTAACTTTTCTTCATTTTTATAGGCCGCAACTTGTTGGCTAAATCCGATACCTGCAAATAGTCTCCAACCTCTTGAATTTTCTAATCCAAAATTCGCATCAAAGTCTACCCCATAAAGATCAGTTTCATTTGACACACCATAATCTACTAAAGCATTATATCGGATAGCTTCGGGAGACGGATCAGCATTCGGCGGAAAATCATCGATAATATCTGGTAATGTATTAGAAGTAGAAGACATACTTGAATTAACTCCTATTCTTATACTAAAATATGGGATCCAAATATCTTTTTTTATTGGATTCGTAAATTGCTCAGAAGATGATTTTACAGGGAAGTTGTAATTTATTTTTTGGGGTAAACCACCTAAGGTATTTACTCCAACCATTGCATCATATTGCACCATTACGTTATTTTGATCACTATTACTATTGCCAGTATTAATTCCATTTTGGTCATTAGATCCATAAGTCGTAAAATTGTTTGTCTTTGGAGTTACATTCGCCATGTTTAGGTTTGCTGAGCTTGGTGTAATATTATTCTGGCTATTGAAATCCATTATAGCAGGCAAACTTTCAATTGCTTTGACTGTAGTATTTGATTTATTGGATGGTAGAATATTTGTTTTTAATTTTGTTTTATTTACTTCAAATTCTCCGTCTTTGTTTTGTTTTTTTGGAATCGTATTATTTGTAATCTCAACTTCTGACTTTTGCTTTTGAGATATTTGTTTATTTGTTTTTTGAACTGATGAAATCACATTTATAGAAGAATCCGAGTTTTGTTTTCCAGTTATAGAAGCTAATTTTGACAGTGATGAATTATTCTTATCGGTTCTTTCTAGGATATTTGATTGTAGATATTCATTAGAATTTTGGTTTACTACACTTTTTGAATTCATTATTATGTAGAATATAGAACCAAAGACTAGCAGACCAAAGCTTATTCCAAAAATGGGAAATAACGGAAGTCTTCGATTGTTCTTTTCTGGAGGTAATCGTTTCGAGATATCGTCCCAAAGGGCATCCGTATCTACCTTGTAGGTTTGATCTGCAAGTATGTCCCTAAATTTTTCTTCTTTATTACTTAAATTGTCCATGAGTTTCCTATTTAACTCCAACTAATTTTCATGTTTGATAATCCCGTCTTATCTTCCTCCCTCTGCTGTAAAACTTTTATTTTTTTTTCTTCAAAGGCATTTTTGATCATTCTTCTTGCACGTGTAAGAATTGATCTGGAACTGCTTTCTGTAACCCCTAAAGTTTCAGCAATTTCTTTATGTGAATACCCTTCTACGATAAACATATTAATAACAATTCTGTATTGCTCAGGTATTGTATTTACAAAATTCATTACATCTTCTACCTCTAATTTCAAATTAGAAACTTCCTTTCTTCCTGGTTCTGCAACATTGTCTAATTCACTGTATTGGTGTCTTTTTTCTTTGCGTAATTGATCTATGCATTTACGAACAGTCAAGGTCGACATCCAAGATTTAAAGCTTCCATAGTCGTCATACTTATCAATGTTTGACAGTATTCGGACAAGCGATTCTTGGAGACAATCCTCTGCCATTCCTTGATCCTTCATGTAACGCATACAGATCGTGAAAATGTAATTGGAATAAGTATCCACCAACGCACGTTGAGCTTTGCGGTCGCCTTTCTTACAGCCTTTTATAATCTCAAGTTCTTTCAAAAGTTTCTCGTTTCTCGTTCGTAAAAACTTACATAACTATAATTATACCTTCTACTGGAAATTCCCCTGCCAGTCGGGGTTCGATTGTGGACATCCATAATGTCCCTGAAAATGTTAATCTTATTATTCCTGCGTCATCTATATCATAATGACTTACAAAACACTCTTTTATTCCACATCCTTGTGTAGAATTCTCGCATGACATTTCATATCCAAAATCCCCAAAAGAGGGATCATTAATCGCAATATTTATTTGATCTTCAGGATACACTCCTGCCTGTAAACCTTTGAACAAAAACTTAAATTCACCATTGGGGGAACTCAAAATTGTTTGGTCACCAATAGTCTCCACGTTAAATGATTCATAGACTTTTGATTCCTGCTTTCCATCTCTTGTTAATTGAATGTAACTATATCCTTCGAGGGTATTACATTCAAGTAAATAATCTAAATCTTGTCCATTTCCAAGATCCCAAGAAATAGATTCTCCTTCTAAGTCTCTGTCAAGATCATAAGTGCTTACATCAAATTGATTATTACAAACGGAAACAACTGCATCTATCTCCCCTTCTTCAAATAATAATACATGACCTAATTCTTCTTGATCTGTAATTACGATAGCGCCGTTAGAAGAAGGCATTCCATTGCAATCAAGAATGGTCGTTTCTATGTTATAAAAAAGATATTGATCAGGATCCATCGTAATGTCTTGGACATCATAGATTTCCTCTACCCCAAGGTCAGTCGTGTAAAGAATATCTTCGCATGGACTAAATAAATTTAAGTCAAACTCCATCATTGAAGGGGTCACCGAAATCCATCTACCTTTTGCCGTTGAGATTCCTGCTATCTTATATTGATCGTTGATGATTTGGTACTCCTGATACGCGATTGGTGATTCATCATATACAAAAGAGCCCTCTACAATCGTCGCTATGTTATGTTTAGCGATCATATAGTATCCATTCTCGAAAATTTTTAAATCTGTAGATTCTGAAAGTTCTTGTTGTTTAATCCACTGATCTTTTACTTCATCAAAATAGAAAAGAGCTGTATTATTGGGATAGGACTTTTCTAAATTTAATATCGCACCATTATTACTAAAATTTAACTGTTGTTTTTCTTCATCTTCAAAACTCAAGTAGAAAGCATCTAAGCCCTCCATTGTCAAAAGGATATTATTTTCATTGAA
>Ga0209828_1000353_pt1 | contig 45149 bp, 48 predicted proteins | sample MaitaG_FD_187429 | JGI IMG/M metagenome (GOLD analysis project Ga0209828, IMG submission 187429) | Marine algal microbial communities from Maine, USA - Maine_Asex2 metaG (SPAdes) (version 2) | ecosystem: Host-associated > Algae > Red algae > Unclassified | place: Maine, USA | collected 2015-01-05
ATGTGGTTGTGAGTGATCCGCAGGGTCCTGGTGACTTTGCGATTGGCACGCTGGCGCAGGGCGCGGGCGACACCGTGCAGTACGACTTGCCGGTCACGCCGAACATGGCGACGACGAACGTGGCAACCGCGAACGGCAGCGGGCCAAACGGTGCGTTGCCTGCGGTTACTGACCCCGCTGTAATCACGGTGAACCTGCGGCCCGATCCGGTGCTTGAGATTGTTAAGACGGCGCTCGTTGGTCCTGCGGCGACGTGTCCTGCGTTTGATGATGGCACGGCTGATGTGGGTGCTGCGGTCTCCGTCGTTGATGGTGGCGTCGTTACTTACTGCATCTCGGTGCGCAACATTGGACCGGGTCCTGCAACCAATGTGGTTGTGAGTGATCCGCAGGGTCCTGGTGACTTTGCGATTGGCACGCTGGCGCAGGGCGCGGGCGACACCGTGCAGTACGACTTGCCGGTCACGCCGAACATGGCGACGACGAACGTGGCAACTGCGAACGGCAGCGGGCCAAACGGTGCGTTGCCTGCGGTTACTGACCCCGCTGTGATCACTGTCCAACTCCGGCCAGACCCCGTGCTTGAGATTGTGAAAACGGCCTTGCGGGGACCCGACGCACAGTGCCCACTGTTCATCGATGGTGTCCAAGGTCCCGGCGACGCTGTCCAGCTCGTTGAGACCGAATTCGTTACCTACTGCCTCACCGTGCTCAACAGCGGGCTCGGCGATGCAACAAACGTCGAAGTCACCGACACTCAGGCCCCAGACGGCACTGATTTGAGCATTGGGGACCTTCCTGCTGGTGAGCAACGGACGTTGAAATACGACCTCGAGGTCTTCGTGACAACACCAGCGACAAACACCGCTGGCGTCACGGGCGAAGGTGTCAACGGCCCCGTTGAACCCGATCAAGACGACGCGATCATCAATGTTGCCCTGCGCCCAGATCCTGTGCTTGAGATCGTCAAGTCCGTGATCCCAGGCCCAGATGGCGACTGCCCTGACACATTCGACGAAACTGAACTTGGTGACGGCGATGCGCTGCCGGTGCTCTACACCGAGACGGTTACCTACTGCATCACGGTCCGAAACACCGGCCAGGGTGACGCAACCGGTGTGAGTGTTACCGACCCGGCGGCTCCGGGCGTCTTGCAGCTCGGCGTGATTCCCGCAGGTCAATCGGCTCCTACCCAGTCATACGACGTCGTAGTTGACGCCACAACACCAGCGCTCAACACCGCAACCGTTAACGGCACCGGACCAAACGGAGTGCTCGAACCCGACCGTGACACTGCACTCATCGATCCGCAGCCGCAGCCGGATCCGGTTCTTGAGATTGTGAAGACGGCGATTGCTGGTCCGTTGGGTGACTGCCCGGCCTTTGCTGATGGTGTGCCTGATGAAGGCACGGCGTTGCCTCGGTTGTACACCGAGACGGTCACATTCTGTATCTCGATTCGTAACACCGGGCCAACGACTGCGACCTCGGTGATGATCAATGATCCGCAGGCTCCAGGACCGTTTGATATTGGAACGTTGCAGCCGAACCAAGAAGAGACGGTTACCTATGACGTGATTGTCGATGCTGACACGCCTGCGACCAATGTGGCGACGGCGACTGGTGTTGGTCCGAACGGCGAGTTGCCAGAGGCAACTGATCCTGCAGTTATCGATCCGCAGCCGCAGCCCGAACCAAAGCTTGAGATCGTCAAGACGGTCATCGCAGGCCCAGATGGCGACTGTCCGACATTCGAAAACGGTACGCCTGGTCAGGGTGAACCGCTCGATGTCGAGCTATTCGATACCGTGACCTACTGCATTGCAATCCGTAACGTGGGTGGTGGTGATGCCAGCAACGTCATGATCAATGATGATCAGTCGCCAGATTCGCCGTATGACATTGGTGTGCTCGCTGCGAGTACCGGTACTTCGGTCTCCTACGACCTCGAAGTGACCGCTGACGGCTCAGTCATAAACACCGCAGCCGCAACCGGAACGGGCCCGACCGGCCCAATCGATCAGGTCGAAGACGACGCAATCATCAACGTCACGGATAGCCGTGTTGCAAACATAACGCTGATTCATTCGGTCAGTGTTCGCGGCGAAGACTGTGTCACGGCCACCAAGGACCTCAACAGCTTGGTCGCCAACATTGTCGGTACCGAAGTTACCTGGTGTGCTGAAATCACAAATGGTGGCAACGTACCGCTCACCAACATTGTGCTCGACGCGCCTCAGATTGGTGTTACCGGCATCGATGCACTGGAGGCAGCCAACGCTGGCTCGGTCTTGTTGCCAGGCGAGAGTGTGACGATTTCGCTCGATGGCGTGATCGTGCCCGATGGCTTGTTAAGCGACGGCTCAGTCGTCGCTCAACCATCTGATGCCGACGGCAATCCGGTGGACCTTCCCAAGGTCGACGACGCTGATACAGCGGAAACCCGAGAAGCATCGATTGATCTTCAGACAACCGTTGTTGCAGGTGTCGACGGCGACTGTGCCGAAGCGACCGAGATCGTGACCGTCCAGGTAGGCGACGACGTCACGTGGTGCTTCCTTGTGACAAACACGGGCACGGTCGACTTGCTCGTCGAAGAAGTAACCGACGTCACCCTGGGAGTCACCGTTGAAATTCCGGTCGACGAGCAGAGGTTGTCGCCGGGTGACACCGTCTTAGTGACCAATGGGTCGCAGGCAACTGGCGATCTCGTTAACGACGCGGAGGTTGTTGGTCAGCCACTCGATGTTGACGGAACAGTTCTGGACCAAGCACCGGTGGTGCAGGATTCGGATCCGGCGCAGATCAATACGCCAACAGCCGATCTCGCAATTGACAAGGCCGTGTCTGACAATGGACCGGTTCCAGCCAACACAACGTTGACCTATACCTTGTCGGTGACACAGAACGGCCCTGACACTGCCGAGGACGTGTCGATCACCGATTCGTTGCCTGACGGACTCGACTACATCACCTTGCCTGTCAACGACGACTGGACCTGTGCGTTCGACGGCGATCGTCGCGGCTTCAGCTGTGACAAGAACACGGACATGGAAGCCGACACAACCGTCGATTTGGTCTACGAAGTACTTGTCTCGACTGCGGCCGTGCAAGGTGTTGGCCTCGTCAACACCGCAACGGTCGACTCGTCAACGCCAGACCCCGACGAGACCAACAACGAGGATTCGGAAACGACCGAACTCATTCGTCGTCAGGATGCACCGCCGACTCGTGAATTGCCCGAGTATCCAGGGCCGTTTACACCACCCCCCGCTATTGATCCACCAGACGAAGTACTCGGTCTGGCGATCACGGGTGCGCAGTCACGGCTCCTTGGTCTGTTGTCGGCAGCATTGCTTGCTGTCGGCGGAACCATGCTCGTTGGAAGCCGTCGTCGCAAAGAAGGTCAGGCGTAACTCCTACGCTGCCGGCGGCTTGATCAGCAGATCAAGCCGTCGGTTACTCGCGTGCTACGTCATGACAGAAGCGGTCAGTGACTTCATCTAGCGGGTAGTACGTTTCGATGCGTAGCTCGTCGAGCGCAACATTGCTGGGTGCGTTGAAGGCCGTGATCGTGGTCAGGAAACGTAATTGGGCGTCACCAACAGTCACGACCAGCGGAATCATGGGTAACTCCGCGGCGTCGAGGGAAGGCTGTCGCCACTCGTCGGGCACAACCTCGGAGCTGAGGAGCCGATTAAGCAGCGCATTGAGTTCTCTGTCTTGCGGGCGGTGAAGTACCTCGCGTTGAACGCGCCGCAGAATGGCCCCAGCAAACTCGTTCCAGTTGCCGAGTAGTTCCTGATACGACTCCTGGAAGACAGCACCCAACACGTCGGTGACAGGGTCGCCAAGGTCGATGCCGGCAAGGCCGAGTATCTGTTGGGCCGCGTCGTTCGCTCTGCTGACTCGATAGAGACGGTCCATGACCATCATCGGGTACGGCTCGCTGTGGCGCAGCATTGCATCGACCGCAACACCAAGTGGTCCAGCGAGCGCATCGATTGCCGTGAGTTCAGGGAAGGCAGCCGAGAAGCCAGCCGACCGCAGCATCTCGTTGCGGTCGCGAAGCGGCACGTCAAGAGTTTCGGCCAAAAGGCCGACCATCTCAACGCTTGGGCGCGATCGTCCCGTCTCAAGAAAGCTGATGTGGCGCGCAGACACGTCGGCACTCAAGCCAAGGTCGAGCTGGCTCAAGCCTCGGCGCCCGCGCCAAAACTTGAGAAGCGCAGGGAAGACGCGATCGCGGTCAGTGACTTGGGACCTAGCCATGCCGAGAGCGTACGTCCGCGGGCACGAGCGAGTCACTTACCTGTTCAGGTAATAGCGCGGGTTGACCAAAGCGGTGACTATTGGTTCATGCATGTAGACGTACACAGCGAAACTATTCAGATCGCCGGCAATCAGATCGCGTATCGACGACAAGGCTCGGGTCCCGACGTGGTGTTTGTCCACGGGTGGCCGTTGCACCGCGAGACGTGGCGCAACGTTGCGCAGGCGTTGCCTGGGTTTACTTGTCACCTGTTCGATCTGCCGGGGGCCGGGCAGAGTTCGTCTGCTGGGCAGACGATGAGCTTTGATGGGTTGGCCGATATCACTGTGCGGATTATCGACCACCTTGAGCTTGACGAGCTAGTGCTGGTCGGGCATGACAGCGGTGGCATGATCGCTCGCCTCGCTGCGCAAACACTCGGCCGACGCGTCACGGGCTTGGTCTTGAGTGGTACCGAAATTCCGGGCCACCACACGTCGTTCATTGAGATGCTCGTCCGTGCAGCACAACTGCCCGGGGCTGCTCGGATTGGACAGTGGGTAATGCGAAGGTCTCGGATCTGCCGTTCCAAGTATGTCTTTGGTTCGACCGTGATGGATCGCAACGTTCTTGACGGGGACTTTCGCCGGTGGTTCCTTGACCCGCTTAGCGCAGACCGCCCTGCGATGCAGCGAACGCTCGACTTCTTGTCGGCGTTTAGCCGCAGTGAGGTCGATGCACTGCGGCACGTACATCCACAGATCACGGCCCCTGTGCTCGCGGTGTGGGGTCGCCAGGACCCGTTCTTTCCGGTCGGTAAAGCCCGGGCGATGATGGATGAGTTCGGCGGCCCAACCGAGTTCCACGTGATCGACAATGCACGATTGTTTGTGCATGAGGAACATGCAAGCGACTTCGCCAAGCTTGTCGCGAGGTTCCTGTCGCCTTGATGGGTGTGTCGCGCTGGATGGCGTTGCGCCTTGATGGGCCTTTCGCGTTGGTGGACCTTTCGCGCTAAAGGGCTCGACGTTGGGCGATAACGTGCGCTGAATGCCGCAAGTCAGGGCCGTGCCACTCATCATTCTCATAGCCGTCATCGCGCTCTCATCGTGCAGCGTCGCCACAGAAGTTGCCATTACCACCCCGGCAACGCCGGCCAAGGCAAACGAGATCGCACTGTCAGGCCTGCCCGCTGTTGGCCCTATTCCAGGCCAGCACTGGCATGCCGCCTACGTGGTGAGGATCTGTGACGAGGTTCTCGCCCCCTTCGACTCGACCGACGATCCCCTTGGTATCCATAGCCATGATGACGGCCTCGTGCACATTCATCCGTTCTTCGAGTCGTCAGGATACGAAAATGCCACCATGGGTCTGTTCGCCGACGCGATGGGCGTTGCACTTGAGGAAGGAATGATCACGCTCCCTGGCGGTGGGACATGGCGAGACGGCGACATGTGCGACGAGAAGCCGGGTCGCGTATTCATCGACCGGTGGAGCGGTCCAACACCGGAATCCGAATTCGAACGGATCTTTGAAAGTCCAGAAGCGACCCGATTTTTGGCCGACGGCGAGATGTACCAGATCGCGTTCGCTCCGGTTGATTCACCACCAGTAGTGCCGCCGAGCTCGGCCCTACTCGACCAGGTGAGCAACCTAGACCTGCAAATTGGTGACCCGTGGGTCGACATCAGTCCTTCAGCACCACAGGGCCACGTTCAGCTCTGGACGATCGCTTCGGTCGACTCGCCACCGTGCGATACGAGTGAAGTGCCGGAGCGCGTCCTGTCTGGCGCATCATCGTGCTTTTCACGAGCCGGTGAGGTAGTGAGCGCGCACGAAGCGATTGTCGGCGCACGACCCGTAACATCGAATCGCCAACCCGCAGTCGAACTAGAAATTACCCCTGCGTTCCGTGCCGTGATAGCGAGTCACTTTCTCACGACAGACAACCCGCTCGCCTTTGCGATCCAGGTCGGCGACGAAGTCGTCTATGCGCCGCAGCTGGCCCGGCTGCCGCTTAGCCCTAATCGATTGGTGCTGAGCGGCGGAATGACCGAAGACTCGGCCCGAGCGTTTGCTGCGCTGCTCAGTCGCTAACTCGGCGGCCTTCTTCGACCAGATTGATTTGCCACAAGACCTCGTCGAGCGCGTCGGCGGCTCGGATAGGTAGATAGCGCTGAGGTCGATCCGCAGTCACACACGTTGACAGCGGGGTCAACATGGTCCATGGAGCGGGATGGCAGAACTGCACGACCGACAACCGCTGTCCAGGTTGGTCTGGGTCGGCGACAACGCGGTGCATCCCCGACGGAATTCGACCATTCGTTAGCCGTTCAAGCATCAGACCGGTATTGATAATCACGTGGCCATCGGGCGGAATCGCATCGATCCACTGTTCTTCGACCTGTACCTGCAAACCACGAGCGGTAGCGCGGGGCAGCGCCGTGATGAGATTGATGTCAGCGTGGGCGCCCGCCCAAACATGCTGGTCGCCCGGCGCGCTTTGCATTGGCGGATAACGAATAGCGCGGGTCAGATTTGCGCCGACTGACACGGTGTTGTCGAACAGCGACTCGTGAGCGCCGACCCCCACGGCAATGATGCGCAAGAAGCGTCGCTGCAACTCAGCGATTGCGCGATGAAATTCGAGGAGCACGTCGCTAATGCCGGGCACGTCCACTTCGGGCAGCGTGGGCGGGTGGTAGCGAGTGGGGAACTGCGTGCCAAGCGGATGGCCAACAGGCAGGACGTCGCCCCAATTCAGCATCTCCTTCCAGTCGGGATGGTCGCTAGATGCTGCGGTCTCTACGAGCAGGCCGGTATAGCCGGTCTGGCCGTGTGTACCTTCGACAGTTGTTTTCGTTTTGGTGTCTGTATCGAGCGCAAAGAACGTCGCCAACATCTCATAGGCGTCGTCGATGAGCTGGGTGCTGACATCGTGGGCGGCATAAACGAAGCCAGTTTCGAGGCTGCGCATGACGCCATCGACGACGCTGGCGCGCTCTGTTACTGAACCTTGTTCGAATGTTATGAGGTCGACGTCGAGGATCGAGTCCATAGCTATTAGTCGACGTGTGCGACGCCGACTGGGCAGGACACGCCGGTACCGCCAAGCCCGCAGTACCCCATGGGGTTCTTAATCAGGTATTGCTGGTGGAAGTCCTCAGCAAAATAGAACGTGTCGGCTTTGATGATCTCGCTCGTGATTTTTCCATGGCCAGCTGCGCTGAGAGCCCTCTGGAAGGTGTCCCGAGATGCAACGGCGAGATCCCGTTCAGTTTCGGACTGCCAGTAGATGCCGGAGCGGTATTGCGTGCCCACGTCGTTGCCCTGGCGCATGCCCTGGGTTGGATTATGGCTTTCCCAAAAGACTCTCAACAGCGCTTCATAACTTGTCAGATTCGGATCGAATATGGCAAGCACGGCTTCGGTGTGACCGGTTCGGCCCGAACACACTTCTTGGTACGTGGGGTTGGGCGTGTGCCCCGCGATGTAGCCGACAGCCGTGCTCCACACGCCGGGTGCTTCCCAGAACTTGCGTTCGGCGCCCCAAAAACAGCCCATTGCCACGATGATCTGCCCGAACCCGTCGGGGTACGGAGGCAACATTGGATTATCCGTCAGCAGATGGGCGTCCGCAACTGGCATTGATTCGCTTCGCCCGGGCAGAGCATCTGCGGGATCAACAATTTCTGACTTGTTCCGTCCAAACAGGGCCATGGCGTCCTCGCGTTCGTGTTTGTGCCACCGTAGCCCGCATTCTCGTACACTTGAGAACCGAATGAAGGAGCCGGTGTGAGGCGAACCCTACGACCTATGACCGTTCTGATCGGTCTAATCGTTGCAATCGTGCTGGTTTTGACGATTACTCCTGCAGCGTCGGCGCAAGACGTGGATGAAATTGTTCGCGAGCTCGAAAGAACCGGCTATTACATAGAGCCAGGCGCAGAGGGGTCGGACCCTTCGTTCGCTGATCTCGTGCGCACGAGCGATGGCGCCGACGATACGTGGTATTTCGTTTCGATGGCCGACACCGTCTGGGAAACCTTTGGAGATGAACTTCGAGATGCTGTAACCCCACGGGGCAACGTACTCGTCTACTTCTTCGACGGCGACTTCGTAAACGTTCAACTTGCGAGCGGTGAGAGCGAGTCTGTGGAAGACCGCGCCCTGGCGCCATTCGACGAGGACTGGGACCAGCCGGAGGACTTCATGCGTGATGTCGTTACCGAGTTCGATTCCGTGACAGCGACGAGTACTTCGACCTCAAGCGGTAACTCGGGGAGTTCAGGTAGCTCAGGCAGCTCGTCGACCTCAAGCGGCAGCTCAGGTGATTCAGGCAGCTCAGGTGGTTTCCCGTGGCTGCTCGTCGGTATCCCAGTAGTGCTTGTAGGCGGCGGCATCTGGTTTACAAGCCGCCGAGGTCGCAAGAAAGAAGAACAGGCTGACCACGAGACGGCTCAAAAGATCCGTACCGAGCTGCAAAACGAACTCGATGAGCTTGCAAACGACGTCATTGTGTTGTCAGGGCCTGTGGACCTCTCGGAGAACACTGAGGCCATAACGCACTACCGCGAGGCCACCGACGCCTACATGGATATCTCCGATGAGATTCCTGACCTTGACAAGCTTGAGGACGCGAACCTGCAAGAGCTATCTGAGCTCGGTGCCCGTGTGGCCCACGCTCGCTGGCAGATGGACGCTGCCGAAGCGATCATTGGCGGTGACCCGATTCCTGAAAAGCCAAAGGTTGAGCCGCCTCCTTCGCTCGCGCAGCGAAAACCTCGCTCGGCCGAGCGCCGTCAGATGCCACAACGCCAGCCGCGCCAGCGCGTGCCGTACAGCCGATCGCGACGTCGTAGCGGTGGCGGTCTCCTCGACATCCTGATCGCCGGTAGCGGCATGCTCGGCGGGTCACGCGGCGGTCGCAGCAGCGGTGGCATGTTTGGTGGGTCAAGTCGTGGTCGCAGTAGTGGCGGCATGTTCGGCGGGTCGAGCCGTGGTCGCAGTAGTGGCGGCATGTTCGGCGGGTCGTCGCAACGTCGCAGTTCAACATCTCGCCCACGCGCCGGAGGCGGGGTCTTCGGCTCAGGATCAGGCAACCGATCATCGAGTTCTCGCCGTCGGTCAAGTGGGTCAAATCGTCGTGCAACGACAAGTCGTAGAAAGAGCCGCAGTCGATCATCGAGTTCTCGCCGCAGCGGTTTCTCTAGTCGGTCAAGTGGATCAAAGCGTCGCTCTACGACAAGTCGTCGCCGACGGCGCTAGCTACACTCACCGCAAACGCAACGAAGAGAGGCATTCGTGTTAAAGCGAGTATTCAACTACATAAAAACCCTGTTCCGGGTCAAGGCCGAGGCGGCTATGGATCCGGAGATCGAGATCGAACAGGCGATCGAAGAAGCCCGCAAGCAAGATCGTCAGCTCCGCAATCAGGCAGCCAAGGTTATCGCTCATCGCGAACAGCTCGAAAGTCGCATCGAAAAGTCAGCTGACAAGGTCGGCGAGGCACGTGAGATGGCAAAACAAGCCCTTTTGCGCGCTGAGCGAGCCAAGGCCGAAGAAGACCCTGCGGGTCTCGAAAAGTGGACGAATACGGCGTCAAGCCTGGCAATGAAGCTGCAAGCATCTGAGAGCAACCTTGAGAGCCTCAAGAGCCAATACGAGATCGCTGTTGCACAGGCCGAAGAGGCAAACAATTCCGTGCAGTCGAACGCAATGCGAGTACAAGAACTTGCAGCACGTCGCATGCAGCTATTGGGCCAGATTCAACAGGCCAAGATGCAAGAAGAGGTCAACAAGGCTGTCGAAGCAATGTCTGGTGCTCTTGAGACCGAAACGCCAAGTCTTGAACGGGTTGAAGGCAAGATCGAAGAACGTCTTGCCACCGCCCGAGCAAAGGCTGAGGTGGCCCAGTCCACGCCTGAGGGCGCCGAAGCCGAGCTTCGCGAAGCAGTTTCGCTGGCCAAAGCCGACGACAAGTTGGCCGAGCTGCGCGCTGAACTTGGACTGAACTAGGTCCCGTCAGCAGTCAGCACATACCAGATACCGGCGACGCCTGAGCCTTGGGTGATCCCGACCTCGGTGTCGCCGGTCCACAGATAGAGCGGCACGTTCCGATACGTGACCTGTGGTGTCCTATCAGGACGGGTCATGACTCCGTACTGCGCCAAATCGAGTCGATCCGACACTGCCCACTCGCGCGGCGTCAAAGGAATCCAGACGTCAGTGCATTCGTTCACGCAGACCAAGTTGTCGGGCGTTTCGCCGAGTGCGCCGTACACGGCATAACCGCGATGGTCGGTAATCAGGCCGGTGATCGACCCGGCGTCGACAGTCTCCAGGCTGAGCAACAGGCCGTCGCCGCTCACACCGCTAGGGGCGGGAACCGATGTCGGCCCAGGAGCGGACTGTGGTCCTACCGCCGAGTCGCTGCCGCTACACGCGGTGACGAATCCCGCGATCGCAAGGCCCAGCAACACGACGATGACAGGGTTCTGAATGCCGAAAATTGTGGGCCGAGATGAGCTGTTCATCGAATTCTATTGTCGCACGTGAATCGTATGAACCTACCCAGGAAGCGCGACGGGGTGCTCATGACATGGTCCAGAAGGTGCTCACTGGGGCACAAACCCTTCTATCTACAGGGGTTTAGGCAATTTGGGAACCCCAATTGAGGCGTTTTGCTTACAGCAAACGAGAGAGGTAGGGGTCACAATTAATGCACCCAATAGCTGGCTCCAGATTTGAGACCCCCGCCATGCAAAACCCCAGTAGCGCAAACGAACCGAAGAGCGCAAACAACCTCATGAACGCAAACGACTCCGGCACCACCAACGCCGATGCGCTCGAGACAAACGGCGGAGCTGTCGCTCCGATCCTGATTGTCGACGATCATTCGCTGCTCGCAGGAAGCCTCGCCATGGTGCTCGCCGCAGAAGGGTGCGCAGTCCGCACACTCAAAGCGACCACGATAGAACAACTCGAGGATGAGATCGAGCAGCGGCCACCGGCGGTGACCCTTGTTCGCATCCAGCCCGGGCCCAGTCTTGCTCACAGCCTGGCCCTCGTGGAGATCTCGGCGAATTCCGGTTCGACGGTCGCGGTGCTGTCCGATAGTACGCACGAACTCCTGCTGTCAGCCGCTGTGAACGCTGGCGCAACGGGTCTTGTTGCATCGAGCGATCTGATGGTTGAGACGGTTGATCAGATTCTGGCGATGGTCAAAGGTGAACAGCTTCTTGGTGACTTCCGTCGAGGCGAACTCTTGTCGCTGTTCCGCACACATCGCGTAGATCGTGACAACCGGTTCATGCCCTTTGAGTCGCTGTCTCGTCGAGAGGGCGAGGTGCTGTGTCTGCTCATGGAAGGGCATTCGGTTGCAAAAATTGCCGAATCGTCGTTTGTGTCGATCGGTACGGTACGCACCCAGGTCAAAGCAATTCTGCGCAAGCTTGGCGTGAACAGCCAGGCCGCCGCCGTTGCGCTTGCCTATCGCAGCGGATGGCCAGACGCTGATCCTGCGCTACCGGTCGACCTGCGCCTTCGCCGGCTGGACTGACAGATCGCCTGCAACATAAACGTCACCTAAAAACGGCAGAAACCTGCCGTAGTAAGCGTCACCGTGTTGCGGAAGTGTTACATTCAGGCCGCTGCTTCTGTGCAGTCTTCCGAATGAAACCCTTCTAAATGAAACCTCTGTACCGAATCCTCATGTCCTGCTTAGGGCTGTGCCTGTTGGCGCAGCTCTTGCCCTCAGGCGTCGCTGCTCAGACAGATGAGATCGAAGAGCTACGGGCAGATCGTGACGCCGTGCGTGCCGACAGGGTTCGGGCTGCCGAGGATCTTGATCCGTTGTTGGCAGCGAATGAGCAGATCGAACAAGGTTTGCGGACCCTGACCGAAGATCTTGCGACGCGTCAAGCAGAGCTCGACGCCACCCGATCTCAGCTCGAACGAGCCCGCCTGGACGTCATTGCCGCTCAAGATGAAGTCATATTGGAGCAGCAGCGCATTCTCGACCTGCGTGTGCAACTGCAGCGTCAGGCGATCACGGCCTATGTGCAGCCTGGCAACTCCGGCGACGACGTTCTGCGCGCCGATGACCTGAATGAGGGGGAACGTCGCCGAGCTCTGGTATCGGCGGTGCAAACGTCACAAGCCGACATCCTCGACGACCTTCGTGTCGCCGAAGCAAATCGCGAGCTGGCTGTTGCTCGCGCTGAGAACGCTCAGCGCGACATTGAGTCGCGACAGATACTGGCCGAGCAACAGCTGGCCGAAGTCGATGTTGCCATCGCACGTCAACAGCGGCTCCAGGCAATCCTCGACGCGCGCATTAGCGAGTTCCAGGCCGAGGTCGATTTGCTGAATGCCGACGAGGCTGCACTGCAAGCAGAGATCACCGGACTGATCGTGGCTGAAGAGAACCGGCAAGCCGCGATTCTTAAGGCCGCTCGTATCCAGGCGGATCGCGAACGTGTCGCTCGCGAAGAAGAACAACGCCGCCAGCAAGAGATTGCAAATCGCGCCGCAGGCATCACGCCGACCGAGGATCAAACCGTCAGCCGAGCGAATGCCGGTTTGACTGAGGCGCCAGCAGTTGCCTCGGGGAGTTTGAGCTGGCCCGTAAATGGCACCGTGACCTCGGGTTTCGGTCCACGATGGGGTCGCCAACACAACGGCATCGATATCGCAGCGAACACCGGAACTACCGTTGCCTCCGCAGGCTCTGGAACCGTCATCTCCGCAGGGTTCAGTGGTGGCTTCGGTCAGCGCGTGCTCGTGGACCACGGCGGTGGTCTCGTCACGCTGTACGCACACCTTAGTTCGATCAACGTGTCGGTAGGCCAGTCCGTGTCAACCGGTAGCTCACTTGGCGGCGTTGGCTGCACCGGTACGTGTACAGGGCCGCACCTGCACTTCGAAACTCGTGTCGGCGGCGTTGCCTACGATCCATACCGCTACCTGGGCTAATGAAACTCTGCTTCGCTGGCGGCGGAAAAATGGCCGAGGCGCTCATTGGCGGTCTGATCGCAACGGGTTGGGCAGCTGCGCCGGAGATCGGCGTGATCGAGGTGTCTGCTGAGCGACGAGATCATTTGCTGTCAACCTTCGATGGCGTCATGGTCGCCGCGAGCTGCGCTGACGCGTGCGCCTCAGCAGACTTCGATGTCACCGACGTGTTGGTCGCTGTAAAGCCTCAGCACGTCGCTGAGGTCGCAGCCGAGCTCGGCGCTGGCGGCACCAGTCGTGCTCTAAGCATTGCAGCAGGCGTTCGTATTGATGCGCTGATCGCAGGGTTTGGCGAGAACGCTCGAATCATTCGCGCAATGCCGAACACCCCAGCGCTCGTTGGTCAAGGCGCGGCAGCGATCGCTGGGTCGGCCACTGCTTCAGCTAGCGACTTGGCGTGGGCACAAGAAATTCTCTCGGCAGTCGGCACGGTCACCTCAGTCAAAGAGTCCGATCTCGATGCTGTGACCGGCTTGTCCGGGTCGGGCCCGGCGTACATCTTCCTATTGGCCGAGGCTATGACGGCTGCGGGTATTGAGCAGGGGCTGTCGCCAGATGTCGCCGACGCATTGACTCGTCAGACCGTGCTCGGTGCGGCAACTCTTCTTGCGTCATCTGACGACGACGCCGCTCAGCTGCGAGCGAACGTGACGAGCCCAGGTGGCACGACGGCCGCCGCGATTGCAACGTTGCAGAGCAGCGAATTCGAGTTGATTGTGCGGCGCGCGATCGCAGCAGCAACGGCCCGAAGCCTGAAACTAGGCGATTAGTTTGTGGCTATTGAGCATCAAAGTGACAGACGCGCAAGATTGCCCCTAGAGTGTCTCCCGTTACCAGCTGTTCCTGCACGAACAGCATGGATGTAGGACAAGCAAGGACCTGTCAACGTGAACGAAGGCCAACGCCCCCGCTATCTCACCGTCGCTGAGGTTGCTGAAGACATGCGGGTATCAACGATGACTGTCTACCGACTAATCAAGTCGGGTGAGCTTGGCGCCGTCCGTGTGGGCAAGTCGTACCGAATTCGCGTGTCTGATCTCGACACCTTCCTCGACAGCCGTTATGTCGAGTCCGAAACGGGTTCCTGACCAATCTCTTACCGCACGGTCAACTTTCTCACCGACTACGGCATCGCCGACGAATTCGTCGGGGTCGTTAAGTCGGTTGTGCACTCAATTGCGCCTGACGTTCGCATTGTCGATGTAACGCACGACATTCCGGCGCACAACGTAAAGGCCGGCGGTCTCGCCCTTGCACGGGCTGCGGCCTATCTGAACCCTGGCGTTGTGCTCGCCGTGGTCGATCCTGGTGTCGGCAGCTCTCGCCGTGCCGTTGCGGTAGAGGTCGGAAATGGTTCCACCGTGCTCGTAGGCCCCGACAACGGGCTTCTTGCGCCAACGGTCGCACTGGTTGGCGGTGCAACCGCAGCGGTCGACATTACAAACTCCCCCTTCCGCCTTGAGGCGCCTGGTCCCACCTTTGACGGCCGTGATCTATTCGCTCCAGTCGCTGCACGCCTCTGCCTGGGGGCCTCGCTCGACGAGGTCGGAACGTCGATAGACGCTTCCGTGCTCATGCCAGCGGTCATACCGATTTCAGAGCAGCAAGGCGATGTCTTGGTCGCCGAGGTTCTCTGGGTGGACCGGTTTGGCAACTGCCAACTGAACGTTGATCCTGAACAGCTTGGGCAAAGCAACTATTCAATGCAGGCAGCAGACCAGCACCGGCCGGTTCGTTGGGTCACGCACTTCGAGGAGCTCGCGGCGGGTGAGGCCGGTCTCATGATCGACAGCAACGGTATGGTCGCCATTGTGTTGAACCGAACGTCTGCAGCTACGGACCTGCGCATTCGCGAGGGCAGCGAGGTCCGTCTTCAAGCCGGAGAGGCTGCGGCGGGCGTTACAACTGCGGTCAGCTTGGGGAAGCGCACCTGATGCGTCCCGCAACGGTCATCGTTATTGCGATCTTGATGCTGCTCATCGTTGGGGCAGCGTTTTACCAAATCGTCATTCAGGGCGGCTGACTTTCGCCCGCTTTGATGCGAGTTTGAGAATCGTCTGTTCAATCACCTGGTCGAGATCCACCGCAGCTAGCCGCTCAGGCGGTTCGCCGAAGTCTGCGCGCTCTGGCTCGACGGTTGGGGCGGCCCCCGTCTCTGGTGCTTGGGTTGGCAGGGTCGGCGTTGCTGGTACTGGCGTGGGTGCAGCGGGTGCTGGTGTGGGTGCGGCGGGTACTTGGGTTGGCACCACAGGCACTGGCGTGGGTGCAGCGGGTGCTTGGGTTGGCGTTGCTGGTACTGGTGTGGGTGCTGCGGGTACTGGTGTGGGTGCGGGGGGTACTTGGGTTGGTGCTGCTGGTACTTGGGTTGGCAGCACAGGTACTGGTGTAGTTGGAACGGGTGCCGGTGTAGGCGCCGGTGCCGGCGCCACGAGACCGGGCAGTGCAGCAAAGCGATGAGTTGTGTAGATGCGGCCATCGCTTGGATGGATGTAGACGGCGATGCCGACGTGGGTGTAGCTCGGATCCATCACATTGGCACGGTGCGTTGGACTGGCCATGAAGGACTGGGTCAGAGATGAGACGCTCTGGCCGCGACCCACGTTCTCGCCGACCTTGCTCCAACCACCTGGCGTTCCTGAAATGATGTCGCTGGCATGAGCGAGGAAGCTCCCACTCGTCATTTGGTTAGCCCAGCCAGCCGCTGCTGCTGACATCGAGCCATGCATCGTCAGTGGTGCAATGCCACCTGCAGATCGCTGCGCGTTGAGCGATGATAAGAACCCATATTCCATGCCACTGTCTCGCACAGGCTGGTTTTGTGCGGCATCTGCGGGCACCGCAAAAACCATGCTGCACAGGAGCACAAAGGCGGCAAGAAACGAACGCATACACTACAAGTCGGTCCGCTCGCATCGTGCGAGATGGGCATACCCCATAATTGGTCAGGTTGACTAGTGGCAACGGCCCCCACGTATGGGCACCCCTACCCACGACCTACCCAACAAGGGTGAATGAGCGACCCGTTGTGGGTGAGCGAACTACGGTACGCATCGTGAATGTTGTTGAGCTGTTTGCGGGCCATGAGCGTGATGACGTTGCGTTCGTTTGCGGCGAAGCGCATCAGACGTACGGCGGCCTTTCAGGCCAGATGACGCTGGCTCGTACCCAGCTACTCAGTCGGTACTCAGTCGGCGACACGGTCCTTATCCTGGGCGAGTCATCCATCGCTTTCATCGAGACGCTCTTCGCTGCATTGAGTGCGGGTATCTCGGTCGTGCCCATGCATCCGCGCTATCCGCGTGGTGAGATTGAACGGGCAATTGAATTGGCCCGACCGGTCGCAGTGATCAGTACCGACAGCGCTTCGGCAACCCTGGCCAGTGCAGTTTCGGCGCCGCATGTGATCGGTTCAGAGCTGTTCGGCCCGCCATCGGGAGATGTCGCAGCGCCAGTCGATTGCGAACCCGACCACCCAGCACTCCTAATGTTCACGAGCGGCACGGCCAGTAGTCCAAGAATTGCGGTACTGAGTCATCGTAATATTGCGGCGAGCATTCGACAGTCGATAGCGAGTGCGCCAATGATTAGCGACGGGCCGCACACGACGCTTGGTGTGATGCCGTTGACCCATGTGCTTGGCATCGTCAGTGTCGTGGCCGTCGCCGTCGCAGTTGGTGCGACTGTTGTGCTCGTGCCCGATGTCGATGTGGGCTCGGTCGCGGCGGCGGTTGCGGCCAACAAGGTCACCTTGCTCGTCGCCCCACCGGTGTTCTGGTACCGGCTCTCTACGAGTGACGTCGATGCAGGGTCGATGGCTTCGGTTCGCCTTGCGCTCAGCGGTTCTGCGCCGCTGAGCGGTTCGGTGGCGGTCGCCCTCAACGACCGCTATAGCCTCAAGCTGCGACAGGGTTACGGCCTTACCGAAGCATCGCCCGGCCTGACATCGGCAGTTGGTACCGAGGCTCCGGCAACATCGGTCGGCCGACCGCTGCCTGGGGTCACGCTGCGTTTGGTAGACGAGTTCGGCGATGACGCCCTTGTGGGTGACGTTGGCGAGATCTGGGCGCGCGGCGACAACGTGTTCGCCGGCTACCTGCATGATGAGGACGCAACTGCTGAGGTGGTTGATTCCGACGGATGGCTCCACACCGGCGATCTCGCAGTGGTCGACGAGAGCGGGTTCCTCTTCATCGTCGGTCGCAATAAGGACCAGATCATCGTTTCGGGATTCAATGTGCACCCGAGCGAAGTTGAAGAACGGCTCGTAGGCCATCACTCCGTTGAGGCCGCTGCCGTGGTTGGCGAGCCGGATCGGGAGTATGGCGAGGTTGTCGTCGCATATGTCGTTGCCGCACCGGGCGCACTTGTCGAAGCTGACGTACTAGAAGCCCACTGCCGCACACGCCTTGCGGGTTACAAGGTGCCGGGCCGCTTCGAGGTCGTAGAGGAACTACCGCGGGGTGCGACCGGCAAGATTCGGCGACGGGCACTGCGCGCACCGGCCGGATTGTGAAGAGTCGCACAAACACCTAACCTCAAGTCCTTATGGCAGATCAGGTTGTGCAAGTTCCGGCAGCATCGGTTGCCCGGCTTCCGCTCTACCTTCGATGCCTAGAAGAACTCAGGTCCGAGGGCGTCGCAACCGTGTCGTCATCAAAGCTCGCGGACCTTGCTGGCGTCAACGCAGCCAAGCTTCGCAAGGACCTGTCGCACCTCGGTAGCTACGGGACTCGCGGGGTTGGGTATCAGGTGTTGCACCTGATGAACCAGATCCAGCGTGAGCTTGGGCTCGACGAGAGCTCACCTGTCATCGTTGTGGGTCTCGGCAATCTTGGACAGGCCCTGGCAAATCACGGTGGTTTCGGTGATAGGGGATTCCCAATCGTGGGGCTCTTCGACATCGATCCCAACAAAATCGGGCGCAAGGTCGCAGGCCTCACGGTGTCGGGTTTCGAGCAGATTGAGGCGGCGATCGCTGCACATGGCGCCCGTACCGCGATCATCGCAACTCCGGCCGAAGCCGCGCAGTCCGTGACAGACCTGGTGGTTGCCGCAGGCATCACCAGTGTGTTGAACTTCGCTCCAACCGTGGTGCAGGTCGACAACGGAATAGCACTGCGTCAGGTCGACCTTGCCCTTGAACTGCAAATCTTGAGCTACTACCAACCACGTTCTGGTGATGAGCGTGACACAAAACTCAGGCTCTCAGGGTGACGTTCGCGCCGTCTATAGGCCACAATGGAGCCTCATGTCGTTTGTCGTCATCGGTCTGAATCACGCAACAGCGCCGCTCGATGTACTCGAGCAGGTAACTGTCGCGCCCGACGGCCTGGACAAAGCACTGCACGACGTTTCATTGCGACCCTACGTATCCGAAGCCGTCGTGCTGAGCACGTGCAATCGAACCGAGGTGTACGTATCGGCTGAGCGCTTCCACGGCGCCTTTCAAGATGTCCGCGACTTCTTGGCCCAGATCTCCTTTGCCGCACCCGAAGTGTTGCACGATCACCTGTACACGTTCTATGACCATCAAGCCATCGAGCACCTGTTCCGGGTGAGCGCTGGTGTTGACTCGGCCGTATTGGGCGAGCACGAGATACTCGGACAGGTCAAGCGAGCCTGGCAGGCTGCGCAAGAGCACGGCTGTGCCGGCACCAACCTCAATCCGATCTTTCGGTCAGCACTCGAGGTAGGCAAGCGGGTTCGCACCGACACTGCAATCTCACGCAGCATCGCCTCGGTTTCCCAGGCAGCGATAGTTATGGCTCAAGACCGGCTGCCGTCGGGCCTTGCGGGTGCCAATGTGCTGCTGATCGGGGCTGGCGAGATGGGCAACGGTATGGCCCTGTCACTGTGCGATCTCAACCCCGCGTCGATCACTGTCATAAGCCGCAGTGAAACGACGGCTCGTGACGTCGCCGAACGCATCGACGCTGTGGTGCGACCGTTCGAGGAACTCAACGACGCACTGGTCGACTGCGACGTCGCATTCACATCAACTGCCGCATCGTCACTCGTGATTGAGGCCCCCGCCATGGCCGCCGTGCTCGAACGGCGCGTATCGCCCGAACTACTACTCGTCGACGTCGCCATGCCGCGTGATGTCGATAGCGCCGTTGGCCAGCTGCCAGGTATCGAACTGTGTGACCTCGATGCGGTCGGCGACTTTGTCGCACAGGGGTTAGCCAGTCGAGCCGGTGAGATCTCCCAGGCAAACGAAATCATCGAAGACGAGATCGAACGCCATCTCGGCCAGATTGGACAAAAGTCCGTCGCACCACTAATCACCGACTTCCGGGCGCGCGTCGAAACGCTGCGGGCCGAAGAGTTAACTCGACAGTCAGGCCGGCTCACCGACCTAACTCCTGAGCAACGTGACGCAGTCGAAGCGGTGACCCGCAACGTGCTCAACAAAGTGATACACGAGCCCACCGTGCGCCTCAAAGAATCCGCAACCAGCCTTCGTGGCGAGCGGCTTGCGGCTGCGCTGCGCGATCTCTTCGACCTCGACTAGCGACCCTGACGTTGCGTATCGCCACTCGGGGTAGCGAGCTCGCGCTTTGGCAAGCCCATCACGTTCAGCAGTTGTTGTTGGCTCAGGACTCGACGTTCGATGTCGAGATTGTCGTCGTCTCGACATCTGGGGATCGAGACAAGGTCACACCGCTGCATGAGATTGGCGGCAAAGGAATCTTTGTCAAAGAAGTACAGGCCGCCGTGCTTGATGGGCGGGCCGATATTGCCGTCCACTCGGCCAAGGACATGCCTGCGGTGTCGCCCAACGAACTCGTGCTCGGCGCAGTGCCACAGCGCGGAAATCCCCACGATGTCCTCGTTGGTTCCCGACTGACAGATCTTGCACCAGAGGCACGAGTCGCAACGGGTTCGGTGCGACGACGAGCACAGCTGGCGCGTCTTCGATCCGACCTCGATTTCCACGAGCTACGCGGTAACATCGCGACCCGGCTTGCCAAGGCGACCGACTTCGATGCCATTGTCATGGCAGCGGTCGCGCTCGAAAGACTCGGCATGTTTCCTGAAATCGTCGAGGAAATACCAGCAGCACAGATGGTGCCTCAGGTTGGCCAAGGAGCGCTCGCCATCGAGTGCCGCGCCAACGACGAGGCCACACGCACATCGTTGCAGACGATCGACCACGCCGATTCCCATCGTGTGTTCCTCTGCGAGCAGGCCTTCCTCCGCGAGCTCGGTGGCGACTGTTCGCTGCCCGCAGGCGCCCATGCGGAACTGGTCGGCAATGAACTCACAATTAGCGGGTTCTTAGCTTCAGAAGATCTTTGCGACAGCCGCCAGCAACAGCTGAGTGGGACCGATGGCCAGGCGCTTGGCCAGCAACTTGCAATGCAGCTTCGATTGGCGTTGCCGGGCGCATGAACCCTAGCGCCCGCCCGCTCGAAGGCGTGCGTATCGTGGTGACGCGAGCCAAGGAGCAAGCCTCGGCACTCGTTGACCAACTCGAAGCGCTTGGTGCTGAGCCTGTAGCAATCGCAACGATTTCGATCATCGAACCCAGTGATGGTGGCGCAGCACGCGAAGTGGCAATGGCCAACCTGCACACCTACGACCAGGTGGTGGTCACCTCGCCAAATGGTGCTCGGGCATTGGTTCGTGCTCTCGGTGGGATCGACGGGACCGTCGTGCCACCGGTTGCATGCGTGGGGCCGAGCACGGCTGCGGTGCTGTTTGATGCAGCTGTGTCGGTCAACGTGATGCCGGACCAGGCCGTGGCCGAAGGTCTGCTTGCTGCGATGCCGCATGCGACCGAGGGGTGCGACAAGCTTCTGCTCTTTCAAGCCGAGGTCGCCCGCCCTGTACTCGCCGACGGACTCGGTGGGCTTGGATGGCACGTTGATCGGGTGGCAGCATATCGAACTGTCGACGCCGACATCTCGCCGGCGGAGGTGGCCGCCGCTGCCGCAGCCGATGTTGTGACATTCACCTCTTCGTCCACCGTTGAGAGGTTTCTTCGACTCGTTGGTTCGCAGTCTCTACCGCCCGTGGTGGCCAGCATCGGCCCGATCACGTCAGCGACCGCTATGCAGCATGGTCTGACAGTGGACATCGAGGCGAAAGAGCACACGATTCGGGGCCTCGTCGAAGCGGTTGTGGCGTGGGCTGACTCCTAGACTCGCTGTCGTGGACGAACGAACGAATGACGCACTGTTTGAGCGAGCCAAGATGGTCATGCCGGGTGGTGTGAATTCGCCCGTGCGTTCCTTTCGATCGGTTGGCGGCACACCGTATTTCGTAGATAAGGCCGAAGGCCCCTATGTATGGGACGTCCAGGGTCAGCGTTACATCGACTATGTGCTGAGCTATGGGCCGTGCATTCTCGGTCACGCAAATCCCACGATCGTTGATGCCGTAGCGGTCGCTGCTGGCAATGGCACGAGCTACGGGGCGCCAACCGAGCGCGAAGTAGTAATGGCCGAAGAAATGTGTAGCCGAGTTGCTGGCCTTGAGATGTTGCGACTCGTTTCGTCGGGCACCGAGGCCGCAATGTCAGCCATCCGCCTGGCACGCGGCGCAACCGGTCGAGATGTCGTTGTGAAGTTCGCAGGCAACTATCACGGCCACAGTGACAATCTGCTGGCCGCCGGCGGCAGCGGCGTAGCGAACCAAGGTCTTAGTGGATGCGACGGTGTTCCCGATGGTGCGGTCGCTGACACGATCGTGGCGCCCTACAACGAAGTGCCAGAGCTTGACGAAACGGTCGCAGTTGTAGCGGTAGAGCCAGTCGCTGCGAACATGGGCGTCGTCGCTCCAAAGCCCGGATTTCTTGCAGATCTTCGTGCGGCCTGTGATGAGGTCGGGGCTATGTTGCTGTTCGACGAAGTCATCACCGGGTTCCGGTTAGGCCGTGGCGGAGCGAGCGAGTGGTTTAACGTTCGCCCCGACGTCTGGTGTTTCGGCAAGGTCATCGGTGGGGGGCTGCCTGTCGGTGCCTACGGCGGTTCTCGCGAGGTCATGGCCAGCATCGCGCCACTCGGTGGTGTGTACCAAGGCGGCACACTCAGTGGTAACCCGCTCGCTACTGCCGCTGGTCTTGCCATGCTCGACCAGCTCACCGACGACGCGTACGCATTGCTTGAAGCAACCGCAACTCGACTCGCTACCGGACTCGAAACGGTGTTTGGCGCAGCGGGCATTCCCGTCGTGGTGCCGCGGGTCGGTTCGCTACTCGGCATCTTCTTTACAAACGAGACGCCAACGAACTTCGATGAAGCGCAGGTCGCAGCCGACAACGGCATCTACAAGAAGTTCTTCCACGGCATGTTGTCTCGCGGAATCGCTCTAGCACCCGGCCCATATGAGGCCATCTTTGTTTCAACGGTGCACACCGACGAAGTCATTGACCAGACCATTGCCGCAGCCGCAGAGGTCGCGCAGAGTCTGTAGCTGCTGTTCCAACTAGGCCCAGAGCGCCCGGTCTCGTTGGTCGACTTCGTCGAGCAGTACGATGGTTTGCGCGGCGCGCACCCCCTCGACTTGTTGCAGTTCTTGGAGCGCAACGTCGCGAAGGTGATCGAGTGAATCAGCGCGCACGATGATCGCGTAGTCGAATTGACCTGCGGTCACACCGAGCCACTCGACACCAGGTAGTGCAGCCAGTGTTTGATGGATGTTGCGCCACTCGCCCTGCTCTACGTTGACAAGAAGCAATGCAGCGATGGTCTGCCCGACTGCGCTGTGATCGACCAGCGCGGTGAATCCAGTGATGACCTTGTTGTCGACGAGTCGATCAAGTCGGTTGTACGCGGTAGCTCGGCCGATGCCGATGTCGGCCGCTATCTGGGGTGCAGAGCGTCGGGCGTCTCTACGGAGGATGTCGATCATCTCGCGGTCAATAGCATCTAGTGCTTCCATCAAGATGAACATATAGAAAATCGTGCGCTTTGTCTACGATCATCTCGACTCTGAGGAGTATGCGATCTAAACGAATCTCGTACGACACTATTGGGTTGTGTGCGTCTCACAGGCTATCCGTCAAGCGAAGATCGCTGATATGGCGACTGGTATTGATGGCGTTCCTCACGAGATCGTTTACCTGGCCGAAGAACACGAAACATGGCGCCGCATTATGACGCAGCTTTCGCCGTTGTGGGATCGCTCGGTTGCACCTGAACTCCACGAAGCCCGCGCCAACCTAGCGTTACCAACATCAGCTATTCCGCAGCTGTCGCTTGTTACCGAGCGGCTTAGCTCGCTAACCGGCTTTCGATACCGATCCGTTGCGGGCACGGTGCCAGGCCACGACTTCTTTGGGGCACTCTCCCAACGGGTCTTTCTATCGACCCAGTTCATCCGAGAGGCATATGACCTCGACTACACGCCGCAGCCTGATGTGGTGCACGAGGTCGGCGGCCACGCGGCATCACTTGCCACACCGCAACTCGCGGAGCTGCATCAATTGGCTGGTCGGGCTTCGGTCGCGGTGCCGACCATGTTGCCCCAGATCGCTTCCGTCTTTTGGTACACGGTCGAGTTCGGGGTCATCCGCGCTGGCACAGGCTGGAAGGCGTACGGCGCCGGACTGCTTAGCTCGCCGGGCGAACTCGCGTGGTTCACCGAGCACGCGGCTGTGCGTCGATTGTCAATCGCCGACATGATCGGCACGACCTATGACATTGATAGCTATCAACCGGTGCTCTTCGGTGCCGATTCGCTTGATCATGTCTTGGACATCGTTGGCGCCTTCTACCTCAATCTCATCGACAACAACCCCGCCGCAAACACCTAAACCTCATACACCTAAACCTCATACACCTAAACCTCATACACCTAAACCTCATACACCTAAGGAGTCAGCATGTCATTTCTCAAGAAGGTCGATCACATCACCTACGCCTGCGACAAGGGGCAGATTGAAAAATGGGCATGGTTCCATATCGAAATAGAAGGTGGGACCCTGATAAACCGCATCGACGACGTGCGTCCCGAGGACCCAGATTCGTCGATGAAGATTTGGTGCGTTGACTTCGGCGAGTTTGGTGTTGCTTTGATTGAGGGCATCGATCGTGCGAAGAAGTCGCAGGTGACCAAGTTCGTTGAACGACATGGCGATCATTCCTGCCAGCACGTGGCATACGACACGCATGATCTCGACAAGTTTGTGGCGCATCTGCAGGCCAACGGCGGCACACCGCGAGGCGAGGTGTTGGTCCGTAACGACGGCTTCGGTTTGCTCAAGCAGATGTTTGCTCGGGGCTACGAAGAGGGCGACGCCGCCGAGACCAGCTTCCCTGAATATTGCCAGCGTCCACAGGCGGGCGACTCTGCCGAGGATGTAGCGATCACCTTCGCTGAGGAGACCGGCAAAGGTTTCTACGACCAGATTGAGGACGCAGTGACAGATGGCGACGAAGCGCCGTTCTTCGACTTCGCTGCGATGCCCACAGACTGGGAAGTACCGGCCGCGGCGCCGCGAGCTGCAGCGGCGACCTGACTTAACACCCAGCCTCGTGGTCATGGATCACTTGCCAGTGGGGAGCCGGCATCGCGGCACACGGGAATGGTCACTGTCACCGCGTATGACATCACATACTCCTACAACCCGTCCGGGCATGGACGAAGCAACACCAAATGACGCTCAACGGCAAACGGGACAATTTCGAACGCTCTGACATCGCCACGTTTGCTAGGTCCGCTGACATCACCGAACACGAAGGTCTGCGGATCCTGGACCAAGTACGGGATGTGGTTGGCGAATGGCCGTCATTTGCTGAGGGCGCCGAAGTTCACCCCCAGATGGCAGCGCAGGTCAGCGCGAGCTTGCGAGTTGCGTCGTTGCAAGCTTGAACGCTCGCCTACTCCGCGAGCCGCGTTGCGAGTTCGTCGATCTCGTCGGCATCGAGATTAGCGAAACTCATTCGCAACATTGACTCGTCAGACGGCGTAAACGCGGTGCCCGGTATCACGAGTGTGTCCTTGGTCGTCAGCAGCTCGGCGACGACGGACAGGGTCGGTATTCCAGCGTGCGGATGTCGCACCCACCCAAAGTACGCACCGCTGCTGATGAGCTCGTAGCCGCCGGGCGAAGCTGCCATGACTGTCCTGAACTGGTCGTGACGTTCGCCAATTCGTGCTGCCTGTTCAGCGCGCCAGTCGCCAGCGTGCAGCAGGCCTGCCAGCGCTGCCTCTTGGCCTATTCGGGGTGCACAAATTGCAATGCAATCGACCAGCTTCATGGCTTCGCTGAGCACGGCCGGCGACCCGACCGCAGCGCCTACGCGATAGCCGGGGATGGCGAGGTCCTTAGAGAAGCTGTGCAAGGTGACCAGATTGTTTGACCATCCGCTGCGGCTGTACAGGCTGTGTGCAGCATCATCGGTGCTTCGGTACGAACGATAGGTCTCGTCAACGATGAGCATGATGTCGTGCTCGACAGCTAGGTCGTGAAACTCAGCAATCAGGTCGGGGGACAGGGTCACGCCACTCGGATTTCCGGGGGTGACCAGTGCAATGCCGCGAGTGTGGTCATCGATCAGAGCTTTGGCGTCGGCGACGGTGGGCGTGAGCCCGGGTCCGGGTGTCAGGTAACGACGTTCGACACCCTCGACTTCGAGCCACATGTCGTGATTGAAGTAGTAGGGGAGCGCCACGATCACGTTGTCGCCAGGTTTGGTCATTGCCGACGCAATCACGCAGAACGCCTGATTGCAGCCTGCCGTGATAAGTACTTCGTTGGTGTCAACAGATCCGGGGTACTGCTCGGTGAGCTCAGCTGCAAGGGCTTGGCGAAGCGGCTCCAGGCCTTGTTGGGGAACGTAGCGGGCGCCCGTCTCCTCGCGGGCAACGGCGGCTACTCGGTCAGCAACAACCGGCGCCGGGGCAAAGCTTGGCGCGGCTTGGGACAGGTTGAGCAGCGGGCGACGCGAGGTATGCGCTGCGAGTAGGTCAAATGCTTCACCGATCGGTGAATGAATGAGCCCGTCGGTTCTGCCTCGCATCTGCATGGCCCGAATCTAGCTTGTTGCACACCCTGGGGAGTTGTCCCCGGTGGCTGCAAGTTGGCAGTGACATACCGTGAAGACTGTGAGCTCCACGATCGCCACCGTCCTGGGCATTGCGCTCATGCTTACGTGGATTTATATCATCGCCGACGCGTTCACCACCGCGAAGAAGCGCCATCTCACTACGACGATTCCGGCGGATCAGTTGCGCAGACTCTTCGTGCAGCACGCTGGAGCGGGACGTTGGAGGGTCTATGACAATGGATACACCCTGATCGCTGAGGGGTCGCATCATCCGGTGTATGGCCGGCAACAGTTGCGGCTTGCAGTAACACCGAACCCAGGTGGAGGAAATCTCGCGGTGTTGCAGCCAACAGCGGTCTATCGACTCATGGGTATTCCCCAGTGGCATTGGTCGTTGCGGCGCCGCCTTCGCGATTTCACAGATGCGGTGCGCGCTCTCGATCCCGCACTCGTAGTGACCTTTTACTAGTTGGCTTGGTAGCGATACTCAATCATCTGCACGTCTCGATACCACGTGTCGAAGCAGCGAAACGATCACAACGACGTCAGTGCCGGGTGTTGCAACGGTCAGGCGTTGATCCGGGGGTCGTCGCGCATGCCGACGGGACACTCGGTGATCGTGTCAATGGCGAACGGCTCATCCCAATGGTCGAGCTTCCAGATGCCGTCTTCAAGGATGTAGAAGTTGTCAGCAAAGGTGACCTCACCGAGAGACTCATCGATTTCGCCGGTTTCAAGGTCGACAAGGTCTGATGCCAAGACGCTGCATTCGCGGATGCGTCCTGATGTTGGCGAGTCGACGAATACGTCAACGATGTTGCGTTGGTCTTGAGCGTTGGTCTCTGCGAAGCCCGTATCGACCAACGATTGGTAGTAGCTGTTGATCTGACGTTTCGCAGCGCCTCGAGTTCGGGCTTGGATCACGGGGTGCGCCGGGTCAACCGGTGGGGTGCTCGCTTCGCCGTATGCCTCGACGAGTGCGTTGTAGGTCTCGATCATGCCGTTCACGCCGGCTTCTTTTTGCGATGGTGAGATATCTGGCGGCGCGACAGTCGACGGCAATGCCGGTCGGGACCCTTGTGGCGCGTCTGCAATGTCATTCGAGGTTGTGGAGTCGGCCACTGTTGTGGATCCCGAGCAACCAGACAACGCGAGTGCGATCGCAGCCAACGCGACCACAACGGTGGGGCGTCGACGCGGGTGCATGACCTCCACCGTAGACGAGCGCCCCACCCGATAGAAGGCGTGGGTCGGGGGAGTGCTCCCTACTGCGTTCAACAGAAAGGCTCTCTACTTTGGACACCGTGAAGTACATGATCAGCGCGTTGTTGGCCGTCGCCGCATCGAGTGTCTTGGTGTTCTCGTCGGCGGCGGCCTCCCAACACACCGAGCCAGAAGACACGACGCCTAAGGTCGCGGTCCGGGTGATTGGGCCCCTCGATACGTTTGCGCTGCCACAAGGGCCTTCGCGGCTTGCCTTCTCGACCAATGGTGTTGCTCGAGTGGTTATGGCTGAGGACGAACTTGTCACGCTGGGCGCAGGAAGCTACCCGCAATGGTCAGATGACGGCCAGTTCCTGGTGTGGGTCGACCACGCCGTGGCAGAAACAACCAAGGTGCATGTGCACGACAGCAAGGTCGGCCAGCTGTTCACCCTCAGCAGCGAGGATCGGGGTTTCTCATCGGAGTTGTTGCTGTCCAGATTCCGATTGCCTCGCCGGGTTCATTGACCTAGTCGCCGCCAGCGGGGAGCACCACGCACACCGGATGAGTTCACCGTTCGGTTTACTGGTCGAGACCGGTGGAGTGGCCGATCCCGTTGCGGTTCACTCAAGGATTGGGTTGAGGAGGTCGAGTCCGGTGGAGATGAGTCCGAACAGCTCCGGTCGAGGAGTGGTCATGAGCCACTCGCTGAGCGCCGCGTCGATGACGCCCATGAGCGCTCCGCCAAGCACACGCGCCCGGAAGTGATCGTCGGGGGAGTCACGCAGAAACTCACTCGCCATGCGGTCGATCCACTGCTGGCTGACGACGGCATAGCCCCGCATGAGCGACGGATTGGCCATTGCCACCTGCATCGAACGCACCACCGGTTCAGGGTCGGCGTCAATGGCCTCGCTCACGCGACGCGCACCGTGCAAGATGCGGGCGCGCACCGGCTCGCCTGGGACTTCGGCTATCGCTTCGTCGAAGTACTCGAGCCATAGCCGAGGGTGGATGAAGACCAGGTCGTCTCGAGCCTCGACCCACCGATGCACCGTTCGGCGACTCATTCCAGCCCGTTTCGCTATGTCGTCGATCGTTGCGTTCGTGCCGTGCTCTTCAAACGCGTCGGTCGATGCCCGGCTCAAGGTCAGCAAGGTTTGTCGGCGATGCTCGCTACGCGAGGGCATTCCTCCATCGTAGCCATACGATCCGCGTGTGTCTCAATGTGACAGGTAACACTTGACGAATTGCTGTCACAATGTGACACTTGAACCATGAATCGAGATCACGGCAGCCAAACCAGCGAAGTCCCGATCGAGCGCATCGATTATCACGATCACTTCGAACTGACTACCGAAGAAGAAGATCGATTCAGCAACATCGAAAGCTTCGTCTACCAACTGGCTACGCAACAGCCGGGCTGGCTTACACAGCTGAGCCTGGGACTGCGGGGTCGTGACCGGCTTGAGCAGGCAGCCGGTGATGGCACCTTCCCCGTCGGTTCGGCGATCGGCAACTGGCGGATCGTCGAACGAACGCCGACCGAGGTGGTCATGGCCGAAGACATGGGGATGATGCGATACCGATTGACCTACACCTGGTTGGCCCCCAATCGGATCGCTGCATGCACCGACGTGATGTTGACCTCGCGTTGGGTTGGTCCTATCTATTGGCGACTCGCAACCCCCATGCATCGGCGGTTCCTGCCGATGATGATGCGCAACGCCGCCTTCGGCGACGGAACTGTCGCCGCCCTCGCTTACACGGGACAAGGCGGGACCGGGCGGCCAATCTCTGCGGGCTGATGCGGGAAGCGCCCACATGGGCTTACCAATAAGGGCAATTCCATGAGACGCTCTGGCCGTGGCCCAAATCAACTTCACCGTGACCCATCGATTTCAGGCAGCGCCCCAGGTGGTTTGGGATGAGATGATCGATTGGCCAGCTCACTCGGCATGGATACCTGCAACGCGAGTCGAGGTGCACGATGGCCTCGGTCAACAAGTGGGGGAGACCTTTACTGGCTACACCGGGTACGGGCCGTTCACGCTGGTTGATCGCATGAGTGTTTCGGTCATCGACTGGGACAACGAGACATCACACGGCACCTGTGAAGTAGAAAAGCTCGGTCCCGTGCTGCGAGGCCGAGCTGGCTTTACAGTGACCCCCGAGGGAACCGGGTCCCGCGTCGACTGGTTCGAAGACGTGCAGGTGCCGTATGTTCCGCAGTTCCTTGCACCTATCGCAAACAAGCTCGGTGCAGCGGGCTTCGCTATGGGTATGAAAAAGCTCGCCAAGGTCATAGCTCTCAGCAACTAGGTCCCAACACGTTACGTCCCAACACGTGGGGTCCCAACACGTGGGGTCACGGTACGGGCGTCACAGTACGAACGGGGGTTGGCTTTACTACTGCTGGTCTTCAAGCTCGGCCAAGCGTTCGGCGAGCGCGTCAACGGCTGCCTGAGCCTGCTGGGATAGGTCATGAGCGTCGATCTGCGCCTTGGATGCCGCGAAGCGGTCTGCGAGCGTGCGCTCTCGACCGGTTCGCATCTCGGCGAGGGCTGCTTCGCGGTCTGCGATGTCTGTGTCGATCTGTACCAATTCGTCATCGACCTTGTCAACGGCCTCTGATGCTGCCTCGTGCGCATCGAGCGCTGAGAGCTGGGACCGCACCGCTTCCCGATGACGCTTCTGCAACGCCTTGAACTCCTTCTGTAGCGCTTTCTGGCGGTCCTTCTCTGCCTGCCTGCGTTCGCGTTCCGCCTCCGCCAGTCGCGCTTTCTCCGCGGTCTCTTTCTCAGCGGCCTCCTTCTTGGCAGCCAACGTGTCTGCGGCTTGTTTGGTCGCAACCTTGCTTGGGTCAGCGTTCGCCTTTTCAGCACAGCGACGAGCGCGGCGTTCCTCTAGCTCATCGACTGGCGCCTCGGGCACTACCGAGGCCGCTTCTGTCACGGCGCCGTCTGTCGGTGGCACCGGTGCAGTCGCCGACACCGTTGGAGCCTGGTCGTCGAAGATCGATTTCGGTTTTGGTACAGCAACGAGGCAGCCTCGTCGAAGGTCATCGTTCGAAGCCTCGTCGATCGTTGCTGCTTCGAGCGCGGCGCGTACCTCGGCATGGCGGTCCGGCGCCGACTGCGCAAGCGCCCCGACCGCTGCTCGGTACTGCTGCTGCAGCTCTGACGCATCAATCCCTGAACCCTCAAGGGCCCCCGCCTGCGCCGAACGCAGTAGCTCAGCTGCTTGCAGGATCAGGTTGACGCCGTCAGGGTCGTCGCGAACAACCAGGTTGACCAGGGCCGCAACCGCCGACGGCTTGCGCAGCGTCTTCACCTCATTCGCCAACGGCCGATCACCGCTGGCACGAATGGCTTTGACCAACACGTTGCGCTCAGCAACGAACGAATCCACCGGGTGCCCATAGAGGATCTCTTTGGCCTCGTCGATCGTTGTCGGTTCCATTCGTGCTGCTTCCGGCGTCGCCAGTTGGCTCGGTCCACACTAATTCGATTGAGGCGAGGGAGCGTGAGCCGGCAGAAGCAACGGCTTGCCTATCGGTGGCCAGGATCGGTAAGACTTGGGTATGGCTGTAGATGCCGGCATTGCCAGAATGCTCTCGGCCGCCGCTGCGTAGCTTCGTTGCGCACCGGTCAACCGGTGAACGAGCCCCTGAAGTCTTGTGGGAAGGCGGTGCTCCACAACAACTCCTTTGGCGGCTGAAACACCGAAGCGTAGCGCGCCCCACACATAGGGTTGGACTGAAGCTGCTCAGTCGGCTCGGCGTGAAACTAGCGAAGCAGATGCTCGAGTTGGTCGTGAATCGCCGGATAGCCGTCGAGCCGTGTGCGGGCACGGGCAAACTGCGCCCGCATCTTCTCAAGGCTTTCATCGCTCGGTCGTAGGTGGAATGCTGCGGTCTGTCGCATCACGCTGAGTAACACGTTGACCCCAGCCTGTTGGGCAGAAGAATCGGGCGTGTTCAGCGCTGTCAGGCCAAGCTCGATCCGAGTCCAAGGTCGTGTCAACGTGGCGAGCTGTGTCACGACGCGAGCTTCTGCATCCTCGTGATCATGCAAACACGCCTGTTCATAGATGTCGACAATGTTGTCATTGGCCATACCGGTTCGTCGAAACCATTCCAGCGCCGCTCGCCGCTCGCGTCCGGTGCCGCCGAGCACAACATCGGTGAACAGTACGAAGTCGTCAGTTGCGGCGACGGCCGCCAGCAGCCGCAACGCGGCGCGTCGGACCGCAGGCGCACCATCAACATGTGATCGGGCCAGGTCAGCATCGGCTTCGTCGGCATGGTCGCCAAGGCCGAGCAGGCCTAGAAGTGGCGCCTCGGCTACGACATCTCGATAAAACGCAGCGACGTTGCCGCCTGCTTCGCGGTGCCAGCGTTGGCCTGTCGATCGGACGGACAGACTGCGATCTCTCATCGCCTGTGTCGCGATTCGAGGCGCCTGTTCGCCGCCACCCTTGAGCAACCGATACACCCCCTCTTGTCGCAATCGTGGAGTCGGATGCGTGACGAGAAGCTCGCCTGCTGCTTGGTTCACTTCTCCGGTCATCGGAAGTTCCCGAGACACCATGGTTGTGCTGACGAGGTCGCCGGTTTGCATGGCCTTCGTCAAAAGCGCAACGTTCGCCTTGCCGCCAAACAGCAGTAAGCGAATCGCGTTGCGGGTTGCAAACAGGTCGCTGTCGCTGATGTATTCCATCAAGGTTGGGGCTGCGGATGGAGTGGTAAGCAGGTCGGCCACACGTTTGCGCAAGGCGTGTGCCGGGCGGCCAACATCAAACCTGGCGCCGTCGAGCAGCGGATAGGAGCGCAGCAACACCCCGGCATGTTCTGAATACAGCCAGGGCTCAATGGCTTGCATCGCTTGATCGCTTACGGGCTGCACCCAATCACCACAACGCAGCAACACAAATGGCACAACGAGAGGATCCGTACTGCCCTGCAGGAACCGTACTGCTACTTCTCGAACATGGCCGTTGCGATGCATCGAGAACGTCGCTGCGTGTGCATCACGATCGCTGCTTTGCTGAAGTAGGCGAAGTGCAGAGTCAGCCTCGAATGCATCAAATGCTTGATGTGAACTTGCAAACCGTGACCTCATGTTGAGTCCGAGGCGCACAAGCCATGTCGGATGAAGTTCGGCCAGCACGGAGCGCAGCTCGTTGACGCTGAGTCCAGGAGTACCAGTTGACCTCACCTTGAGATCGAGCGCGACATTGGCCAAGTCGGGTTCAGACGTTGTCGTATCGCCGGGCAATCGCATGGTGCAACGCTAATGAACCGTTGCGTGACTCTGCGGTGAGTTTCGACGAACTGCGTGAACAACGCAGTTGATGGCTCGTAGCGCTCACGACTGTGCATCACCCGGTTCGGTGCTTGGTTCATCGGCTAGCGTCGCCTATGTGGCGTTCTTGATGAGCTCGTTGGTTGCATCGATCGTGCTGACGGTTTTGCTCAATGTGATGATTCGAGTGTTCCCCGGCACGAGTGCGGATGCCCGAGCTCGACAGGTCTTCGGTGAGGAGCAAGCGCGGCCTGACGAACTGCCGTCTGTCGACGAACAACCACGCGTTCGGCTCTACTTTCCTTGGCGTCAGATGTTGTTGTGGAGTGCTGTGCTCACGATTCTGCTCAATGTCATTCGGCTGTTCTGAGCACTGCTGTTCTAAGTACTGCGGTGCCTGGAGGTTCAGCGGATAGCTGAGAGCGTGCGAGTCGAAACCAAGCGGAACCGTGGCCCAGCGGCCCGTGAGCGCAGCGAACAAGAGTGGGAACGTGAGCCTGGAGGCTTCTGAGCTTGTCGCTATCCGCGCGGCCTCCTGGCAGGGCTGTTCTGAGTACTGCTGTTCTGGCACGGGTGTTCTGAGTACTGCTGTTCTGAGTACTGCTGTTCTGAGTACTGCGATGCTGGCAGGGGTGCGACCGGTGTCTCAGGGAGGCATCAGGGTTCGCCCCGACTGACACATGGTCGGCGGGCCGTCATGCTGGGGCATGGACGTACGCAAAGCTGTAGCGCTCGTGATGATCGTGGTGGGTCTCATACTCGCCCCGTTTGCGATAGTCGGCGCCGTTGATGTCCCGTTTCTCACAGAACGGCCGCTCCATCAGGTGCTCGATGCCTGCGGCATTCCCTTCCGCACGCCGGCGAGTGACTTGACGCAGAAATACGGCGCCCACGAGTCGGCCTGGTCTACAGGCCTCAGCGTCTGCGAAATCACCGACGCGAGACCACTGATAGGTGGGCTCGCCCAGCCAATCTCGTTCACATGGACCGAGCGCCGTTCGAGCTCGCTTGCTGCGTGGCCAGCTTCGTTTTCTGCATACGTTCGGCGGAGCACGGACCCGCACACAAACTTTGAATGGGTCGCCCCGCGTCTAACTGAGCTGTTTGGGGATGGCGACGACACATCTGCATCAAATACCAGAAGCGTGCGTTGGCGTTTTGGTGAGGCCACGGTGACCGCGCGAGTGTTTCCACCCGAGCTCCAACATGCTCGCGAGTACCCCAGCTACTGATCGCTGACCCGTCCAACGACAAAGGCCAATGGGGGATTAGCTAACTTGCGGCCTTCTGCGCGGTCCAGTTCGCGATCAGGTCGGGCGCTTCGGCTGCAAACCGTTCCAGGTCGCCGGGTTCCGTCGTGCGAGCGGTTAGCTCAAGGCGGTGCCCGCTCGGGTCATAGAAGTAGATCGAACGAATGAAGCCATGATCTACCGGGCCCAGCACGTCGACGCCGTGTGCGGTGAGATTCTCCTGCGCAGTGCCGAGGGCCTCGATCGACGTGACCTCGAGCGCAAGGTGCTGCGCCCAATCCGAGTTGGTCTGTTGGTCGACGACGGGCTCGTTGGCCAAGTCAAAGAATGCCACCCAACTTCCGTCGGCCATCTCAAAGAACAGGTGGCAGTGGGGCGCGAGTTCTTGGGTCGAGGGCACCCGATCTTGGGTGATCACGTGTGCCAACTTCAGACCGAGCACGTCTCGGTAGAACTGCGTTGTTTCCGCGGCGTCGCGACATCGATACGCCACATGATTTAGCTTTTGCACCTGCACAGGGTCATCGTAGACCGCGCGTGCGAGCCGGTGAGCAGCGAACAAACGCCGAGTTAACCGTCGGCGACCTCTTCGCCTTCGGCGAGTTCAGCTCGGATTGAAGCAAACATTGCTGCAATCTCGGCTTCGAAGTCGCCATCGACACCTTCGGCCAAGTGTTCTTCTAGCTCGAGTTCGCCGTGGTCGAATGCATCAAAGATCGCTTCGGCGAGTGCCAAGTCTTCTTCGTGGCCACCAAGCTCGATGCGTTCGTAGAACGTGGCGAAGATCAGCTCCTCAGTCGTGAGGTCTTCGCCGAACGCAGGCATGTTGGCCCCGGAGCCCCCGACCTCGCTGCCGCCATCGCCATAGGTATCGAGTCCAGCGTCGGTGTAGCCCTGGGTGCCGTGCACGATCCAGGCGACCTGCGATTCAAAGTTCGCGAATGTAGTAATGACCGCACCGTTGGTGAATGCCGGGCCAACGCCGCCGCCGCCCTCGGCGCCGTGACACGATGCACAATGCTCGGCGTAGACCTCGCCACCTTCGTAGATAACGCCCTCTGAGCGGGTGATGTCTTCGAGCGTTCCGACGTACATGATGAGCCAGATCGGCAAGAACAAAAGGACCGGCATAACCCAGTACGGAATCTTCTTGCGACTCTCAGCCGCAGCAACCCACTCAGATGTCGGCGGGGTCGGAGGAGGAGGCTCAGCTGCCGGAATCGGTACGGGCGCGCCAGCTGCTGGCGCCGCCGATGCGGCAACGGCGGGAGCGTTCGCTGATTCAGTTGGAGCCTCGGTGGGTGCTTCGCTGGGAACGTCTATGCCGGCGGCGCGCTTGGCGTCTCGGGAACGTTTGAGCAGATGCTCAGGAATTTCGGTCAACGTAGCTCCAGCGTTGTAAAGAGTTGAGGCTCAAACAGACAAGAAAGGAGGCGCGCGATGGCGCCAGATGTGATCGTAGACCGATCATGCGACCAAGCCACAACTATCAGCTCCCGAAAACGGAAATTTCTTTGGGAAATGCTGCTGAAATACTTGGAGTGTGTGAAGTGTCACTGATAGACAGGTCTGGTGGATACGTCCGCGTCGGCCCGCGCTTTGTACACTGAGCTTGTGAGGAACTTCACGAGCGCCTTCTGCCCTACTTCAGGCCCCGTAAACGAGGAACTGTGAAACGCTACATAGACGGTGCAATCACCAAGTTCTGGGCGGTCATGCTCGGCACCACCATCGGCCTGTTTGCGCTGATTGCCGTATGGGTCGGAATCACTGTCCCCGGGATGCAGGCGCCCTACATGAACGTGGCGTTTGTGGCGTCATGGGTCATTTCGCTCCTTGCGCTCGTTCCGGTCTTCTGGATTATGAAGCGCCGCCCAGCCGACAAGATCGCCACGTGGGGCGAAGCAATGGTTGGCGCAACCTACGTCTTCTTCGTGCTGTTCTGGATCTACGGCACCGTGCCGCACCAATGGCTCACCTATGCCGAGGCCGAACTCAACTGGCGCAGCGACGCCTTTCTCATCGGTTTCCGCGCCCCGTGGGATAACAGCCAGGGCATCCTTGAGTGGGCACTGCCGTTCGACCTGAGCTACGCAACGCTCAAGGACCTGATCGCAGTGATCATCTACGGTGTTGGTCTCGTCGCAAACGTGGCGGTCTTCGTCATGTGGCAAAAACGTGGTGACACGATCGCTACGCCTGAACTTGAGACCCAGAGCCGCTACGGCCGACCAATTAGCAAGACCAAGGCCGACAAAGTTACGGCGGGTGTCTGATGGGTGTCCTTGATGCGAACCCACCGCTTCCCGAATTTCGCGCCGACTATGTACTGCAAGAGGTAGACGCCGCGTGGCTATCTCAGGCGGTTAAGCCAAAGCAGTTCATCCACATTGACCAAAGCGAATGCATCACATGCGAAGGCTGCGTTGACATCTGCCCATGGAAATGCATCCACATGGTCACACCCGACGCAATCGATGATGCCATCGGCACCGAACAACCAGGTGAAGATCCCAACGACCACGTGATCTTCACAATCGACGACGACGTCTGCACCCGCTGCGCCCTGTGTGTTGATCGCTGCCCTACAGGCGTGATCATCCTCGGCAAATTGGGCGACCCCGCCGCAGTCGGTGACAAACACCAACGCACAAGCACCCATGGCTATGGCTATGGCATGCGGCTGGCGTAACACCTTCCCACCCCGTACGACTACCAGGATTACAGGAGACCAAGCGAGTGGCACCAACACCGCCATCTGCAGACCAGGTCAAACAAGCTGTTAGCGACCTTGCAGACAAAACGCAGAGCTCACAGGCGTGGAACTCCATCTTCCGCCCCGGTTCGATCTTCCGCAAGGGCTACAACGACAGCCCGCGTAACCGCAGCTACGTGATCATGAACTCGGTGCTGTACCACCTGCACCCAGTAAAGGTAAAGCGCCACGCGGTCAAGGTCAGCTACACGCTGTGCCTCGGTGGACTTAGCTTTTTCCTGTTCATCTTGTTGACCGTGACCGGCATCTTCTTGATGTTCTTCTACCGACCAACCGCATCGGCCGCCTATGCCGACATGGAGACGCTGCGTTCAGCAGTGACCTTTGGCCTACTCGTGAGAAATATGCACAGATGGGGAGCGCACCTCATGGTGCTGTCCGTTTTCTTGCATATGGCTCGCGTTTTCTACCACGGCGCGTACAAGTCGCCGCGTGAGTTCAACTGGGTGATTGGCGTTATTTTGCTAACGCTCACCCTTCTACTTTCGTTTACCGGCTACCTGTTGCCATGGGATCAGCTCGCACTTTGGGCCGTGACTGTGGGTACGAACATGATGGGCTTTACGCCTGTGTTTGGAAATCAGGTCAGGTTCGTGCTGCTTGGCGGCGTGGAAATTGGTAGCGACACCCTGTTGAGATGGTACGTGCTTCACGTGCTCATGCTTCCGTTCGTCACCGTCATCATGATGGCCATCCACTTCTGGCGGGTCCGCAAAGATGGCGGCATCTCAGGACCGCTCTAAGCAGTCGGGAGAAATTGAACTATGACTGAAATCCCTGAACATCTACTTAAGCGAGCTCAAGAAGCTCGTGAACGTGCCGCCGCCTCATCAGGCGGCGACGCTGCGTCAAGCGACGCACCCGCCGCTGCCGCGAGCGATGCCGGTGAGCAGACCGCTGAACAAGCCGCCGCCGAATCCAAGATTCCCGCGCACTTGCTTGAACGCGCCAAGGCCGCCCGCGCTCAGGCGTCGGGTACCGCCGTCGAAGCCGCAGCTCCAGCCGCCGCCGCTGCCCCTGCTGGTGGCGCCGTGGCAACCGCTGCTGCACCAGCGCCAACTGGCCCGGGCGGCCATACCCAACGTCTGCTTACCGTGGTCAAGTCGGGTTCGATTCAAGACGTCAAGTCAACGCCGGTCGACAAGGTTCACGTATGGCCCCACCTGCTCGTTGTCGAGTTTGTAGCCGCACTCGCCGTCACTGCATTCACGTTGATCTTCTCGATTTTTGTGAACGCACCGCTGCTCGAGCTCGCTGACTTCAACGCCACGCCGAACCCATCCAAGGCACCGTGGTACTTCCTCGGCCTGCAGGAATTGCTCACCATGTTCCACCCCATGGTCGCTGGCGTGACCTTGCCTGGTTTCGCTCTGATCCTGCTCATCCTCGCTCCCTACATCGACAAGAATCCATCGAACAAGCCTGAGAAGCGCAAGTTCGCAATCTCGATCATGACCGTGCACCTCATGTTCTGGACCGTGCTCGTCATGATTGGTTCATTCTTCCGGGGCCCCGGCTTCAACTTCGTCTTCCCGTGGGAAGCCGGCCTGTTCTTCGAGCTCTAATCAGCTCAACCCATCCGTACCCGATCCCCCCATCTGAGTTAAGAAAGGCCAGACATGACCATCGCCCTGATCGTCATCGCCGTATTGGTAGTGCTTGCCGTGGTGACCATTACCGCCACGTTGCGCCAACGTGATGCAGACTCGGCCACTGGCCGCCTTTCACGAGAAACGCTGTCACGTGACCGCGGCACCGTAACAATCACCGAAACCGACGTTGAACTTGCAACAGTTGGCGGGCGCGAGGTCGAACGTTCTGCGGTTGTGGCACGTCGCGAAGGTCAAGCCGTTGTCAAAGCCTCGTCTTCTGAACTCACCGAATGGGTTGCCCCTGACCCCGAACAGACCGGTGTGGCCCGTCGCCAATTCTTGAATCGCTCAATTGTCGGCGCGTTTCTGCTCGGCCTTGGAGGCTTCGGCGGCAGCTTGCTTGCCTTCCTATGGCCTCCCTTCATCACCGGTTTTGGTGCTGACCTCAAGATGGGCAAGATCTCTGACATCGTCCAGTCAATTCGCGACAACGGCGGATTCTGGTACCGCCCCGAGGGCCGCATGTGGCTCACCGAGTATCCGGCTGGTTCAATTGAGCGGGCCCGCAGCATCTATTCGGGTCCCGAACTTGCTGGCATGGAAGCGGGAGTGCTAGCGCTGTTCCAGAAGTGTCCACACCTTGGCTGCCGTGTCCCGAGCTGCGCAACATCGCAGTGGTTCGAATGTCCTTGCCATGGCTCCAAATACAACCGAGTCGGCGAGAAGCGCGGTGGACCTGCACCCCGCGGCATGGACCGATTCGCAATGGTCGTCTCCAATGGAGAGCTCACCGTGCAAACAAGCAACGTGATTCAGGGACCACCAATTGGTACGAATACAACCGGGCAAGAGGCCGAAGGGCCAAACTGCATCGGCGAAGCCACGCACTGATCGAGAGAGAAGTAACCAACACCACCCATGGAAAATTCTGTTCCGCTGATCGCTGCATCCGCCCAGCGCCAGATTGGCTATGCAATAGCCGGCATCGTTCTCTTTGCGATGGCCGTGTATTGGCTTTTCAATTGGCTCGAAGGTCGCAAAGAAACCGGCGCTGAAATTGAGCTTGCGGCAAACCGCAAACCTCACATGTCCGACGAAGAGATGGAGACCAAGCGTCTCGATCTTTCGCTCACCGGCGGCCTCGTCACGCTCACCATCATCGCGATTGCCTTGCCGCTGTACTGGCTCGGTGAACCAGGCCGCCAAGAAGGCCTCGTTGACTTCACCGACAGTCAATCCGTCGCCCAGGGCGCCGAGCTGTACGAGGCCAACTGCTCGCAATGCCACGGATCAGCGAACGGCGAGGGCGGCGTCTCGGCTGACTTCACGCTCGTGGATACCAATGGTGTGTACGTGCAGCAGGTCGACTGGACTGCTCCATCACTTGCGGCCGTACTCGATCGCTTCAGCTACGACGAAGTCAAGTACATCTTGAACTACGGTCGACCAAACTCACCAATGCCGGCGTGGGGCGGTCCTGGTGGTGGTCCGATGACCGACCAGCAGATCGACAAGGTCATTGCGTACCTCGCCGCCGAGCAGCAGCTTCCCGAAGAAATCAGTGACAGCGTCCAAAATGGTTTGGTCGATGCGGCCATGTTCAAGGCCGAACAGGACAACCCAGACATGCATGCCGAGCAACTCAAGCTCGACCACTGGATCCACGATCTTGAAGAAGATCCTGGTTTGTTCACCAACGGTGCATACGCTGATATCGCCGCTCAGTACGACGACGCCGAAGCCGCCATCGACGGCATGACGAAGCAGAAAAAGGCCATCGAAGACGAGCTCACCGAAATGGCCGACGCCATCCTGGACGCATCTGAAACTGACGAGGTCTTGCTTGGCGAGCTGCTGTTCAACAATCCTGCTGCAGGTGGTGCCTATGGCTGCGCTCGTTGTCACAGCGCTGGCTACAGCTACAACGCAAACGACTACCCCGAGAACCTGTTGATCGAGCCGATCGTTAACGGCGGCGGCGGCTTTGCCCCCAGCCTCGTTGGCGTGAGTGACCAATTCGAAACGGCTGAAGAGCAGGCAGGCTTTATCGCCGAAGGCTCCAAGAACGGCCAGGCTTACGGCGCATTCGGCCAGGGTGACGGCGGCGGTCAAATGCCGGGTTTCCAGGCATGCTGGGCCGAGGACAATGCAATCCTGCCTCGTATTCAGTCCGACCGGATCGAGGGGCATTGCAGCGGCACGAGCCAAATAGCGCTCGACGCCCACGACGGCGAGGTCATTCCCCGCGACGGCATTTTGACCGAGGAACAGATCTTGGCCATCGTGGCCTACGAAAGGTCGCTTGACTCATGATCGGCGCTACTGCAATTGCAATGACACAGGTCATCGCTGGCCTTGGCTGGGACCCAGAAATTCGCGGCCTGCTCACCGTGGCACTGTCCATGGCAATCCTTGCTGGTTCCGTCTGGCTCTTACTTGTCACCAACACCGGCACACGACTCGGCTCGCTGATCGCGCTCGCAGGTTTCTGGGGCTGGATGTTCGTCATGGGCATCTTCTGGTGGATCTACGGCATTGGCTGGGCGGGCAGCTTGCCGAGCTGGGAAGTACAAGACGTCTTCATTGACCCCTCAGGAATAGAAGCCGAAGGTCTGCAAGAGGCTTTCTTGGGCAACGTCGAAAACCTGCCAGACAACAACTGCTTCTCGCAAGATTCCTTCCCACCCGAAGGCGGCGTTGGTTCTTTCTCGCTCGATGCGACCGAAAACACCTGGGCACTCTGCACGCCACGTGCGATTGAGGTGCTCATGGACTATGACGGTGATGACCGCGAGGCCGTCATTCGCGAGTTGTTAAACCCACAATCCGAAGACTCCAAGATCGACCGGATTATCAACAGGCTTTATGGCACCGACATGGCCGAAGTTGACGTCATGTTGGCTGGCCTGTCCGAACAACAGCACGACGAAGTGTTTGACGAACTGGTCAGTCTCCGTCACGCCGAGATTCGTGACGACGTCGCAGCTGCAAACGTACTGCTCGACGGTGATCCACGCTTCCGCGGCCCCGCCGACCTCGAAATCGCTCAAGACGAAGCTGTAGCCAACGCAAATCTCCGTATCGATGACATCTCGCTCAGCCAACTCGCAGCGCTCGCACCACAGGTTATCGAATGGGCCGTCGACGAAGATCTGATTCGGTTAAATGGCTGGAACCTACAATCAACATCCCAAGCGGGTGAAGCCACCGCAACGGCCGACGCCTTCTTGCGAGAGGACCTGTTCCCTGAAGGCAACTTCTTGGTCCTCGATGCCTACCAACAAGGTGGCAAAGCAAAACGCGACGGCACCGACTTGTGGACCCGCATAAGCCACAAAGTCACCAGCACGCTGCAAGTCACGCACCCCACCAACTACACGGTGGTGAGCGTGCAGCAGATTCTGGAGAAGCCGGTTGATCCGTCCAAGCCGCCGCCAATCCCCGAAATCAATTCAGATGAGCCGACCTACGCCGTGGTCATGACCCGCAACTTGGGCAACTTGCGAGTGATCCCCGGTCTGTTCACGATCGTCTCGCTCATCCTCTTCCTGCTTACATGCCTGGTTCTGCATTGGCGGGATCTTGGTATGCGAGAAAAGGGTCTCGAGGTCTAGTCATGCTCGGTCAGTACCTCCCCATCGTTGTGCTCTTCATCCTTGGGGTGGTGTTTGCATTCGCAAGCCTCATCGCATCGCGCCTGCTCGCACCCAACCGACCCACGCCAGCGAAGAGCGCACCGTACGAGTGCGGCGTCAGCGGTTCGGACACGCACAACCCAATCCGATTCCCGGTCAAGTTTTTCTTGGTCGCAATGATCTTCATCGTCTTCGACATCGAAGTCATCTTTTTGTACCCGTGGTCCATGGTGTTTCGTGAACTTGGCACGTTCGGCTTGGTAGCGATCGGGATCTTCTCGTTTGCGGTTTTCGAATCGTTCGTCTACCTCATTGGCAACGGCGCACTCGAGTGGGGCCCCATCAAGCGGGTGGCTCGACCTGTCAGCCAGGTCAGCAGCACTCGTACAGCAACGTCAACGATTCGCCGCGTCGGCACCAAGGGTCGCGAAGGCCAGGACGCTGGGCGACAAATCGCGGATGAACCACCAGTAAAGGAAGTTGCCTAGTGCCAAAGCTTCCGCTGCTGGGCGACACCGGCGAGATAGCCAAATCTGGCATGGGGGGTCTTGAGCACAACTTTTTGACCGCCAAAATCGAAGACCTCGTCAGCTGGAGCCGAGCGCGCAGCTTGTGGCCAGCCACCTTTGGCCTCGCCTGTTGTGCAATTGAAATGATGGCCGCAGGCGGTTCACACTATGACCTTGCCCGCTTCGGCATGGAAGCCTTTCGAGCATCGCCGCGCCAGGCAGACGTAATGATCGTGGCCGGTCGTGTCAGCCAGAAGATGGCGCCAGCGCTGCGTCAGATCTATGACCAGATGATGGAACCCAAGTGGGTCATCTCCATGGGCGTCTGTGCATCAAGTGGCGGCATGTTTAACAACTACGCACTCGTGCAAGGCGTCGACCAGGTCGTCCCCGTCGACGTGTACGCACCAGGTTGCCCTCCTGGCCCCGAGACATTGCTGCACGCCATCGTTACGTTACACAAGCAAATCGAGACCGGCGAGATCATCCAGCGTCGCGACGACAACGGCGGCGGTGCGGGCATCGTCGTTGAACAACGAGATGGACAAACCGACTCGCAAGTAGTCCTCAAGCGATGAGCGACGAAGAAGTAGCTGAAGACGTCGCAGCGGCGCCTGAACCTGATCCGCAACCAGAGATGTACGGCGTACCGATGACCGAGTCGGTAGGTCAGGTGGTTCTGCATCCAACAATCGACACCTATGTTGCGACCGTCGAGGCGATGCGCTCCGACGGCTTTGTCTCCGTCGTCGATCTGTGCGGGGTGGACTACCTCACCAATTATGCCCGAGTGCTACCAGACGGGATCGCACTCGAACGTTTTGAAGTGGTTGTCAACCTCATTGCGCACAACCCTGCTCGCCGAGCACGCCTTCGGTTGCAGGTAAGCGCCAGCAATCCAACCGTGCCCACACTCTTCGACTTGTTCCCGGGAACCGAGAACATGGAGCGTGAAGCGTTCGACATGTTCGGGATCGTGTTCGACAACCACCCCGACCCGACTCGAATTCTCATGCCAACCGACTGGGACGGGCACCCGCTTCGTAAAGACTTTGGTATTGGCTCGGTTCCTGTTCAGTTCAAGGGCGCTGCGGCTGCTCGATGATGCGAAACGGCAAGGTCCAACTATGACGCTGCTCGAAGATCAGTCAGCAGCTAACGCAGCATCAGCTGAACGCGTTTTCCGACGCGATGACACCAGCGCAGTAATTCGTATCAGCGAGGCTGACGCTGAGATGGTTGAGACCGTCGACGTCGATCCCATGAGCGATGAACCAATGATCGTGAACATGGGGCCAGTGCACCCGTCGACCCACGGCGTGCTTCGGCTCGTGCTCGAGATGCAGGGCGAACAGGTTCTGCGATCCAAGCCCGTCATTGGGTATCTCCACACCGGCATGGAGAAGACAGGAGAGCAGCTCTCGTACATGCAAGGCGGCACCAACGTAACCCGCATGGACTACGCGTCCCCGCTGTTCAACGAACTCGTATTTTCGATGGCGACCGAGCAGCTGCTCGGCATCGAAGTACCACCGCGCGCTGACTGGATTCGCACCATGATGTGCGAACTGAATCGCATCTCGTCACACATGCTGTACCAAGCCACTAACGGCATGGACGTCGGCGCTGTGTCCATGATGCTCTACGGCAATCGGCTGCGCGAAGAGACGCTGCGAGTGCTTGAGAAGATCACCGGACTGCGCATGAACCACAACTACATCCGCCCCGGCGGCGTGGCTGTCGACCTTCCTGATGGCTGGCGCGAGGACGTGTCTGAACTCATGGACATGTTGCCACCACTGCTCGACGAATTCGACGAGTTACTGACTGGCCAGCCGATCTTCCGGGAACGCCTGCAAGGTGTTGGCGCCATCAACGTCGAGGAATGTTTGGCGCTCGGTGTGACCGGTCCGATCCTACGAGGATCTGGGTATGCATGGGACCTTCGCAGAGACATGCCCTATCTCAAGTACGACGAGCTCGACTTTGATGTCATTCTTGGAACGTACGGTGATTGCTTTGACCGCTACGCGGTGCGCCTGAACGAGGCCCGCGAGTCAATCAAGATCGTTCGCCAGTGCATCGAGAAAATGCCAACCGGTGACTACCGACTGCAAGACAAAAAGGTGACACCGCCGCCGCGAGCTCGTATCGACGAGTCGATGGAAGCGCTCATCCACCACTTCAAGATCTTCACCGAGGGCTTCAAAGTGCCCGAGGGTGAGGTGTACGCCACGGTCGAGTCGCCACGCGGTGAACTCGGTTGTTACATGGTCAGCGATGGTGGTGCGCACCCGTACCGGATGCACATTCGGGCCCCCAGTTTCGTGAACCTGCAAACGATGCCGCACATGATGCAAGATGCCCTAGTCGCGGACGTAGTCGCCATCATCTCAAGCGTCGACCCCGTCCTCGGAGAAGTCGACCGATGAGGTTGTTGCCATGTCCGACGAACGTCGGCCTTAGCGGAGCGGAGCAGGACCGTTTTGGTAGGAGCGAGGGACGAGCGGGCGGAGCCGACGGAGGAGGCGACCTGTTGAGGTTGTTGCCATGTCCGACGAACGTCGGCCTGAGCGGAGCGGAGCAGGACGGTGTTGGTAGGAGCGAGGGACG
>Ga0209828_1000357_pt1 | contig 44896 bp, 44 predicted proteins | sample MaitaG_FD_187429 | JGI IMG/M metagenome (GOLD analysis project Ga0209828, IMG submission 187429) | Marine algal microbial communities from Maine, USA - Maine_Asex2 metaG (SPAdes) (version 2) | ecosystem: Host-associated > Algae > Red algae > Unclassified | place: Maine, USA | collected 2015-01-05
TACCTGAACAACAACCGCGGCAAACGATGCCTTGGCGTCGACCTCACCACCGACGACGGTCGTCAGATCGTGCTCGACCTCGCGGCCGATGCTGACGTCTTCGTTGAGAATTTTCGCCCTGGCGCCTGCGACCGATTGGGCATCGGCTACGACGACGTTCGCGCCCTCAACCCCGACATCGTCTACTGCTCGATCAGCGGCTTTGGGCCGACCGGACCGTATTCGTCCCGCCCGGTGCTCGACCCCGTCATCCAAGGCCTTAGCGGCGTCATCAGCCGGCAGGTCAACCCGGCGATTCCGTTCCCGGACATGGTGAGGAATCTGCTTGCCGACAAGAGCACCGCGCTCACCGTTGCCCAGGCCGTGACGGCGGCACTGCTCGTGCGCGAGAAGGGCGGCGGCGGCCAACGAATCGATGTTCCCATGCTCGACGCGTGCCTGTACTTCTTCTGGCCCGACGGAATGATGGACAAGACCATGGTCGACGAGGACGCCACACCGGGCTTCCTGTTGTCGCAGGTCTACAACCTGACCGAATGTGCCGACGGCAAGATCGTCTACTTCGTGATCAACGACCCACAGCGGCACGCGTTGTATCGGGCCGTCGGCCATGCCGAATGGATCGACGACCCGCGCTTTTGCGATATGGCGGCGATCACGAATCCTGAGAACTTTGAAGCACTCGGAGCATTACTGGCCGAGGCCTTCGCGACGCTCAACACCGCCGACATCCTCGAACGACTCATCGCCGAAGACGTGCCCTGCGGGCCGATCCTCGACGCCGACGAGGTCATCGCTGATCCACAGGTGACACACAATAGGACGCTGCAGGTGTGGGATCACCCCACCGGCGGCAAGATCCGCCAACCGGTTCCTGCGGCGCGGTTCGCGAGCACTCCTGCCGCGGTTGCCGCATCGGGATCGACGCGCGGCGAGGACAACGACGAGATTCTCGCCGGGCTCGGACGCAGCGATGCCGACATCGCCGCGCTTCGTGACGCCGGCGTCATCAACTAATCGATGACAACGGTCGAGACCGAACGACTCGTCATCCGTCGCCCGACCGAGGGCGATCGTAAACGGCTCGTCGAACTGTTCACCGACCCTGCGTTCACCGTTTTCTCCGACTACGCCGGTTCGAGGGTGCTGGATTTCACGTTGACGGGGATGGCACTTAGGACGGCCATGCCGGTCAACTCGTCGTAGCAGGCGGTCGTGCTCGTCAATCGACTGGTCGGCACGCCGATGTCGCGAACCTTGTCGTCCTCCATCGAGCCATCACCCCATGAATGCGCCATGGATATCACGCCACGTTTCACATCGGGGGCCGCGGCACAAACGCCGGTGATCGAGCCCACCGTGGAACTGATCTCGATCAGATCGCCCGCTTCGACTCCGAGCTCTTGCAGATCGTCGGGGTGCATGAACGCCGGGTTGGTCGTTCCCTTCCGGGCCAGGCCGGGCAGCTCGGTACCGAGTGAGTTAAGCACCGACTTCAGGCGCCGGCTCACCAGCCGGAACGGATACTCGCCGTCGACATATCCATCGACGAGTTCGGCGCTCGTCAGCTGGTGCCGAACGTCGCGCAGTTTCGCCATCATTGCCTCGGAACCGACGTCGAACTTCGCCGTGCACTGCGGGTCCGGGGCCTGAACCACGAACGTCATGTCGGGGTGCACCTGACGCCGGTTCTCACGGATTTCGGCGATCGGAAAACGGGCCTGCGCATACACGTGGTCGAGCGTGATCGAATCGGTCGGCTCGTCGACTGCGGCAAGATCGCCACCGGCCATCGGCATGGCCGTGCCCATCCGTCGGGCTAGACCCCAGAAGACCTCCCACTCGTTCAGCACGTCGCCTTCGGGTTCGACAACCGCATCGGTGTAGTTCGTGTAGGGCTGGGTAAACCAGCGATCCATGATGTGCGGTACGTCGTCTCGTTCGAGCGATAGGCGGGGCGCGATTACATAGTCCGCTTCCTCAGCCGAGGCCGTCATGCGGTGGTCGATCACCACGAGCAGCTCGATCTCCTTCAGCGCTTGCATCGTGAGCTTCTGATCGGGGAAGGCAACCGCCGGATTACCGCCGTTGACGAAGAGCGCCCGGACCTGACCCTCGCCCGGTGCGAGGATCTCCTCGGGCAACAGCGTCGTGAGCATCTCGCCGCGGTATCCCCGTAGATCGCGGAAGCGATGATGCGGTCCCTTGCGAATGTTGAGCGGCGGAATGGCCTGCGCTCGTTTCGGGGTTTCGGGGTGCAACATCAGCCCGGCCTCGAGTTCATCGCCTTCACGATTGACCCGACCGCAGACAACGTTCAGGGCCACCGACAGATGTTCGGTCAACATCGAGTTCGGCGCCATGTTCGGCCCGGTGCCTGTGCCCGCAGTTCCCTTCGTGCCAGCCGCAAACAGGCGCGCCGCAGCTGCAACGTCGGCACCGTCGACCTGACATCGATCAGCGACATATTCGAGCGTGAACGGGGCAACTGCATCCATCAGCTCGCCGACGCCGTCGACCCACCGATCACAGAACTCCTGATCGTGCAGGCCCTCGGCGAGGATCACGTTCAGCATTCCGGCGAGCAGGGCCGGGTCCTCCCCCGGTCGAATCTGCAGGTGAACGTCGGCGAACGACGCCAGCTCGGTTTGGCGCGGATCGATGACGATCAGCTTGAGGCCGCGGGCCTTGGCGCGGCGCATCTCGACGTACGGATTCGTTCCCTGCAATCCGCCGGTCGAGGCATAACTCGACACCATCGGGTTGTAACCGATCGCCATGCTGACGTCGGCGTCGCGGAAGTTGTTGAAGCCCGCCTCCCACCAGCCGATCGTGGCCGGAACCATGCTCTTCGCCGGCTGGTCGATCGTGACCGAGGTGTAGATCGACGTCGACTCGATGCCTTTGTGAAACGCGATCGCCGACGCCAAGGCCGCGCTGTTCTGGTACCCGCCAGTGCCGGTGTATGACGCGATCGCGTTCGGGCCGTGTTCGTCGATGATCGTCGCAAGCTTCGCGGCGATCTCATCGAGCGCCGTCGCCGACGAGACCTCTTCGAGTCGACCATCGGTCGTTCGGCGATAGGCGGTACGCAACCGATCCGGATGGTGAATCTGGTCCGGGAGCTGGCGGCCCTTGATGCAGGTGTACCCCTCGAACAACGGATCGTCGCGCACACCACGGACCTCGATCACCCGGTTCGTCGCGGTATCGACGTCGACCTCTATCGGGCATGCCGCGTGACAGATCCGACAGAACGAATGGCGCATCTCGATGGTCATGGTGTCCCCTGATTGGCTGGCGTGCTCGGCGCACGTCGTCGACGAATCGATCATCTGACAATAACTAACTACTCGGTTAGTTTGTCACGACTAGCTTGTCACACGTCCTGTTCGGCCAGCACCGGCACGGACCGCACTCAGGGGGACCCATGGAAGATCGTTGGATAACCGATTGGCCGGTCAGCGAACGCTGGCCGCACTACACCCGTGCGAATGCGGGCGAGGTCTTGCCCACGCCGGCGAGTCCGCTCGGTCAACAGTTCAGCTGGGAGAAGGGCATGATTCGCGGCTGGCGCGACGGCTATGTCCGATCCGGCAACTACAGCCTTGACGAATTCGACGAGGATCTGCCCGAGGCCGTCGGCTTCTTCGGCGGCTACTTCTACATCAACCTGGCCAACGTCCGCATGCAAGGTGTGCGCAGCCCGGCAGTCACAGTCGAACAGCTCGACCTCGCGTTCTTCGGCGATCACCCGGAGGTTCCGCCCTACGTACCGCATCCACTCGATGATCGCCCTGATCTGCTCGAGAACATCGGCGCGCACCTCGGGTGGCTGATGACGACGACCGAGTGGCCCGAGATCGACCAGGAGAAACTCGACACGATTGCGTTCCGAGCCAGCCGCCCCGTCCTCGCCGCGGCGGCCGATGCCGACCTCGTGGCCCGCGCCCGGTCGACCCAACCAATGTTGCAGAAGCTGTTCGAGAGCCACGCTATTCCGTCGAGCGGTTCAGGCGTCGCACCGGGCATTCTCTTTGCGGTCGGCGAAGCGATCGGCGATCCGACGATTCCGATGAAACTCGTCGCCGGCATCGGCAACGTCGACTCGGCCGAACCGGGGTATCGGATGTGGGACCTCTCACGCTCGGTGCGCGAGAGCGCTGACCTCACGGCAGCATTCGACGCCGGGGTCGACGGCCTTCTCGACCGACTCGTTGATTCGGCGAGCCCGGATGCCGCCACCTTTCTCGCTCAGTGGGAGCAGTTCATCACCGACTTCGGTTCCCGCGGCCCAAACGAATGGGAGATGAGTTCCGACACCTGGGAAACCCGACCCGAGATGGCGCTTGCCGTCCTCGAACGGGCCCGATTCCAGAACGATGAGGAAGCCCCCACGATTCGTAACAAGGTGCGCTCCGATGAGCGTCTCGCCATGATCGAGGAAGTCCGGGCGAAGGTCGCGGCCCTCGGCAACGACGAATTGATCGGCACCTACGAAGCCGCAATTGTCGCCACAAGCCAACTGAGTTTTCGTGAACGCACGAAGACGAACATCGTCCGAGTCGTGCACGAAGGACGGATGGCATTCCGCGAACTCGGACGGCGCCACGCCGACGCCGGCAATCTGGTCGATGCCGCGCATATCTGGATGTTGCTCGATACCGAAGTCGAAGACTTCGTCGCCACGCCAGCATCGTTCACTGCAACCCTGGCAGAACGTCACAGCACATGGACCCAGCTCTGGGACCTTGAGCCGCCGTTCATCATCACCGATGGCAACGTCCCACCGCTGGGGTCGTGGCCGTCAAAGGGTGACGCCGCGGTCGAGCTCGTGGCCAGTGGCGATGTTCTTCAAGGTGTACCCGGGTGCCCGGGAACGATCCGCGGCACCGCTCGCGTTATCGACGATCCGAGCGACCCGTCGGCTCTCGAGCCGGGCGACATCATGATCGCCCCGGTCACCGATCCGGCTTGGACCCCACTGTTCCTCGCCGCGGGTGGTGTCGTCGTCAACGTCGGTGGCCAGATCAGCCACGCCATCATCGTGAGCCGCGAGCTCGGACTGCCCTGTGTCGTGTCGGTCGAACACGCGACGGCGCGTATACCCGACGGTGCGACGATCGAACTCGACGGAGCGACCGGCCAAGTCACGATCCTGGAGCTTCCGTGACCTCAACCCGCCCGTTTCGTTTCGCCGCCCAGGCGTTCAAACCCGAGTCTGCGAAGGAGTGGACCGACACCGCTCGCAAGGCGGAAGACCTCGGCTACTCCGCACTCCATGTCGCCGACCACTACTTCGGTGAAGGTGCCGCGCTCGCGGCCGCCAGCCATCCGGTGCAAACGGTTGCCGCGATTCCGGCAATGATGGCCGCAGCCGCCGTTACCGAGTCGATCAAGATCGGCTCTCGGGTCATGTGTTGCGACTACCACCACCCGATGGTGCTGATGAAGGAGCTCGCAACGATCGATCTGCTTTCTGACGGCCGGCTCGAACCGGGCTTTGGTGCCGGCTGGATCACGACCGAATACGAAGCGATGAACATCCCGATGGATGGCGCCGGTGTGCGGATCGCACGCATGGCCGAATACGTCGAGTTCGCACGATCGTTCTTCGCCGGTGATGACCTCGACTTCAACGGTGAATACGTGAAGGTCACCGACACCGCGGCGGTACCCGCGTCGCCGCAAGACGGCGGGCCTCGCATCATGATCGGTGGCGGCGCACCGAAGGTGCTTGGCATTGCCGGCCAGTTGGCCGACATCGTGTCGATCAACTTCAACAATTCCGCGGGCAAGATCGGGGCCAAGGGAATCGGTTCCGGTACTGCCGAGGGCACGGCCGAGAAGGTCGGCTGGATCCGCGACGGAGCAGGTGATCGCTTCGATGACATCGAGATCGAGATCGCCGCCTACTTCACCACGGTGACCAACAAGACCGAGCCGACGGTGGCGGCCATGGCTGGCGCGTTCGGCATGGAACCGGAGGTGTTGGCCGCGCACCCGCATGCCCTCATCGGTTCCACAGACGAGATCATCGAGACGTTGCAGCGGCGGCGCGCTGACTACGGCATCAGTTACATCACCGTCGGTGACACGGTGCTCGATTCGTTCGCTCCCGTCGTCGCAGCACTTGCCGAAAACTAGGGGGCAGCACTGCTCAACGCTTCTCGATATCGAGATCGAGTCGGGCCAGGCCGCGGAGGATAAAGCTCGGTTCGTACTCGAACGTGTTCCCGGCGCTGAATGCCGGGCAGCGCAAGAGGCGGGTCAGTTCCTCGAAAGCGACCCGCCCTTCGAGACGCGACAGCGGTGCCCCGATGCAGAAGTGATGTCCCTTGCCGAAAGCGATGTGTTCTTTCAAGTTGTCGCGGCCGGGATCGAAGCCATCGCCATCAGGAAAGTGCGCCTCATCGCGGTTGGCGGCGCCGAACATCACCCAGACCCGTGAGCCCTTAGGAATCTTCACGCCATCGATCTCGGTGTCCTTCGTCACCCCGCGGAACATGCCCTGATTCGGGGTCGAGACCCGGAGACCCTCTTCGACCAGTCCGTTGATTGTTCCAGCCGGATCGTCTTCCATCGCCGTCCACCACGTGCGATGTTCGATGAGCAAGCGCATCGTCTCGTTGAGGAACTTCGTCGTGGTCTCGTTCCCGGCGACCATCAGCTGCTGAATGATCGAAAACACCTCGTTGAAGTTCAACTTGCGAGTTTCGCCGTCGGGCGTGTCGGGATCGTCGAAGTCGGCGTGCACGAGATCCGAAAGAATGTCGTCCTGCGGGTTCGCCAACCGATCCTCGAATTCGCGATGCCAATACTTCTGACACTCGACCTGGTCCTCGGCGGCCTTGTATCGCTCCTCAGGCGTGAGCGCGACCCCCAAGGCAGCCACCGCGGCATCCGACCACGGTTTGATCTTGCTTTCGGTCTCGGGGGCCATATTGAGTGCATGGTGGATGACGCGCACCGGGAACGACACGGCGAAGTCGGTGTGAAAGTCGATCGCCCCCTGCTCCGGAAACTCGTCGATGAGCTCGATAGCGATCTCGCGGACCTTGTCTTCGAGCGCGGCGATGCGTCGCGCCGAGAACGCCCGTGAGACGAGCTTGCGGTAGCGGGTCTGAAACGGCGGATCGATGGTGAGCAATGTGTCGACCCGCTCCCACCCCTGCTTCATGATCTCGCCGACCTTCGCCATCACCTCGCGGTCGCCAACGGTTCCGGCACTTGCGATCTTCGAGGAGAACGTGTCGGTGTCACGCAGGATCTCGATCACGACATCGTGACGCGACGCAAAGTACATGCCGGTCTGCTCGTGGTGGAAGATCGGCCCGTGGTCCCGCAGCGCGGCATAGTGCGCAAACGGACACTGCTGCACCTCTCGGTCCATCGGGTTGTACGTGCTCAGATCGATATCAGTGGCCATGCGAGTCCCCGTCACAAGTGCAACGACGTCGTCGTCACTGGCGAATAATTGACTAGGCGGTTAATTTAACCGCCCATGCAACTCAGCGGAAACGAAAGCCCTCTCCCCCTCACCGATCGCGTCTGCGTCGTGACTGGTTCAAGCCGTGGAATCGGCCGCGGGATTGCTCGCGCGCTAGGCGAACAGGGAGCCACCGTGTACATCACCGGACGGAGCACCGGCGACGATGGCCCGGAGCAGCGGACCATCGATTCGACCGCTCGCCTGGTGACCGAACTGGGGGGCCACGGCATTCCGGTTCAGACCGACCACACCGACGACTTGCAGATCGAAGCGCTCTTCGATCGCATTCGGTCCGACCACGGCCGCATCGACATTCTCGTCAACAACGTCTACAAGATTCCCAACCCGCCGGTGTGGAGCGGCGGCTTCTGGGAGCACCCTTGGGAAATCTGGGACGACCAGGTCGGCACCGGCGCCCGCTGCCACTACATCGCTTCGTGGCATGCCGCCCCGCTCCTGTTCGAGGGAGACGGCAAGCTCATCGTCAACGTGTCGTCGCCGGGAGCTCTTGGCTACCACTTCAGTGCCAGCTATGGCGTCGGCAAGACAGCCCTCGATCGGCTGACGAAAGACATGGCCATCGAGCTGCAGCCGACCGGGGTGACCGCGATCGGCCTCTACCCGGGTTCGGTGGCGACCGAGTTCATCGTCGATGCCAACAAGGAACGACAGCGAGATCTCTCGACCTTTCAGACGCCGCTGTTCGTCGGCCGGACCGTCGCCGCGTTCGCCGGCTCCGAGAGCCAGCTCGATCGGAGCGGCGACATTCTCTGGGTCGAAGATCTCGCCGACGAATTCGACATCGTCGACGAAAACGGAACCCGACCCCCGGGCTATTCACGACGCGCCGAACTGACCGCGAGATGATGGAGTGGTCGGTCCAACTCGAACACGGTGGGATTCGACCCGGAGGTTCATTCACCTCACCGAGACCCATTGAGAGATCGTCCCTGACCACGCCCTCAGAGAGCCGTTATCGCAACGATCGGCGACGACGGACCAAGCTTCTATCTCCACGGCCGCTACGACGTCGTGCCGGCCTTCGAGTCCAGCCAGTTCGAACCCGTGGTCGGCAACGGCAGCACTCACGGCGCGGCACCTCAGACACGAAAGGCGGGCTCATCGCGATGCTCGTCGGAGCCCTTGTGCACCGCAATCTCGGCGAAGCGGGACAGATCAGACTCGTTTATGGCCCAGACGAAGAATCCGGTGGTGCCGACGGAGTGGAGCGCCTCGACGACATCGGCCAGCACCACGACCTCACCTACCAGATCCTCCTAGACGTTCACCTGTCGGCAACCCCTCTCTCCCCATCGCCAACCTCAACGAAACCGCCACCGTCATCGCGTCGACCGTCGGCACCCACCTTGGGTACACCTGCGATCAGTGAGATCGCGAGACACGGCCGTGGATATCAGCCGGTCTCGCCGAGGGCCCAACGGATCGCGCGCCGGAGCAGCTCGTTATATTGCGGCTTCTCCCACGAGCATCGCTCGATCGTCGGGTAGTAGTCGAGCACCGGCGCCATATCCCAATGGCCTCGACAATGGCCGAGGCTGTTGTAGAGCACGGCGCCGTCGCCGAATGGCCGGACGTACTGGATCAAGTGTTCGTCGCTGCCTCGGGTCTCGGCGCTCCAGTCGGCCTCTTCGAAACCGGTCGCTTCGCCGGACCAATGCGTATGCAGTTGCACCTGCAACGCGTCTCGGTCGGTGTACTCCATCAGGTAGAGCTCGTCGTCGGTGTCGAATGGTTCAATGCCCGCGACGAGCCAGTGGTCGGGGTCGGCGATTTCGACCGGGTACGGCTGAATCGGCGGGTGGGCGACGAATTGGCTGCCCATGAGTTCTGCCCACGCGGGATAACAGCGCGGCGCCTCGACCCCGTTCGGCCGGGGCAGATCCAGTGCGGCATTGGTTCCGTGTAACGCCACCATCCGGCCGCCTGTCGCGACCCAGTCACGGATCGCGGATTGGGCCGCCTCTCCCGGACGAACGTCGCATGTGTAACTCATGAGAAAGTCGCTCGCTGCGATCGCCTCTGCGTCCTCGAACGTCGCGGCGACTTGCACTCGCACGTGAGGATGTTCGGCCAGCAGCTTCAGCAGTTCGACGCGGGCGTAGTCGACGTCGTGATACTTCCCGCCTGCGACGAGATAGGCGTTGACCCGCTCCGGGTTTCCGTCAGCCACGATCAGTAGTTCACGCGCTTGCAGAAACCGCCGTCGACAAACAGGTTGGCGCCATTGACATGGCGCGCCGCGTCGCTGGCGAGGAATGCGACCGCGTTGGCAACATCCTGCGGAACGCCGAGTTGACCTTGCGGGTGCGTCTTCTCCGTCGCAGTGAAGAAGTCGGGCATTGCGCCCTTGATGTTGTCCCAGTCGCCGCCCTCGACCATGATCGGTCCCGGCGACACGACGTTGCAGCGGATGCCCTGGGCCCCGAGCACCTGCGCCTGGCCCAGCGTCCAGTTTGTCACCGCGGCCTTGAATGCGCTGTAGCTACCAGAGCCTGATGCGAAGTGCTCTGCGGTTGCCGTCGTACCGATGCTGATAACACTGCCGCCACCGTCGGCGAGCGCCTCTTTGGCGGCAGCGACGCCACCGACCAACGACACGAGGTCGATGTTGTGATTGTTCACCCAGTCTTCGAGCTTGCGCTGTGGTTTCGCCGACGTGTTGTGCACGAAGATGTCGATACCGCCCAATGCTTCGGCCGATGCGTTGATCCAGCCGGTCACCGATTCGAGATCAGCTGCATCCATGACGCTGCCAACTGCGGTGCCATTGGCGCTCATCGCCGCAACGGCGGCGTCGACATCCTCAGCGGTACGGGATCCGATCGCGACGGACGCTCCTTCGGCTAGGAGGGTCTCGGCGATGGCACGGCCGAGGCCTTTCGTCGAGCCGGTAACCAATGCTCGTTTTCCCGTAAGTCCAAGATCCATCGTGCTTCCTCATCTGTCGATAACTAACCGGGCGGTTAGTTTAGATGAAGCAGCAGCGCGGCGCCGAAGTGAGCAGCGTTTACCGGGCGACGTCCTTCCACGGAATGCCCTTGTCGACACGAGGTTCACCGGGCAGACCAAGCACCCGCTCGCCGATGATGTTGCGCTGCACCTCGTCGGAACCGCCGGCGATGCGATAGCCAGGAGCGCCGAGCACATGCTCGCCCCACTCCCATGTCGCATACTCGCCGGTATCGGCGATAAGCCGTGGCCCCAGCACATCGGAGACAACGTCGGACATCAGGTTCATACCCTCGGTCCACAGAAGTTTGCCGAGCGAACCCTCCGGGCCCGGGGTGCCGCCCTTCGCTAGATCCGCAGCTCGCCGGTTCGTGTACCGCTCGATGCGGGTGTGGATGTAGGCGTCCATGAGCCGCTGCCGGATGACCGGATCATCGGTGACGCCCAGCGCCCGGGCCGTCCCGAGCAGCTGGTTCCAGCTACCCCCGGCCGACGATCCTCCACTGCCACTTGCCGAATGATCACGTTCGAAGCCAAGCGTCGTCAGTGCAACCTTCCACCCCTCACCCTCAGGACCAAGGCGCATCGTGTCGGGAATCCGAACATCGGTGAAAAACACCTCGTTGAATGACGATCCGCCACTCATCTGCTTGATCGGTCGCACCTCAAGCCCGGGTGCGTCCATCGGGACCATAAACGCGCTCATCCCTTTGTGCTTCACGGCGTCGGGGTCGGACCGGGCGATGAGCTCGCCCCACTCGGAGAACTGCGCCGCCGAGCTCCACACCTTCTGCCCGTTGATGACCCACTCGTCGCCGTCACGTTCGGCACGACAGCCGAGCGCGCCAAGGTCCGAACCCGCCCCGGGTTCACTGAAGAGCTGGCAGCACAGCGTGTCGGTCCGCAGGAACTGCCCGACGAACTGTTCCTTCTGCTCGTCGGTGCCGAACAGGTTGATGGTCGGCGCAATCAAACCCGTCGTCACTCCGAAGGCCTCATGCCGCGGCGGCACCGCATAGTTGCGCTCGGCGAGGCCGTAGGCCCGAGCGTGCGCGGTCGACAAGCCAAGACCACCGAACTCTGGCGCCCATTTGATCGCGTGATAACCGTGCTGGGCCTTCTTCTGATTCCACGCCTTGATCTCTTCAAGCAACGCCCGCTCTTCCTCGAACGTGAGCGCATGAAAGACCGAAACGCTGAACTCGCCGTCGCCCCATGCGGGATCGTCATGAGCGTCAGCCGCGAGCGGTTCAGCGTTGTCCGCCAGCCATGCAGCTGCCTCCGCCGCAAACTCTTCAACCGATGGATTTGCCACGTCGTCTCTGCACTTTCATTCGGTGCGGTCGCCAAGGTGACCGCAAGATGTTCTGGTTACGATGACCCGATGCCCAAGAAGACTACGAAGCTCGGACGACCTCCCGCGTCGAGTTCGGCAGAGACTCGCGGGCGCATCCTCGACGTTGCTCGGCGCAGTTTCGCCGAGCTCGGTTACGAGGCAACCACGAACCGCACCCTCGCCGCTGAGGCCAACATCACCACTGGTGCGATCTACCACTACTTCGAGTCGAAGCTCGACATCTTCCGAGCCGTGCACGAGGAGGTGCAAGCGCTGGTCTACCTTCGTTTCCGGGCCGCTGAACGCGAGGCCGACACATTCGTGACCAAGCTCGAAGTTGTTCTCGAGACAGCCCATCAGCTGAACCGCGAAGACCCGACGCTCGCTCAGTTCCTTGGAGCATCGCGTATCGACCAGCGTCGGGTGCCGGAGCTGATCGCCGCCTACCCGAGGGACGATCGGCGACGCCAAGAGTTCTTCGAGTCGATGGTCGACTTCGGCATCAAGTCGGGCGAGATCAAGAAGGCCGATCGGCAGCGCATGCTCGCCGTGATCTACACCTTGACCATCGGGCTCACCGACGCGGTCTCGAACAACGTCAAAGCCCACCGCAACGCGGTCGACGGCATCATGGGACTGCTCGAAGGCACACTGATCAAGCAGCGCTGAGCGGTCGAGGCGAGCTGAGGCCGTCACGCGTAGCTCGCATCGGAACGGTCACGCGTGCCCGTGATGTACTCGCCCGGCATTGTTGCTTCGATCATCTCGATCCGCGTCCAGTCGACGCGAAGGCGTCGATGTGCGACGCGCCACTGATCGTCCTTGGTGACAAATCGATCGACATAGCGGCCGTTGAAAGTCAGCAGCTGGTCTGGACCGTCACCGTCATCGGGGTTATCTCTCACATGGAAGGCGAGAACGTAACTCTCGACGACAAGTCCGCCACTCGCCGGCTCGCCAAGCGTGATGTTCGACAACCGATGTTGTGTCGCTCGGTAACCCTCGCGCAGGCTCGGCAACGCCCGATCGACGAACGCCTCGATCGTCATCGTTCCATGGCGTCCGTAGCCGACGAGCTCGGCTTCCGGGTGAAACGCCGAGGTCACCAGGTCGGCATCGAGGCGATCGATTCCTCGGGTGTATCGAAGCAGGCAATCCTCGATGACCTCTCTCGTCGGCGGCGCGATCATTTCACAACCGCCGGGTTGCCGTCGGACCACATCTTGATGAGTGCCCGGTGCTGTATGCGCCAACCTGCCCGGGTTCGCACCATGTCGTCTTCGTAGCGACCAGCGATAATGAACAAGGAGCCACCTTCGACGCTGGCGCGGATGTGCTGTGCTTGCAGGTAGCACCGGTGGTGCGCCGAATCACCCTCGAGACGCACCTCATGGTTCGACACGATGTGTTGGCTTCCGTCCATGCGACCCAATGACCGACTGATGCGTTCTTTGATCGCTTCGATGCCGCGGTGCGCCGACCCCATGAAGTCGACGGTCGCATCGGCGGTGAAGACGTTGTCGAGTTCGGCCCAATCGCGAGTGTCGAGCGCCCAGGTATAACGAATTGCCGCTGCGATCACGTCGTGCTCATCGATAAGCGCGCCCGGCGTCGTCGCACCATCGCTCCCGCCAGCGTCGTTCATACCAGAGTCGTTCATACAAGAGTCGTTCATACACGAGTCGTTCATACAAGAGTCCAGCCGCCATCGACGGCAATGTTCTGACCGGTGATGTAGGAAGATGCGCCGCTCGCGAGGAACAGCACGACCTGTCCGATCTCGGCCGGCGTGCCGGACCGGCCGAGTGGAATGTTGTTTGAGCGTTGCCGCATCATCGGACCCATCAGGCCACTAACCGAAGGCTCCTTCGGCCAGAAGTGATCGATCTCACCGGACTTCATCTTCTGAAGTGTTGGCACGTCGATATGGCCAGGGCTAATCGCATTGACTCGAATGTCATGCGGCGAGAGATCGAGTGCGAGGCTTTTCGTGAAGTGGATGACGCCGGCCTTAGCGGTGTCGTAGCCGGTACCGAGACACGGCAACAACCCATCGACCGACGCGATGTTGACGATGGCGCCACCGTTGCCAGCTGCAGCCATACCGGCCGCCACTGGTTTGCAGCAGTTGAACATGCTGGCCAGGTTGACGTCGATCGATTGCTGCCATGACTCACGCGACTGATCGAGGATGCTCCCAGCAAAGTGATAGGAACCGGCGTTGTTGACAAGGATGTCGACGGCCCGGTCGCCCAATTCGTTCGCGCAGGCGTCGCCGTCGGTCACGTCGAGAACGATCGCACTGCCGCCAACCGCGGCGGCGACACGCTCGGCACCATCGGCGTCGATATCGGCCACCGCCACCGCGGCTCCTGCTTCCGCCAGGACGTGCGCAATGCCTTCGCCAATTCCGGTCGCGGCGCCGGTGACAAGAGCCCGTCGACCGGTGAGATCAAGGAGCCTTCCTGCAGTCATGACTTTCACGATAACCCGAATTAACCAATCGGTTAGTATCTCTCGAACACACACACGAGGGGGACACTCATGGGTGAGCTTGACGGTCGAGTCGCATGTATAACCGGAGGCACCAGAGGCATCGGGCGAGCGACGGCCGAGGCGTTTCTTCGCGAAGGGGCCCAGGTCGTCATCAACGGACGAGACCCCGAGAAGGGCGCCCGCGCACTTGCCGAAATGGACGTTGGCGACAACGCCCACTTCATCGCTGGTGATGTGAAACAGCGCGACGATTGCGAGGCCCTCATTCAGGGAACCGTCGATCGGTTCGGGAAGATCGACATCTTGTTCGCGAACGCTGGTGGTGCGAGCAACCATGCGCCGATCGTCGATCTCACCGACGATGCGATGCAGGACTCGCTGCTCTGGAACTTCTGGCACACGTTCTGGACGATGCGGGCCGCGCTCGGTCACATGATTCCGCAAGAGTCCGGGCGCATCATCACGATGTCGTCGGTCGAAGGCAAGGTCGGCAAGCCCGCAATCTCGATCTACGTCGCCGCCAAACATGCAATCAACGGGCTGACGAAGTCAGCGGCTCAAGAAGTTGGACCGATGGGCATCACCGTCAACTCGGTCTGCCCCGGAGCGATCGAGACCGACATCATGGCGGTCGAAGGACCGCCGGCCGCCGAGGCCATGGGCCTCACCTACGACGAACTACTCAACGTCTTCGCCGAAGAATCGGCCATCAAACGGCTCAACGAAACAAGCGACGTCGCCGAGGTCTGTGTGCTTCTCGCATCCGACGCCGGCGCGGGCATTACTGGCTCAATGATTTCAATCGACGGCGGCTCGTCGCCTTACTAGGGGGTTCGTGCAATGGGAAAGAACGGCATGGGGAAACTTGATGGAAGGGTCGCCGCGATTACCGGCGGCACACGCAGCATCGGCCGGGCGATGGCCGAGGCGTTTCTGGCCGAAGGCGCGAGTGTCGTCGTCAACGGCCGCAACGCCGACAAGGGCGCAACTGCGGTCGCGGAGATGGGCGGCAGCGACAACGCGGACAGCAAGGTTGCGTTCTTCGCGGGCGATGCGTCAGACCAGGCCACGTGCGAGGGCATCGTCGACTTTGCCATCGAGCGCTACGGCCAGCTCGACATCTGTTGCCTCAACTCGGGCGGTGTCAAGGCGACCGCTCCAGTGGCGCAGATGAGCGATGAAGAATGGAAGCTCGAAGTCGACTGGAACTTGAACCATGTGTTCTGGGGAATGCGACGCGCACTGCAGCACATGATCCCGCGGGAAAGCGGCCGAGTGCTGGTGACATCGTCGATCGAGGGCAAACTTGGCAAGCCCGGCATCCCGGGTTACTCGGCCACCAAACACGCGGTGAACGGTCTTGTGAAAGCGGCGGCCCGGGAAGTCGGCACGCGTGGCATCACGGTCAATGCGATTCTTCCCGGCCTCATCGAGACCGACATCGTGCGCGAAACCGGACCGGAGTCGGCAGTCGCGATGGGGCTTGACGGCTACGACGCCTTGATCGACATGTTCGCCCAGGAGTCAGCGATCAAGCGCCCAAACCGGGTCGAGGAAGTCGCCGCAGTTGCGATGTTCCTCGCCTCCGACGCGGCGCGCAATATCACCGGCAGCATGTTCCCGGTCGATGGTGGAACGATGCCGTACTAGTTGCGGCTCACCATGCTCGCACCCCCGTTCGTCGGATTCGAAGGTCCGGTGCAGATCGCGTATGCCGTCGCTGACGTTCGAGCGAGCGCGGAGCGATGGATTGAACTCGGCATCGGCCCGTTCTTCGTTCGTGATCACATCCCGCTAGACAACGTCCGCATCGACGGTGAACCGGGCCGCTTCGACCACTCGTCGGCGTTCGCTCAATGGGGCGATGTCATGGTCGAGCTGATCTGCGACCACGGCTCCCCCGCCGCCGAACCGACCGCCCGCGACGAGGGTGCCAGCGTTCACCATGTCGCCTTCTTCGTCGACGACTTCGAGGCTGCAACGGCCTCGCTGACCACCGCTGGGCTTACCGAAGCAATGTTCGCGGAAGCCGGCGGTATGCCGTTCGCCTTTCATGACGCCCGCTCCGAGCTCGGTCATCTCATCGAAATCTACGAGCCGGTGCCCCGCCTCGCGGCGTTCTACGCCGACGTTCGTGCGGCAAGCGAGAGCTGGGACGGTTCGGAGCCGCTGCGGTATTAGTCGGCCTCGACCGGCCAAAGCGGTTTGGGCACTTCCCAGTCGACCGGTTGGCCCCACGTCTCGGAGAACACGGCCTCCTCAGCCGGGCGCCGATTTGGCACCCCCCACCGACCAATCGGATAACCGATCGGCACCATTGCGTGCATGTTCCAGATGCTGTCCTTTGGCATGCCGAGCAAACCTTCGACCCGTTCCTTCTGCAGCTTCAGCAGCGTCGTCACCGACGTTCCTAAACCTTCGGCTCGCGCCGCCAGACAGAGGTTCCAAAGGCAGGGAAACGTCGACGTCTCCCCACCCTGTTTCCCGAACACAAAGATCAGCATTGGCGCCGTGTGCAGGTTGTTCGCCAACCACTGGGCGGACTTGTCGATCTTGATCGTGAGCTGCACGTCGGGATCGTTCGGGTCCCCGTGCGCCCCCTTCTCCTGCGCGCCCGCATACCGGGTCTCGTTTAGTTCGGTTAGGCACTCGCGGTAAATGCCCTGGATCTCGGCCTTCATCGCCGGTTCGGTCACCGTGATGAATCGAAACAACTGCGTGTTGCCCGAGTTCGGCCCGCGAATCGCCGCGTCGAAAAGCTTGGGCAAGAGATCCGATGGAACAGGATCGGGCTTGAGTCGCCGCATCGCTCGGGTGGTGTACACGGCCTCATAAACATCCATGCGGCATAAATTAACCGCTTGGTAGGTCGTGCACTAGCGTGAGGGGCGTGCCCGGCAGACACCACGGCCGTGTCGCGCTGGTTACCGGAGCCGCATCGGGCATCGGACGAGCGACGGCGGAGCTGATCTCAGACGAAGGTGGATCGGCCGTCGCGGTCGATGTCGACGAAGAAGCCCTCGGCTGGGCCTCCACCTGCGATCGGGTCGTGACGCTTGCCGGCGACATCACCGACCCGGCCGTAAACGATGCCGCGGTCGCGCTGGCCGTCAACACATTCGGCCGGCTCGACGGGGTCGTCCTGAACGCAGGTGTCTCGATGTCGGGTGACCTGCTGACCTTGCCGATCGAAGAGTTCGATCGGGTCATGAACGTCAACGTGCGCGCGATCGTTCTTGGTATCCGAAGTGCGGCCACAGCTCTCGGCCCCGACGGAGCGATCGCTGTGACCGCTTCGACGTCGGGCCTCGGTGGCGATCCGAACATGTGGCCGTACAACACCTCGAAAGGTGCGGTGATCAACCTCGTGCGGGCCGCTGCGCTCGATCTGGGCCCGCGTGGAATTCGGATCAACGCGGTCGCCCCTGGCCCGACCGAGACCGCCATGACCGAGGGCATCCATGCGCGTCCGGAGATCTGGAACGGACTCCGCCGGCGAGTCGCGCTTCAGCGCTGGGGACGGCCCGAGGAGATCGCCGCGGTTCTCGCTTTCCTCGTCTCGCCCGACGCAAGTTTTGTGACCGGCGCGATCGTGCCAGTTGACGGCGGCGTCACGGCTAGCACTGGCCAGTTTCTTCCGGCCGAGACCTCATCACAGTTCAACGAACCAAGAAAGTAGACCCATGACTGAAGCAACATCGAGCGAAGAGGAACTCGTGGCGCCCGGCAACTACGAGGACGTTACCCAGTACGACCTCGACGCCGCCGACGAGGAGGAGCTTCTCCTCGCGCACAACGAGTGCACCTTCATCTGGGCGAACAAAGAAGGCTGGCCCGTCGGCGTGATCATGTCGTACGTCTGGGTCGACGGGAAGTTCTGGCTCACCGCCACATCACAACGCGCCCGCATCCACGCCGTGCGCCGCGACCCACGGGTGTGCATCGTCGTCACCAGTACTGGCTCACCCGTCGCCCGCAACAAGGCGATCACCTGGAAGGGCACGTGCACGATCCACGATGACGATGCCACCAAGACGTGGTTCTATCCCGCGCTTGCGAAGGCCTTGCGCCCTGACAGCGAAGAGGGGCAAGTGCAGTTCGCGAAGTTCCTCGATTCGCCCCGCCGGGTCATCCTTGAGGTCGACCCAACCCAGCGCATCGGCTACGACGGCGGCAAGATGGCAAAGGCCACCGCCGCCTGGATGCGGGCAAACGCCTAGGAGTCGGGATCCTGCGATCAGGTCGCGGCCCAGGCGATGGCGTTCGCCAGCACCTTGCGATAGTTGGGATCGGCGTAGGTCGTCGGTCCGTCGCCGAACTGGATGTACGCAACGTTCGCGTTGACGTGCGGATTCACCCATGCGACCAGGTTGCTTCCCGGCGGGTGAGACCACCCATCGTTGGAGTATCGCGTGCCACGAATCGCGAGATCAGCCGAATAGAAATCGTCGTCGGTGAACCGATGCCGGCTGGCCATCAACGGCTGGACCGCATCCTCGAATACCGGGAACAAGTACAGCTCGTCGGTTATCTCGAACGTGGCGTCCAGGCCCGCACAGATCGGATGCTCGGGTTCGATGACTTCGACGGTGTGGGTCACATCATGGCGATAACCCGAGTCGGGATAGTTACGGCCGCACAACTCGGCGGGCTGATAGTGAAATCGTCCACCAACGATGTCGGCGAATCCTGGCCACGAGGGCCAGCTCGCGATTGCGTGATGCAGGAAGACCATGCCCTGACCGCCGTCGAGCAATGACGCGAAGGCTGCCGGATAACCCTCGGGTGGTTCGCTGAACTCGATCGGCGGGTCCGCTCCAGTGAAAGTGATGCCGGGCATGTCGTACATGACCAGCACATCAAACGCCGCCGCATGCTCAGGGCGAACCAGCTCGAGCGCTTCGGGATGTTCGATGTGGGTCCACCCGATCGCGTCATTGCTGTCGAAGACGGCGAAGAATGGGGCGGCCTCAAATGGGTGGCCCTTCGTCACGACAGCGACCTGCGTCTTTTTCACCGGTGGACTCCGAGTGTGTAGTGTCAGCTTCTCGATCGGAAACTAACCGATCGGTCAATTAGTTGCACCCATCGAACGTGTCGCCGGCTGCAACATGAGAACGAAGTGAGGCCCCGCCCATGAAAGTTGGCATCAACCTTCCCGCCCAGTTCCCCTTGGACAGCACCTCGATGATGTTGCCGCTGTACGAACAGATGGGAGCAGACTCGTATTGGGCTCCGGACCACATCCTCGGCGTGTTCCACCCCGGCCTATGGGCCGAGACTCCCCTGTCGGCCATGGCCGCCGATCCCGATGCGTTCTACGACCCGTTCTGCTACGGCGCCGTTGTCGGCACGATGACCGATAAACCCTTCGGCATCTCGGTAACCGACAGCACGCGCCGCCGCGCCGCCGACCTCGCCCGCACCGCGCTCACCCTCAACGATCTGAACCCGGGCGGCTTCATTCTCGGCATCGGCTCTGGTGAGGCCGAGAGCACCCTGCCCTTCGGCTATCCGTTCGACAAGCCCGTTGGTTTGCTCGAAGAGTGCTTGATCGAACTGCGCTCGCTACTTGATGAGGGCACGATGCCGGGTAACCCCGTCGGCCGAATGGGGCTTCCGCTCGAAGCCGAAGGTCGCGGCAAGCCCGCGGTTTGGGTTGCCGGCCACGGCCCCCGCACCCTGCGTTTGACCGGCCAGCACGGCGACGGCTGGATTCCGGCATGGGGCATGTCGGCCGAGGAGTACGGCAACAAGTTGAAGACGGTTGCCGACCATGCATCGGCGGCGGGGCGGCCGACACCGGTTGCCGCGATGCTTCCGTTTGTGCTGTTTGCCGAGAGCACCGAACGCGCCGCCGAGATGTTCGAAGCCGAACCCCTCGGCAAACTCTTCGGCCTCTTCGCGATGGGCAGCGTGTGGGAGAAGTACGGACTCACTCATCCGCTCGGCAACGACTCGCAAGGTTTCATCGACGTCATCATCCACGACCTCGACCCCGACGAGCTTCGCGACCTTGCGCCGACGATCCCGTTCGAGATGGTGCAGGAGGTGCTGTTCCTCGGCAATGCTGAAGAACTGGCGTCTCAGTTCGAGGACTACGCGAAGGCCGGCCTTGAGTACATCGTGATGGCCAACCTCACCGGCGTCATCGGCGGCATGGACGAGATCATGGCTCGCGGCGCAGACCTACCTCAGCTGATGGCAACTTTGCGCGAGTTGTGACTCGGTCCGGCCGCTCACGGCGCGTCATGGTTGGAAAACAACCTCGTTCTTCGCGAGGAGACTCTGGTAGTCAGCATCGGTCTCGGCCGCAACAAGCGCGTCGACGAATGCATGGAAGCGCTGACCGCCTGCTTCGTTGCGGCCGAACATCACGTGAGTTTTTGCGCCGGTCTTCAGCGCCCGTTGGATGCGCTTGCCGGTGAAGTAGTCCTCATCGCGCACCACGCGGAGCAGGAAGTCCATCTGCTTCGTGATCGTGTCTTTCTGTTCTTCGTCCGGCCCTTCGACCGCGAGAAAATGCTGAACCGTGGTCGACGTGTCTGGCGTTGCGCCCGGGAACAACTGCGACACCATGTAGACCGGCACCCCCGCGTCGAAGCGGGCGATCGACACGTGCGGAAAGATCGTCCACACGCCGCTGTTGAGTCGAGCCGTCGTCCACTCGTCCTCGGGATCATCGGCCCACGCCAGAATGCGTTCGTCAGGTGACGTGACCCGCTGATGCGGACCCCATGCGTCGTAGATCGCCTTGTTCGAATAGTCGGGCCCGAACGTGTTCTTGTGCAGGATTGGCAGATGGTAGAAGTCGAGGTAGCCGTCGTAGGCCACCTTCCAGTTCGGTCCGTCGACCTGTTGGCGCCCGACCATGGTGCAATCGGCAAAGCCGTGGGTCTCAAGCATCGCGTCGTAACCCGCGAGGAAGGCGTCGAGATGCAACTCGGCCCCCGGCGTCAGTCCGCCGAAGATAATGCCGGCGCGCTCCTCGCACGGCAACTGCGTCAACCCGTGGCAATCGACGTCGATCTCACCAAACTCGTCGCGGTCGAGAATGCCGACCAGCGCGCCACCTCGGTCATAACTCCAGGCGTGATACGGACAGGTGAATCGGCGGCTCGACCCGGTGCCGTCCTCCATAATCACTGCACCACGATGGCTGCACATGTTCACGAATGATCGCATCACGCCATCGTCGCCACGAGCGAGCAGCACGGGGACGCCCGCTACCTCCTGGGCCCGATAGTCACCAGGCCCTGGTAGCTCACAGCTAAACCCGAGCACCAACGGCACCCGTCGGAACACGCGGTCCATCTCAAGCTGCCACCGGTTCTCGGCGTAGTAGTTCGCGGCGGCAACCCGCCGGACCTCGGCGGCCTGCGGAACACTGCCGGCTCGGGCATGACCGATTGTCCGGCGAGCGAGCTGTACGAGTACCTCACGTGTCATTCGATGTTCCCCTTGAGCCCCTGTTTTTCGTCGCCCTGTCGGTCGACATTACCGATCGGTCGCCGCCTTGGACATGCGGTGATTCGCCATCACCGGGCCAGCGACCCACCCACACATTTGAGGATCGCAGGACCGGAGCTCTCCCGAGAGCCACTCACCTTCCGCGGTGAATAAGCCGCTCTTGTCGCCGTCGGTGACCTGGATCGTTCCTTCATCGTCATGGCGTTCGTACAACGCTTTCGAGAACGGATGGCTAAGACCAAGCATGGCTATTTGCCCTCTCCGTCGACCCACTCGCCGAGCAGTTTGTGGAGCCACCGGACCTTCGACTCCTGATAATTGCCGAGCGTGACACCCGGCTTCATCGTCGCCTCAAGACCGCGTTGGACCTTGGCCATGTTGAACAAGTCCTGGTTGAAGACTTTGCCGAGCATGCCGAGTTCGGGGGCATCGGTGAACGTCTCGTGCTCCTCGAGCAAGTGCATCGGCGCGGGCGGAGGACGTTCGCCGAGATAGGGAGCGATGAAGATGCACTCCATCAGACAGCTCCGGTGATCATCGCCGTTCGGACGGAACCGATAGACGATGCGGTTGAACGCGCCCCACGGGTGAAAATTCGGAAAGATGGTGTAGTCGATGCTGTCCATCATCTCGGCATCGGACAGTCGGTCGGGCCAGTCGCCAGCCGAATCGCGCCACCGCGCGCGCCCGCCTTCGGCCCCGATCTGGCGCATCGATTGTTCCTCGGTCAGCGAGATCGGCGAGTCCTGGTCATGACGGACGTCCATCATCGATCGCATCATCTCGTCCTGCGTCGGTGTCCAGTCGAGGTTCGGGCTCGGTGTACCGCCCGGGGTGATGACCCGCGAGAAGTTCTCCCAGATATCGACCTGACTGTTCGTGTCACCGAGGTACGGCATGATCTGCGGGTGGGTGGCGTTCACGTGATAGGCCTCGCAGAACGCTTCCTGCGCGATCTTCCAGTTGCAGTCGATGACTTTGGCGACGTGTGCTTCCTTGTACCGATTCGCGAGGTCCCACTCTTCAAAGTGAGCGACGACTTCTCCGAGGAAGTCTTCGAGCGGTTCACAGTTCGGGTCGGGATTGATCATGACGAACCCGGCCCAGGTCCCGACACTCACCTCGGGAAGTTGAAACGACTCGGCCTCGACGTGCGGAAAGTCCCAACGAGCCGGGACGTCCTTCAGCTCACCGTCGAGGTTCCAGGCAAAGCCGTGGAATGGGCAGCGGATTTCGTCGCATCGACCGGCGTATTCCTTGAGCTGTCGACCTCGATGCAGACACGCGTTCGGATACGCCTTGATCTCGTCGGGCCCAGTGCGCATCACCAGGTACGACGCCCGAACGATCTCGTAGATGTAGTAGTCGCCGACTTCGGGGATTTCGTCCTCTCGGCACGCGTACTGCCAAACACGGCTCCAGAGGTTCTGCACCTCCTTGTCGTGCCAGTCGCGCGAGGTGTAGCGCTCGTGCGAGATGTCCTCGCTACCCAGATACTGAGGCGATTCGAGACGGAGCACCGCGGGAACTTCCCTCGTGTCGGTATCAAGCAACTGTTGGTAGCTGATACCGGGTGAACGTGCGTCACCGGGTTGTTCTGTTGTCGCCACTTGGCCTCCTCGATCCGACTCCCCCGCCGTCGGTAAACTAACCGGGCGGTTAATTTACCGTCAACTGGGTGACTTGCTGCGCTCGCCTGCGTCGTCCTGACCGTACTGATACCCACGGTGGGTGCGACCTCCGGCAACGAGGTGCAATTGGCCCGTGACCCACGATGCGGCCGGTGACGCCAGGTAGACAACGGCGGCGGCAATGTCGTCGGGTTCGCCAGTGCGCGCGAGCGGAATTGTTGCGGCAAGTTCGTCGAGCTTCGAGCTGACGCCGAGCACCTCAAGAAATGCTTCGGTGACCACCGGACCCGGTGCCACTGCGTTCACGCGAATGCTGGGTGCAAGTTCCAACGCCAACGTTTCGGTCAGGTTGTTCATGCCCGCTTTGGCCGCGGCATACGGCCCGGTGCGCGGGCTCCCGCGCGTGCCTGCACCCGACGAGATGTTGACGATGCTGCCTCCTGCCGTCATCCGTTTCGCGGCCGCCTTGCAGCCTTGGAACGCCGACGTCAGGTTCAGTTCGAGCTGCGACCGGAAGGTGTCGTCCGGGGTGTCGATAAGCAACCGGGTGGTCTTCTCGTCGGAACCGCCAACGTTGTTGACCCACACGTCGAGTCGCCCGAACTCGGCGATCGTGCGCTCGGCAATCTCCTCGGAGAAATCGCGGATGTCACCTTGAGCAATCAGGCAGCGCTGACCGTGGGCTTCGATGCCGGCCTTCGTGCGCTCGAGGTCCGCAAGGCGCCGGGCGTTGATAGCAACGTCGCAACCGAACTCGGCCAGCCCGAGCGCGATCGCTCGGCCAATACCTTGGCCGGCACCGGTGACAACCGCGACCTGGCCATCCATCCGAAACCTGGGGGCGAGCGCCATCAGGCCGTGAAGAAGTCGGCCCTTGGCGTTCGGGTGTCGTCATAAACCGGTTCACGAAGATCGACGCGGAATTTGTTGTTGTCAGCGCCGGTCAACCCCATTTCGCCAAGCATTGTGCGCATGCCGAAATAGTTCTCATGCTGGAAGTGCGCAGCGAGCGACGCTTCGTCGTCCCACAGTTCGTAGACCTGGACCCGGTTCTCGACACACGGATCGGCGGAAAAGCAGTATGCGGCGCAGCCGGCTTCATCGTCACGGGTCGACTGCTGCAAGGGTTTGGAGTCTTCGACCGCCGCATCGCGCGACGCCGCATCCTTGAAATCGATATAGCCGGCGATGATGATCACGAGCGCTCCTTCGAGTGGATCTGAACTAATTGATCGGTCAGTATGTCACGGGACCACATTCCGCACCGAACGGGCACGCGGGAATGAACACAGGGGGAACAGATGGCAACGGCGGAGGAACTCTCGGAGCGACTTTCGGCGATCGACTGCCCGATCGATCACACGATGCTGGATCCGGCGGTGCAAGACGCGCCGTGGGACTTCTACCGCGAGGTCCACGATAAGTGTCCGGTTTTCCCGATACCCGAACTCGGCGCCGTCATGGTCACCAGGTACAACGACGTGCGCTTTGTGCTCACCCACCCCGAGCTGTTCTCGAACAGCGGACGGGGCGGCGGGGCCAAGAAGGGCCTCCAGGTCGACAAGGCCAAGCGCTATCAGCAGATCTTGCGCGAGAAGGGCTGGGGCCACGTCGAGACGCTGCAGCGCACCGATCCGCCGATCCACACCGACTACCGAAAGCGCTTGAACCGCGTCTTCACGCCGCGCCGGGTTCGGACGATGGGCGAACACATCGACGAGATCAGCGCCGACCTCATCGATGCGATCGTCCGCCCCGTCACCGATGCCGGCGAAACCTCGGGCGAGTGCGAGTTTGTGTCGTCCTTCTCGATGCCGCTGCCCGGCATCATCATCGCCGAACAACTCGGCCTCGATCGAAGCGACATCGCCCGGTTCAAACGCTGGGCCGACGCAATGTTGGCCATCTCTATGCGGCCGCTCACCGACGACGAGCTGATCGAAGCGGTCGAGACAGAACTCGATGCTCAACACCACCTGGCTGCCGAGTTCGAGCGTCGCCGCACCGAACCGACCGATGACCTCATCTCAGCACTCGTTCATTCCCACGAACCGGGCGACGAACCCCTAAGCGTGCATGAGCTGCAGAACTTGATGCACCAACTTGTCACCGGCGGTTTCGAGACCACGACCAACGCGCTGAACCACGGGATCTGGCTACTGACCCGCTACCCGGACGTGCAGGATCGAGTCCGCAACGACCCATCGCTCCTGGCAAGTTTCATCGAAGAAGTGCTTCGCTTCGAGGGGCCGGTGCAGGGGCTCGCTCGGCGAGCGACCCAGGACGTCGAAGTTGGCGGCGTCACAATCCCCGAAGACACGATGGTCATCGTGCGATACGGCGCAGCGAATCGCGACGAAGAGGCCTTCGACCGAGCGAACGAATTCGACATCGACCGGGCCGACACGAATCGTCATATGGCGTTCGGGCTCGGCACCCACTTCTGTGTCGGGGCCGCACTCGCCCGGCGGGAGTTGGAGAGTGGCTTTGGGGCCTGGTTGGCCCGCACCAGCTCGATCGAGCTGGCCCGACCGTTCGAGGGTCCGGTGCACGAACCGAGCCTGTTCCTCCTGCCGATCGAACACCTGCCACTACGGTTCACGCTGCGCTAGCCATCGCGCCCAGCGAGAAAGACGGATATGCACGCAGCTCTTATCACGGGGCAAAGTCAGGTCGAACTCCGCGAGTTCGATGACCCCACGCCATCGGCCGCAGGTGCGGTCGTCGACATCTCGTTCTGCGGCATCTGCGGCACCGACATTCACGCGTTCCAATCGGGCAATCCCTACAACCCCGCAATCTGCGGGCACGAGTGGGTGGGTTCGATCTCTGCACTCGGATCCGACGCGAGCCGATCGAGCCGCCTCGGTGAGGGTGATCGAGTTGTCGTCGCCGTACCACCGCCGTGTGGCCAGTGCGAGACCTGCCGAGCAGGCCAGACGACGATGTGCCGCACCGTGTTCGGCGTCGCCGTTGGGCGCGACCCGCTGGCTCCCAAACACGGCGGCTTTGCTCCGCAGATCGCCGTTGGCATCGACCGTCTTGTGGCCGCGGACAGTCGGCTGACGGATGAGCAAGCCGCGCAGGTCGAACCGAGCACGGTTGCATTCCATGCCGTCCGCAAAAGCGGCGTTCGCCTTGGCGACATTGCCGTTGTGCAGGGGGCGGGCCCGATCGGCCTTGTCACGATGCAGTGGGTGAAGGCGGCCGGCGCAGGTGAGGTCATCGTCGTCGAACCGAACGAGGCCCGGCGAGCGCTTGCCACGGACCTCGGCGCCACGATGACGGCGACGCCCGACGACATCGCCAGTGTGCTCGATGAGCGGACCCGAGGTCGGGGCGCCGACATCGTGTACGAGTGCGTCGGGAAACCTCAGACGATTCAACGCGCGGTCGAACTTGCCCGGCGCGGCGGCTCGATGTGCCTGATCGGACTCGCGGACTCCGACGCGACGATCACGCCACACATCTGGCTCGTCAAGGAGATCAACATGACCTCGGCGCTGGCCTATACCCACGAAGAGTTCGAGATGGCAATGGGCATGATCGGCGACGGCCGCGTGATCGTCGATCCTATGCACTCGTGCACGACAAGTCTCGACGGCCTTGCCGACGCGCTCGCCGACCTCGCGAGCGGGCAGAGCGAACAAACGAAAGTGCTCGTCAACCCCAACTGGTAGCTGGCGTCGCTTCCGTTAGCTCCGCCGACCAGCCTCCAGGATCTGTTCGTTGGCGCCGTTGTGGAATCGGTTTGGCGTCATGCCCGCCGTTGTCTGGCCCGCGTCGACTACCAACGTGTGGCCGGTCACGTACCGGGCCTCGTCGCTCGCCAAGTAGAGCGCGGCATTCGCGATGTCTTCGGGGAAGCCGGCGTATCCGAGTGGCGAGCCACGTTCGATTAGGGTGGTCGCCGCATCGAGGTCGGTCGAATCACCGGTGAGGCCGGCGATCATTGCGGTCGCCGTGTTGCCGGGCGAGATCGCGTTGACTCGAATGGAATATTGCGCCAGCTCGTTGGCGACCGACTTCGTCAAGCCAATCACACCGTGTTTGGCTGCGGTGTAGACGTGCGGCCCAAGACCACCGAGCACACCTGCGGTGCTCGAGGTTGAAATGATCGCGCCCGACTTCTGCGGCATCATCACGCGGGCGGCATGTTTCGTTCCGAGGAAGACCGCACGAAGCAAGATGTTCATCGTGTTGTCCCATGCCTCGATTGGCGTTTCCGAAATCGGACCGACGGCGCCGACGATCCCGGCATTGTTGAACATCACGTCGAGTCGGCCGAACTCGGCGACGGCGAGGTCGACCGCGGCGGCGATGTCCGCCTCCTCGATCACGTTCGTGTGCGTGAAACGAGCGGCATCGCCAAGTTCCGCAGCGAGCCCCTTGCCGGCCTCGTCTTGCACGTCGGCGATGACGACGCTCGCCCCTTCGGCGACGAATCGTCGGGCCGTCCCGTCGCCGATCCCGCTCGCTCCCCCGGTAATGACGGCCACTCGGCCCGCCAAGCGCCCGGCCCGCTCTCTCGCTGCCTCGGCGTTCATGTCACGGCTCCCATTCGTCGCTCCCCCTGTGTTTCGTGCACCATGACCCGATTTGTACGCGCGCGCAAATGGCACTGCCATGATTGTCGACATGACGACCGCACCGATCTTCGACTACCAACAGGTGTTCCACACGGGAATTCGTGTGCCCGACCTCGACGCCGCGATGCTCGAACTTGGCGCCACCCTCGGCGTCACCTGGGCGACCGTCGTCGACAATCCGGGCCAGGGCGTGTGGACACCGACCGGCGGCGCCCAGACGGTGCCGCTTCGATTCACGTACTCGTGCGAAGGCCCCCAGCACATCGAACTTCTGGAGGCCCCGGCGGGTTCGGTTTGGAGCGGCCATGAACAGCCCGGCGTACATCATCTCGGCGTCTGGGTCGATGACGTCGCGGCGAACGTGGCGCGGGCCGAGGCGAGCGGCTGGACGTGCGTTGCAGCCAGTACCTCACCCGACGATGGGTTCGGCGCGTTCGCCTACGTGCAACCGCCGTCGGGCACGATCGTCGAGTTCGTATGGTCGGCATTGCAGCCGCGATTCGATCAGTGGTGGAGCGGCGGCTCGCTGAGCTAAGGAGTTCAGCCGGTAGGAGGCTGTACGAAGTTCCGAACCAGGATGAACTCAAGGGCCCCACCCGCCGCGAAGCGCCTACTGGCTGGGCCCCTAAACCGCGCCATAATTAACCGGGCGGTCAATTTGTGCCAGCGACGTCATTATGTTGAACTGCAGGTCTGACCAAAGGGGGCAAGATGGGTAATCGGGTACCGGTTGAAGACGGGGTCTTCACCTGGCCTTCAGCGGAACCAAGGCTCATCGGCAGCAAGTGCGCTGCGTGCGCCAACGTCATGTTCCCGACCCAGCGGAGCTGCCCGCGCTGTAGCGGCTTCGAGACCGAAGAAGTCGAGCTCGGCCGCACCGGCACGCTGTGGACCTGGACGGTCCAGGGGTACCCGCCGAAGTCGCCACCCTACGCCGGTGACGCGAGCCCCAAGTCTTTCGAACCGTTCGGCGTTGGGTACGTCGAACTGCCCGGTGAGGTCAAGGTCGAGACCCGCCTCACCGTCGCCGACCCCGATGCAATCGAAATCGGCATGGAGATGGAGATGACCCTCGTGCCGCTATACACGAACGACGATGGTGACGAGGTCGTGACGTTCGCGTTCGCCCCACTGGGCACCGTCGAACACAAGGTCGAGCAAGGAGCATGACCATGAACGCAGATGACGTCGCAATCGTGGGTATCGGGATGCACCCATTCGGCCGCCATGAAGGTGTGTCCGGCATGGACATGGGTGTCACTGCGGTGCAGACCGCCCTCGGTGACGCCGGCATCGAATGGAACGATGTCGAGTTTGCATTCGGTGGTAGTGCCAGCTCCGGCAATCCCGACACGATGGTCAGCAAACTCGGTCTCAGCGGCTTGCAGTTCATCAATGTCGCAAACGGCTGCGCGACCGGTGGGTCGGCGCTGTTCTCGGCCTTCAACACGATCAAGTCCGGCATGTTCGACCTCGGCATCGCCGTCGGCTTCGACAAGCACGAACGAGGCGCGTTCCGGGTCAACACGAAATCGTCGGGCCTCGGCGACTGGTACGGCCAATCGGGACTTGCCCTCACCACCCAGTTCTTCGGCATGAAGATCAACCGGTACATGCACGAACACGGCATCACGAACGATGCGCTGGCGCGGGTGTCGGAGAAGGCGTTCCGCAACGGGTCGAAAAACGAGATGGCATGGCGCCGGAAGCCGCTGAGCGTCGACGAGGTTAAAGAGTCGGCGATGCTGAGCTATCCGCTCACGCAGTACATGTTCTGCTCTCCCGGCGAGGGCGGCGTCGCGCTCATCCTCGCTCGCGCCGATCAGGCCCATAAGTACACCGACACGCCCGTCTTCCTGAAAGCGGCCGTTGTCCGATCTCGACGATTCGGTTCGTTCGAAGTCATGGCCCCGCACCTTGCGCTCGAACACAACGCCGGCCCCACGGTCGACGCAGCGGCCGCGGCGTTCGAGATGGCTGGCATCGGACCCGAAGACATCGACGTCGCACAGCTGCAAGACACCGAGTCGGGCGCCGAGATCATGCACATGGCCGAGAACGGCTTTTGTGAGCACGGCGAACAAGAACGCATGCTCGCGATGGGCGAGACCGAGATCGACGGACGTCTGCCGGTGAACACCGACGGCGGCTGCCTCGCTAACGGCGAACCGATCGGAGCGTCTGGACTACGCCAGGTCTACGAAAACGTGCTGCAACTGCGAGGCGACGCTGGTGAACGCCAGGTGCCGAACGATCCGAAGACCGCGTACACCCATGTGTACGGAGCGCCCGGTATCTCGGGAGTGACGATTCTGGCGAAGTAGGCCTGCTCGCGTCATCATCGTCACGCGAGGAACACCGGATAGCCATCACGAGTCGGGGGAACATTATGGCAGTACTGACGAAGGGCTTCGCCGCTGAGCGAGGCACCGAAATGGCGTTGGTCGACGACGTCGGCTCGCTGAGCTGGGCCGAACTCGATGCCCGGGTCAACCAGCTGATTCACAGCTTCCGGTCGGCGGGCCTTGGCGCCGGCGACACGATCTCGGTGGTCAGCGCGAACTGCAACCAGTGGTTCGAAGTCGCGCTCGCTTGTTCCAACATGGGTGTCACCTTCGTACCGGTCAACTGGCATCTCGTGGCACCTGAGATCGCATACATCCTCGACGACTCCGACTCCAAGGCCGTCGTGGCGAGCCACCAATACGTCGACGAGGTTGCCAAGGCGCTCACCCTCGACGGCGCCAGTCGGGTGGCGCTCGCCTTGGCCATCGGCGGCGACGCGCCCGACGGTTTTCAGAACTACGAGACATTCCTCGACGCCGGCAGCGCCGACGAACCTGCAGAGCAGAGTTTCGGTGGGCCGATGTTCTACACGTCGGGCACCACGGGCAACCCGAAGGGTGTCCGCAGCTCGTTGTCGGCGATGGAACCGGGCACAACACCCGAGGTCTGGCATCTGATCGGCGCTGGGTTCTCGGCGATGATGACGGTGCCGGGCATCACCGTGTTGTGCGGGCCGGTGTATCACTCGGCGCAATGGGCGTTCTCTTTCCTACCGATGATGGCGGGGTCGGCGACGGTGATGCAGCACAAGTACGACAGCGCCAAGGTCCTCGAGCTGATCGACACGTACAAGGCGACGAACATCCACTTGGTGCCAACGCAAATGAAACGACTCGTCGATTTGCCCGACGAGGTCAAGGCCAGCTTCGACGGATCATCGCTCGAACTCGTGCTCCATGGCGCGGCGCCGTGCCCCCCGGTCGTCAAACAATCGATGATCGACTGGTGGGGCCCAAAGATCACCGAGTACTACGGCTCGACCGAGGGTTCGGTCATCACACTGATCGACTCGGAACAGTGGGTCGCCAAAGGCGGATCGGTTGGCGCGCCGCTCCCCCACATGGAGGTCATGGTCATCGACGACGATGGCAACCGGGTCGGCGTCAACGAGTCGGGCACGCTGTACTTCCGCAACGGCATGGGCCAAGACTTCGAATACCACAAGGCGCCGGAGAAGACGGCGGAGGCCCACCAGGGGCCTGGCGTGTTCACGACCGGCGATGTCGGCTACCTCGACGAAGACGGCTACCTCTGGTTGAGCGATCGCAAGATCGACATGATCATCTCCGGCGGCGTCAACATCTACCCGGCCGAGATCGAGGGAGCGCTCGGCGGCCACCCACTTGTTGCCGACGTCACCGTCTTCGGTGTGCCGAACGAAGAGTTCGGCGAAGAGGTCAAGGCGGTCGTCGTCGCGAACGACGGCGTCGCCCCCGACGACGATCTCCGGGCGACCCTTGCGGCGTTCTGCCGCGAGAACCTCGCCGGCTACAAATGCCCGCGGTCGTTCGACTTCCTCCCCGAATTGCCGCGCACCGGCACCGGCAAGGTGCAAAAGCGGAAGCTCCGAGAGCCCTACTGGGCCGACCGCACCGTTCAGATATAGCAATACCAGATTTAGCCCACCCGATCTAACGCCCGGACCCAAACCCCCGACCGAGGACCCATCGATGGACCTGTCTACCGACACACTGCTGGACCTGCATGAACGCATGGTCCGTATCCGGCTGTTCGAGGAGGCAGCTGGCTCATTGGCTGAGGCTGCGAAGCTGCCCGGTTTCCTGCACCTGTACGTCGGACAAGAGGCGGTCGCCGCTGGCGTTTGTGCCGTTCTGAACGACGACGACCACATCACATCGACGCACCGGGGCCATGGCCATCTGGTCGCGAAGGGTGGCGACTTCAACAAGATGATGGCCGAGCTGATGGCCAAGAGCACCGGCTATTGCAAGGGCAAGGGCGGGTCGATGCATATCAGCGATCTGTCGCTCGGCATGCTCGGAGCGAACGGCATTGTCGGGGCCGGCTCGCCGATCGCCGTCGGCGCAGGCTGGGCCAACAAGTACCGGGGCCAGAACCAGGTGGCGGTCGCCTTCTTCGGCGACGGGTCAACAAACATCGGCGCCTTCCACGAAGCCGCCAACATGGCCGCGGCGCTGGAACTGCCCGTCGTCTTTGTCTGCGAGAACAACGAGTACGGCGAGTTCACACCACGAAGCGAAACGATGGCCATAACCGACATCGTCGACCGAGCCGCCGGCTACGGCATGCCGGGTGTCATCGTCGACGGCATGGACAGTGTCGCCGTGTATGAGTCGGCGACCGAGGCCGTTGCCCGAGCGCGCCGCGGCGCCGGGCCGTCGCTGATCGAGGCCAAGACCTACCGGTTCTATAACCACCACGGCGTGCAGAATCTCGGCCTCAAGTATCGAACCGATGAAGAAGTCGAGCAGTGGAAAAAGCGGGACCCGATCTTCACGCTCGAAGATCAGATGACGAAGGCTGGACTCGCGACGGCCGCAGACTTCGAGGCCATTTGGCAGACGCAGCGCGATGCGATCGCCGCCGCGATCACCTTTGCTGAAGAGAGCCCGTTCCCCGACCCAGCCGATCTCCTGCTCGACGTTTACACCGATGCGGTGGTGTCGTCATGACTCGCGAGATCAGCTACGTCCAGGCCTTCAACGAAGCGGTGCGCCAAGCAATGACCGACGATGCCAACGTCGTCTGCGCCGGCGAAGACATCGGTGCGTTCGGCGGCGTCTTCCAGTCCTACGCCGGGTTGCAGAAACAGTTCGGCAAGGACCGGGTGGTCGACACCCCAATCAGCGAGCAGGCCATCATCGGCATGGGCATTGGTGCGGCGGTCACCGGCCTCCGGCCGATCGTCGACATCATGTTCATGGATTTCATCGCCGTCGCCTTCGACCAGATCATCAACCAGGCCGCGAAGATCAAATATATGTTCGGCGGCTCGGCAACGGTGCCCCTGACGATCACGACCGGGGGCGGCGGTGGTCTCTCGGCGGGCGCCCAGCACAGCCAATCGCTTGAGGCGCTGCTGTGCCACATCCCCGGTCTCAAGGTCGTCATGCCGTCGAGCCCGCACGACATCAAGGGTCTCATGACGTCGTGTATCAACGAGGACAACACGACCGTGCTCGTGTTGCACAAACGTCTGCTCGGCATGTCGGGCGAGGTAGCCGAGGAGCCGTACGCGATTCCTCTGGGCAAGGCGAACGTGATGCGCGAAGGCAGCGATGTCACGATCGTGGCGTGGGGCAAGATGGCAAACGATTGTGTGAAGGCAGCAGGCAAGCTCGACGACCAGGGCATCAGCTGTGAGGTCATCGATCCCCGCACGCTGCAGCCGTTCGATATCGCCACTGTCGTCGAGTCGGTGAAGAAGACGAACCGGGTCGTGATCGTGCACGAGGCGGTTCGGTTCGGGGGTCTCGGTGGCGAGATCGCGGCCCAGATCCAGGAGGAGGCGTTCGACTATCTCGATGCGCCCGTCTTGCGGGTCGGGGCTCCGTTCTCACCCGTGCCGTTCAGTCCGCTGCTCGAAGCCGAATACCTGCCGAGTGTCGATCGGATCACGGCTGAAATCAGTGCGGTCATGGCCCGCCCACTCCTTGGCGCATAGCGCGAGCGCACCACGAGAATCTGAGATGACATCGACCGTTGGCGTGATCGTCAACCCCCAGGCGGGGAAGGACATCCGACGGCTCGCGTCCGCCGCCAGCCATACGTCCGACGTTGCGAAGATCGGTATCGTGCGCCGCGCCGTTCTTGGTGCGATCGAAGCCGGCGTCTCGCGGATTCTTCTGAGCGCCGACCGCAACAACTTGGCGCAGCGCGCCGTCGATGGGCTCGACTCGTTCGACGTGGCGCTGGAGCTGCTTCCGACGCCGGGTACCGGGTCTCGTCATGACACGATCGCGGCCGCGGTCACGATGCGCGACCGAGGCGCCGGTGCTGTCGTGGTGCTAGGCGGCGATGGCACGTGTCGTGACGTTGCGGCCGGCTGGCCCGATGTTCCTTGCATCGCTATTTCGACCGGCACGAACAACGTCTTCCCTATCGCAATCGATGCGACGTCGGCCGGGCTCGCGGCGGGCCTGATCGCCAACGATGACGTTCCGGTCGGCAGGGTTGCTCGGCAAGCGAAACGGCTGGTCGTCGACGCTGGCATGGGCCGCGAAACTGATGTCGCTCTCGTCGACCTCGCCTTGATCGACACCACCTTCATCGGCGCTCGCGCAGTTCAGGACCCGGGCTCGATCGCCGAGGTGATCGCCTGCATTGCCGAACCCGCCAGCACGGGCCTGTCGAGCATCGTCGGCCGCGTGTTGCCCATCGGGCGCGGCGAACCGGGGGCCGCGCATCTGCGCCTCGGACCCGACGGAGCGCCGCTGCGCGTTCCCATCAGTCCGGGCGCCTTCAGCACTGTGCGCATCACCTCGGCCCGACGCCTGATGGCGGGCGAAACGGTCTGCCTCGAAGGACCAGGCGTGCTCGCATTCGACGGCGAGCGCCACCAACGACTTGAGTCCGACGAGCGGGTCCGAGTCACCGTCGACGACCACGGGCCTCGCGTCATCGACGTCCCGCGCTCGCTGCGGTGTGCCGTCGCCAATCATTCGATCTCCGCAAAGGACATTCACCTCATGGAAACAGACCGCTGATGGCCGCCGAGTTCGTCATGCCAAAGCTTGGCCTCACGATGGAAGAGGGAACCATCTCCGAATGGCTGGTCGCCGACGGGGCCGACGTTGCCGCCGGAGCGCCCGTGTTGCGGATCGAGACCGATAAGACCGAGACCGACATCGAAGCGCCGAGCGCCGGAGTGCTGCACCAAGGCGCCCAGGTCGGCGAGACATTCGCGTGCGGTGAGACGGTCGGATGGTTCCTCGCCGTCGGCGAGACCGCTCCGGCGCGCGTTTCAGCGTCGGCGCCGGGCGCAGCTGCGCAGCCGGTCGCGGCGATAGCTCCCACATCTGATCACGCGACGACTGCTGACGACGGCGGGCTCGCAGGCCGAATGTTCGTCTCACCGAATGCCCGCCGGGTGGCGGCCGAGCGCGGTGTGCCGCTGGCCGCGGTCGCTGGTACCGGACCGAACGGCCGCATCGTTTCCGAAGATGTCGAGGCGTGGGTTCCATCGGCACCACCGCCCGCCGCGGCCGCCGCAGCGATTCCCGCGCCCAACGCTGCCGGTAGTTCCGCGACACTGGCGACCTTCGCCGGGCGGCAGCTCGCCGATCTGCTCGGCGTCGACGCCGCAACGGTTACCCCCGACGCAAGCGGTCGGGTGACGCGCGAGGCCGTCGCACAGCACGTGCGCTTGCTGCTCGCAAAGCAGGGCCCGGCGAACGCTGCGGCGCGGGCCACCCTCCCACCCGCGCTACAAGAGCCAACAATAGTGACACCGCTGAAGGGCATGCGCGGAACGATCGCCCGTCGCATGCACCAATCGCTCACTGAGATGGCGCAGCTTTCCCTGTTCATGGACGCCGACCTCGATGCGGTCGTCGCCGACCGTGCCGAGCGCAGCGCAGCAGGAACCGCGCCGAGCTACACCGACTACATCATCGCCGCGGTCGCCCGGGCACTTCGCGATCATCCTCACGTCAACGCCCAGATCACCGACGACGGCATCGCACAGCTCCCGACGGCTCACGTCGGCATGGCCGTTGCCCTCGACGAGGGTCTGATCGTGCCGGTCGTGAAAGACACCGCCGCCCATTCGCTTGACACGCTCGCAGCCGAAACCAGTCGACTCGCCGCCGCTTGTCGCGACGGTTCGATCGGCATGGCCGACCTCGAAAACGGCACGTTCTCGGTCAGCACTCTCGGCATGTTCGGCGTCGACGGCTTCACGCCGATCATCAACCCGCCAAACGCCGCCATCCTCGGTGTCGGCCGCCTGCGCGATGACGTCGTCCTCAACGACGACGCCACAGTGGCGACCCGCTCACGTATGACGCTCAGCCTTACCTGGGACCACCGCGCCTTCGACGGCGCCCCGGCCGCCGCCTTCGTCCAGTCGATCGTGGCCCTGCTCAACGACCCGGCCGCCCTCGACGGCTAGCGGCGCTCAGCTAACTACGAGTCGAGGTAGACCGTGTCTTCGATTGCGACAAAGTCATATCTACCATGCTCGCTTGGCAGCGTCGTGTACCACTCGATTGTCGTTCCTGGCGTGATCTCTGCTCCCGTGATCCAGACCTTGCCATCATCGTCGAGTTCGCCGGTATCACAGGCAGCCCCGCGAGCATCAAGCCTGATGCCACGGCGAAGACATCTACGGCGGCGCCGATAGCTCCGCTGGGATTGCGGATCGCAAGATCACGCTCGATGACATTGCACCGTCGGAACTGGCGGCCAGCTAGCGCCGGCTGGCCAGCAGAGTTCGCCTCGTTCATATCTGAACACGCCACGTCTGAGCGGGTTGCGCCGTCACGTTGCTGACTGCCCAACGAAAGGAGCCATGATGGCCTCATGGTGATGCGAGGGTGGGTGAGTTGCGGGGCCGCGATTATCGGGCGGGTTGAGGTCGTGTCAACAGCCAGTGGCGTCGCGCAATCGTTGGCATGCTTGCGCTAGCTGTGGGGGTTCGAGCTTGACGACTTGGCGGCGGAAGGCGCTTCGGGGAATCGTGTGGATGTTGTCGAAGTTGACGACGCAGTCCGTCGGGACGCCGTCCTCACTGGCGGTGAGTTCAAGTTCGGAGACGAGACCGCGGACGGTTCGTGTGATTGCCGCCACGACGACGGACCCGATGCGGTCGGCAACTGGGTCTCGGGTGAGCACGAGTACGGGACGATCGCCGCCCGGTGTCGCCGCGAACCAAACCTCACCCCGCTGCATCGGCCCAGTCCGCCCAGTCTTCGGCAGGTCCCCATTCGGAGATTTGGCCGATCGTTGACTCGTCGTCGGTGAGTGGCTGCTCCAACCAGGTGTCGGCGTCATGTTCGGATGCGAGTCGGGCCAGATGACGATGAAGTGCTTCGCGCAGAAGCTCGGACTTGTCGATGCCGAGTTCGTCTGCCCAGCGTTGCGCCGCCGTCGCCTCGGAGTCGTCGACCCTGAAACTGATCATTGTCATACATCAAGCCTACCGTGTATGACACTCCTCATGGAGCGCACTCGTGGGTCGCCGGCCATGGCGTGCCGGGCGATCATCACGCCGCTGTTGCGTCCAACGACGGCGATTCCTCGCTAGGGCAGTTCGAGCAGGGTGACGACGCCGGTGCCGCCGTTGACTTCGACAAGGGCTCCGTTCGGAATTCGTTCGGTTGCATCGTTGGCCGAGACCACACACGGGATGCCAAGTTCACGGCTCACGATGATGGCATGCGACAACGGCGCACCGACGTTGACGACTACGCCCTCGGCGGGTACGAAAAGTGGCGTCCACGCCGGATCGGTCATGGGTGCGATCAAGATGTCCCCGGGGCCGAGGTCGCCCGGATCCGAGGGATGGTCGACGATGACCGCCCGACCGGTGGCAACTCCGGCACAGCCAGCGAGGCCCGTAATCGTCTCGCCGACGGCAAGCGTTGAGGCGGTAGTGCCGCCACGCAATGGCCATTCGGTCGGCGGAGGTGGCGCGTCGGAAAAGATGAACGGAGGTTCGCGCTCGCTCAGGAACTCATGATGCGCGTTGCGGGCCGTGGCGATGGCGCGAACATCGGCCAGCTCGCCTCCGACGAGTTGTTCCACCTCGTCGACAAAGAACAGGCAAATATCTGCGGCTTCGTCGAGTTCGCCTCGCTCGACGGCCCGGCGACCGATTTCCCACATCGCCATACGAACCTCGCCGATGACCCGAATGATGTTGGTCTTGGATCGCTCGCGGCCAGCCATGAACGTGGCTGAGGAGGCCAACGCCGCTTGGAACTGGCCTTGGGCTTCGGGGTCGGCGGCTAACGCCTCGGTGATCTGGGCGCTGAGCTGCTCGCGTTCGGCGGCTCGGCTGGTGTTCTCGGTAACCGGGCTGCCGTCGTCGTCGGCGGCGCGCATCGTCGCGATCAGGACCAAGGCCAGATCGGGTGTGGTTTCCCATGTTCCGGCGCGGATATCCCATTCGTTTGCGCCGCGGCTGCCGTACTCGACGAGGAACTCGCGGAGCTGGGCGAGAAAGGCTTGTGCTTCAGCGTCATCGCTGGACTGCAGCCGGGCATAGATGCCCGAGTCCCCAGCGGCGTCGAAGATCTCGGTCAGCGCTTGGCTGGCTTTCACCGTTCGAGATAGCTCCCACATCGCATATGAGGGCGCTGCCGAATCCACACCACCGACGCCGGCCATGAGCTTCATCGCCGATTCGGGTTGGCCGATCGCCGCGCACACGGCGCCGATCACGCCGGGCCCAATGCCGGCGGCGCCGGACTGGTTGATGTGTTGGTTGAACATTCGTCGACAAACCGGCTTGAGTTCGAGTGCACGCGCCAACAGCTCGGCATCGGTCGCCGTGCTGAGATCCGGGCGTTCCGCTCGTATCCGGTGAGCGTCGAGGCGATCGGTCTCGAGTTCGTCTTGGTTCATGTCGGCCATCACCCAGCCCAGCCACTGCGTCATGACGTCGGTGGTGTGCTGGTTCTCGTGCCACGGTTCTGCCTTATAGGGAGGCACGTCGGGATGGCCCGCGAAGTAGGCGGCGTCGAGCATCTCGGCTGAGAAGCCGGGGGTGCGTTCGGCCCACACGCGCAACAGCGTGGCGCCCAGGTAGGTGTATCCGCCGAAGATACCCATGACCTGCGGTCGGGAGTCGTGGACCTCGTGTTCTTCGATGCCGAGGCGATTGATCATGCTGTCGCGCCAGCCCAGAATCGCTGCGCCTTCGAAGACCAGCTCCCATCCGAGCGGACTCGGCGGATCAGGGAGCACCTCGCCGGCGTTCGCTCGGGTCCAGAGCGGATACTTCGGGTCGAACTCGTTGTCGGCGATCCATCGATCGGTGCTCGCTGTCATGATTCCCCTTTGATAAATGATTCGGTAAACACTCGTACCGGTGTTGCCCGGCGGTGAACGTGGACCTAGGTCCAGTCGTAGTCGTCAGCCTCGACGTTGCGAGTCTGCTGCCAGTATTCGAGCATCGTGAAAGGCCAGTTCTGCGCGCTGCGGCCGGTGGCGTTCTTGTACCAACTACTTACGTTGGACACGCCCCACGCCATCTCGAGATTGCCAGCGTCAAGCCGCTCGTTGTAGGCGTCATGCACTGCGGCTTTGACCGCGAGCGAGCCGCCGCCTCGCTCGTAGAGCTCGCGCACGGCTTGTGCCACGTAGTGGGTCTCACATTCGCTGAAGAAGATAATGCTGCCGTTGATCACGATGTTCGTGTTCGGGCCGTACAACATGAACAGGTTCGGCATGTTCGGCGCCGTGATTCCCAAGTACGCCCGAGCATCGCCATCCCACTGGGCGTGAAGTTCAGCGCCACCGCGGCCGGTGATCTTCATCGGCATCAAGAACTCTGACGCCGCGAAACCGGTGCCATAGATGATGATGTCGAACTCATGGGCGGTGCCGTCATCGGTGACGATGCCAGTGGGTGTGATGCGTGAGATCGCCGTGGTTTCGAGTGACACGGTGGCACGTTTGAGCGCCATCGAATAGGCGCCAAAGTCGAGCACAAACCGTTTCGCCCCCACCGGGTGGTCGGGCCGCACCTTGTCGAGCAGGTCGGGACGATCGGCGAACTCGGCTTCGAGGTAGAGCATCAACATGTCGCGAAGCTGCTGGTTCAGCTCACTGACCGACTCTTCAAGGTTTTCGTTCCAGTCGGGGTCGACGACGACCGCGGGCCGCAGTCCCTCGTGGCCGCGCCAGAACATGCCGAGCCGGTGCCAGTTGCCGAAGTGCGGTAGTGATGCGAACAGCCACAGCATGGAGTCCGTAACCGCCTGGTTTGCCCGAGGTCGGGGTATCAGCCAGTTTGCGGTGCGCTGGAAAACCGTCAACGAATCTGCCTGCTCGGCGACCGCGGGGATGAACTGTGATGCGCTCGATCCGGTGCCGATGATGGCGACTCGTTTGCCGGCCAGGTCGGTGCTTTCGGGCCAGCGGGCGCTGTGCCACCAGGTGCCGGCGTAGCTCTCACGGCCTTCGATCGCCGGGAGGATTGGGCGGTTCAGCTGCCCTACTGCACTGATCACGACGTTCGCTTCGATGGTCGACTCGCCGTCGGGGGTTGCGATTTCGAGTGTCCACGAGGACGTCGCGTCGCTCCACGTCATGGCGGTGACTTCGGTCTCGAAGTCGATCAGGCGGCGGACGTTCCAGTCGTCGGCGCAGTCACTGAAGTACTGGTGCAGCACCGCCCGTGGCGAGTTGTAGTCGGGCCAGTCGAACTTCTGTTGGAAGGAATACGAGTACGTGTGATTGGCGACGTCGACTCGGCAACCGGGATAGGTGTTCTCGTGCCAGGTGCCGCCCAGGTCGGTGTTCTTTTCCAGGATCGTGACCGGAACACCGCTCTGCTGTAACCGGTGGGCGGCGAGGAGTCCGCTCATGCCAGCGCCCACGATCACGACCGAAACGTCCTCGGTCGCCTCAAAGTCGTCGCGATGCCACCCCGGGGCCCGAGGATCGCTGCCGTCGGGGGCCAATTCTTCGGCGAGCATGGTCTGGTAGTCGCCGGATCGGGGCCCGCCGGTAATCCAGTCGATGCTCGCAGCGCTCAGCCCAGGTGCCGTCGAGTCCGCGGCGCCTTCGTCTCGTATTCGAGCCAGGCCGGCCGCGGTCAGCGCCCGAACTTCGTCCTGTTGCTCGGCAGTCCAGCCGCCCTGTTCAGCCAATGGGTTCGAAGCGTCGGGAACCAGGTGCGGGGGAAGAAACGAAGCGTCGTTCAGCGCATGAGCGATCGCCGGCAGCAGTGCCACGAGTTCGACGTCGGGATCGGCAAGCATCGCAACCAGATCCTCGTCGCTCTTGTCGATCGGGCGGTAGTGAGGGGTAGATGCCATGCCTCTCTCCTGATTCAAAGTCGCCCGGTCAGGCGAAGCTGGCCGAGAAGGATGCGAAGCCTGCCAGCATATTGCTGGGGAACGGCGTCGGATCGCCAACGTCGACAGTGGTCACCTTGCGAGCCATGGCGTCGAGCAGGCATTCCATCTCGAGCTGAGCGAGGTGCGCCCCGGCACAGCGATGTACGCCATGGCCGAACGCAACGTGATCCCGAGCGTCGCGCTCGATGTCGAACATGCCGGGGTCGGAGTAGCGCCGTTCGTCATGGTTGGCGGCGGCATACAGGATCACGACGCGGTCCCCAGCGGGAACGAACACCTCGCCGGCCCGGTAATCAGCGTTGGCCAGTCGAGTGAAGGCTCGGATAGGTGTACCGATACGCAGCGACTCGTGCACTGCGCCGACGATCAGTGAACGATCTTGCTTCACCTTGTCGAACTGCTCAGGGTTGACGCCGAGCTGGTAGAGCATGGAACCGGCGCCAAGAATGGTGGTGTCGAGACTTGGTATGACGAAATCGAACACGAGCTTGCGGGCCTCGTCCATGTCGATCCTGCCTTCGTCGGCAGCCTGGTACAGGCTTGCGGCCCATCCGTCTGGAGCGAGATCCGAGCGATCGAGATTGCCGACGTATTCGGCGCCCGCCAGCAGGTCGGGCACAGACGCTTGTGCTCGTTCGTTCATCGGCCCGAGAGCGTTGAACGCGGAACGTGCCCAGTCGAGCATTTGCTCTCGGCCCTGTTCGGGCAAACCAATAAGAACGGAGATGATGCTGACGGGCAGGTAGTGACAGAAATCCTTCATACCGTCGAACCTGTCCACCGCAAGCAGACGATCGACCAGTTCGTCGGAGAGTTCTTGGATCCGCTGTCGAATGTCGCGAAGCGCACTCGGCATCATGGGTTTCATGACCGGCGTTCGGAGTCGCTTGTGTTCTTCGCCATCACTGACGAGCGAGTTCGTGTTGCCGGAGTTGTTGAGCACCTCGTTCATGGCCACTCCCGTGCCTGATAACAAGGTTTCGTCGGCGCGCAGCGCAGCCCGCACGTCCTCGAATCGCGAGATCACCCACATGTCGTAGCGTTCGAGCCAGACCACCGGGCCGGCATTCCTGATCTCTTCGTACACCGGAAACGGATGAGCGATGACTTCGTCAGAGAACAACTCGGTGTCAAGGCTCGGTGTTTTGGCTGTCATGGTTCCGAACCCATTGGATTCCCCTCCGGCTCACCCGACATCATTGTATGACAATGCTACGAAGGTCAAGCAGCTCCGCCGGATTCGATTCCGGTACCTCCCACGGCAACTCTGCCCTCTATTCTCGGCGCAACGAAGCGGGAGGCAACGCAGGACGAGGCGTCGAACCCACAACAGGAGTGACACATGACCGACAACATCGCGTTCGAAACGTACCGTGGCGTTTGGGACCAACTCATCGCTCCTGGCCAGCCATTCGCATGGTCTGAGCACGAGGTCCTCGGTGTCACCATGCGAGTCTTCGACGCTGCGCCGCCTGACCTGCGAGCGATCTGGGAGATGTCGGCGGCATACGCCGACGCCACCTATCTCGTCTACGAAGACGAAACAATGACCTATGCCGAGGCGCATGCGTCAGTGCGCCAGCTCGCCCACAGCCTCGTCAATGACTATGGCGTGCAGCCCGGCGACAGAATTGCGATCGCCATGCGCAACTATCCCGAGTGGGCCCTTGCCTATTGGGCAACCGTGTCGGTCGGCGCTGCCGTCGTTGGCGTAAACGCATGGTGGACCAGCGCCGAACTCGAATACGGGCTCGGCGACTCTCGCCCACGCGTGATCATCGCCGACGACGAGCGGCTCGAACGACTCACCCCGATCCTCGAAGGCTTACGAGCCGACGCACCGCTCGATGTGATCGCAGTGCGAACCGAACGCGAGCTGCCTGACGACTTCGCCCGCTGGACCGACGTTGCCGATCCGACTGCGGCGCCCGACGATCTGCCGCGAGCCGAGATCGATCCCGACGACGATGCCTGCATCTTCTACACGTCGGGCACCACCGGGTTCCCGAAGGGTGCGCAACTCACCCACCGCAGCTGCGTGACCAACATCTTTCATTGCGCATTCTCATCGACCGTGACGTCAACCGCGCTTGCGACGCTGGACCCGACACCGGAACCTGCAGCAGCCGACGCCGACCCGCCAGTGCTCATGGCGGCAACGCCGCTGTTCCATGTAACGGCGAATAACTGCATCCTGCAGCCCGCAACCATCGGTGGAGCAAAATTGGTGCTCATGCGCAAGTGGGACGCAGGCCGCGCGCTCGAGCTCATCGAACGCGAGCAGGTGACGGGCTTCGCTGGTGTGCCAACGATGAACCGCGAGCTGATCATGCATCCTGACTGGGCAACGCGCGACACCTCCTCGCTCGGCACGCTCAGTGGCGGCGGTGCTGCCGTCCAACCCGACCTCGTCGAGAAGATTGCCGACTCACACGGCCCAGCCAAGCCATCTACCGGTTACGGCCTGACCGAGACCAGCGGCATCGTCACCGCCCTGGGCGGCCCGTTCTTCCGAGCTCGGCCCGCCTCGGTCGGGCCTGCGATGCCGACCTTCGAGACCAAGGTCGTCGACGAACAAGGCACGGCGCTGCCCCAGGGCGAACGAGGCGAACTGTGCGTGAAGGGACCTGCCGTCATCAAGGGGTACCTGAACCGGCCGAAAGAAACCGCAGAAGCGATCGTCGATGGCTGGTTCCGCACCGGCGACGTTGCCTATCTCGACGAGCACGGGCTCATCTACATCGTCGACCGGATCAAGGACATGGTTCTGCGCGGCGGCGAGAACATCTATTGCAGCGAGGTCGAGGCGGCGATCTATGAGCATCCGAGCGTTGCCGAAGCGGCGGTGTTTGGTGTGCCCGATGAACGGCTCGGTGAAACGGTCGGTGTCGCGATCTATCTCGTGGCCGGAGCCGCGCTGACCCTCGACGAGCTGAAGACCCACCTCGAACCTCGCCTGGCGGCGTTCAAGATTCCCGGACATGTGTGGTTCCGTGGCGAACCGCTGCCGCGCAATGCCAGCGGCAAATTCGTCAAGCGCACCCTGCTCGAAGAGTTAGCGCCCTAAGGAGCTATCCGGAACGGTCCCAATGCCGTGCGAATTCACGGTGCCTCGGTTCCGTACTCGTCTTCGACCCAGCCCAGCACGATTCGCCGGAACAGCAGCCCGGCCTTGTCGCCGCCGATGACCAGCTCGGTGTACTCGCTCTTGTCATTGTCGAGCAGTTTCTGCATGTGGGCACAGGCCCACGAATCTTCGCTGAATACCTTGTCGAAGGGCGGGGTCAGCATCTCTTTGACTTTAGGAATATTCGGCGTGAAGTCGTCGGTGTAGGACCACCAGTAGTGGTGGGTCGTGCTCGTCTCGGGGGTGAGGTAGTGCATGATGTAGCGGTTGAGGATCTGAACATCGTCGGAGTCCGGATCCGCGATCTTGATCGGCGCGTCGCCCATAAAGACACCAGGCGAGAGCGCAAGTCCGCCGTCCCATTGCTCAACCGGTCGGTCGCCGATCTGCTCGGTTTTGTAGGTGCGGAGCTTGCGGTCGGGACACT
>Ga0209828_1000359_pt1 | contig 44754 bp, 44 predicted proteins | sample MaitaG_FD_187429 | JGI IMG/M metagenome (GOLD analysis project Ga0209828, IMG submission 187429) | Marine algal microbial communities from Maine, USA - Maine_Asex2 metaG (SPAdes) (version 2) | ecosystem: Host-associated > Algae > Red algae > Unclassified | place: Maine, USA | collected 2015-01-05
CCGCAATCATGTTCGGTTACCGCAAACCGTCGCAACGTCCAGCGGTTCCCAAAGAAGCGCCACGATCGCTCTATGCGATGTCGCGCGATGTGGTCGTTGCAGCGTCGCGTGTTCTGATTGAGCGATACCCGAGCCTGGTGCTCGCATCTGAGGAACTACCAGCACTCGCGTGCGAACAACTCGGCGGACCCTACAGATGTAGTTTGCTTCCAATCAACCACGGTTGACAGTCGAGCTTTCATAGAATCGTTGTTGTGCGAGCCGAACGAGCGTCCGTTGTGCTGGTCGCCGTTTGGGCTGTCGTGATGGCTCTGGCCGGATGTGCAGGTCAGGCCGATGACTCGCCCGCGCTCCAACCGAGTGGTGAGATCCTTGTGTCTGACGACGCCTTGCGCCACGTAGCGATAGATCTGGAGACGGGGCGTGTGCGGCAAATGGCACCGAGCGAGTCGCCATCTGCGGTTGCTCGGTGGTCCGCGGACCATCGACACGTTGCGTTCGCACAGTCAAATAGTCGTGATGGGACAATTCAGATTCGAGTCGCTCGAGACAGCGGAGCTGAGATAGGCGAGTCCGACGTTGTGGCGACGTTTGTTGGCCAGTCTGATGAGGCGGTCCCAACGTGGTCCCCTGGTTGTGAACGCATCGCCTTCGGAGCGTTTCTTCCGGATGGGAAAATTGAGGTAGTGACGGCGAACACAGATGGAAGCGACCGACGTTCTGTCCCAACGCTAGCACTGGACATGACTGGCTTCGATTGGGCTCCGAGCGCGGGCATGCTTGTGGCACACAGGCTGAATGACGGGATAGATGGCGCGACGGCTTCGATCGTTACCATTGATATCAGCACGGGCGAGGTGACCGAGCTAGTCAAGTCCGAAGACACCGCAGATGCGTGGCCACGCTGGTCTCCGGATGGTCGCACCATTGTGTTTTCGCGGACAGGTGCCGACGGTTCCAGCCAGATTGTGTTCGTCGACGCTGATGGCAGCAACCAACGCACGCTCGAAACCGGTGAGGTGACCGCCAGTGCGCCTGTGTGGTCACCCGACGGAGAATGGATCGCCTACTCCTTGGGTGAGGATCGCGATGTTGCGGTGAGTCGAATCGACGGTAGCCGCCAACAAATCCTGGAGATCAATGGTGGGCCAACAGACTGGGGGGATGGCGACGGCCGCTGCACCGGCTCAGGGGCGGCACTGGAACCCCTGCCCTAACACTATTGCCATAGCGTCGGTGCGACGCTCTATGGCCACGGGCCGGTGCCACAGTTTTCGGTGTCGTAGTCTGGCGCCATGGTGAACGCTGAACAGGTCCGGCTATGCGGTGAGCACTGTCGGAGCTTCCTTGCACAGCATGTCGACAAGGACTGGCAGCAACGCCCCGACGACATCGACATGTCGGTCGCCGAGCTCGTTGCGCACGTCGCTCGGGCCATTCTCTGGTACGCAATCGACCTGTCAGCTGGTGTTCCCGACCTCGTCGCAGTTGATCCGCAGGTCAAAGCCGACGAGAGCAATCACGAGCTTCTCCGAGCGCTGGACACGTCGGTGCACATCCTGGCCTTGGTAGTCCATGCAGCGCCCGAATCTGCACGGGGATTCCACCCGTTTGGCACTGCTGATCCGTCGGGATTCGCCGCGATGAGCTGTGACGAAATGCTGATCCACACGAACGACATCGCGTCCGCGCTGAGTCAAACCTTTGACCCGCCCAACGACCTTGTCGAAGCTGTGCTCAAGCGTCTCTTTCCTTGGGTCAGCCCGGTAGCCGATCCTTGGCAGCAACTCTTGTGGGCCAACGGACGGATCGTGCTTGGTGACCAACCACGATTGTCGAAGTGGAAGTGGCACTGCGCCCCGCTTGACGAATGGCAGGCCGACTCGGTTAGGTGAGCATCTGCACCGCGGTCTCGACGAAGAGCTCGGTGGTGAGACCGATGGATTCCACGTCGATGCGCTCATCGTTGCCGTGGAAACGGTCGGCGAATACTTCTGCCCTCATGCCGGCTGAGAAGAGCGACGCGCCATAGGCAACCGAACCGGCAGCCCGATAGAAGCGGGCGTCGGTGCCACCGGTGATGAGCGACGGCTGAATCTCGGCACCGGGGTGTGCAGACTTCATGATGCTGCTGAGCACGTCCCAAAGGGGAGTGTCGATCGGGGATGCTGTGGCCATGTCGAGGTGAATCGGCTCGACATCGATCGCGTCGTAGAGGGCATCACCAAGCGCAGTCCGCAGATGTTGCTGGATGTCCTCGGGTGTCTCACCAGGCAATGTGCGAATGTCGACTTCGATGATGACCTCGTCGGGCACGGTGTTGGTCTTTGAACCGCCGTGAGCGACGTTGGGGCTAAAGGTCGTGTGCGAGCACGCATGCAGTGTCCGCGCGTGCATTTGATCGGGCAGGTTCGCCAGCGCATCATCGAGGCGATCCGGGTCGAGCATTGCGTCTTTGACATCGGCGTCGAAATGTAGGTTCGCAACTTGGCGGCGCCACAGGTCATGGATGTCGGGTGTTGGTCGGTACTCGGCCAGACGGCGGACGATCTCGGCCGCTTTGATTAGCGCGTTGTCGGCGCCCCACGGCATCGATCCGTGACTGGGTGTGCCCTTGACCTTGAGCCGCTGCCAGGCGACACCTTTTTCGGCCACATTCAGGGTGAGTGCCGTTCCATTTGGCGTGTCGCTTGGAACACCACCCCACTCGGTGATCACGTAGTCAGCCTTGACGGCGTCAAGGTTGTTATCGATCATCCAGCGAGCGCCCCAATTGCCACCGGCTTCTTCGTCGGCCACGCCAAAGAAGATCAGGTCGCCCTTGGGCCGGAAGCCGCTCGTGGCCAGGTATTTGAAAGCAACGGCCATAGCTGCGGTTTGGCTCAGCATGTCGATGGCGCCACGGCCCCAGACTTCACCATCGATCAGTTCACCGGCAAACGGGTCACGACTCCAGCCAGACGGGGTCACGGGTACGACGTCTGTATGGCCCATGAGACAGAGCGATGGCGCATTCGGATCGCTGCCTTCGATCCTGGATACGACCGACCGCCGACCGGGGGCCGAGTCAAAGTGCTCGATGTCGAGCCCCGTGCCTTCGAGATACGTCTCGAGTAGATCGCTGTTGCGGATCTCTTCGCCTGATTCAAGCGTGCCGTCGTTGACGCACTCGTTGCGGATCATGACTTGGAGTAGCTCGGTGGCGCCGGCGGTGCGGGTGGGATCGGTTTGCATGCGTCAAGTCTCGCGCACGCGGACTAGTTTCGCCGTATGGAACTCACGCTGGAAGATCGGCTCGATATCTACGAGATCCCGGGTCGCTACGGCGATTCGATCGACGACCGGGACTGGGACAAGCTACGCAGGATCTTTACTGCCGATGCTGTCTTTGATCTCACGGGAGTTGGCTCGCGCCGACTCGAGGGGATTGAGGCCATCGTGTCCTTCATGGAAGAAGAGGCACAGCACCCACGAACACACATGATGACCAACGTGTACGCCGACGCAACCGACTCAGGAGCGGAACTGCGGTTTCGCATCGTGGCGCTGCTCGGTCAGGGCAAGACGGGGACCGCGTCGTACTACGACCAGGTAGTCAAGACCACCGACGGGTGGCGGGTGAAGCACCGCGAGACAACATTGCGTCGGCGCGACAAACGCGAAGCCAAGGTCGACCGCGACGGCATCGCGCTCTAAGAAGCCAATGCTCTAGCGATCGTGAACCTATGCGTGCGTTCGGATCTCGTCTCGCGCATCTATGGCGACCCCGAGTTCGCGCAGTGCTTGGCGCTCACGCAGGTGTAGCCCCAAGAAAATGCCAGGCATGGCGACAAGGCCAAGCGCAGCGCCTGACGAGATCATGACCAGTGCTGGAGCCGGACACGTGCCCGCAATAGCCCAGCCAATGCCAAAGAGTGCACCGCCCTTTATGTGCTGTGGCTCAGGCTTGGCCTGTGTCAGGGAGAGTCGCCCGCCGAACGGCGTGTTGGTGTTACGGCGTTCGAGCCACCACAACACCGGAGCCGAGACCATGATCGCCGAACCCATGAACAAGAAGACGTAGGGATCGTCAAGTCGCAGCATGGAGTGGATTGTGTCGTATTCGTGCAGGTTGGCTCCGGCCAGGATGCCGCCGAACAAGACGCCCGAAAGCAGTCCGACCGTGTTCAGCTTCACAGCGCACCATCGGTAGCGAAGCGCAGGATCAGCGTGGTGAGAATGGCTGTTGTCATGAAGGTCGCCGTGACAGCCATGCTCGCCTTTGATCTTTGGGCGGTGCCGCATAACCCATGGCCCGACGTACAACCGCCTGCTAACCCGGCGCCATAGCCGAGCAGCACCGCTCCAGCGAAGACCATGGGGACGACGACGCCAAGTGGGAAGACCTCTCGCAAGGCGCCGTAGCCGCTGCGCAATTCAGTGCCGCTGCGGAACACCTGGGTTACCAGGAATCCGCCCACGAACATGCCAACGAAGTACCAGACTCGCCACATCGTGATGCCATCTCGGCGACGCAACAGTCCGGAGGTCTGCACGTAAGCGCCACTAGCCCCGAGTGGTTGGTTGGCCAATACGAACAAGACAATGATCAGCAGGCCCAGAGCTGGTCCAGCGACGTACCACGGCAGCTGGTCGGGGAGTAAATCAAACATGGTGGCCTCGTAGATCGTTAGACGCCCGGTATGTGCGAAACAAATCTAGGACGACGGTGGAGATATGGCGCCGATGAGAACGTCAACCGATGGTCGGTCGTCGGGCCCCTCACCCCAGAAGCCGTACATGAGGGTGCCGTCAGGTCCAACGACAAAGTCGCCACCAAGTTGCAACGTGTCCTCGACTGGTCGGCGTACGCCACCGATCCCGTCTTTGCGATAGATCTCGATGTAGCGCCGTGCAGCTTTGCGACCCCAGACACGGGCAACCGAGCCGCGGCCAAGGCCATATGAGCGGTAGCCGGTTCGGTCAGCATCGATCAGTAGCGGGAACGGCAGGTCATTGCTAGCAGCGTAGGTGTCGAGGGCTTCGGGAGTGGTGAAGGTAACTAACGCAACGAGGACGTCAGCATCGAAATCGGTCAAGCGGTCGCTCACGGCGCTCGCATGGCTCGCGCATGGCAGTCAATGAATGTGACGGTGAAAGATCAGCACGACATGACGTCCCAGGTGATCGCCAAGCCGCCACGGTTCGCCCTGCGCCGTGCGTAGCTCAAGCCGTGGTGCGGGCGCTCCGATGCTGGGTCGAACAATGTCTCGTTGCATTGCGCCAAAGCGTAGGCGCTTGGGTGCATAGGCCGATTGGCTCATACGTGACACCGGCCGGCCGGTACACCATCATGGATACCAATGCCTCCTGCTGCCGCCAACTTTTTCTCCCTCAGCGCTGACCGGCGCGGCGTCGAACGGTCGAAGCACCTTGCGGGCACAATCGAGGAGTTACTCAAAGTTGTCGCCCTGGCGCCTGAGCATGGCGAGTCCACCTACCTGCCTGAAGCGTTCCTGGCGCGCTGGTAGCGCTACCAGCACAGATCTGTCAGGCTTAGTCCCAGCGCCCGCGTTGCAGGACCTTGCGCACCTCGGCTGAGGTCACGGTCGGAGCGAATAGCTTGACCGACCAGGTCGCACCCCGTTGTTCGGCATCTGTGATGTCGAAGTCAGAACTCACCATTGTGTCGAAGTTGTCGAGTGACCCGCGTTCGGCCACGATCACGTCGAGTAGCCGACTAAGGTGGTCGAGGTTTCGGAGCTCGATGGGCATGAGGCCGTCATAGCGGGCGGCGCGACGCAGGGGCCGACCCCCCGATGTGCCGCGCGCAGCGAACCACAGGGGTACCCGGTCGCCCTGAACAGGTCGGGGTAGCACTGTCACCTCATCAGCTACGAATGCATCACCGCGGTGCGTGACCGGCTTGCCTGACCACAATGATGTGAGCAGTTCGACCCCTTCGTCGAGGCGGTCGCCGCGCTGTTTTGGGTCCACGACTTCGCCAAAGCGGGTGAGTTCGCCGCCACTATCGACGCCGAGGCCAAGACCGAGCGTCAGGCGGCCGTTGGACAGGTGATCCACCGTTATTACTTCGCGAGCGAGCTTGATTGGTCTGCGGCGGGTAAGTGGCGTAACCATTGGGCCCAGACGGATCTTTTCGGTTGCCAGAGCCTGCGCCCCAAGCACAACCCATGGATCAAGGATTTCTCGAGGGTCGCTCGCAGGCCGATACACGTGGTCCCACAAGAAGAGCCCGTCGAGACCGGCTTCTTCAGCAGCGACGGTCAGTTCGACCAGCAGGGATGGGTCGGCGAGTTCACCAAATGGCGGTAATGACATGGCAAGTTTCACAGCACCCATTGTTCCCTACGGTGCGCCATGGCCTTCAGTTGCGCGTAAAAAACCTGGTCAACGAGTAGACATTGGCTATGGGCCGCATGTGTGTATGGCGTGACGTGCATTTCGAATACACCGACGATGCCTACTGAACTGGTCGGATTCGATGCGTTCTTGGATCGGGAATTTGCGGTCATCGCGATGCTCGCAGGCACGATCTGCGGCGACTTCGTTGCGGGCGAGGACATTGCCCAGCAGGCTATGACGCGCACAGCAGAGCGATGGCAGGACCTTCAGAGCTACGACAAACCCGGTGCGTGGACGCGCCGAATCGCCATCAACCTGGCGATCAACAAGAAGCGCCGCGGCGCCACTGAAAAACGCGCACTTCGGCTCATTAGCAACCGACGATGCCGGCGAAGAGCCACCTGGTGCGAACGATGCGGACGAAGATTCGACGGTTGGCGACGAACCAGCCAATCTGGTGGAAGCAACGCCGACGCCACTGCCATCGGCGACGCCTGTCCCATCGGTTACACCGACGCCGACCCCGAGGTCAAGTTTGACGACCCAGTCTGGAACCGCCTTGGCATGATCGTGATACACGACGACCCGAACGACGAGATCATCGCTCTGTGCATTGTCCGTTCGATTGATTGGAATAGCTAACACTGGTCTCGACAAGCTAAAAACTCGCACTGACATGCCAAGTATTGGCCCGGCAATGGCGGCAATGACGGTCGCCTAGAATGGGGTCATGCCCAATCTCGGTGACAGATTTACGGTTGGTGTTGTTGGTGGAGGGCTTATCGGTGGCGCAGCTGCGCGGCATCTTGCCGAGGCTGGCCATCGTGTGGTCGTCGTTGCGGCACCTGAACCGAGCGGCTGGTCAAACCACGCAGGTCCGTTTGCGAGCCACTATGACAGCGGTCGCATTACCAGGATCACCTCAGCCGATCCAGTGTGGGCGGAGATCGCTGCCCGGTCGACGGCTCGCTACGCAGACATCGAACAGCGGTCGGGCATTAGCTTCCACGACCCGCGGGGCTTGGCCTGGTTCGGTATGGATCTTGAACCGACCGTGAACAACGCACTCGAACGTGGTGGCGACGCCCGCCTCGTCAGCGAAGAATGGCTCTTCGAAACCACCGGCGTACGACGCCCCGCTCTGGAAGGTTTGGCGTGTGCGTGGGAAGGCCCGCCAGCGGGCGTGGTGAACCCGCGCCAAATGGCGGCTGCTCAGCTCGCACTCGCTGAAGCAGCGGGTGCCGTGGTCATTCGCCAGCCAGCCACTGGTCTCAGCTCGATACCAGACGGCGTCGAGATCGTTGGCACGTTTGGGTCAGTGATCGCAGACCGTGTGCTCGTCGCAGCCGGCGCGTATTCCGCGGACCTTATTGGTCAAAGCCTGCACCATGATCGTCAATTACGAACGACCGTGCGCATCGATATGGGGCCTGCTCCTGAGGTACCGTCGATCATCAGCGAGCAGGTCGAGCACCCCTACATCAACGACATGTATTCGAATCCTCCAGTCCGGTATCCCGACAGCAGGTTGTTATTCAAGATCGGCTGCGAAATCCTGGACCCGCCTCGTGCCCAGTCGATTGCCGAGATCACGTCATGGTTTCAAGGCAACGGCGACCCCGAAGAAGCCGACGCGCTGCTCGCAACAACACGAGCGCTTCTACCGAACGCAGAGATCCGCTCGTGGGAAGCCGTGCCGTGCGTAATCACCCGCAGCACCAGCAAGTATCCAAACATCGGGTGGGTCGACGACCGGATTGCTGTTGCTGCGGCAGGTAACGGTTCGTCAGCAAAGAGCAGCGACGAGCTCGGCCGGCTCGCCTCAACGTTGTTCAGTGAGCACGGCTGGAGCGATGACGTGCTAGATGCGGAGACCTTTGCACCAACGTAGGGGCGGTAAGCTCAGACGCTTTCGACGACGAAACAGGCAGTAGTTGCTGTGCTGTCGCCAATGTTCAGGGTCGCGACCCGGCTGGCGTCTTCGACCTGGTAGTCGCCGGCTGTGCCAGATACCTGCTTGGTGGCATCGAGCAGCATGCGGGCGCCGGTTGCTCCAACAGGATGCCCTCCACCGATGAGCCCACCGCTCGGGTTCATCGGGATTCTGCCATCGCGTTCTAGCGAATCGTCCTCGATGGCGTTCCAACTCTCGCCCGGCTCGGTGATGCCGAAGTGGTCGATAGCGAGATAGTCATCTTTGCTCGCCGCCGCAAGCAGGTTGCACGCCAAGAAGACGAAGACAGCCACCGGGCGGCGTAGCTGTCGGGTTCATCGGGCTCGGTGTCAGCCAGGTTTAGGTGTCGGGGAATTCGCCGTATTGGCGCCATGCCTGATCGATCAGGGTGGTTGGGTCGGAGCTCCAGTGCATTGCATGCACCTCAGAGCGCGAGCGCCGCCCTGTCACCGCACGCAAGAACTCGTGCGCTGAGGCTCGCAAGGTGATGCCAGGCATACCGTCGGGGTTTGGGGGTGGATAGCTGGCAACGTCGATCAACTCGATCGTGAGCGCAGCGCCGAGTCGTTCCGCCACCCGTTCTTGCAGCAGGCCGCTGTAGCGGTGCGCACCCAACATGGATGCATCGGCGGTGTCGGCCGGATCAATGCCAAGGCCCTCGTAGATGTCATGGGCGTGCACGGTGAGGTCAGCGCCAAGACCGAGCGCCGCATAGTCGTTGACACCCATGACCTCGAAGATCGCATCGGCGTTGCGTTGCCATTCGTCGCATATCTGCGCAAGCGACTGACCGGCGCGATCGTTGACCTGTCGTGTCGTGGCTTCATCGCTACCTAGCGGAGGTTCAACGCCAGCGAGAATCTCTGCGACGAGTCCGCTGAGATGGGCAGCGATGTCCCGGGCGGTCCACTCTGGGCATGCGGGCAGCAGTGTTGCTACTTGCTCGTCGGAACAAGCTCGCAGCACCGCGACGAGTTGATCTCGAGTAGTCGCATATATCTGTGGCGCTCGATCAATCAATGCAGCGGTGTCTGTTGTGGCCATTGTCGGATCCTCACGGGGTGAACGTGACAACGACAGTAGCCAACGGCGCCGGGCCCGAGTGCGCCGCGCCGCTGGCCGAGTGGGGCGAATTTCCACCGGCCTTGGCTGAAGCAAGGTCGGTGGCCGCTTCTCAAACGCTAGTCCTACGCAGCGCTCGTCTTAGGGAAACGAGCGGCGGGCCCTGGCGGCATTGTGGATATGTGCTCACGGGGTGTGAGGTGTGCCGGCGGGCTCTTCCAGTGTTTGGGTGGGAGACCTTCCCACGCAGCTGGTTGGAGGGGAATGTTCCAGCTGGCGTGGGTGGTTGTCGAACGGAATCTGGAGGGGGATGTTGATTTCGTTCGGCGAATTGATGCAAAGCGCATGAAAGAGAAACCCGGTGTAGTGCGAGTTCGATGCCCGAAGATTGCGGATTTAGATGCTGTTAACACCCTGGCGCCGCAGGCCTTGTCCTCTCCCGTTTGTTCTGTGGTGCGCTTGCTCATGACTTCAAAGTACCGATGGTCAAAGACCTGCGAAAGGGGGAGCGCTCCCCTAAAGGCGTGACTAGGGTCTTGAGGGGAGACCCACGAGGAGTTCGCATGACCAAGAGGCCACCTATCCGCATTCTCGACGTTGCAGGATCGCCAGCCGAGATGGGGGCGACACACGGGGCAGCGTTTGCCGACGAAATCCGCGTCTATACCGACAAGCGGGTCGGACTGGTTGCTGCCACGCAGTGGGCGGGAGGCCCGCTGTCGCGTGGCGATGTGCTCGATATCGCTGAGTCGATGTTGCCCGCGCATGCGGCGTTCGATGCTGACCTGCATAGTGAGATGTGTGCGCTTGCCGATGCCGCCGGGATCAGCCACGCAGAAGCCGTTGTCGTTGGCGGCTACACCGACTTCATCGACACCGTCCGCTCAGTTGTTGGCGGACAACCCCCGGCCGAAGTCGTCGAAGACGACTGCACGGCAGTGATCGTTCCCGACAGCCGGGCAAACGACGCCGGCTACTTCGGGCAAACTTGGGATATGCACGATTCCGCGACGGACCACGTCTTGTTGCTGCGCGCAGATCCCACAGATGCGCCCGCAGCGATCCTGTTCACGACCACGGGATGCCTTGGCCAGATTGGTATGAATACCGAAGGCTTATGCGTTGGAATCAACAACCTCTCGGGTCTCGACGGCACACGCGGCGTGAACTGGACCTCGGTGGTGCGAGGCATGCTTAAGACCGAGACTGCTGACGAAGCCTTGCAGGTTCTGCTCGAAGCCGATCTGGCGGGGGCGCACAACTTCCTGATATTTGACCGCCACGGCGTGGGTTTTAACGTCGAGGCGATGCCATCGGTGCGTGCGGTCACAACGCTCGAAGATCGACCGATCGTGCACACCAATCACACGATCGACACAGACGCAACCAAGGTTCAGGCGCAGCGCGATCCGCGGCAGACGGCGTCATCGGAAGCACGCCTAGAGACAGGGCGTAAATTGCTGGCCGAGGGCCAGATCGACGAAGAACGACTCTTTGACTTGACCCGTGAAGCGGGCGCGATCTGTCAAGTAGCGACCGAGCCGTTCCGTGTCGAATCGAGTGGGGCCGCCGTGATGCGACCAGCGACCCGCGATTTCTGGGCGTGCTGGGGACTGCCCGCCGAAAACGACTACCAGCACATCTCGTTCAACTAGCGAAGGCGCCGTCGAGTTGCTATCGAGCGCGTCATAACGATCGTGCCTCGCGACGACGCTCTCATGCTCGCCGCCGCGGGGCACGCGATCACCGAGAGCTATTTCGACGACTGCGTAGTAGCCATTCGACGACGTACTTGCAGTACTAGTTCGCTGACCGGATTCGATGAAACCCGCATAGCCCGGACACGTGCAGATGCGTTCCGGGGTCAGTGCAAGTTGTCGGGGACCGACATGACAAGCTTGCGGATCACCAATGCCGTGTCAGATCAACTTGAAAGCATCTGTCGGCGCGCCTGGTTGGTGCTGGGGCTGACGGCGATGGGCCAGGCGCTTGGCACCTACGCCGGTAGCACCATGAACGTGGCTTTTCCTGCGGTGCAGGACACGTTCGATGTCTCTCGCAGCACGTTGGCGTGGGCGCTATCTGGCTACTCGATTGCGTCGGCGTCGCTGCTCTTGCTGGCGGGTCGCCTCGCTGATCGAATCAGTGGTCGCCGAGTGTTCCTTACTGGCGTGGCGTTGTTTGGACTTACATGCGCGCTGGCGGCTATTTCGCCGACGTCGACATGGTTGATCATCGCTCGAACTGGGCAAGGATTCTCTACTGCGCTGATGGTTCCGTCGTCACTTGCGCTTGCCCTGCGCAAGTTTCCTGCAAGTCGCATGTCGATGGGGGTGGGCGATCTGGGGCGGCTTGGCTGCGATCTCGGGTGCGTCCTCGGCGCCGCTTTCGGGCGCAGTTGTTGACCTGGCATCGTGGCGGTGGGTCTTTGGTGTTTTGGCACCAACAGCGTTCGTCGTGTTGGGGCTTAGTTGGCGGTTGCTGCGAGAAGAGCAACGCTCAGAGCGCCCCGAAGGCGAAGGTCCGCTTGACTTGGTTGGCGCTCCGATGGGTGCGGTGGGGGTAGGCCTGGTGGTTGCGGTCCTGCTGAAGGGCGCAGCCCGACGAACTCTTAAACCTGTGGATCTTCGATTCGCTGCTCGAAGCCAAATTCATCATCGAAGACTGGCGCAACGACTACAACACCAACCGACCCCACTTCGCCCACGGCGACCTCACACCAAACTAGTTCGCCCTAACCTGGACCAACACCCACCAACCCCAAGCCGCATAAGCACTTGGCGTGTCCCCCAAAAACTGGTCCCGGTTTGCGAGGGTTAAGCGGCTTTGAGTTGTTGGCTGCGACCAACGCTAAGGGGGCTCAACGTTCCACACCTCGAGTTGGTCGAGCTGGTGCACAATCATCCCAGTTGGCACTAAGAAGTATTGGATCGTGCCGTACGGCAAGATGCTCCACTCATTGCGCGGCTTTCGCGCCATCTTTAACAGCGCGACCAACGGGCCCTAGCTGATGTCGATTGGCCGAATGACAAGTCCGCTAGCGAGCTTGGGCAAAAAGTAGGTCGACTTCGGTGGCATGGTGCGGCCAATGTCGGCGGCCTCCATGACTTCGCGCGGCGAGGTCGGATGGGGGAGAAACCATGCGTCATAGTCGTCTGGATTGTGGGCCTGGTCACCGGTATCGGCAACAAAACTCAGGCGATCGTCGGTGCTGGCGTCGGTGATGCCAAAGCACGGCCCGAGTATCAGATCGTGCAAAAGGTTCACCGCGATGCGGTCATAGGGATCGGCTGGCAGCATCGACTGGGGAATAGTGAGCACGTAGCTCTGGCTGCCAATACGCAATCCCATCTCGGTCGGGGTCGAAGGCCTGGGAATCGCCAGCGCTGATTCCTGGAGCTCGAATCGTTCGCGTAGGGCATCGAGCACTGACTGCGCGTTCAGGTTTGGGTCAACGAGAGTTCTTGCGTATGCCCACACGCGCAGTTCGCTCTCAGCGAACAGTCCAGCGGGAATATGGGCGTTCGACATGCCTTCGGTCTTCGCGAGCAATGAAGCTCCTGCCAGGCGGTGATGACCATCGGTGACATAGAGCACGTCGTCAAGGCTGGCGCACAGTTCCAGTGCCTGGTCGCCGCCCACGATCCACAATGCGTGCTGCGTTCCATCGATGGCCTCAAAGGTCACATCGGCGCTTCGTTCGGTATGTGATGCGAGCAACGCGTCCACGTTGGCGTCATCGTGGTGTGTGAGTGCGACCGGATTGCCAAAGATGCGAGTCGACTGCATGTACTCAAACATCTTGCGCTCGGTTTTGGTGATGGTTGCTTCGTGACGTTTGACGCGGCCAGCGTCATAGGCGTTCAGCGATACGTCGGCGAGTAGTCCAGTAGCTGCGAAGTCATCACGAGTTAGTTGGTGCACGATGACCGACGAGTCCACAGCGCGTAGCGCTTTGATGTCGTGACAGCGCTGCAGCCAGCTCATTGCCGTTTCGTAGTGGGCTGCGGCACCTCGGCCGACGACGCTGCGAAAGTTCAACTCGTCTTGACGTAGGACTTCTTTTTGTTCGATAGCGAGCAGTGATGAGGGTGGTCCCACGATCCGGTGAGCGAAGTCAACCGACGGAATGAAGCCGCTGAAGGGCTGGAGTAGCGATGGCATAACCCGCTTATAGTGCCATTGCACAGAGAAAGAATGACGTTCTCTGCAACCTCGTGTTCTAGGGAAGTGGCTTCAGTGAGTCGAGCACCACACGCATGGCCTCGCGGTCTGCATTGGTGAGCAGCTGAAAGTAGCCGTACACAACATGATCGCCAGTCGGCGTTGCGGCAGCGAAGAATGCGACCTCGGCGTCGTTGGCTCCGGTTGTCGAACCGCTAATGGAGATCTCGAACTCAGCATCGCTGCCTGCAGCTTCGATTCGATCACAGACGTGATAGACGGTTTGCGTTCTCCCACTGTTCGAGATCCTCGAATCGAACGATGTCTTCGGCGACCATGCCGATCTGTTCTGCAGGACTTCCGGGTCTGACACCAGCCACCCATAGGCCGCCGTCGAATATCGTCACCAAGTTGAGTCCAAGCGAGTCGACAAGGGCACTGGCGAGGCGACCGACGAGATCTCTGGCCTGGTCGACCTCAAGGACTGGCACGTGCCCGCGGATCGAACCGCCCGTCCAGCACAACCTGGATTTGGCGATACATCTGGAGTGGTATGACGCTCCATGATAGAAGCGGCGCGTTTGCGGCCCCGGTCAGCCTGATGTGGTTACTTGCGGGTCATTTGCACGGGTAGGTGGGTGTAACCGTTGACGAAGGCGGAGAGCGTGCGCTCGGGCTCATCGACGACCTCGATGCGCTCGAAGCGCTGCAGGACTTCTTCCCAGAGAATGCGCAGTTGTAGTTCGGCAAGGCGGCTGCCCATGCAGAAGTGGATGCCGTAGCCGAACGACAGGTGGCGGTCAGCGTTGGGCCGTGCGAGGTCGATGGCTTCGGCGTTGTCGCCAAATACTTCTTCGTCGCGGTTGGCGGACAGGTACCACATCAGTACTTGGTCGTCTTTGCGGATCTGCTTGCCGCCGAGTTCGGTGTCACAGGTAGCGGTACGTCGCATGTAGGACAGCGGCGTTTGCCATCGAATGATCTCGGGAACAAGGTTGGCGATCAGGTTTGGGTCGGCGATGAGCGTGTCGTACTGCTCGGGGTACTTGTTCAGGCCGTAGACGCTGCCCGACATCGAGTTGCGGGTCGTGTCGTTTCCGCCAACGATCAGCAGGAACAGATTGCCCAAGTGATCGGCTGTTGGCCGGTCCTTGGTTCCCTCGCCGTGCACCAGCATGGATACGAGGTCAAAGCCAGGGTTCGTTTTTCGCTTGTCCCAGAGCCCTTCGAAGTACTCGAGGCACTCGCCAATCTCTTGGCGTTGTTGTGCGCCCGACTCGACGGTGTTGCCAGGACCGGGAATTGATGTGACGACATCGGACCAGCGGGTGAGCTTGTGGCGGTCTTCTAGGGGGAAGTCGAATAGTGTGGCGAGCAGCAAGGTCGTGAGCTCGATCGACACGGTGTCGACCCAGTCGAAGGTCTCACCGTCGGGAAGACTCTCAAGTACCGCCACGGTCCGCTCTCTGATCAGATCGTCGAGGTTGCGCAGGCTACTCGGAGCCGAGATGCCGCGGACTGTTTTGCGTTCGGCAGTTTGATCGGGCGGGTCCATCGCGATGAAGGAGCTGGCATTGCCGAGCGAGTCAGGTACGGGCACGCCGACTGGTGGGCCGATGGTGATGCCGTGGGCTGAGGAGTATGTCTTCCAATCGCCGTCGACGGCGCGCACGTCGTCGTAGCGAGTGACGGACCAATAGCGGCCTGCGGATCCAAGCTCGTTCAAATGAACCGGATCTTCAGCTCGCAATCGAGCAAAGTGGTCGTGCCATCGGTGCTCTTTGAACAGGTGAGGGTTGAGCGGGTTGATTTCATCGAGACTGAGATCAGCGGCATCACCGACGTCACCGCCAAAGATTGCCTGTTCCATCTCAGGACTGCGCACGGGTTTACGCGAGAGCCACGTCTCGCGATCAAGTTGGGTCTCGGTCATGGTGCCCTCCATTCGTAAGCGTTGGGCGTATCACAACGCTAGTGCCGCACTCGGCCGAGGCTGGCATGCTGCAGCTTCAGCTCGGGATGGGTACGCCGATGACGGGCATGGTCTCGGGCTCTAGACCGAGCATGATCAGCTGCTTCGAATACCCAATGAAACTGCCCATGGCGTAGGTGAGTTCCACAAGCTCAGGATCAGTGAAGTGCGTGCGCAGGCGAGCCTTCAGGTCAGTATCAGGCTCAGATCCGCCGGCTAGAAGGTTGTCAGCCCATGCCAACGCGACCTTGTAGCGATCGGGCAGATCGCCGTGCTGGTGGTTGTTGGTAATGTCATCGACAAGATCTTCGGTGAGACCGGCCTCACGGGCCTGGTCAAAGCGGACCTGTCGTCAAAGGCCGCAGTCGGTAACTCTGGCGTTGCGTAGGCGCACGAGCTCCTTGACATCGAGATCGACGGACCCGCGCGACCACAGCGTGGCGTACATCTTGTCGAACGCGGCGCGCACCCGCGGGCTATGAGCCATGACGCTTTGAAGCGTCGCAGGCTTTCCATCGATCGCTGATGGCAGTCGGGCAGTGGTGGACATTACGAGGCTCCTGTCGAGGTCGTGTCGATAACGGCATTGTCGAGGAGAGAATTGTCGAGGAGAGAATTGTCGAAGCGGTGCGTGAGTTCCCACGCAGCAAACGCGGTTGTCAGGGTGATGACGCCGTCGGGGCCGATGTGGTCATTGACCTCAGCTACCTGGGCATCGGTGATGCCGTGGACATCGATCACATATTGCTCGGCTAGCCCAAGACAGGCTTTCGTAGCGGCATCGAAGCCGGGATCAGTGGACCATGCAGCCAGTGAAACGACTAGGGCCTCGTCGAGGCCAGCCGCCACGGCGGCTGGTGATCGGCGCTCATTCCATGCTGCGGTGTTGCCCAGAATGGTGGCCATCCGCAACCGGCACAACTCCAGGATTCGAGGGTCGACCGAGGCTTGCCAAACTTCGTCGAGCACCCGATGGTGATCTGCAGCCAGAGCAGGGTGAAGTGCCAGAAGATCGTCACGCGACGATGCTCCATTGAGCAACCAACTCATGTGACTTGTTCCACTCTTCGAGACTAGTCGAGTCAGTTACGCACATTGGAAGCATCGAACGCTGTAGTCCTGCCTTGGCTCAAGCGCGATGATGTGCGCTCGCCCGCGTAGCCTGACGCAAGGCCAGTCCGGTCTTTCTCATGTCGATTGTCAATCGCGATAGCACGCCGACTTCTTCGGCCGCCCCGTCACCGGCTGGATCAGACGGCTCTGCATGGGAGTCGATGCGTGACCGCAACTATCGCCTGTTCTGGCTCGGTGGATTCGTATCGAACACGGGTCGCTGGTTTCAATCGGTTGCGATCCCGGCGATTATCTGGCAACTGACAGAGAGCGCTGCCTGGGTTGGTTTCGCCGGGTTTAGCCGCATGGCACCCATGGCGCTCGTAAGCCCGATCGCTGGGGCACTGGCCGATCGGTACGACCGCCGAAAATTGCTCATTGTCACCCAGTCGCTGCAAGCAATGGCCACGGGCCTGCTGATGGTCAGCTGGATGGCTGGCGTCCGATCACCGGGCGCGTTTGTGGCACTGAGTCTTTTGGCAGGTGCGTTTGGCGGTTTGAACCTTCCAGCGTGGAAAGCGTTTGTGAGCGACCTTGTACCTCGCGAGCAGTTGCTAAATGCCGTGACGCTGACGTCAATGCAGTTCAACGCGGCACGCATGTTCGGGCCGGCACTCGCAGGCGTGACCCTTGCGGCCGCGGGGCCGGCGTGGGCATTCTTCATCAACTTCGCAAGCTTTGGCGCCGTGCTGCTCGCGCTCGCAATGATTGACGTGCACACCGGGCCAACCGGGGGAGACCGCGAACCATTCGCACCCATGAGCGACTTCATCGAAACCGTTCGATGGATACGAACACACCCCGGAATTAGACGTGCGATCTTGGCAGTCGGTGTTGTCGGGCTACTCGGTATGCCCATTCAGGTACTCGCTGTAGTGTTCGCCGAAGACGTCTTTGGCCGGGGAGCGACGGCCTACGGACTGATGCTCACAATGATTGGTGTCGGGGCCGTCATCACCGGTCCATTCGTGGCCGGGCGAGGCTCCAAGCTCGATCGATCTCGCCTTGAAGCCGTTGCGCTCATTGTGTATTCGATCGGCATCTTGGCCTTCGCTCTGGCGCCGGGTCTACCTGTGGCATTCATTGCGCTGGCGCTGGTCGGCGCCGCCCATCTCACATCGGCGAGCGTCCTGAATACTGCGGTGCAAGTGCAGGTTCCCGAAGAGCGCCGCGCCAAGGTGCTCTCGGTACACATGATGGTCGTGACACTGTCGAGCCCTGTGGGTCAGCTGGTGCTAGGTCAGACCATGGAATGGACCGGACCTCGACCGACGATGATCGGTGCCGGCCTAGTGATGGCCGCGATAGCGGCCTTCCTCATCGCGACTCGACGCCTCGACAGTCTCGATGCCGAGCGCTGAGGTTTAGAGAGCAGTAGAGGCTCGAGAAACGGTGGTTAGAGGTACCCGGGCTTTTCGTAGTCGGGTGCCTCGCGCTTCTTCATTCCGCCGAGCAACTCGGTCGGTATGTCATCGGGTTCGATCGTGACGACCTCGGTCTCGTCGAGATCGAGGTCGGTGGCGAGCCGATTGGCCTGCTCCTCGAGCGCGGCTTCGAACAGGTTGCGAACGTAGCGGCCGTTGCCGAAGGACTTGGTTCGACCGGCATACGCGCTCGACATTGCAGCGATACCGCCGGTGAATACCAAGGACGACCGCAAGCTCGCAACGAAGCGCTACGAAAGTCCCGACGATTGGCCTGCGGAATTCCACGCAACTTTCGACCGCATCTGTGGTGCCATCATGCAGCGTCTTGGCTATGGCTGAGCGCGCGTGAACGCGCTGTGGGCGGCGGAACGAGCGCTCAGCCGTGACCCTCGGGTCGTCTGCACCCTTAGGGGGTCTCGTTTGGAGCGGTTGGTGCCACTCACCACGATCGGAAACAATGAGTCGATCGGGGGCGACGCTGCGGTTGACAAAATCGTCGGGCGATGGCGCGGCCGCCGAGACCTGTGGACCGAGTGTTGGCAGCGCTATACCAAACACAATGACGCAGCCGTGGCCGACGTGCTGAACCACTAGCGACTCCTCAACCGTCAATCGACGGTCGACCGCAGGTGAGCCGTTTCGCTGGCGCCTTACTGGGTCACCGTTGGGCTTCAATGGTCCGCAGGCCGGTCAGGTTAGTGTAGATTGTTTGTATGACAAAACAGTCTACAACGATCAGGGTGGGCATAGAGCAGCGACAGCAACTCCGCATGCTCGCTGAGCAGCGTGGGTCTTCGATGGCCGAAACGTTCGATGCGGCGATGACAGCGCTTCGTCGCGAGCTGTTTTATGAGCAGATGGCAACGGCCGAGACAGCGCTGCAAGAGGACGGAGCCTCGTGGTCTGACTTTGTCACCGAACGCAATCAGTGGCTCGATGCCGGCCTTGAATCAGCGTGAATTTCGGTGACATCGTCGATGTCGACTTCGGAGCACCGGTCGGGTCCGAGGCTGGCTTCGTGAGACCAGGTGTAATCGTTGTAGCCGACAGTTTCCTGAGGTTCAAGCCGACCACCATGTTTGTTGTGCCACTCACGTCGACCGCGCGACATTTCCCGAGTCATGTGGAGATAGCGCCGGACGCTCGCAACGAGTTGACCGCTACCAGCTATGCCCTAGTTGAGCAGATGCGCGCAGTGAGCACTGCTAGATGCTCGGCGGCCAAGGGCAACGTCGGTGCCGTCGTTGCACGACAGATCCTCGAAGTTCTAGCAATGATCACGGGCATGTGAACATGCATTTGTTCGGGTGTAGTCCCAGATCTCCGTGTCGGTGTTGCACATCTCGATCGGCTCAAGATTCCTCGTCGTGGAGATCTTTGGAAATGAAGCAGCTGAGTCGGGGCGAGTAGATGGCGTAACGTTGCAACGAGTGGACTCTAAACGCGTGCGATGCCATAGCGGCTACTGGACCGAGCCGGTCAGCGGTAGGCGTACTGCGCTTGAGCTCAGCCGCATCATCTCCGGCCCAATCGGCTGACGAAGGTCGATCACCGCAGCCAGTCGCGTCTAGCAACCGCCGATCGAGGCGCTCAGGCTGTGCGTGTGCTTGTCGTGTTAAGCAATCGCCGGTTTCATCAGCTGACAGGGCGGGCGGTGGTTGCGCCAAATGAACCGCCGGAGCCGTATCCATGGCGTATCGACCACGCTGGTGAGACCTACGCCGTCGACCTTGCACGAACGGTGTCGCTCGACAACCTGGGTGAGGTCGTTGCGACGGCTTCGGTCTCTGCGCAGCACCAAGTGATGAGAGCGCTGCGCTTCATCACTGCATAGCGCACGTCTCACATTCGGGATCCGCAGGGATCTCGTGAAGCGGGCGTTGACGGACGCTACGCGAACCCGGATCTTGGTCAGTGGACCCAGAGACTTGGGAAGAACGTTCGGTATCGGATCAGCGGTCGGGCTCGACCCCGACGAGTTCGATGATCCCGTTCGAGGTTTCGATTTCGTGGACCACGTCAGCTCGACGAGCGAACCAGTTCCAGTGAGCATCCGCGGACGTAGTTCGATACCGCTGAGTTCGACGACGCTGTTGACGCTCAACGCCGTGGCCGTCACAAAGTGCAGCCCAATCCAACAGGTTCTTAGTCTGGGCGGAGCTGATCGAGGTCGTCGACGCAACTGGTGTCGAGGGCCGAGCTGGGGTCGGTGATGAACGTGCGAGTGAGGAGCAACAAGCACGGATGTGTATGGAAGACCCCGTGGCCCCCTGCGGGGTGAAGCGCCACCGTCGAATTCGGGAACCGTTCGGCGAGCGCCAAGGTGGGACCTGGCAGGGTGACCGGGTCGTAGGCGCCAGCGAGAATGAGCGCCGGCAAATCGCTTAAGACCGGCTCGTTGTAGTCCGGTGCGGCGGCGGGCCAGTCTGGCGGACACATGAAGCCGAACGCCGCCCGCGTCGACCACCGGCCCGGATCCTCCAACGCTGCCCGGTTTGTTGCGCCGAGATCGAGCTCGGCGTGGTCGGAGCAGATGACGGCGTACCCCATCAGTTCCGACTGAGAAAAGGGGATTTCCGCCGCTGGCCTTATGAGTCGTTTGACGATCGCCTCTTCGCGCTCGGAAATGCGTTCAATGTTGACCGGCAGAGTCGACAAGCCTGCGGTGTCGTACATCGCGAAGAAGATGGCGGTGATGAGGTCGTCGCCCGTGACCTTAAGTGATCGACGTTCACCAATAACCGTGGCCTCGATGTCGAGCGGATCTTCGTTGTAGTCGGTTCGCATCTGCTCGATGGTCTCGCCCAGGTCGCCCCGGGCGGCGCAGGGTTCGCTTGCAGCGCAGGCCTCAACGAGAGCGCTCAGCGCCCGATCCGCGTCGTTAAAGGCTTCACCCAAACCGTCGTACGTTACGTCGAACACCGAGTCCAACACAACGGCTCGGACACTCTCGGGATATTCCCGGATTGTGGTCAGCGTCAGACGGGCGCCGTAGCTGACTCCAATCATCGTCCACCGTTCGTAGCCGAGCGCAATACGCAGGTCTTCCAGGTCGTGGGCACTTGCAATCGAGTTGTAGTCGGTGAGGTCGACGCCCGATGAGGTGAACTCGTCAGCGCAGGCTGCGAAAGCGTCTCGGAATAGAGCGCGTTCGACTTCGTACCCGTCGGTCGTGTCGAGCGCGCTGAGGATCGCCTCGTCGCCGGCGGCGCAGTCGAGCTTGGGTGTGGCCAACCCAACGCCCCGCTGGTCATAGAAGACCGCATCGCGTTCGAACAAAGGTGGGAAGTCGCTGCGGGGGCCATATTCGACCTGACCACCTCCCGGCCCTCCCGCAGGGGCGATCAGCGCGTCGCCTGGCGTGTCCGGACCGGCGTGATGCACAGTGACAACGGGTAGCGACACGATTCCGCCGGTGGGGTCATCGCGGTCGGCGGCGACGTAGAGCCGGTGACAGGTGACCTCGGCATTGGCGAGGGCGGGGCATCGCGGGTCGTCCTCGAGGCGCGGCGTGAACCACGAGGCCACGCCGCCGTCGATTGCAACTCCCGGAACGGGCGTGGCGGTATGCGCGGGTTGCTCGCTCGGGGATGCCGTCGATTCATAGGGTGTTGTGGCTGTCGGCGCCGACGCTGGTTCCTGCTCGACGTCCGCGAAATCGGAAGGCGTCCCAGAGGACCCACAGGCAACCGCAAACAACATGACCACAAGCGCAACGGCAACCGTTTGCACAGCGGCACGCGGTCCGTGCGGACGACACCAGACTGAGAGACTCCTGTCCGATGCCATTCAAACCTCCTTCTCGTCAGTGGAGACGATTGAGACGATGGATCGGTTGACAACCCCGGGTCCCCGCCAGCTCCACCTTAGACAGCACCCGTGCCTACCAACCCCAAAACGCAACAACACGTGACCCATGTGGGTTCACTGTGTTGCGAATGTCTTGCGGCATTAGGAGTGGGCCTTGAGACGTTACGCGAACCCGGATCTGCGCTTGCCAGTCAAGAATCTGGCTCGGCTGGTGGCCATAAGTTCAGGACCAGCAGCGTCTCGTCAGCGGTCTCGGCGAACTCGATGATTCGTTCGTTTTCGTCGAGCAGCAGAGTGACGATTTGTGTCGTCGTCGAGTTGCCCGACCGAAGCCAGACGATCTTTGGCGGAGGCTCCTGCAGAAACGCGTATAAGCGAAAGTCGGAGTCCTTCGAGACGATCACGAAGTCGTTGGCAGCTGCGTAGTCCCAGATCTGGCGATCGGTCGCCTCGTCGAGGCCGACGTCGAGCACATGGACGCTCGCTGGGAAAATATCACGAACAGCCAGGACCGCCTTGCGGGAGATGTTCTGGTCGAACAGAAGCCCTCACGCAGAGCTAGCGAGTCGCCGTTCGCGTTGCGCAGCGAAGATAAGCCTGCGCGGATGTGCAAGTCATCGAGTTCTGCGAAGTCGTCGACGATCTCTGTGGGCGTCATGCCAGCAGCGAGGTACTCAAGCACGTCCTGAACCGTGATTCGAGTTCCGACGAAGCACGGCTTGCCACCGCGAACGCCGGCCCGCGACTCGATTGGCAGTTCGGAGTCCGAACCAAGAGTCTAGGCGCTGTCGACTGCTAGGCATACCCCTAGGAACGGCTCAGCGCATGATGAATGGGTTGGCGACCGAGCTCTCTTGGGTGATCCACATCGACTTGGTTTGGAGGTATTCCATCACGCCTTCAATGCCAGACTCGCGGCCCAAGCCCGAACGCTTCCAACCACCGAAGGGCGAGTTGAAGCCGACTGCGCGGTAGGTTTTTGACCCAGATGGAGCCAGCGTTGAGTGCGTCAGATGCCTGCTGTTGCCGATGGACCTACAAGTGGTTCGGGACCTTCCACGACGGAAGCATGGAAGCGCACGAACAACGATCAGGGTGGGCATAGAGCAGCGACAGCAACTCGTTGCGAGCGTCCGGTGCTATCTCCACATTCGAACCATTGAAGCCCAACATTGAGGCATCTCGACGTCGCCGAAAACGAAACGAACCACGATCAGGGTGGGCGTTGACGGACGCAACGCGAACCCTGATCTGCGGTTTCTGCTCGACGTCGCAGCTCCGCTCATCAGACGGCAACAGAGCTTGCCAACATGCCTGTCCCCATGAACATGCGCATCGCAGCAAACCCACTCGTCACGACCTGGTTTTGATCCACGCCACTCCACGTTCTTTTCATCATCGACCCGTCAGTGTGGGCGTTCCGGTGACGTTCATCTTGCCCGACTTCTATACGTGGCCGATCGTGAACGTTCCAATCAGGACCCACGGATTGTATTTGGACCGGACGTGCTGAGCCCGCACAATTGCTGGGGCCCGAACGGTTTCACCCGAGACGTGCGCGTCGATTTCGCCAACCTCTTCCTCCAAGCAACTGCAGCTGCACACGAGGTGCTCTGCCACGACGGCGGATGGAGGCTATAACCAGATGCGCCCGCTTACAGCCCACACGTGCAAGCCCAACTTTGATGACGAACTCTTAGATATCAACCGACCCGAACCGGGTCAGCTCTTCATGCCGGCTTAAGACCGTTGCGTCGAAGCAGCGGAAGCCGCACCCGGCTCGGATTTGTTCATTGTGGAATGCAGCGATTCGCCGCTTCAGAGGTTCGACTTCGCCCTAGATCGGACCATCCGAATCACAGCAACGCCCGAGCTCTGTGTCGGTGTCGGCGAGGCAGCGGGCGAACCGGCGGGCGGGCCCAGCCATCTCCGCCGCCTGCTGCGCATCTACTCGTGTGTCGACCACCCGGCATCGCTGACGAGTTGGCTCACCCCGGGCCCGACGCTCGGCTGAGCAAAACTTCAGCCCTCGGCTCGGCGCTACGCGCTACCAGAGAACTTCGAATGCGGCTGCGTTGATACCGCTGCCCATGCCGACGAGCATGACCTGATCGCCACGGCTGATGCGCTCGGCATCGACCTCCTTCGACAGGATCGTCGGGACTGATGCCGGGCCGGTGTTGCCGTACTCTGGATACGTGCGTGGCACCCGCTCGGGGTCGAATTTGAGCAAGTCGACGATCATGTCGGTGTGGACCTTGCTGACCTGGTGGATGGCAAAGGTGTGCACATCCTCGATGCACCAGTTGAATGCGGCAGCAGCTTCGGCCCAGCCATCTTCGGCACACTCCAGGCCGCCCAGCAGAAGCGCCTGGGCATCGGTTCGACCGCCGTCGTAGTTGCCGACGCTGAGCGCGTGGTGCTGCGTTGCGGACACGCTGAGTCCGCCCATGAAACGGGGCTGACCGTCGTCTGGCTCAGCGAGTGAAAGCACCATGGCCACGGCCGCAGACCCCAGGGTCAGACACGCGAACTGTTCGCGGAACGAGAGGTCGTCGGTCTCATCGTCCTGCAGGTTTCGGATGGTGTTCTCGACGATTGGTCGAGCGTCTTCGCCAGCAACGATGAGCGCATGCTCAATCTCGCCCCGGTCGATCATTGATGCGGCGAGCGACGCGCCCTGCAGGAACCCCAGGCAGGCACTGCCGATGTCGAAGTTGATGCACTCTCGGCCAAGGCCGATCTTGCCCTGCACGATCGCCGCAGTCGATGGCTCGAGGTAGTCGCGACTGACCGAGGTGTTGATCAGCGCACCGATCGATGATGCGTCGACTGACGTCTCAGTAAGGACCTTCTCGGCGGCGAGCGCAGCAGCATCGCTGGGCGCCATGCCGACGTCCCAGAATCGGCGATTCACAATCCCGGTCAGGTTCTCCAGCAGTCCCGGCGGCATTTCCAACCGCTCCATTGTTGGAAGGATCTGGCCTTCGATCTCCGAAGACGAAACGCTCACGCCTGCGTCCACGTGGGCGAGACCGGTGATTGCGATATTACTAAACCGGGACCGGGGGGCCGCCACGTGTTTCTCCTCTGCCACGGACGGCTCGACAGGGTCAGCGGGCTCTCGATACCGTACTACGTTCCTCATGGAGTCCAGGAACCAAATGGCATGCTTGCCACCCGACGGTCTGGTGGGTCTTGAGCCGTCGTGGTCGAGACTCGTCTCGGCGCCAGACGGCGATGGGATCGAAAGGACCTGGCATCTACTGGACACGGGTGGCGGCGACAGTCGGGGAACGGTGCTGTGTGTGCATGGCAACCCGAGTTGGTCGTACCTGTGGCGGGGAATCGCTGCGGAGCTGTCCGACTGGCGAGTGATTGCCGTGGACCTTCTCAACATGGGCTTTTCGGAGCGGACGGGTGAGCAGCGGCGTTTTGCTGATCACGTTGGCGACCTCGTGTCGTTGACGAAGCAGCTGGACATCGCCGGTCCGCTGGTGACGATCGCTCACGATTGGGGCGGGCCCATCTCGATGGGCTGGGCGCAGCAGCACCTGGACCAAGTCGCCGGGGTCGTGCTCATGAATACCGGGGTTGCTCGTCCTGCACGAGTGCGCGTGCCACCGCTGATTTCGGCCGCTCGCTCTACGCTCCGGGCAACGTGTGAGACCACACCAGCGTTCCTACACGGAGCGCTTCGCATGGCCCGACCGCAGCTCAGCCGTGCTGTCTACCGCGGCTACACCGCCCCGTATTGGTCGGCCGACCGCCGGGCGGGAATCCGAGACTTCGTCGAAGACATTCCGGTGCTGCCAGATCACCCAACCCATCAACCACTCGCGGCGGTTGCCGACGGGCTCGACAGCCTGGTTGACACACCCGCTCTTCTGCTGTGGGGCGCCAAGGATCTGATCTTCTCCGACGCATTCCTTGCTGACCTGTGCGAGCGGCTTCCGCACGCCGATGTGCACCGCTACGCCGACGCGGCGCATCAGATCATCGAAGACACCGACGCTGTATCGGTAATCAAGAAGTGGCTCGCCGCGACGCTTGACACACCTACGACGCCACTGCCTGGCGACGTAGGTGCGGTAGAACGTGTGCCGCTGTGGTCTGCAATCGCAGCGCAGCCTGCTGGCCGTTCAGCCGTTGTCGAGATTGATGCAAAGGATCGTGCCAAGACCGCTCGTTCGATTAGCTTTGGCGAACTTGATACCAGGATCGTTGCTGCGGCGACGGGATTGGTTGCCGCTGGCGTTCAGCCAGGCGATCGCCTCGCCACTTTGATTCCACCGGGGATCGATCTCACCGTGCTGGTCTACGCATGCCTGCGCGCTGGCATCGTCGTGGTCGCCCCCGATGCCGCCTTGGGGCTCGACGGCATGCGGCGAGCGCTTCGCTCGTCGCGGCCCGACGTTGTTGTTGGCGATTGGCGAGGACTGGCACTGGCTACGTCGCTGCGAATGCCGGCGCGGCGCCTGTCGGTCGAACCCCTTGCGCCGGCCTTGGCTAGATCAATGCGGACAACCGGAAGCATGCAAGAGCTCATTGCGGCGTCGGTCGGAGCCGGTCCTCCTGCGGAACCAGCCCCAGATGCGCTCGCAGCGATTGTGTTCACCTCCGGCTCCACGGGGCCGTCGAAGGGGGTGACCTACACCCATGCACAACTCGAGGCGCAACGTGACGCTGTGACCAAAGCGTTCGGGCTCGAACCCGCCGATCGCGCCGTGATCGCCTTCGCTCCCTTCGCTGTCTTGGCGCCAGGTGTTGGTGTCTCTGCGGTGATTCCGAGCATGGATGTTACAAAGCCCGCCAAGCTGAAAGCCCAAGCGCTTGCCGAGGCTGCGGCCGCAATCGATGCGACCGTATTGTTTGCATCGCCCGGCGTGCTTTCCACCATCGCTGCGACATCAGACGAAGTTGATGAAACGACCCTCAGCGCACTCGCTCAAATCCGCGCCGTTGCCACTGCTGGGGCACCGGTTTCACCCGAGCTGCTCAGCGCTGTGCAACCGGTGTTTCCAAATGCGACGATCTTCACGCCGTATGGAATGACCGAGGTATTGCCGGTCACCGGTGCATCGACAACCGAGATCCTGGCAGCTGGCGATGAGCCCGGCGTCTGTGTCGGGCGGCCCTTGCCCCACGTCGATGTCGCGATTCGCCCAGTCGATGGCCCAAACGGCGGGCTTCCCGAGTCGCTCAACGTTGGTCAGGTCGGCGAGGTCTGGATTCGAGCTGGACATGCGTGCGCCGGCTATGACCGGCTGTGGGCACAGGATCACCACGCCTTCGTTGATGGCTGGCACCGAAGCGGCGACGTCGGCCATCTCGACGCCGCTGGTCGGCTGTGGATCGAAGGGCGAGTGAGCCACCTCATCCACACCCCAGGTGGCGTGCTAACACCCGTTACGATCGAGCTGCGAGCAGAATCGGTCGAGGGCATCGACATGGCAGCAGCTGTCGGCGTCGGGCCGGTCGGAACCCAGCAGCTCGCGGTGGTGGTTGCAGGCCGGGCGCTCGACAAAGGCCTGGTTGCCAGCCCCGATCTTGCGGCCGCGGTGAGAGGCAAGGTCGATGCCGACGTTGCAGCGGTCCTGGTTGTGCCGCAGATTCCGGTTGATCGCAGGCATAACTCCAAGATCGACCGGACGCGTGTGCAGACGTGGGCCGAGGCTGCGCTCGCAGGCCGGCGCCGTCGCCGGCTGTGACATGAAGGTCCTTGTTACCGGCGCGAGTGGCCTGCTCGGAAGAACCGTCGCGCAGGCGCTTATCGACCGGGCGCACGAGGTGACCGTGATGCAGCGTCGACCGAGTGGACTTGCGTGCGCCGAGGTGCTCGCAGACATCCGGGATCGATCGGCGATTCACGCGGCGACATCAGCTCAGGACGCCGTCATCCATCTCGCAGCGCGGGTTTCGCCCACCGGCAGCTGGCAGGAGTTCTCCGACGTGAATGTCGCAGGCACACGCGACCTCGTCGCAGCGAGCCAATCCGCCGGCGTCACCGGTTTCGTGTACGTCTCCTCACCAGCGGTAGCGAGCTCGGGAGCGGCCCACATCGGAGTCGGAGCGCTGCCCGCCGATCCTGCGAACACGAAATCGCACTACGCCAGAAGCAAGGCCCAGGCTGAACTGTTTGTGCTCAGGCTCGACGATCCGAACATGGCGGTTGCTGCGATCCGTCCACATCTGGTCTGGGGGCCGGGCGATGAGCAGCTCGTTGCCCGAATTGTTGACCGCGCTGCCAGCGGCACGCTCCGCTTGATTGGCTCTGGGGCCGCTCTGGTGGACTCGACCTATGTCGACAATGCCGCCGACGCGATCGTCGCAGCGCTAGACCAGATCGATGTAATCAACGGTCGCGCGCTTGTCGTCTCGAACGGTGAACCGCGGCCAGTTGCCGAACTCCTACGTTCGCTTTGCGATGCTGCTGGAGTTCCGAAGCCGACCCGAAGCGTGTCACCGGTCGCGGCCAAGTCCATAGGGGCATTGGTCGAAGCGGTGTGGGCTATCGGCCGCACTGCCAAAGACCCGCCGATGACGCGCTTTCTCGCCGAACAGCTGAGCACCGCGCATTGGTATGACCAACGAGAAACCCGCACGTTGCTGCGCTGGGTACCTGCCGTCTCGCTCGACGAGGGCCTACGCCGCCTGAGAGAACATTCGACGTCCATATGAGTGATTGAGTGCCGACCTGTTGGCGCTGCTGGAGCAGCGGCTGTACCAGCCAACATGGAGCGACGGCCTAACCAAGACATCCTCGAAGGTCTCGCAATGATCACGGAAATGTGCGCATTCGCCACCAGATCCCGACGTCGCCAAAAACGAAACGGACCACGATCTGGAGATCGTGGTCCGCAGTTTCCGAAGTGGGCGTTGAGGGACTTGAACCCCCGACCCTCTCGGTGTAAACGAGATGCTCTAGCCAACTGAGCTAAACGCCCGGGAGACAGTAGGTTAGCGGGCCTAGCTCTTGTCCGGACATCATTGGCTGCGGTCTACGTCACAGCCTCGACCGCTATTCTTTAGCCATGACTGCGCTCGCCGTTCGACCACTGCTCAAAGGGTGGTCGCATCTCATTGCTGCGGTGGCGGCAATCGCGCTGTGCCCGATCTTGATCGCACTGTCGCCAGTCGGCACGCGGGTTCCAGCAGCGATCTTTGCGGTTGCTGTGGTCGCGCTGTTCAGCATCTCGGGCATCTACCACCGAGTCCAATGGTCACCGAAGCCGTTCAAGATTATGAAGGCGCTCGACCATTCCATGATCTTCGTGGTCATCGCAGCTACCTATACGCCGATCGCAGCCGTGGCACTTCCGCAAACCGAGGGTCGCGTGATTCTGACCGTCGTATGGCTCGGCGCGCTCGGGGGAGTGCTGCTCAATCTGCTCTGGCCACGTGCTCCTCGGCCAGTCATCGTTGCGCCCTACCTCATGATTGGCTGGGTGGCGTTGGTCGTGATCGACGACATCTGGCGTGCGGTCGGCGTCGCTGGTTTCATCATGCTTCTGTGCGGGGGCCTGCTGCACAGCGTTGGCGCCGTCATCTACGCCCGCAAACGCCCCGACCCATGGCCGACCGTGTTCGGCTTCCACGAACTGTTCCATTTATTCGTGATCGGTGGCATTGCCTGCCACTACGTGCTCGTCGCATTCTTCGCCCTGCGCTAGATCCGTGGAGGCGAGAGGCCTCAGCCTGCGAGGTCTTTGACGAGCGCTTCGACGCGATCACGAATGGCTTGCATAGCGCCCGAAAAATCCTCGCTGAGCATAGGGACAACCCACTCGATCAGTTCGCGATCGGTTGGAATCGTGTCGTGATCACACCAACGCCGATCACGGCTGCGGCGGCTACGACCCACAACGTGCGGACCTTGTAGGCGAAGATGGCGACGCCTGCGCCTACGGCAATTGCGAGCGCAGCCCAATTGAGTGAACCGAAATCGGGCTCGTAGAAAGGCGCTCCGAACTTTCGGTGCTCGGTCACCGTGTCGAACAAGGCAAACATGGCGAACCAGATAGCCAGGTTCAAGACGACCCCAACGACTGCAGCCGTGACCGTCGAAAGGGCCGAGGTCAGTGACGGCCTTCCCCGTAGGTGCTCAATAAATGGCGCGCCAAGAAAGATCCACAAGAACGACGGATTGAACGCGACCCAGGTGGCGATGACGGCGCCAGACATTCCGGCCTGCAGCGGGCTCATGAAACCGGGGTTGCATGGCCCCAAAATCCCGACGAACTGAACGACTTGAATGAGGGGGCGGGTGTTGTCTCTGCCATGCCGAGTCCGCTGATGATCTCGCCCGGCTCTAGCCAACCGAATGTGCTGACTGACTCTTGCGATATGTACGCCGATACTGAATACGCGCCGCCAAATGTCAGCACGGCGGCACTTGAGAAGAACCACGCGACATCGACGAACACCGACCCCTGACCAGCGACGAGTAGCAGCACCAAAACGGGTCCGAACCACAGCGCCAAACCAGAGGTCAACACTCGCGCAGAGCGTCCCCACGAGGGTCGCCCGAGCGCAACATAGGCATCGCCCACGAGTACGTCAGCCCCGTCGGTCACGGCCGCTTCGTCGTGGCCTTGAATCAGGTTGAACCAGTCGGGTCGTGCCTGTCCGCCAACAAGACCGATGACGATCGCAACGGCGACGATGAGCGGAAAGGGCAACTCAAAGAAGAAAATTCCAACGAACGCGGCCGCAGCGATAAAGAACATCGCCGGATTCTTAATGACACGCTTTCCAATCCGAAGCACGGCGCTAGCCACCACTGCGATAACTGCGGCGGAGATGCCAAGGAACAGACCCGCAACCCATGTGAGGTCGCCGTAGGCGGCAAACAGAATGCTCAACACCAGATCGATAGAAAGCCGGGCAAGATGAACAGGACACCGGCCGAGATAGGTGGCTAACCAATCGATGCCACTCGGTTTGACCTGGTTGGCTGTGACCTGAGCCATCACGGCGACAACGTGACATTCGAGGCGATTTTGCGCCGCTACGACCTGCTCGATCCCGTGCTGTGGCGTATTGGCGAGATCGTGCATCAGGCCGATGTCGAAGACGACATGCACGACGCCCCCGAGGCCGAAGGATTCGACACCATCATTCGTGCACTTGGCATGAACTACCGTGATGAAGAGGTCCGAGCCGTCACCGCAACGATTCTTGACAGTCTGTATCTCTATCTCCGCAGAGAAACGCTCGCCTGAAACTGACGGCCCAAACTAAGCCCAGATTGACAGCCCAAACTGACAGGCTGAGCGAACCCGGCGAACGATGTTCGGGCGCGCACGGAGTCGCCGTGACTATTCTTCGGAACCTTGACGAAACAAGCTGCCCTCTCTGATATCGCTGCTCGTTTGGCCGATGTGTCGGTCAAAGAAAAGGCCGCGCTGACCGCCGGTGTTGATGTGTGGACCGTGCCGGGAATACCGGAACTTGGCGTGCCAGCGTTGCGGATGACCGATGGCCCTAACGGGGCTCGGGGTGGCCAGTTCGCTGGCAACGTTCGCTCGATTTGTGTGCCGTGCGGGTCCGCTCTCGGTGCCACCTTTGACCCAGGGCTACTCGGTCGTATTGGCAGTCTGCTCGGTCGTGAAGCCCGCCAGAAACGTGCTCGTGTCCTGCTCGCCCCAACGATCAACCTGTTGCGGTCGCCGCTCTATGGCCGGGCATTCGAGTGTTACGGCGAAGACCCATGGCTGAGCGGGGTACTCGCTGCTTCCTTCGTTGCAGGTGTGCAATCCGAAGGAGTAGCCACCACCCCAAAGCACCTCGTTGGCAACGAGACAGAACACCAGCGTCAGACCATTGACTCGATCATTGATGCGCGAACCTTGCGCGAGGTCTACCTACTGCCGTTTGAGTGGGCAATTCGCAATGGCGGATCGCTCGGGATCATGACCTCATACAACCGACTGAACGGCACCTACTGCAGCGAAGATGCTGCGCTGCTTACCGGGATCTTGCGAGATGAGTGGGGTTTCGAAGGCTTCGTTGTGAGCGATTGGTTCGCCGCTGGCTCAACGGTTGGCTCGCTCGAAGCCGGGCTTGACGTCCAGATGCCCGGACCCGACCGCTTCTTTGGCGCCCCGGTCGCCAAGGCCGTAGCGAACGGCGAGGTCGACCAGTCATTTCTTGATGCAATCGTCGACCGTCGAGTGCACGTGCACACCAAACTGGATGCGTGGGTCGACGACGCCTACGCAGATGAGGGCGGTATCGAAGCGCCTGATGATCGTCTGCTGGCCCATGAGGCAGCCGCAGCGTCCATGGTGTTACTTGAAAACGATGGCTTGTTGCCGTTGGACCCGAAGGTTTCTGAGGTCGCACTGATCGGCCCGAATGCTGTCAGTGCTCACATCATGGGCGGCGGTTCAGCCCAACTCGCAGCGCATCGTCGCGTATCGCCCGCCAAGATCCTTGAAGCGCGCCTGGGCGATCGAGTCACCATTGAACCGGGCTGTGTGATCGACAAGATCGCCCCTGCCATCCGAGCAGATTCTGGCTTCGATATCGAGTTCTTTGCATCGAATGACTGGACCGGCGAGGCCGCCGCACATGGCAGCGCACGATCGGGTCGCGTGATCTGGGTAGGGGAGCCAGCTGAAGGGCTCGGCACCGACGCCTTTACCGCCCGCATGACGGGCACGCTCATCGTGTCAGAGACCGGCGAGCACATGTTCACCCTGATCCAGGCGGGCGGTGCCCGCGTTCTGGTCGACGGGACAGTTGTGCTCGACGGCATCACCGAGGACCCGCCAAAGGGCGAAGCATTCTTTGGCCTCGGCAGCATTGAGATGCAAGCGAAGGTCCCGCTCGAAGCCGGTCAAAAGGTCGAAGTCGTCGTTGAGTTCGCTGCTGCTAGCGGCACCGGCATTCGTGGTGTCGCTGTTGGGCACGCGCCGCCCATTCCTGCCGATCTCATTGAGCGAGCTGCCGCCGCCGCAGCGGCAGCGGAGGTCGCCATTGTTGTGGTCGGTACCAGCAGCGAGTGGGAGACCGAGGGCAGCGATCGCGACTCGATCGACTTGCCAGGCGAGCAGGTAGCGCTGATTCGTGCGGTGTGCGCCGCAAACCCCCAAACGTGCGTGGTCGTCAACGCCGGCGCGCCCGTTGACATGTCGTGGTCCAAAGAGCCAGCAGCCGTGCTGCTGTCGTGGCTCGGAGGACAAGAAATGGCGCCAGCTCTCGCGGACGTTTTGTTCGGCGATGCCGAACCCGGCGGCCGCTTGCCTGTGACCTTGCCTCTCGCTATCGAGCACACACCCGCGTTTGGGAACTTCCCTGGCGAATCCAACGAGACTCGTTACGGAGAAGGTCTGCTTATCGGCTACCGCTGGTATGACAGCCGCAAACTTCCCGTGGCATATCCCTTTGGCCATGGACACTCCTACACCACGTTCGAGTGGACGAAGCCGACCGTGCACCAGTCCGGCCCTGCCGCTGGCAGCATCGGACTAACCGTCACCAACACTGGTGATCGCTCTGGCAGCGATGTCGTGCAGCTCTACCTAGCTCCGGACAACCCGGTGCTCATGCGGCCGTCGCAACAGTTGATTGGCAGCGCAAAGGTGCACCTCGGCGCCGGTGAATCACGCCAGGTGACCGTTGCCCTCAACGAGCGCAGTTTCGCCTATTGGAACCCATCTAACCTCGACCACATCGCGTTGCGAGAGCGCATGGGGCGCGCCGCCGACTCGATTCCCGCTGGTGGCAGCGACATCGATGCGACCGACGCGGGCTGGTACATCGACCCCGGCGACTACTCGCTTGTAATCGCTCGTTCTGTTGCTGACCCCGCGTTTGTTGAGACGTGGACCATCGAAGCTCAGATCGGTCCTCTCACTGGCAGCGAACTCGACCTCAGTGTGCGCTAGCTGCAGGCAAGGCCGTGCGACCGCTATTCGAATTCGGCGGCGCTGCGCATCTCGTCGCCAGCGCGTTCGGTTTCTTGTTGGCGAAGTTGCACGCGACGAATCTTGCCCGAGATCGTTTTTGGCAACTCGGCAAACTCAAGTCGACGTACGAGCTTGTAGCCCGACACCTGTTCACGCACGAAGCCCAAGATCGCAGCTGCGGTCTCGGCTGACTCGTCGTGGCCAGGTGCAACCGCGACATAAGCCTTGGGCACAAAGCCACGCAACGAGTGCGGTGATGGAACGACAGCAGCCTCAGCTACCGCGGGATGCTCAATCAGCACACTCTCAAGTTCGAATGGGCTGATGCGATAACCCGACGCCTTAAAGACGTCATCATCACGCCCGATGTACGTGATGTAACCGTCGGCGTCGCGAGACGCCACATCGCCGGTGTGATAGTGCCCGTTGCGCATCACCGTTGTCGTCTTCTCCGCGTCGTCGGCGTATGACTCCATGACCGGCAGCGCCTGATCACCGAGTTGAATGCCAATCTGGCCTTCGTCAGAGGCGATGCCCTCCGCATCGAGCAGCGAAATCGTGTAACCAGGTAGAGGGCGTCCCATCGAACCCGGCTTGATGACAGCGCCGGGTGGGTTGCCGATCTGAGCGGTGGTCTCAGTTTGGCCGTAGCCATCACGGATGGTTGCGCCCCACGCCGCTTGGACCTGAGCGATGACCTCAGGGTTCAGCGGTTCTCCAGCAGACAACAATTCACGCAGCACCACTTGGTGTGCAGACAGATCCTCTTGAATAAGGAATCGCCACACCGTTGGCGGAGCGCACAACGTGGTCACCTGATGTTTCACCAGCACATCGAGGACATCGGCGGCAACGAAACGGTCGTACTTGTAGATGAAGATCGTGGCCTGAGCATTGAAGGGTGCAAAGAAGCAACCCCACGCGTGCTTGGCCCATCCCGGCGAACTCAACGTCCAATGCACGTCGCCCTGTTTGAGACCCATCCAATACATGGTCGATAGGTGGCCGACCGGGTAACTCGTGTGCGTGTGTCGCACCAACTTGGGTTTCGAAGTTGTTCCCGACGTGAAGTACTCAAGCAAGGGATCACCGGCGGCCACCGCCGACGCAGCTGTGAAGTCAGCTGGCGAATCATGTGAGGCAGCGAACGGCTGCCAACCATCGCGCTCTGTTCCGACGAGGACTTTGCCGACGCCCTGGGTCACGGCGGCATCGAGAACGTCGACCGAGGCGGCGCCCGTCTCATTCGTTACGACCAGCGCGGCAGCGCCACGCTCAAAGCGGTCAGCAAGGTCGTTGCCCGACAGCAGCACGGTCGCCGGGATGACCACGGCGCCAATCCTCATGGCCGCGAGCATCGTCTCCCAGAGCGGGATCTCGTTACCCAACATGACCAGTACGCGGTCGCCATGCGATACACCCTGCGAGACGAGATAGTTGGCAACCTGGCGCGATCGTTGCGCCAGTGCGTCGTAGGTAATCGTGGCTTCGGTGCCGTCCTCTTCGACCAGATGCAAGGCCAGCGTGTCGTTGCCGTCGGCGATTGGATCAAAGTAGTCAGCGACCCAGCTAAACGAGTCGGTGAGCAATGGCCAAGCAAAGTCGCCATATGCAGTGTCGTAGTCGTTGCGATGAGTGATAAGGAAGTCTCGAGCGGCGATGAAGTTCGCGGTGTTGGTCACGTGAATCCTCTGCTGGTGAGTCTGAACAATCGGACCGTAGCAAGTGATTCCAGCCTCAGGGGAGTCTCGAGGTGGGCCGCCGACGAGTGCTTTGTCGTTGGTGTCGACCATGGTCCCCACCTGGTTCCTCGGCGATGACGACGGCACCGAGCCAACGATCGAGAACGACTACGCATGGTCGGGCCCATGGCTCGCCGCCGACGCGGTTCGCCAGCTGTCCACGCCTGGCCGACTAGGCATGGGTCACCCCAGTGGTAGTTACTAGAGGCTGGGGCTACTCAAGAAACTCGGGCTCGCGGGCGACGAGCTCGTCCCAGAACGGCTGGAACTGGAACCAACCGGCGAGATCATGGCCCTGAACCTTCCAGCCATCTTGGGCGATTTCGTCGCTCACTTCGATTGGATCCCCGGCTGCTTCGGCGAGCAACTGCGATTGCATGCAACGCTCAAGCGACACGAACCACCAGACCGCAGCATCGACGGAACCACCGGTTGTGATGTGGCCGTGGTTCTGGTGAATCATCACCTTCTTGTCGCCAAGTGCAGCTGCCATCTGCGATGAAATCTCGGTGTCGACGACCGGGGTTCCACTGCCAACGTTGCAGTACGCGACGTCGTTATAGAACATCGTGTGGTCTTGCGTCATCATCTTGAGTGGTGTGCCAAGTGCAGAGAACGTGCGGCCGTACATGGAGTGGCTGTGCGCCGCTGCGATGACGTCGGGGCGAGCCTTATGAAGCTCAGAGTGAATAGCGAACGCGGCGGTGTTCACCGGGCGATCACCAATGACAACATCGCCGTGGTGGTCGACACAAATGAGGTCGCTGACCTTCATGAGCTTGAAGTTGTGACCAAATGGGTTTACCCAGAATCGGTCGGGAAACTCGGGATCGCGAACGGTGACGTGCCCAGCAACACCCTCGGCCAGGTTGAGTCGACCCATCGTGCGAAGACCTGCAGCGAGGCGTTGCTTACGATGGAGCCGTTCGGCTTCGACATCCATTTCTTCGGCTGCGGGTTGCAGCTGTTCCATTGTTTCGTCGAGTGTGTTCGCCATCACCGGGCCCCTTTGAGAAATTGTCCTGGTCCGTCAATGATAGTCCGGGTGCCCGATCCAGCGTGACTCGGGGATCTACAGTCCTGATGTGCAGATCTTGCAGATCGACCCAAGTGAACTTGAACAATTGCCCGATGAGCTGCGTGAGCGGTTTCCCGAGGTCGTCGACCAACTCCGCGACGGGGTGATCGACGAGGTACCCGATCGCGTTCTTGATCAGCTGCCAGAAGGCGTTCAGTCGACCATTCTTGACTTGTCATTTATGAACCAAGTGGACATGACTTTTGTCATCATCCTCGCTGCAGTTGCCGTGCTTTCCTTGGCTGGATTCGCCTACGGAATGGCCAAGGCGGCAGCAAAGGCAGCTGCGTTCTTTCTACTCGTAGGCGTTGTCGCCGCCGTGTTGCTCTACGGGCAGTTCTAGAGCACCCATCATGTGGGTCTTTGGGTCCAAAACCCTGCATGATGTGCCGAGTTCCACGTGTCACACGTCACGTAGACAACACCCATGTAATTCGGTACGGTTCTTCTACGTCCCGAGCCCTGAACTCTTCCCCCTGAGTCAGACGCTTGAACAACGCCCCGCCATCCCCCCGGTGGGGCGTTCGGACTTTTTGGGGCGAGTTGCTACGCCAAGACGGCGGCGCCAACAACGGGCCCGGGGGTAAGAAATTCGGGTTGGCTGTAGAAGAACCCTTGTCCGGCGTCGCAGCCAAGCTTTATCAACTCGTTGCGCACCGACACCGTTTCGATGCCTTCGGCTACGACCGTTAGCCCAAGCGAGTGACTCAGATCGATGGCTGCGCCTACGACTGCCATGAGACGGTCGTTGACACTTGCGCAGAATCGGCGATCAATCTTTGCTTCCACGAATGGCAGCTCGCATAGCATCGCCATAGACGAGGACCCGGTTCCAAAGTCATCAAGCGAGAGCCGAACGCCGATAGAAGCAAGATCGTTGAGCACCTTGATGGCAGTATTGGAGCGGTCGAGCTGCGACGTCTCTGTCAGCTCAAGGGTGAGAAGTCGAGGATCGAGCGCTTGGTGGCTTAGTGCTCGACTGACGTCGATAACCAGCTGCTCATCGATCTGCAACGCAGACACATTGACTGCGACACCAACGCCTGGTTCGATTCTTTGCCATTCGGCGGCAGCAGTGCATGCCTGTGACAAGGCGATCCGCCCAAGCTTTTTGATGTTGCCGCTATGTTCGGCCGCCGCCACGAACGCTGACGGGGTGATTTCGGTCAGTTCGCCACCATGCCATCGCACGAGGGCTTCCCTGCGCAAGACCTGCCCCGTAAACAAATCGACGACCGGCTGGAATGCCATTTCAATGCGCTCAGCTCGCAGGGCATCGCGGACGAACCGCACGCACGACGGCGTTGTAGGCGTAACCGCATGCGCCGTGTTCTGCCAGGCGGCTGCTTGGCCACCGCCACGCTTCTTTGCGGTGTACATCGCTCGGTCAGCGCTGTCGATAAGGTCCGCAGCACGAAGCGACGTGACTGGCGCGCAGGCGAGTCCTGCTGAGGCCGTCACCGCGACGCGTGCGCCGGCGACCATCATTGGTTCGGCGACTGCCTGCACGAGCGTACTGACCAGCGATTCGGCTGGGCGATCCTGGAAACCGTGCACGACCGCTACGACGAACTCGTCGCCACCTAAGCGGGCGATGACGGCCTGCTTTGGGCAGTTTTGCTTGAAGCGCTTGCCGATTTCTTCGAGAACAGCATCTCCGGCTTTGTGGCCCAATTGGTCGTTGATCTGCTTGAAGCCGTCGAGATCGATGAAGATAAGTGAGCCATACGATGCTGCGGCGTCGTTGCGACCAGCGGATCCCTGGGCGAGAAGCAGGTCCAATTCGGCCTCGAGCCCTCGCCGGTTCAACAGCTGTGTAAGCGGATCATGGCTTGCTTGAAATTTCAGTTCGTGTCGGACGTGTTCAAGATCGGAGATCGCTTCGGCCTGGCGCTCGAGAAGCGCTTCGAGCTGCAGCTGTGAAATGACCTGTGCTGCAAGGACTCGTAGCAACTCAACTTCGCGCTCGCCGAAATCTCGCGGTTTTGTGTCCAGCACACAAAGTGCGCCGATTGCGGATCCATCGTGCAAGAGGAGCGGGGCGCCAGCGTACGAACGGATCGTGCCCGACGTGACGAGCGGATTGTCTACGAACCGCGGGTCGAGCCGGGCGTCGGGAACTAGGAGCACTTCTCGCGACGCGGCGGTGTACCGGCAGAAGGCCTGCTCGATCGGCGTCGAATCAACGTTGAGACCTACTTCTGCCTTAAACCACTGACACGTTTTGCCAAGCAAGCTGATCGCTGCCATCGGCGCGTTCATCAAGGTGGCGGCCATACGAGTCGTTTCGTCAAAGGACGGCTCGTGAAGTAGGTCTTTCTCCTGGAGTGGATCAATCACCTGCCTCTCTTCGGCAGCTACAGAGCGATAGTTAAGGAAATCTGCCTAGCCCACCAAGATTGGGGTTAAGCCGAACGGCCTAGAACGGAAGCGCGTTAGGGACCGTTCCCTAGGTGCCATTTTTGCACGGGTCACAGGCGCTAGAATCACGGTGTGCTTCGCATCGGTTCCACGATTATGCGCCTGTTTCTCGTTGTCACGCTGCTTGCCGTAACCCTGGTCGCAGCGGGCGCTGCAGTCGGCCCCCAGGTCGCCGCACTTAAAGGAGCGGTGCATGGCGAGGCTGGTTTTGAGGTCTCTCTCGCCGCGCTCGACACCCGCACATTGATGTTTGACCGCGATGGCAATGAGATTTTCAAATTCAGCACTGACGGCTCAAACCGCGAACTGCTGACGCTCGAAGACATGCCCGAACAATTGATCACCTCGGTAGTGACAATCGAAGATGCTGAGTTCTTTAACCACCCGGGCATCAACCTGCGAGCTACCTTTCGCGCGCTTGTAGAAAACGTTGGTGCGGGCGGTATCTCCCAAGGTGGCTCGACGATCTCCCAGCAGCTCGTCAAGACCCAAGTCCTACAAGACGACGAACCATCCATTCCACGAAAGATCCGCGAGGCGGTTGTTTCGTGGCGCATGGAGAACGAACTCAGCAAGGGTCAGATCCTCGAGGCATACCTCAACTCGGTCTACTTCGGTGCCGGCGCGTATGGCGTACAAGCCGCCGCTGAGGTGTATTTCGGCAAAGACGCAACGGATCTCGACTGGCCCGAGACCGCCCTGCTTGCATCGCTGATCGCCAGCCCTGGTAGCTTCGATCCGTTTGAGAATCCGGCTGCGGCGCAGCGCCAGCGTCAGATTGTGTTCAACCGCCTGGTTGAGGTCGGAGCGATCGATCAGGAGGAGGCTCGATTCTTTAACCGAGTGCCGCTGCCAAGCGATGCAAACGAGCTGATCGACGAGCTGCCTGAGGACTACTACGTCGCCGAAGTCCGTCGCCGATTCCTCGACGGAAACCTGCCAGCGAATTCATATCTCGAGGGTCTCGGCATAATCGGCACGGAGTATCAGGACCGCGAAGACGCGTTGTTCCGTGGAGGCTTGCGGATCTTCACCACGTATGACTCCGACGCCCAGGCCGAAGCCGAACGAGCGCGCGACGAAGTCGTGCCGGTCGACTTCGCGATCGTGCCAGGCTTGACCGACGAAGAAAAGGACAGCCGCTTTACAATGGCGATCGCCTCGATCGAGCCCGGCAACGGTGCAGTGCGAGCGTTGGTCGGCGGCCCTCGGTTCCAAGACGAGAAGTTCAACTTGGCGACCCAGGGCGATCGTCAACCCGGCTCATCATTCAAGACCTTTGTGCTCATCGCCGCACTTGAGGCTGGCTTTGTTCCGAACGACACCATCTCGGGTATTGGGCCATGCACGTTCCCTAACCCAGGTTCGGTTGACCCGATCTACAGAGTCATTAACTTTGGCAACTCTGGCGGCAGTGTCGACACGTTGACGAACCAGGTAACGCGCTCATCGAACTGCGCTTTCGTGCGGCTCGGCCAGGCAATAGGTATTCCCAAGGTGATCGAGACTGCGAATCGCCTAGGTCTCGAACTTGACCCAGTGCTTGACAACAACAAGAGCCTGCCACTCGGCGCTACTGAAGTGCGCCCGCTCGAAGTCGCAAGCGCCTACGCAACCATTGCGAATGGCGGTGTTCGACATGAGCCGTACTACATCGACCGCATCGAAGACGCTGCCGGCAACATCTTGTACGAGCATCAAACGCAAGGCACCCGGGTACTTGGGGCCGAGATTGCGTGCCTTGCCACGGCAGTTCTTGAGCAGAATGTGATTCGGGGTACCGGTACTGCCGGGCAGGTCCCGGATCAACCGGCTGGCGGCAAGACGGGCACTACCGAGAATTTTAGCGATGCATGGTTCGTTGGCTTTACGCCACAGCTCGCAACGTCGGTGTGGATGGGTAATCCGCAGGAGCGCGTTGAGATGCGAGGAGTGGGTGGCCGCAACGTGACCGGTGGCTCGTTCCCTGCGCAAGCGTGGGGCCAGTTCATGACTGCGTACCATGCCGACCTTGAGACGGTGGAGTTCCCAGTGTGTGCTGAAACGCGTGGGAGCAAGTTCATTCGCGAAGACGGGAACACGTCAACGCAGAATCCGTGCGCCTCGTTTCCTGGCTATTCGCCGACCGATACCAACAACGATGGTGTCATCGACCAGTGCATTTCGAATCCAGGGTCGTTGGGTTATGTGCGCTGTGGCGTCGTCGACGCGGGTGCTGCAGGCCTATTAGAGCAGTTCTGTCGACCTGGTGCTCGAACGAACCAGCAGCAACAACAGCAGCAGCAGCAGCAGCAGCAGAGCGGACTCTGTAGGGCGGGTTATGTGCCTTCTGACACGAATGGCGACGGGGTGCCCGACGTCTGCTACGAGGTTTCTTCTCGCACCAACAATCCACCACCGCCAACTGCCGGGTGCCCTGCGGGCTTTCCCTATGGCAAGGACACCACTGGCAATGGACAGATTGACACCTGCTACGCAAACCCTGCGTAGGATCTCGCCTGGTTTGTCGAACTGGCTCGTGAAATGAGACACATCATGTCGTTTCAGGCCACACTAGGGCGATGACGTTTGCGCAGCTGTTAGTCGTTCAATCTCACGACACCGCGATCGACCGACTCGTTCATGGTCGGACCAACCTGCCCGAGTTCGCTGCGCTGGCCTCAATTGAGGAAGAGCAAGCCCACCTTGACCAGGAGCACACCAACCTCACCGAGCAGCGACATGTCGTCGATCGAGAGCAAAAGCGCCTCGAAGACGATGCTGCGATCATCACTGATCGTATTGATCGCGAGAACGAGCGCCTGTACTCAGGTTCGGTAACGGCGCATAAAGACCTGCAGGCGATCCAAGAAGAACTCGTTGTTCTCGGTAGGCGTCGAGGCGAAATTGAGGATCTCGTCCTGGCGCAGATGGAACTGGGCGAACCCATCGATGCTGGGATTGCATCGGTCGAAGCCAAGATTGCCGATGTGAGTGGTCGACGCGACGCGGTGACGCAGTCACTCGCTGAGTCGCAAGCTGCGATCGATGCTGAGCTCGTAGTCGAACGCGAGCAGCGCGAGGCCGCCGCCGGAGAAGTCGATGCCGAACTCATGGCGACCTACGAGACAACCAGGGGTGACTGTGGCGGAATTGGAGCGTCTCGCCTCGTCGACAAAACCTGTGAGGGTTGCCACTTGCAGCTGTCGGCAATCGAGATCGATCGAATCCGAAAAGCGGCCGAAGATGAGCTCATCCGTTGCGGTGAGTGCACGCGGATCCTGGTCCGCTGAATCCCGCCGCATATCGTGGTTCTTTGGTTTCTCGCGCTTTCGTTCGCGTTGGTATTGCTCGTCTTTGACTCAGCTGCGCTTGACTACCGGCTGATCATGGCGGGGTCATTGCTGCCGTGGCTTAACTTTGTTTGGGATGATCCCTGGGTGCTGCACTCGGTGTTGTTCCCGGTGGGTCTAATGCTCGCTGTCATGGTGTTTGGTTGGGGCCGACGCCTCGTGCAGAGGCGATGGTTAGGGCTGCCGATCGGAGTCTTCTTGCATCTCGTCCTCAGTGGCACGTGGACGAACAAAGAGGTCTTTTGGTGGCCGGCGTTCGGTTTTGATGTTGGTGAGGCGCAGCCTGGAGTGGCGCCGGCCGTTGCCGCGGTACCTCTTGAAATCGTCGGTGTTGCCGTTGCGGTGTGGTTATGGCGCTATCTAGGCTTCTCCGACGCCGGGCGCCGTGACCGATTTCTTAGAACCGGCCATGTCGACCGTTCGTTGCTCCGCTAGACAGTCATCATGCTGATTTTGCTGCGTCATGGACGAACGAAGGCCAACGCCAGCGGCCTGTTGCAAGGTCACATCGATCCAGAACTCGATGAGCTTGGGGAACGTCAGGCGGCGGCTTCAGCCGCATTGATCGGTTCGGCTGAACGTGTGATCGCCAGTCCACTACGTCGAGCGCAACAAACCGCTGCTGCGCTCGGCAGGCCCGTTGAGACCGACGATCGGTTCATCGAACTCAACTACGGGGAGTGGGAAGGCAGACCGGTCGCCGATGTCCCGGCGGAGACCTGGAAACAATGGCGCAGCGATCTGGACTTTCGACCACCTGGCGGTGAGACCTTAAACGAACTCGGCAGCCGGGTGCGAAGTGGTCTTGCTGAGCTTGCCCAAGAAGCGCAGGACACCGACATCGTTATCGTGAGTCACGTGTCGCCCATCAAGGCGTCAGTTGCATGGGCGCTCGGCACGGGCGACGAGACCACATGGCGGCTGTATCTCGGTCAGGCGTCGGTGTGTCGAATCGCTCCGTCGCCTACCGGCCCCCGACTCATCGAGTTCAACATGACCTCGCATCTGCCACAGGACTAGCTGCGCCAGTGGGTTGGAGGTCAGGTGCGAAGCTTGGCGCTCAACTCTTCGACCTCGCGCTTGAGCCGCGAGATTGTGGCTGTCATTTTTGCTTCACGCATTGTTGATTGACGGGCCTGTTCTTCGGCAGACGCCGAGATTTCGCGCACCCGCGCATCGGCATATTCACGCTGACGTGCGACCGATGATTCAAGCTCTGCGAGCTGGGCAGTGCGCTCCGCTACTGCCCGGTCAATTACCTGATGCGCTTCGGCGCTACGACGAAGTACGTCGGCGCGCAGGGCGGCGTTGCGTTCCCGCTCGCCGTCGAGTTCGCTTCGCGTGACTGAGAGCTCGTCATTCAAGCGCTGCACTGCGGTGGTGTTTTCGGTGTCGTTGTGTCGGGCTTGTTTCTGCTGGTTTGAGAGTTCCGCCCGGATGAGACGGTTCTCCTTTTCGAGTTCTCGAAGCTTGTTGTCGTTACTCTCGCTGCGTTCCCGGAGGGCTTCGATGGTGTCTTTGTGTTGTGTTGTCTGCCGTTCGAGTTCTTGCTTGGTTGACTCGGTGAGCGATGCCATTTCACGCTGATGTCGCTGGTTGTTCGATGTGTGTTTTGCCTCGGCACGTGAGCGGTCGGCCTCGTGGGCTTTCTCGTACTCTGCGTGAGCGGCGGCAAGGTTCGCAGCCTGCTTAGCCCGATCATCAGCGAGCGTTTGATCTAGCTCAGTGCGGTGCGCAGCAAGTGTGGCGCGATGAGTGTGGAGATGCTTGGCGAGTTCTTCTCGGTACTCGCGGCGGGCGTTGTCAAGGGCTCGGTCTGCAGTGCCGCGTTCTTCGGTGAGCCGCTTGGTGTGAGCGATGCGTTCGGCTTCGAGCTGCTGGCGAATGCCAGCAAGTTCAATCTCGAGAGCGTCGACCTGGGCTTCGAGATCCCCCACTCGACTGTGATTTCGGCCAGCACGATTCTGCAGCCGAGCACTTTGAACACGCAGCTGTTTGTTGAGATCAGTTATCTCACTGCGTAGCTCAGCAGTTTGTCGCTCGCGCTCAGCGTCGGCGTGGGCGAGCTCTTGTTGGTGTTTGAGCTCAAGCTCGTACTTGAGCGTTTCGTACTGTGCTCGCAAGGCTCGACGGTCGAGTTCGGAAAGGTCAGCAAAGCTCGCTGGCCCGAGGTCGTCGTGGAAGGCGTCGCCGGAAGTGATGTCGATCGTGGATTCCGAAGAAGCGGCATCGCTGAACGACGCGTTCGAGAACGACCCGGCTTCAGAGGCTGGAGTTTCGGCCGTCAAAGTATGGGTTACGACAGGAGGCATGGTGGCTGGTTCTTTGCTCGGTTGTTCGGACAAGGATGGCGGGGGTTCTGATGGCGGGGGTTCTGATGGCGGGGGTTCTGATGGCGGCGGCGAGGCTAACGGTTCCG